>Ga0183095_10758_pt1 | contig 61515 bp, 56 predicted proteins | sample BioMet4_FD_130346 | JGI IMG/M metagenome (GOLD analysis project Ga0183095, IMG submission 130346) | Microbial communities from bioreactor (seeded with sewage sludge) at LBNL, California, USA - Biofuel metagenome 4 (v2) (version 3) | ecosystem: Engineered > Bioreactor > Anaerobic > Unclassified ... | reverse complement strand
CCCGCGCTGTCTCAGAAGCATCACCGCAAAAAATCCACGATTGGATCGTGGTAACGGGCCCGGAGGGATTTGAACCCCCGACCACCTGGTTAAAAGCCAGGCGCTCTACCGAACTGAGCTACGAACCCTGTATAAGTAAGATGTACAGCATTATTACAACGCCAAAAAACTATATAAACGTTACCCAGACTGCAGTAATTTTACGCTGATGGCCCGGCAGGAGGTGCGGTCTTTGCAAACAGGTCCCGGAGCTCCCGGATCCGCCGCTCGGACAAAGCTATCTTGTCTTCAAGAGCACGCACGGCAGCCATCTCTTCAGGTGATGGTGCGCGCCCGGCACGGTCCCGCCCGGCCGATGCCCGAAGAACCGTAAGCAGGTTACGGTCAACTTCGATACTCCTGCGCAGCGTACCGTACTCAGCGATAACCGCGGGATCGATGCCGTTTTCTTTTGCAAGAAGCGACTCCTCTTTTATATCGTTTCTCCGGGAAAAAATCCGCTGGATCGATTCGAGCAGTTGCGTCGGGTTGACCGGTTTTGAGACGAAATCGTCAATGCTCAGGCTGTGTTCCTCTGCCTCGGCAGGAGTGATCTTCTTTGCGGAGAACATGAGCACCGGGACATCCTTTGTGGTCGGGTTTTCCTTGATTTTCTCTAAAGTCTCCCAGCCGTCCACGGGTTCCATCATGATATCGAGGAGGATCAGATCAGGTTTTACCGATTCAAGGATTTTTAAGCATTCGTCACCGCCATGAGCCGGGATAGGCGTATACCCCTTGCGTGACAGGATTGCGGCAAGACCGTCCACGATAAACGGGCTGTCGTCAACGATTAAAATTGTCGTGTCCATCAGGGAGGCTCCCGGGTACGGCCTGCGGTGTCGGGGCCTGCATATGCTGCACTCCCCGTATAATATGCTGCGGAACTATTCAAAGCTATAACCAATTGTGCAAGTCACGGCTGTTTTATGCAAGTTTCCCGGACAGTTCGGTTTTCAGCTGTTGGAGGCGGGCTTCCTGGAACTTGAGGTTGGTGTCCATTGTCTTTAAGGCGCGGGAGATATCGTCGCTCACACGAACCTTTGAATCATTGAAGTTATAGGTAGTTTCAAGGATCTTCATGAGGCGCTTGTTGACATCGATGCCTTTAGAAAGCCGGGCATATTCGCTGACGAGTTCCTCATCTGCCCCGGACTGCGCCGCTTTATCGATATCGGCCCGGATATTCTGTCTGCGGCTGAGCACATGTTCGATCGCATCGTACAGTTCGCGGTGGGTGATAGGCTTGAGCACGTAATCTTCAATATAGGGGCCGTACTCTTGTGCCTCTGTCGGGGTAAGCTGCTTTGCAGTAAGCATAAGCACCGGAACATCTTTTGTGGCCGGATTTTCCTTGATTTTCTCTAAAGTCTCCCACCCGTCCATAGGCTCCATCATGATATCGAGAAGAATAAGATCCGGCGTAACTGTCTTTAGGATCTCCAGGCATTCCTCTCCGCCATAAGCAGCTACCGTCCGGTATCCGCCTCGCTCAAGCATCGTCACAAAGACATCCACGATAAACGGACTGTCATCGACAACAAGAATCGTATACACCGTTACATCACCCGTCCTATTTCTACAGCGACTGCATTGATCCGGGAGAAGACATCCTCCTGCCGTGCAGTACTTTTAAGGACCGCCGCAATAAGAAAATTCTCCCCTGCACCTATAACCATCATGGTTGATCCGGCTGCACGTATCGTGACCTCTGACAGGTTTTTCATGTCAAGGAGGCGCCCTACTGATTCGGCAGATGCAAAAAGAGTTGCAGAGAGCGCTCCAAACCAGGGCTCGTTGAATTTCCGGTCAAAATATTTCCCGGCGATAATGCCATCCCTTGAGACAAGAGCACAGCCAGCCACACCGTCTATGTCCCGTATCTGTTCGATAAAGGCTGTACTTTTCTCCGCAAACATTCCTAAAGGGCTCCCCGGGATGCTCTATCTGCTCTCATTCATAATTCCTGATAACACCATATATACATATCTTTTTTTATTTTTTTACAGGATTCGACAGGACCAGTTTACCAGTTACCCGAAATATCGGCCGGAATACAAAAAGGATTAAATATTCGGGCCTTTTCTCGGGATCGGGTTCCCGGGAAATTTCCAGGGATCAAAGAATTCATCAATAACAAAATAAGTAAGCCCTTGTTTATCTGCAGGATGCCCGTTCCGGGAAAAATAAGAAATGGGCTCTGTAGAAATCATTTCCCCTTCACCAAACAGTATTTGCGAGGGAGACCCTCTCTTCCCCAGTGGGGGAGGCCACCCACGGATGACGAAGCCCCCTTGACCCCCCCCGCCGAATAAAAATTTTTCAATTAAGCTTCCCGTGCACGGGTTTGCTCCACGGGGCGAGCCCCGACGAGGCGGCGAGCACCCGTGGTCCCCTCTCGAACAAAATTCAGGATCTCACTTACGGTTTTCTACAGAGCCAAGAAATGGTTTTTTAGAGAAGATCGTCAACAGGTGTATCTTACAGAATTGCTTGGATAATAGAACGATACCGGGTTTTTTACCAAAATCTTCCCCAAAAAAAACATACAATATCACTACCAGAAAACAATGCTCGAGTTCGTCTTTTTTATAAAGTCATGTGCCTGGCCGGGCATGTCCTCCGAATACATTTTATTGTATATTGACATTATTAGTACAATCGGGATATATTAAACAGGAACCGGCCATGATGGGAGGATTAAAAGGCCCCGGAGGCCGGTCAGTCAGGGTCAGACAGACATGGTACTCGAAAGTTACATGGTCGTTTTATTCGGTGCAGTGATCGTTGTCCAGCAGTTCATCATGTACCTGATGTACGTTCGAATCCGCCAGCTTTTACGGGAGATCGATTCGATCGAGGGAAAGATGAAGATCACCGATCACGAACTCGACAACCTGATCCAGAAAGTCGAAGAATTCAAGCAGACAGGAATGTAAACAGGATTATGGCCAAATGCCACGGGTTTTGAGTAAAATTTATTCCTTTATCCTTTGTGAGATTAGCAAAACGAGACTCTGGGACTATTCGTATCCCTTAAGGAAAAACAGGAGATTTCCTATAATTCCAGCGACTATCAATACATACTTTTAAGATTACTTACCGTCATGCCGTTAGTGATCTTGCTGCCATACAGCAACTGGACTGCCTTAATATCGATCGCACTTAAGTTGGCGTTGGTGTTGGGCTCTGAATAGAACATACTGTCGCGATAACTCATGGTTTCTCCCGGTAACCCCATGTAATACAGCAGACCCCGCAGTGTGTAATGAGCACGTTTGTTCCCGGTGAGATCGTCATTTACATAGACATTATCCGATGAACTTGTCTGATACGCGATCGTACGGTAAATCGAACAGAGGGTACCTGCATCGTCCCGGTTGATTGTCTGCTGGCCATTGATGGAATTATACGAAGAATCTGATGCAAGGGATTCCAGAGCAACACCAGGTAGGAAATGGATGACGATATTACCTTGATTCCCTTGGGAGGGGTTAGACGAGAGCTGGACGGTTGATGACAGATCCATATTGAACTGTCGGATAAATGCTGTGAGAGTGGCAATATCGCCATCATCGTAGGAATTTGCGACAGATACCTTTACGTTTGTTCCGTTGAGCTTGTCGATCTTGGTATTATCAGAATTGAATGCGATATTGATCAGGTGCTGGTATATTTGAGAAGATGTGTACGCTACCGGCGTCGCAGTTGCCTTTGTAGTGGCTTTGGTTGTTGCCTTTGCTGTAACGGTATTTGTTGCTTTTACGGTGGCCTTGGTTGTTGCCTTTGTTGCAACGGTGGTAGTTGCTTTTACGGTGACTTTTGTGGTCACTTTTACAACAGGCGTAGGCGTTCCGTGGACAGCAGATGTATTTATGGACGTGGTGTTAAGTGACGGCCCCTGGAATGCGGTCACAGTATCCAGGAGGGCAATACCTGCTGCCACGCACAGGATTATCAGTACTGCCGTTATGAGCGTTTTATGTTTCATTCTGAACGTACCCTACATTCGATCTTAACCCTGAAAAACATTCCTGAATGCAGAATTATGTTCAAGGAAATAAGTTCGCCCGTTAATGTTATTTAATCCCGAAAACATTTTTACCGGGGCTGGACTCGTGTTTTTAAGCATCGCAGGGGTTTTTTCTACGAGAAAACCAGAATGCCGAAAAATACTTGTATTTTGGCATCAGAAGGGCTGCCTCCGGCCTCTCCCGTATTGCGCTAACAGCGTATGGGCTGTTCCGTAACTTTTGTGCGTGCATTGCGGCATGTACTCTTGTTACACATAGGGAGTGTTCCCTCTTTTCCTGCAACACACCAACAGAAAATAAGGGGGAATTAAAATGTATCTTAAAAAGTATTCTCTCACGAAAGATGGTAAAAAATATTTTCAGTTCCCCTTGCAGGAAGAGACCAGTATTCCGGCCAGCAGGCCGAGTGCTGCTGCACCCACGGCAATCAGGGAATCCGGGACGGGTTTACTGGAAAATGCGAGGACGATCATCCCGATAACGGCAATAACGACGATAATCCCAAGGATGATGAGGGCGTGTTTGAGATAGGATTTCTCTTCGTGGGATTTTGCGCTTTCCAGCAGCCGGCAGATCTCCTGTGCTTCCGCAAGCGAGGTTGTGGCAGGGTCTTTTCCAACAGATTTCAAGGTATCTACTATCTTCTGGACTTCTGCACTGGTCATCTGGGAAGAGGAGGGCTTTACTGTGCCGGATGCCGTTGTTTCCCCGACAACGGGCGCGGTTTCAGGAGATACGCCGATCATAGTAACAACATACACCTTTACCATATATCTTATTTTCCCGGGTTCTCTTAACCGTATAATCTGAAGATCCACGTACCCAGATATATTCCCAAAAAGAGGGTTTTTTCCACGGGCAAGCCGAGAGTTTTTTACCACGTGTATTCCGGCAACAGGTTTATCTCTGATTAAACAGGAGATTATTTTTATTATGAAATACCTGCCGGTTCTTTTGGGAATTACTCTCCTGCTGGTCTGTGTACTGCCGCCTGCTGCAGCATTCCAGGCAAAGACGCTGTCCATCACGGTAAGCGAAACTGGCGATGCACAGGTCGATTTTACGTACCAGCTCAACTGGCTGGAACAGGCAGCGGTCTTTACCAAAATGGTGGATCCCGGCCAGCAGCTCAAGAAAGCTATTGAAGACAATTTCCGTGCGACCGTGAACGTGAATTCGGTAAGCAACGATGAGACAAATCTCCAAGTCAATTCGTTTGCTTCAGTGAAAAAGACACCTTCGGGGGTTACTTATACAACACCGCAGCTGTCCTTTAAAAATGCTGAAAACGTAGTCCGGCAGTACTGGTTTGCCCCCCTAATCTCCCCGGATTTTTCACCCGATACCACACAGGTGATCTTCCCGGATGGCTACACACAGGAATATTCAGATGAGATAGCCATTCCTTCCATCACCCATACCGTATCCTAAACAAATTCTTTTTTTTCCGCTGCAGCCCGGGCGGGTAAATAGCGTTTTTGATTTTGAGAGCCGGTAAAATGGTAACCGGGAACGTATGCTCTTTTCCGGTACGCTCAAATTACCTTGCCGGATACTATCTATCAGCGATGCGGTTACGACCAGGAAAATACAGGGTTCGTTTGGTAATTTACATCTATTCAATGGACCCGATGAGATACCCGACAAAAAGTCCCGCTGCGGCAAAGCCGAGTACAAGGAGACCGTCGGGAATTTCCCTACCTGAGGCGAGCAGTATGATCGCTCCTCCGGCCGCTGTGAGGATGATGATCCCCAGAAGGATCCGGATTCGGGCAAGGGTGAAAATGATCTGATCCTCTTGAAGCGTGGACGTGATACCATGGGCTGCAGCAGTCTCCGCTGCGGATGCAAACGAGACCCAGGCCGGATCCGCACCGAGCGCACGTACGAGGCAGTCCATGCGCACCAAGTTTCGGGATAACGGACCCGGTGGAGGGAGGGATTTCATACGGGCGGGTACGATCTGTCTGCTCCGCACCGGCCTGTGGCCGTACAAACGCAGTTCCCACAGGTAGAGCAGGATCGCGGCAAGGATAAGGATAGCAGCCACCATGCCGTACTGGTCGACACTTTTTACCGCGAGATTAGTCAGCGGAATTTTAAAGAGGTAACAGAGCACAACCGCTCCGCATAATATGCCAAGAATTATCTCTGTACATCTGAGAACCAGTCCAGTGGCCCGGATATGGTGTTTTGCCCGGTCAAGTACCGTTTTTCGCTTCCAGTAGAGGACAGCTCCTGCAATACAGAGGGCAACCAAAATCCACTCGGCAGGATTGAAAAGGTCGGTCTCCAGGAGGTACACGATAAAATCCGGAGGTGCCGGCGTGTGCACAGATGTAGTGCCAAGAGCAGGGTACAGCCATGTTGCCAGGTCGGTCCACATGGAATCGAGGATCTGGTGCGAAAGGATGCCCGTATCCAGTGCGATAACGACCGGATTACCGTAGAATTTCCAGGCAATGATCCCGACTACGAGGAGGATTACAAAGATCCAGAGGTTATGGAAAAAGAACCTGCCATATCCTATAGAGGGGATAATGAGGTAACCGAGCGGCTTGTCGATGAGGTCCGGCAAGACCGCGCCGAGCGCACAGGGTATCACCCACCTGCGATCGTCAAGGAGTTCAGCGATCAGGAGACCCAGGACAATACCTGCAACAAGGTGGAAGAAAAAGAACATATCCTGCATTTCACGGTACGGTGTATTCCTTAATAAGGGCTGTCACTGCCGCGTGTTAAAGGGTACGGAATTGTTTTTAGATCTCGAGGGGTCTCTTTTCCGGGAGAAAGGAGGGGTACTATCCTCCCGGTTTACCGATTGAAAAATCACGACTGGATCCAATAGTGAGATTACCGAACAACAGAATTATAATGAAAAATAATTGTAACCGATCCGTATTTGGATCAGGAACCCCATTCTTTTTTGGCGCAAAAACTACAATATAACGGGTGTACATAAATGAGTGAGAATATTTACAAACATTCATCAGCCAGGTGACTAATGGAGCACTACGGAACAAATACTATCGGCGACGGAGCACAGATTTTTGAACCAGTTTTCATCGGTTTCCCGTCACGGGATTTTCTCGGAAAGGAAAAGTTTCCCGGTGCCGTGATTGGAAAGAATGCCATCCTGCGGACCGGGACTGTGATCTATTGTACGGTGACCATTGGGGATAACTTCTCAACCGGCCACAATGTCATCATTCGGGAAAAGACCACTATCGGCGACAATACTGCAATCGGAACCGCAACGATCATTGAAGGAACAACAAAAATCGGCAGTAATGTCCGGATCCAGAGCATGGTGTTTATCCCCACGAATACCGAGATTGGGGACAATGTTTTTATTGGGCCAAATTCGGTTCTCACCAACGACCGTTACCCCCCGTTTGGCAGACCGGCACTGATCGGGCCGGTGCTTGAGGATAATACCACTATCGGCGCTAATGTCACGATTCTGCCAGGTGTCCGCATCCATGAAGGGGCGGCGGTTGCTGCAGGTTCCGTTGTAACAAAAGCCGTACCGACAGGAGTTCTTGCAATCGGTGCACCTGCACGGTTCCGCGAACTCCCAAAAGAGATGAGACGATCATGATGCATATCCCTATAGCCCAGCCACGGGCGGACACAGATGAAATTGATGCGGTTACCCGGGTTCTCCGGTCCGGCATGTTTGCCCAGGGACCGGTTGTTGCAGAATTTGAAAAGAAATTCGCCAGGTATTGCGGGGTCAGGAATGCCATCGCGGTAAACAGCGGTACGGCAGCGCTCCATGCTGCGGTTGCCTCTGCCGGCATCGGCCCGGGAGACGAAGTGATCGTCCCCACTTTCTCCTTTATTGCAACCGCGAGCTGTGTTTCCCTGTGCGGGGCGCAGCCGGTCTTTGCCGATGTCGATCCTGCATATTTCACCCTTGATCCCGAGGCAGTACGGAAATTGTTTAGTCCACGAACAAAGGCCGTTATCGGTGTCCACCTCTTTGGCCAGCCATTCGATATCGATCCCATAAGGGAGATGTGTTCCGATCACGATGTACTCCTGATCGAAGATGCTGCCCAGGCACACGGATCGATCTACAAGGGAAAGAAAGTCGGGGGATTTGGGGCTGCGGGGTGCTTCTCGTTCTATCCTACAAAAAACATGACCACCGGGGAAGGCGGCATGGTGACAACAGACAATAACGAATATGCAGCGAAGATCCGCAGGTTTATTAACCATGGCCAGAGCGAGAAATATCTCCATACCTCACTGGGATATAATTACCGTATGACCGATATCGGAGGAGCCATCGGCGTGGCGCAGCTTGCAAAACTTGACGGATTCAACAAACGCCGGCTGCACAATGCCGATTATTTTGACCGCCACTTAAAGGCAAAGGGACTGGTATTACCGGCGCGGAGAAAGGACTGCACCCATGTCTTCCACCAGTATGTTGTCCGGGTGACAAAAGACTGCTCCCTATCCCGCGAACAGTTGATGGAGGCCTTAAAGGAGAAAGGTATCGGCACAGCGGTACATTACCCTATTCCCATCCACCGCCAGCCGGTCTACAAACCGGTTACCGCAAACACACGATGTCCTGTTGCAGAGGAGCTTGCCGAGCAGGTGATGAGCCTGCCCGTCCACCCACAGGTAACCGACGAACAACTAAAATATATCTGCGATACGCTCAATGGGATGATTTGATATGGATGTCGGTGTTATCGGGGTCGGTGCTATGGGCAAGAACCATGCCCGGGTCTATTCGGAATTAAAAAACGTGGATAACCTCTACCTCTTCGATCTGAATACCAAAGCCGCTGAAGAACTGGGAAAGAAATTCGATGCCCACGTTGCAGGATCGATGAAAGAATTATTAGATGCCTGCGACGCGGTGAGTCTTTGCGTCCCGACACCATACCATTTCAAGGTATCAGGCGAGGTGATCAAACACCATATCCCGCTCCTGATAGAAAAACCGATCTGCCTTACTACAGAGGAGGCGACTGCACTCGTACGTAGCATTCCGGAGGATCTTGTTGTCGGTGTCGGCCATATCGAACGGTTCAATGCGATCATTCCGGAACTTGCACAGATTGTCCGTCATCCCTGTTACGTAGAGATTTGCCGTCACAACCCGGGTTCGGCACGGGTTACCGGCAGCACCGTAGTGGAGGACCTGATGATTCACGATATCGATCTTGTTTTCAGCCTTATTCCGGCAAAATCATGGTCGGTGCAGAGTGCGGGCAATGCAGATGTCGCTGCTGCCCTCTTTACCATTAACGACAACCCGGTCTATCTCTCCGCGAGCCGCAAGGCATCCAAAAAGGTCCGGTCTATCCTTATTGAAGAGGAGACATTTACCGTTGAAGGCGATTTCATGCACCAGGAGATTTATATTCACCGTAAACCCGGGAAGATCAGTTTCGAAGATGCCCGGTATACCCAGGACAGTGTTATGGAAAAGGTACTGGTAAACCAGGTCGAACCGTTAAAGAGGGAACTGTCCACCTTTTTGGACTGTGCCGGATCCGGGAAAAAATTCCCGGTCACACCGGAGCAGGGTCTCTTCAACCTCCAGGTCTGCGAAAAGATTACGAGCAGTTTTCCTAAAGCTGTATAAGCATGTCGTCACACGTATCCCAAAAGATTGCAGAGCGGGGAGCAATTAAAAAGATCGGGGTTGTCGGAATGGGGTATGTAGGTATCCCTGCCGCGATGCTCTTTGCCGATGTTGTGCAGTTCGAAAAAGTCTATGGTTTCCAGCGGGAATCGGCAACCTCAGGATACAAGATCGAAATGCTCAACCGGGGCGAAAGCCCCTTAAAAGGCGAGGAGCCCGGGTTAGAGGATCTGATCGAAAAGGTGGTTGATGCCGGGAAGTTTGAGTGTACCTCGGATTTTTCAAGGATCGCAGAACTCGATGCAGTGACGCTCTCCATCCAGACGCCGTTTTTGAACAAGAGGGATCTCCTCCCGAATTTTTCCGCCTTAAAAGAAGGATTAAAAAATGTGGGCCGGTACCTTCGGCCGGGGATGCTTGTTGTCCTCGAATCGACCGTTACCCCGGGTACTACGGCAGGATTTGCCCGGGAGATTCTTGAAAAGGAGTCTGGCCTTACTGCCGGAACCGATTTTGCCCTGGCCCATGCCCCGGAACGCGTGATGGTCGGGCGTCTCCTCCGGAACCTACGGGAACACGACCGTATTGTCGGAGGAATTGACGAGGCAAGTACCCTCCGGGCAACGGAGTTGTATTCTCCCATCCTTACGAAAGGGAAGGTTATTCCGATGAGTGCCACCGCAGCGGAAGTAACAAAAACCACGGAGAATACGTTCCGGGATCTCCAGATCGCGGCCATGAACGAGCTGGCGTTATACTGCGAAGCAATGGGCATTAATGTATACGATGTCCGTACCGGTGTGGACAGCCTCAAAGGGGAGGGGATCACCCGGGCCATGTTATGGCCGGGAGCCGGTGTTGGCGGGCACTGCCTGACAAAGGATACCTACCATCTCGAACGGGGTGTGCAGGTTCTGGGAAAGGATCTTCTCGATTACCCGGCCGGAGAACCTTCGCTCTATGTGCTTGCCCGGCATGTCAACGATTTCATGCCCGTCCACATGCTCAACCTTACCCGCCAGGGACTAAAACGTGTCGGAAAACAGCTTTCCGGTGCAAGAATCGCACTGCTTGGCTGGGCATTTATCGCAAACTCCGATGACGCCCGCGACCCGCCATCAGAACCATTCAGAGAGCAGGCAATCACCGCAGGAGCAAGGGTTGTTGTGCACGATCCCTGGGTCCGGTCTGTCCCAGGGGTTGAGATTGAACACGATCTTTCCAGGGTTTTATCCCAGGCAGACGCGGTTGTAATCTTTACCGGCCATTCCCAGTACCGTTCCCTCGATCCGCTCACGGTCAAAAAACTCTGCGGAACTTCCCGTCCGGTGATTGTTGACGGGAGAAACGTGATCGATCCCGATGCATTCATCCGGAACGGATTTGTCTATAAAGGGATCGGGCGCGGGGACAAGAACGGACACCCGCTGGCAGAATAAGGCGATTCTCTTTTTCGATCCCCGGGATAAGAGTGGGCACCGCCCTCGCTCATCGTTATGCATTTTTAGTCACACTACAAGCACGAAGGAGTTCCGGCCCCGATCGTACGATGGATCATAATGAAACAACACCGACTCAACGGGGTTCAGGAAGGTTGTATTTCTCCAGGAAACCTGAACGGTACTCCCTGCCCGGGATCTACCCGGCCCGACAGGGGATCATAGAATACGGGCCCTACGATATACGATGCATTTTTTGTCGCGGCAGTTGTCCGTTATGAGGTCCCGCTCATGACCGCTGATATGAATCCGGCAGCAAACAGACGCATGCCGGGTGATCGCGTTCGTTTAAAAAACGCCGAAAGGTAGTGTTTCCCAGAACTACATGCGAACCTGTTCAGAGGATACCCGCTGATTTTAAAAAAAAAAGAATCCGATGGGGAGTTACCCCCGCCATCCTGCCGGCCGGTTTTATCCGGACCGTTTTCGTTGTCAATGTATTCCAGTGTTTCCGGCAGCACGAGATACCGGTACCACGTGTGTGCATTTCTCCGCACCCAGATCTCCCTGCGGATATCCCAACTGAACGTGAGGGCCCGTAGTTCTTTTATGACGGTCCTGCACGAGTACGCGATATTTACGAGGTTGAAATCCAGGTATTTGGGACGCCGGACGGTGACAATGCTTGCCGTCCCTTCTTTGCTTACGATAAAGTGGAACGGGAACATACCCAGTGGCTCCAGCGCAAAGACCATAAATTCCTGTCCTGCTGCCCATTCCCGTGCTTCGGCAATCGACCGTTCGGGAGGGTTTTTACCGGTCACGGTGGATCGCCCCCGCGTTTTCCGGACCCGGCCACCGGCTTTGCTGCATCAGAATCAAGCCCGGGGCTGTCCGGCGGTACGGCTGACGGGTCCCTTTGTCGGGATTCAGTCAGATGTCCGACATGCTGTACTGCCGCCGGTGTCGATCCCCCCGGGACCTTCCGGCAGCTGCCTGTTTTCGGGACGGTAACGCAGAGGAGTGTTGCCCGGTATATTCTTCTCTGCTCACCGTTCCGTCTTTTCTGTGTGGTTTTTTCCATTTGTTTTCATCTCCTGCCACCGGCCTGGGATACACGGGAAATTTTGTACAGAGCTCCCGCTCGCTATACAGAAGTATCAGCAGAAGCCTGCCTCGCACATACCCGTCGTATCCCGGGCCGTGTGGCATATACCTGTTGGCAGGCCTTGGAGAAGTGCTTTGATTATGAAATGAAAAATACGAAAATCCGGGCAAGTATTGCCGCCCGTAATGGAATACGGGCGCAAATTTCGGGTATTTTTTAGGAACAAAAATGTTCCTTCCCACGGTCCAACAGGGGGAGCGTCGTGTCGGCAGGATCCTTTCGTGGATTTCCTACTGGGGAGTCACGATTTCTTAAAAAAAAGGACCGGTCCGGGACGCGGCCCCTCCTACAGGTACCCACCGGGACTCGGGGCGATGCGAACCGCGAGGGGGGAGGAACGTGGTTCACCCTGCTCGGTCACCGACGTGAAATCCACATTTTTCCAAATTTTACGTCGGACAAAAAAAACGACCGCCAGAGGTGTTTTTTGGGACGTTTAGAGGACCCGATGACCAACCCCTCGTTCGAAAAAGTAATCCCCTCCTGCGACCGTAAATGGGCCGCGATTTCAGGGGTTTACAAGGGTATTTTAGGGATCGGGGGATAATTACCCGGTATTTCCTGCACTACCTGTCAAAAAGGGGTAGTTTTTCTTCCACCGGTTGAGGCGGGAGGAAAACCGGGGCTAAACTGGGGTTTTTAGAGACATGAAAGACCAGGGGTGCATTTGTCTTTTCAGGTTTCATAATTGATTTACCGCATTTGACTCGTTAAATTTCCGGTATTCCCCCGTCATCACCTGCTGCATCCATTCAGGATGATCCAAATACCAGCAAAGAGTAGTATTGATCCCTTTTTCAAACGGGGTTTCCGGTTTCCATCCCAATTCTTTCTGAATTTTTGATGAATCGATAGCGTACCGTCGGTCATGTCCCGGACGGTCCGTGACATGACGGATGAGGGAGTTATTGATCGCCGGGTCCCGGGTCTCCTGTTTTAGCTGGCTGATGATAAGCCGGACAATATCGATGTTATAGTGTTCGTTATTGCCACCGACATTATAGATCTCGCCAAGTTTTCCAGATTCAAGCACGCATTCAATTGCCCGACAGTGATCTTCCACATACAGCCAGTCGCGGATCTGTTTTCCGTCACCATAGACCGGGAGCGGCTGGTGATGCAAAGCATTGTAGATCATAAGCGGGATGAGTTTCTCCGGGAACTGGTATGGCCCGTAGTTGTTCGAACAACGGGTGATGAGGACGGGCAGACCAAAGGTGTCATGGTAAGCCTTTGCCAGAAGGTCTGCGGATGCCTTGCTCGCCGAGTACGGGCTGTGGGGATCGAGCGGGGTCTTTTCGGTAAAGAATCCTGTCGGGCCAAGGGATCCGTACACCTCATCTGTCGAAACCTGAAGGAACCGTTTCTCTGGCAGCCAGCCATCCTCATATTTCCAGAAGTCCCGTGCTGCATCAAGGAGACATGCCGTGCCAAGGATGTTGCTGCGGAGGAATACCTGAGGGTCGCGGATTGAACGGTCCACATGCGATTCCGCAGCGAAATTAACGATCTTGTCTACCGCGTTCTTTTCCAAAATCTCATGGACAAGGCCGATATCACCGATATCACCTCGGATAAACCTGAACCTGCCTTTCTGTTCCCGGGAAAGGGCTTCCAGATTATGCAGGTTGCCTGCATAGGTAAGCTTGTCCAGACCGATTATCTCATCATGAGAGTGATGAGAGCGCCAGTAATAGACAAAATTGCTTCCGATAAATCCCGCAACACCAGTTACCAGTAATTTCATTCGAGTCTCCTTATTTTTTATGTATACTTAATTGTATAATCGGGTTATCTTAATATGAAACATACAAAATTGTTAATTCTGTGCCAATCAATACTACTATTGAATAATCCTAATGAGCCTGAAAAATCTGAAAACTAGCCACTCAGGGGTACTGTAATTATTTAGAGTATCGGAAAAAAGAGGGTTTCGTGGAGCGATGAAAGGTATTATTCTTGCAGGGGGGAGCGGTTCACGCCTTTATCCCATTACACGGGCACTAAGTAAACATCTTATTCCAATATATGACAAGCCAATGATTTATTATCCGCTTTCAGTCCTTATGCTTGCGGGAATCCGAGATATCCTCATTATTTCAACTCCTGAACATATTCCCATTTATAAAAAGATTCTGTTGGATGGAAAATGGCTGGGACTCTCAATTTCATATGCCGTACAGGATCAGCCTCGCGGATTAGCTGATGCATTTATCGTTGGGGAATCATTTATTGACAGGCAGAAAGTGGCTTTGATCCTTGGCGATAATGTATTTTATGGGCAGGGTTTTTCACCGATACTGCAAGATGCAGCGGCTCTAAAAGAGGGTGCTGTGATTTTCGGATATTATGTCCAAAATCCAAAAGAATTCGGTATTGTTGAATTCGGTGAAGGGAATATTGTTCTCTCCCTTGAGGAAAAGCCAGCACAACCCAAATCAAACTATGCAATTCCCGGACTCTATTTCTATGATGAACACGTTGTAGAGTATGCAAAAACAATAAAACCCTCTGCCAGAGGTGAAATTGAGATCACCGACCTCAACCGGGAATACCTTAAAAGAGGGACACTGCGGGTACAGCAACTTGGGAGAGGGTTCGCTTGGCTGGATACAGGTACGTACGATGGCCTCCTTGAAGCCTCCAATTTTGTAGGGACCATCCAAAAACGACAAGGTCTTTATATTGCATGTCTCGAAGAAATTGCCTACAGGAATGGATATATTTCTTTAGACCAACTGGTGAAACTCTCAGAAAATCTGAAAAATACAGATTATGGGCACTATTTAAGAAAAATCGCCGGTATCGTGAGTGATTAATCTATGATCCCATTTAACCGACCCTATCTCACTGGAAATGAAATTGTATATATGGAAGATGTCCTTCAGTCTCTCAATCAAGGTGGACATATCTGTGGTGATGGAAAATACACCAAACTCGTCCAAGAGTTTTTCCAGTTAAAATTTGGTGCACGAAAAGCACTTATGACTACCTCCTGCACAACGGCATTGGAACTCGCCACCCGACTCCTGGACCTCAAACAAGGCGAGGAGGTAATCGTCCCGTCATATACCTTTTCTTCAACGGTCAACCCAATCCTGCTTGCAGGTGCAAAGCCAATCTTTGCAGATATTCAGAAGGATACCCTGAATATTAACCCCACCGACGTCAGGAAGAAAATTACTAGGAAAACCCGTGCAATCTATCCGGTTCATTATGGGGGAGTATCCTGTGCAATGGATGAAATTATGGAGATTGCTCAGGAGCATGATCTCGAAGTTATTGAAGATGCTGCCCAGGGTGTGAATGCAAAATATAAGGGAAAATATCTGGGAACTATTGGGGATTTCGGTTGTTACAGTTTCCACGAAACGAAAAATTACGTATGTGGAGAAGGTGGTGCTCTTCTCATCAATTCCGATGATCCGAAGATTATTGAACGTGCAGACATCCTACGGGAAAAAGGGACCAACCGGAGCAAGTTCAATCGCGGCGAGGTGGATAAATATACGTGGGTGGATATCGGTTCAAGTTATCTGCCGAGCGATCTGTTATCCGCGTTTCTCTATGCGCAGTTGGAGAAGTTAGATGAAATCCAGGATATGCGATTGAATGTCTGGAATGCATATTATACTACACTAAAACCCTTTGAAGAAGCGGGAAAGATCCGGTTACCGGTTGTTCCGGATTATGCAGGACACAATGCTCATCTGTTCTATGTTCTCTTCAACGACGAACAGACACGAGATCGTGTAATGAATCAGTTGAAAGAAAAGGAAATTCATGCGGTGTTCCATTATGTGCCATTGCATTCAGCACCGGTTGGGTTGGGACTGGGGTATCGGAAAGAGGATTTGCCGGTGACAGAAGATATCAGCGGGAGATTGTTGAGATTACCTATGTACGCAGGGATGACAACAGATCAATTAGAGATGATAAAATTGGAACTTGTTAAGTTGTTCGAATGAAGATCTTCCAGATTTAATATTACCGAAAAAATATTGCGGGGAAATTTTATTACTAAACAATATCAATTAAAATACGGATATTAAATGATAAGAACAAGTGTTTTGGAAAAAGACGAAATCTATAAGTTGGCAGATTTAATAGATAAATATCCTTTCAAACCATATAGTAATTATTTGAACTTAAATAACGAGATATTGAAAGACTATTTTTTTTCCGAAATTCGAGAGATCCTAAATGGGAAGGAAAATTGTATTATCGGATCGCTGGAAAATGGGAAATATGTTGCTTTTTGCGTAATTAAAAAATCTACAATCGAATCAGAAATATTACAGAAACAGATATTTTCATTATCCCACATTATATCACAAGGATCATACAATGTAGCATTAAAACATAAATTGAAATTACTAGATTTTGTAAATTCTAATTATAAAACTCAAATAAATTTGTTATCTTGTCGGGCTAACTCAAATGACCTTTCTACAATTCATGCCCTCGAAAAAAAAGTATTCCGGTATATGGATGGATTAGTTACATATTCCTTCGAAATGCCACAAAAAAAACCCAGAACGATTAATCCATTTTTCAAGATTAGATTATTAAATCGAAACGATCTTAATCAAATAAAAAAGATTGCAGAGACCTCATATTCCCTTGATAGATTTCATAATGATCCACACATCTCAAAAACACAAAGTAACAAGATTTACGTAAAATTTGCTGAAAATGCAACTATCGGTGTAGGTGCAGATAGGGTATTAATTGCTGAACACAATAAGGAGGTAATTGGTTTTAATACACTCGAGATACAGAATCATTTGATGGCACAATTCGGCATACATATCGCGTCATTTGTACTCAATGCGGTATCATCAGATTGTCGTAATAGGGGAGTATATTCAGGCCTGGTAAATGATAGTCTGATCACTCTTAATGATAGTGCAGATATTGTTGAAATCCGGGCACATACTAATAATTATCCCGTTCATCGTGCATTATCAAAATTGGGATTTAAATTAACAATGTCTCAGATTACCTTCCATCGTTGGAGTACTTGTAACAATCGATACAAGTAAAACAGGAGTGAATTGATTAGCTTAATTGAAATGTCTTTTGTTTATCAACTTAGAAAAACAGCGTCCAAATCGCAGATCAGAAAAAAATTTATGAAAATAGAGCCGATTAAATATTTCCTGATCAAATGAAGTATATTGATATTGAATAATGGGGAGGACAGCTGTATTTACATGAAAAATCTTTTTAATTTCTTAAAATCGAAGACCGTTTTCGATATTCAATGGGCATTTTTGAGCCTTCTTTCATCAGGTTTATTATTTTTAATTCTCCGTATCCTCCTTGGGAGAGAACTAGGTACAACTGCTTTCGGCATTTATACTCTTGTTTTTTCTGTATATCAATTTGGACTCCAATTCGCGAATTTTGGCATTGGTGCCGCACTAACTAAATACATCGCAGAATATTGCTGCACTCAAGAGATAATACGAAAATATTTTTCATCGGGAATTGTATGTTCAATTTTTTCCGGATTGTCAATTGGAGCAATATTATTTATACTGTCGCCGTTCATTGCACACTCTTTCTTTAACTTACCTGAACTGGAGCCTTTGCTAAAGATTACCGCAGTCTGTTATCCTTTTATTTCTATCCAGTTAACAATTTCCGGCACATTTAATGGAATGCGAAAGATGAAAGCATTTGCATTACTGAATATATCACTAAATATCTTAATTATTGTTTTTTCAATAATTTTCGTAATGCTCTATCATTTATCTCTTTTCGGTGCCGTATTAGGATATACAATACCTACCTGTATCGTGGGAGGTCTTTCTCCATTATTAATAACTGGAATGAATTGGATCCAAAAAACATCAATCAAATTTGATATTATTAAAAATGTTACAACATTTGGCTTTTTTTTTGCATTATCTACATCATCATCATTTCTGAATGCTTATTTTGGCACAATTTTAATCGGGTATTATTTAAATCCCGCAGATGTTGGGATTTATGCTGTTGCGACTACGCTCTCACAAGCATTAACTATTCTCCCAAGTGCCATTCAACGAATTACAACGCCCGCAATTGCATTTTCCTATACTAATAAAGGTAACAAAGAAACCAGAAAATTAATTATCAAGTCTATGAAATATTCTTTTCTTGCGGTATTGGGAATAGGATTCTGCCTTATTCTAGCTGGACCATGGTTGATTTCTTTCCTATTTTCGGAGAATTATTTACCTGCATATCCCCCATTAATCCTTTTAACAATAGGGAATATTATTTTTGCTCCTGCAATTGCGACGGGAGCTTGTTTTTTTAGTATGGGAAAGATTACTCTACCATTTAGAGTAAATATTCTGAATATTTTTCTTACAATCAGTTTAAACATTATATTAATTCCGACATTTGGTATTATTGGGGCCGGATTAGCGACGTTGTGTATGCAGATACTTTTATTAGTAATCCAATTGAAGCTTATTTGGATTTATACGGCGTGATGATCACAACAAAATCATAATTTACGGGAGTTTGAATATGAAAATATTACATTTTTTTGAGAGGAGTAAATTTCTTGGATCCTATCTACTTTTTTTAAAAAGGAACTATGATATCAATGCGCATCATTTTGTCATCATAAAGGAGTATACAAAAAAATTTGATTTTGATGATAAATTACTTGACGGATTTCATGTTCAGTATATTTCCAGAAATAATCTTTGGTCTGCGTATAAATCGATTAAATCCTGTGAAAATTATGATAGTATAATTTTGCATTCATTATTTCTTCCTGTAAATTTAATGCTGTGTTTGTCAATAAACCGGAAGTATTTATCCAAAACAATATGGGTGATCTGGGGGGGAGATTTGGGCAATTACATTGGAAAAATTAATGCTAAAAGAAAAATTTGGTCAATATTAAGAAATAGAGTTATTAATAAAATTGGTTATGTAGTTACAACAAACGTTGAATATAATCTTTTAGTTAATAGTTTCCAGGTTAAACCCATTAAATTAGAAGCATTTTACCCATATCTGGCAGAACAAGTTACTATTCCAAATGAAGAATCATGTGACGATACGGATGTACGCATATTTTTAGGAAATTATGCTACAAAAGCAAATCGACATATCGAAACGTTACATCTCTTAAGTAAATTTAAAAGCGAAAATCTAAAGATATTTATCCCATTATCTTATGGAGATATGGATTATGCCAAAGAAGTGATATCTGTTGCAAAAGAAATTTTTGGAGAAAAGGCAATTATCCTTACAGAATTCATGAATCGAGAGGATTATGGAAAATTGTTGTCAACAATGGACATAGGTATTATTAACTCTATTAAACAAATTGCTTTAGGCTCAATTTTCTCGTTACTCCTAACGGAGACAAAAATATATACGGATCCTCATGGATTTATCTGGGATATTGTCTCAAACGAACAAGAATTAAAAATCTATTCCATAGATGAAATTCGAAATTGCACATTTGAGGATTTTATAGGTATAGATCCCAAAATAACATCAGAAAATAAAAGCAAAGCAATATCCTTTTTAAGCGAGGAGAATTTTAAAAGGCAATGGGACAACGTATTTAATAGGGATAACAAATAGTTTTTAGCGAGTAGAAATTTGTGATGTCCCGAATTAATTTGCACAAATACCCATTTCGGTCTAATGGAGGCCAGAATTCTATCTAGTGAAATCGGTACCAGAAGATATTGCAGGAGTCATTATATTGAGACTCAGATTAGGTTGATCGGTAATGGATACAAAGTGCTGTAAAAAGTGAAGATGCCTTGTATCCAACAGTGAATTGGGAAAACAAAGAGGGAACAGGGCAATGGATCTAATAGATATCGTAGAGTATTCCGATAAATCCCTAATAATTTCAAAATGAACGGAATGGATCCAAACCCGATAACGAAAGGAGTGTAATTTGGCCCTATTTTCTGGCAATAGCTTCCGAAAAACCAGACCGTCGTTTGATCGGGAATTTTCTCAAGAAACCCAAGAACTCTTAAAAAAAGAAATTTTGTCATGTACCCGATGTTCTAGTTTCGGATCAGATAACCCATACATTGATTGAAGAACCAGTAACTTGATCATGAGGACAATGTCAATATTCGGTCGCCCTCCCTGCTCGGTTGTATCTATGTAAATTTCGCCAACTATTTCCCGGAATGGTTCCCATTCTATGAGGGTTGCAAGTTCTCCCAGTCGATCTCCGAGATCTCTTACCTGCTTGTACCGCACCTGTAACGCAAAGTCAACAAGAGATCCCATACCCTTTATTCAGGGCTCTAAATTAAAGTACTTCCGGCAGGATCATTCGAAATTCTCCGTACTAAATTATCTTACCGATAACGAGAAGGGAATGTAACAACTCATCACAGGGTTTCTAAACGATGTGAGGAACGAAGAAGTGGCACAACAAATTAGACATTAATTGTGTCATCTATTACTATCTAATGATCATGAAGGGAAATCAAAGGAAGTACCGCATATCGCTATCTAGAGGATCTCTCTAATGATCTTTGAATAGAACCGCGAAGTTTTCATAGTATAAATATAAACAAATAACTGGGAGGATTTACAATGACAATAAAATTGAGTGATGTCAAGATTTTATTAAGTTCAATCAAATATCCAAAAAATACTATTTCGGCAATATATAGTTGTTCTGTTGAAAAAAATGCTGAGAATAAGAGAGAGAAAGATACTTTACGTGAAGTATCTTTAACCGATTTAATTGGCGATGACTTTCCGGTAGTTTATCCATATAGTTATCTACAGTGGGGATCAGGAACTGTCGATGTAATGCTGTTAAATGGGCTGGCAAAAAAAATTCCTCACTGCAATTATTTGGAAATTGGTACGTGGGAAGGGGAAAGTATATGCAATGTTTCCCGATTTGCTCAAGATTGCGTCTCTGTTTCCTTATCTGAAGAACAAATATCTAAAAGGTATGGAGAAATATATACAAAAGTTATTAATTATTACTGTAAAAAATTAGCTTACAAAAATATTACTTTAATAGGTGCAGATTCTAAAGTGTTTGACTTTAATTCATTAAACAAAAAATTTGATTTGATCTTTATTGATGGAGATCATTCATATTCAGGAATTGTTAATGATACTAAAAAGGTATTGCCATTATTAAGAGATAAAAATGGTGTGATAGTATGGCATGACTATGCAATTGGAGCAGAAAAAATTCGATACAATACATTAAATGCAATTCTTGATGCAATTCCAAAAGAATTTCATAAATATTTGTATCATGTAGAAAACACGATGTGTGCAATTCTATATTTTGGTGAGATAAATAGTAAAGAGCCTGAAGAATTTCCTAGAATTCCAACAAATATCTTTGAAGTGACCATAAAGAAAAAAAGTTAAAGCGGATGCCGGTAGTGTACACGAAGTGCTGTAAAAAGGATCTGGTGCATATTCCCGAATGATACCTCGGTTTCAAGACTCGCCGCTTCGATCCTTATCAATATTAACAAGGATTACGAGTAAATTAATCTGTCAAAGGTGAAGTAAGATGATCTCTTTGGCTCAGGTTGTGCTGATTTTATAGCATTATAGAGACACTACACAGACATAACGTGATCAAACCTGTAGTGTCTTTATATTGCCATAAAATCCATAGCCCCAGTATCCAGAGAGCATCTTATTCTTCACAGATAAATACCGGTTACTGGTAATCCATTCCTCGTTGATGCCGATCAGGATCGAACCTGCCAATCTAAAGAGAGAAGCATCATTTGGGAAGGCTCCGATCTTTCTGCTGCGTCATTTGAGTTCCTTATTGACTCGATCCAGTAGATTGGTAGTTAGGATCTTCTTCCCGGATTCCAGGGGAAATACATGGTAATTCATCGACCTATGCTTGAACTGGTGAATCGTATCAGCAGCACGAGAGAGGCCACATTCATCGAGATGAATCGCAAACTCTTGCAGTCTATTGGCATCACTCATACATTCTTTCAGACTCTCTGCGAATATTTTGTGATATTGTCTGGGAACTTTTCTGAGGACTGCACAGATGAAATGGACGTGATACATCTGTCACATGCTGTCAATGTGACGACGTTGGAATCATTTGCCGACGGATTGTGGTTTAGCTTTGACACGGATAAGGAAACCATGTCTCTTGAGGATTCGATGAACCATTCTCCAGGAACAGGGAAGATTAAATTGGTGCTAATCCGAAGGGGGCACCCCATGCCGGATATTTCTTTTTGAGTCGCAACCCCTGCTCCAGCACCACACGATGGGTCTTGGCCTAGCGTCTCATCGTCCTTTCGGAGATATTATACATCTCTCCGATTTCTCATGCAGTTCGTATTCCTCCTTCAAAGAATACGACTGCTTTAATCTGGATTTCCATTGTCTCTTTCACCCACAAGCACCTGTTCGGTGCTCTTAAAGCGGACATAACTACAGTCACTACATTAGAACAGAAACTCTGCCACGCTACACATACAGAATCTGTTTATTCCAATTTATTAAAAAATTTTTTATATGGATTGAGTGAAATCTAAATAAATTTTGCACGTTTTTCCAACATCGTATATTTTATTTAATGATTTGTTATTAAATTTATTTAAATATTGTTGCAATCCAGCTTGATCTTCGAGAGCTTTATCATTATACGTCATAATTGAGAATGTATTATTCTCATACAAAGTCATTTCAAATTTTTCTATATGATTAATTCCAAATTGATTGGCTTTATCTTCAGATTCTGAAAAGAAATGATATGGATCCGATCCATATTTTATTATTGGAAGTAAAATAATTAAAATGACTATGAAAATTACAATAATTTTTTTCAAAACCGAGATAACTTTATTTAGAGAATTATTCAAGGAGAAAATAACAGATGCGAGAACTCCAAAAAATATCAGTGACAAGGGATAAGATCGCTCGTACCCATATGTTGCATTTCCAGTTGCTAATAGGATTCCTCCAAATGAGAATAAAACAAAAAGAGCAATTATCATAAATATTACATATGATATCTTTTTTATAGCTGATGGTTGCTTTAAGTAAATATAAATTATTATTAACGAAAAAATAACACTTAAAATCAAATATGAAAAAAGAACACTAATTCGGATATAGTACACATCCATATAAAGACTACTGGGAATTGTATGTAAAACGGCTCTATGGACTAAATTTATTTGATGATATTCAAAAAATGAAGAAAACACAACATTTGAGAATGTTGCCAGCTTCTGAAAATAATATATACCAATAAAAATCATATATGTAATAAATGCAATAAATAAAAAAAATGTTGGCAATAATATTATTTTTTTCTGATTACAATAATCTTTAATAGGATTAAGGAGATATTTTAATCGTCCAAATAGTAATTCGCATATTATGAAAATAATGAAAATGCTAACAAAAAAATATAATAAAATTATGCTTGCGAGTAAATGGGATAATGTAATTACAACTAATAAAATAAGGAGGGGGATAAAATAAATTATTTTCTCTTTTTTCTTTTTAATCAATAAAATCACAATTAAAAACAGAATTAAAAAAGATAAGATATATGAATAATGTTGTGGTGCCAAATGGCAAGCATCCCAATTAAAAAGAATGAAAAATAATCCTCCAATAAGCGCATATCTACCAGAATATTTCATACAAAGGATATATGTAATAATTGATCCAGTAGAGATTACCAATATTGGAAATGAATTCGCAACAATAGATGGACTTAAGTTAAATTGGAAAATATAGGCAAAGAAAATCGTGGATGCATTAAAAATAGTATAATACATCGGGGAATAGTTTACAGGGATATTTATAGTTCCGGCAGAGATAACGGGATTTAATAAATACCAATAAAGATAATATGTATCTACATACCGTATAGTCGGATAAACAAATGTAGTAATTGAATAATAAAATGTGGTTAAACCAAGAATCGCAATATCAATAAAAGTATCAGTTTTTGTAATCTCTATGTCCACAATTATTCGGATTAATATAGCGACAATTAAAATTAAAATTCCAATCCAATAATATATAGGTAAGCTAAAAAAAAGGTAAAATGGATCTGGGGGGTATATTTGGATATGCGTTGTATATGATGCAATCATTAAAAAAGAAAAGGAAGTAAATAATAATATTAAACATAATTTACTATATTTCATGTTGACGTGTGCCCCCAGAATTTATTTAACCATATAGTATTCAACAAACAATATCATAAAAATTATGACATATATTCTATCGTTCAGCCAATTTTGTTTCTAAATATAGTGACGCCATGATTGAAAAAAATTTCTTTGTTTCGATAGCCAAGGATATGAACAAAGGAGAATCTTTTTTCGCCATTCAGATCACCCATGGAGTTTTCTTTTGCATCTATCATCCCTTTTGCCAAATATTCATACCAGCCCTTTCCCAATCCCCAGATACACAATCCCCTCTTCCTCACAGAAAAGGTTCTTCCCATCCACAATCACTGGAGAGTTCATTAGCTTCTTCATAGTCTCCACAGAAATCCCTCGGAAAAGGTCGTGCTCAACAAGGAAGAGAACACAGTCCACCCCTGCGAGTGCCTCCTCAACACTCACAGATGAGGTAAAAATTCCGGCTTTAGTTCTGATTGAAGGGACAAACGGGTCGTACACCCGCACTTCGGCACCTAGATTAACAAGTTCCTCAATGATCTTGATAGAAGGCGACTCCCTTGGATCATTAATATTCTTCTTGTATGCAAGACCCAGGACAGCAATCTTCGCCCCATAGATCTGTTTGTCCACTAGTTTCAGGCCTCTTTCAGCAAGGTTGATCATATGCATCTTCATGAACTCATTAATCTCACCGGCGGTCTCGATGAATCGAGGAATAAAGCCATATTTTTTTGCCTTATAGGACATATAGTAGGGATCAAGGGGGATACAATGACCGCCGATACCAGGTCCGGGATAAAACGGCATGAAACCGTACGGTTTTGTGGAAGCGGCATCAATTACTTCCCAAGTATCTATACCCATCCGTTCAAAGATTAGGGAAAGCTCATTCACCAATGCAATGTTCACGTTTCTGAAGATGTTCTCGACCATCTTCACGGATTCTGCGGTTCGGGCATCCCGAACAACCACCACTTTCTGAATAACACTTCCATACAAAGAAGCCGCGATTTCAGTACATTCTGATGTAATACCACCTACTATTGTAGGCACTTTATCGATTGAGTATTGCTTATTCCCGGGATCAACACGCTCTGGAGAATATGCAACGCCAAAGTCGCTACCGGCTTTTAATCCTGTTTCTTCAAGAATGGGAACAACAACCTCATCCGTTGTTCCGGGGTAAGTGGTGCTTTCTAATATCACATACTGTCCCTTATGTAGTATAGTTTTGACAGTCCCAGCTGCACTTTTAACATAACTTAAATCGGGAATTTTATCTTCATACAACGGAGTTGGAACACAGATAATAATAAAATCACATTCTCTAAGTTTTTCTGGATTTGATGTTGGGAAATAACTTTTCTTGAGAAATCGGGAAAGATGTTCATTGGGAATATCCTGAATATGGGATTTTCCTTCTGATAGATTTTTAATAGTACCCTCACAAACATCAAATCCAAAAACCGTGAATTTTGTTGCAAAGGTCATTGCTAATGGAAGGCCAACATATCCTTGACCAATAATTCCGATTTTTGCACTCTGATTCGTAATTTTTGATAACAGATTTTGCATTGTTCCACCTTGTAGTACTTAAGGAGATCCAAATTTTTCCTGAAATGTTGGATCTTTTTTCATTTGTGTAATACTTTCAGGATAATGTTCGACTAACCAGATCATGAACGCGGTTATATCAATCTTATCTTTTAATAGCCGGTCCCGGTTCTGTTTAGCTTCATGTTTTAGATCACCATTTTCAAAAAAATTTTTAATCTCAACGAAAACGGTTTCATCTGTACAAACCCTCTGAGCAAAATCAGCAACAAGATGATATTTTTCATCTTCTTCAGCGATATACCCCAAATCCAATGAATTAACATAGATCGCGTGAGTTCCCAAAATCGCACATTCCGATGCCATTGTGGCGCCTTCTCCCACATACAGCGTTGCATAGTACAGCAGATCATGCATTTTTTCCGGTGAAATCCGTATCTGGTATGCTTGTAACTCTTCAGGGAGTGCACCTTCAGAAGTGATCAGAACACGGCCATACTTCTCCAGCATCTTTACGAGCCCGACCTTGTCGTGGATACCATGCTGACCAATATCATGACTCGCTTGCCAGGAGACAAAGCGGACAATGATATATGGATCGCCTTCAGCGAGGCCGAGTTCGGCGAGAACGGAAGGGTTTGGAGTGAAACGGGAGGGGTGGAGGTAAGCGAGTTCATGGTAGCCGTGATAACGGATCTGCTTTGGACCAAGGTCATCACGGTAACAGGATGGTGTGCATACTGTCGCAGCAAAAGGCAGATATAGTCGAATTTGCCCTCTTGCATGCTCTGTATCCTCGAAACTAATACAGGGTTTTTTAAGAAGGAACGACACATGAGCAGCACGAATTGATCCAATTCCGATTAAAATATCGGGATTAATTTTTCTAAGGACATTGTACATCTTCAAATCTAAAAGGGGGAGATTTATCATTTTTTTTAACAATGAATTTCCATAACTCCCAACAGGAATATATGTAAAACCATATTTCTGCAATAGTGTATATGCCAAATCTTTTTTACTTGCAGTAATTACTACCTGATGCCCTCGTTTTTCCATTTCCCAGATGAAATTCTTGAAAAAATGGACATGGGCGGGATGATTGATGTCAACGACAATCTTCATCTACGATCACCATCAGAACTAACACTCTTTGCTAAAATGGTCTTTCCAGCAATTACAGCATCGCCTTCTTTTACGCAAATTTCAACTGAAGTTGAAGGTATGAGGATATCCACCTGAGACCCCCAAGTGATTTTTCCAATCCTCTGACCTCGGGTTACAGGCACTTCAACCTCAATAAAAGATAATATTTTAGACACATAAGGGGTACCCAACTCCGTTACAACGATCTTTTGATCCCCATCTTCAAAAAGTAACGTAGTTCTGGGATTTTCGATTTCCGATTTCCAGTCTTTGGGAGAGAGGGTTCTTCCGGTAAACGATCGCTTGTAGGTAAGTTTTCCATCGATTGGAGCCCGTGTAATATGAACATCAAGAACACTCATGCAAATACCAATGATATAGCCGTCGGTTTTATCCAACATTCCGATTTTCGTAATCTCCGCAATTTCAATATTCTTTTTTCCTTTTATTGCACAAGGCACCGTTCCCTCTGTAACTTCACGAACATAAATGATCTTCCCATCAGCAGGTGCGATAATAGCATGGGGGGCATCCGGTGGAAGCCGATCAGGATCACGGAAGAAACGCCACATGACGACACCAATACCCGAGATAAGTAATCCTATGAGGCTCAATGAATATCCAATCAAAGAATCAACAAAAAAAATGTAGGTTACTATCAGATAGATGATACTGGCAAGAAAACCACTTATTATTCCAATCTTAAGAGAGGATACTAGATCAAGATTACATACCTTGGGATGCGCACCAATGACTGAAAGGCAAACACCCAAGATGACCAGAGTAAAAATCCATTCAATATACATTTTTACCTTCGAAATAAAACCGGAATCAGCAAGGTTTCCGCAATAAAGGGGAGTGGATCATAAGAGGATAATGAGCCAAAGATCTTATTCCCGTTAACTGCGGAGAGATACCTACGCACTGTCATACGCCTATGGAAAATTTCCTTCATAGAGACATAGAAATCTGTGTATTCATCAATCCATTTGCCCCCAATTGCTGTTTTGGAAACATTTTGTTCTTCACAATAATCTTTGCCATTCATATCGCAGTATAAAAAATATGGCAGATTCAATCCGGCGAGTAAAGCAATTGAATGCCATTTCCAGGTTCTGGGATTGATCTCAAGTAATTTAAATTGACCATCACGAGCATCGTACTTGAATTCCACTTCCGATAATCCGTAATATCCAAGTGCATTAAGAAGTCTGAGACTTAAAGAACGGATCTCGGGTATGTCAACCAGTTCCACAAAAGTACTCGCCTTTCCAAAATCCATTGGGATTTGGCGTGACCTCCGACCGGTTATAGCTGCTATTATTTTGGAACCCTTGACAAAAGAACCAAATGAATAGAGATTTTCAGCTGAACCAGGAATAATTTCTTGAATAATAATTTCGGATGGAGGAATAATAGTTGATGCTTTTTGATATTGAGCCTCTAATTCCTCCTTGTTATTTACAAGAATCACTTTATTTTTTGTATAAGCATAAAATGTGTGCATCACAGCGGGTTTAATAATGATGGGGTACTGGATCCGATCACATATTTCTTTGACATCGGAGAGATCTTCAGGGAAATATGATTTAGGTATTGATATACCAATCTTCTTTGCAAGGGAATATGTCAGTTTCTTATTGTAACAAATTTCAACTATGTCCCACTCGGGAGTCCAGATTTTATAATAGTTTATGAGTTCTCTCTTATTTTTGGATATATAGGCAACAGTCTGATCGTCCGTTGGAAAGAGAAGCCAATCCTGAAGATGATACAGTTCGCTTGTCTCTTTAAGGAACCCACAGAATTTTTGTTCTGATTTAAAAATGTCTCCAGGTATTTTAACGAATTTTGTACAGTATTTTGAAAAACGAGCAACATTACACCCAGTTGTATCCATAAGAACAACCGGGATCTTATTGATTCCCAGCATCCGGATTATCCCAAGCCCCTGTATATGTCCCCCGATAACCACGGCCCCGTTCATATTCACTTTTTCCTGAGGAGATTTTTCCCCATGTTCACTGCAAAATCCGTTACCGATCCGACAGCCCATTCAACTTCATTAGGAGCCCATCGCTCCGGGTGCACAGTGAAGTACAACCCCGCATTCTCATCAGCAGACCCGATCCACGCAATAAGATCGTCCGTCGTCTCCACCGGCACCTTCCGTGCGCCGGGCATTGCATCCCGTACCGAATGCTTCCCGCCCCAGCTCCGGCCTGTGTCGGTAAGGTAGATGAGACCCTTGTCTGCCATCGAGAGATACGCCTCGCCTTTGATGCCAAAGTCCCTGAAGTCGTATTTTTTCCAGAGGTCGCGGTTGTCGTATTTCGAGAGAGGGCTCCCGTGCATGCAGATAGTAGCGACCTCGCAGATCTTCCGGAATTCTCCCAGCCCGGACCGGAAAAGGCCAATCGCTTTGTCGTAATCGCCTTTTGCCATGCTCAAAACCTCATAGTGATACCCGACCTCGTGGCCCAGGTCCCGGATCTTTCCGATGATATTCGGTACAAACGTCCCCGGATACCGGAAATAATACGAGGAACGAATCCCTGCTTCATGCTCCAGCTGCGCCATACGGAGAGCGTTTTGAATGCTCCGGTCCACATCGTGGCGCAGGACCGTGACCTTCCCCTTGGGATTTTCCGAGAGGTACCGGTCAAAGGTAAAGATCTCAGACCTCTCCTGGAGTACCCTGCAGAGTTCCCGGTATTTCTCAAGGGTAAAATCACGACTCATGGAAAAACACCGAAAATTTACGCATACCACCCATTCGTTCCTCTTTCCTGCTGCATATCAAAGAACATGGCAAAGAAGATGCACTGGATCCCAAGCCCAAAAGCAATCAGCGAAAGAAGCGCGGGTACGAACAACTGGCCGTGTTCCACAAATTTATGGAACAGTGAGAAGATCCCTCCGATGACCCCGCACACGCTGAGCACCGCCCCGAATATATAGAAAAATACCAGAGGGTGGAAATTCAGGACGATATACTTCATCTTCAGCCGCCAGAGGAAATCATGGAGGAGAAGACGAGAGAGTTTCACAATATAGGTACTGTATTTGATTCCCGATTTTTCCCGCCCGTAGCGCGAGGGATGGGGAACATTGATCACCCGGAAGCTCAGGACATTGAGTTTCACGAGGATGTCGTTGCAGTAGCCATAGCGGGGATAGATATCATCGAGGTTGATCCGTTCGAGTGCTCTTTTCGAGATCGCGGTATACCCGTTCTGGGGATCCATCATCTGCCAGTACCCGGACGCTATCTTTGTGAGCATCGTCAGGATTGTGTTGCCAAAGAACCGCCACTTGCTCATTCCCTTGCGGTACACGGGATTAACCAGCCGGTTGCCCATGGTATAATCGCATTTCCGGTCGATGATGGGATCGATAAGATCGGGGAGGAATGCCGGATCCATCTGGTTGTCCCCGGCCATCACCGCCACTACATCCATTCCATCTTCAAGCGCCCGCTTGTAGCCGGTGACAATTGCCGCCCCGACACCACAGTTCTTCTCATGATGGATAGCGACAATCGACGGATCCTGGCTTGCATAATAATCGATTACTTCCCGGGTCCGATCCTTTGAACAGTCATTGACCACATACACCCGGGTAACAAAATCCGGTATTCCCGCAAGGGTATCACCGATTAAAAGTTCTTCGTTGTACGCCGGAACGACAACTGCGATCTTGTTCCCCCGGTAGCAGGGAAGAACATCCCCGTCTTCTGCCGCCGTTGAAAGATCATATTGGGGAACAATGGGAATTTCCCGGATCGCAAGGTTGTGGCGGGAGAACAGGGTGATCATCATCGGAGCGAACTGGTCGCCTGTAGGCAGCAGGTCAAGGAGGGCTAATGCATGGACACCCAGTGCCCGGATTGTAGATGCAGGATCTGTGCTATGGAATTCCGCGGGCCCCTTCGACAGGGGATCAGCGTTTCCATTGGTGTTTGAGAGATACGGGGGGATCGCTTTTCTCCCGCCAAGGTTGCGGGATCCAATGACAAGATCTGCGGACCCATTAAGCACCGGGGAAACAAGTCTCGGGATATCGCTCGCATGGTGCTGCCCGTCGGCATCGAGCATCACGGCAGCGGAACAATTCTGTTCCCGCGCCTTTTTCAGACCCAGGAGAAGGGCATAGGCCTTCCCGGTATTTTCTTCAAGCCGGATCACCTCTGCCCCGGCAAGCGTGGCAACTTCAGCGGTCCGGTCCTTTGAACCGTCATCGACAACAATCACATGGCAGACATATTGCCGGGTCTTAAGGACGACGGATCCAATCGCAATCTCTTCGTTATATGCCGGAATAACTGCAACAACACCGGCAAACCGGGCTGATTGCGCTGGCGATGCCGAATCCGATACGGGGGAGGGTTCCATGAAAAGAAATCACCGTTACCTGAAATATGCAGACGATCCTGAGTTATATACAGTATGGATCAATAAATCCCAAACAAATACGGTAGTATAATTCCCCCTATAAATATTAAAAATATTCGGGTTGTTAGCAAAAAAGATAATGAACTCTCATTAACGAACCGGCTTTTTGGTAACCCTTGTGGATGATCCTGCACCACAAACGCGTATCGTGGCGGGTGTACTGGAAACAGGGAAAAATACCGGGAGATTGGAGATAACCGGATAACAGATTGCAATTTGGTGACGATATCCGGGGATGGTGGATTTTATAGTATACCCCCCCATAATGAATGGACAAATTGAGAAAGTGATTTACAATTTGTCCAATACAGAAGGAGGATACCGGCCATGATCAAAAGGGATGCGGAAGAGAAACTAAAAAAACTTGCAGCAGGTTTTCCTGCGGTGGCAGTCATCGGCCCCCGCCAGTCTGGAAAAACCACACTCGTCAGAGCAGTATTTCCCGATAAACCGTATGTCCTTTTGGAAGATCCCGATACCCGTGCATTTGCAAAGGAAGATCCACGGAGTTTTCTGGCACAGTATGAGCGGACCGGTGCGATTATGGATGAAGTACAGCGAGTCCCGGAACTCTTTTCCTATCTTCAGGGCATATTGGACAAGCACAACAAACCCGGGCAATTTATCCTGACCGGATCAGAGAATTTTTTATTAATGGAAAGTATCTCTCAATCACTTGCCGGTCGCATCGGAATCATCAGATTATTGCCTCTCTCAATGAGGGAGCTTTCCCGCGAGGGAATCGCCATCAAACCGTATGAAGAATATCTCTATCGCGGCTTCTTTCCCCGGTTGTATAGTAGTACTACGATCGAGCCGGCGGATTTTTATTCGTCGTATATCCAGACATATCTTGAGCGTGATCTGCACCAGTTAAAACAAGTACAGAATCTTTCAGCATTCCAGACTTTTATGAAAATGTGCGCCTTTAGGAACGGTCAGATCGTGAATTATTCCTCCCTGGCACAGGATTGCGGGATTACGCATAATACCGCAAAAGAGTGGCTGTCACTCCTTGAAACATCGTGTATCATTGTCCTTATCAGGGCGCATCATAAAAATTTCAATAAGCGACTGATAAAGATGCCCAAACTCTACTTCACGGATCCCGGGCTTGCCGTACATCTTGCAGGGATACCGAGCTCAGATAATCTTCGCTACCATTCATTGAAAGGAGGTCTCTTTGAATCGCTGATTATCACCGAGTTCTTGAAATACCGGTTCAACCAGGGAAAAGAATCCTCCCTGTATTTCTGGCGCGATCAACACGGGCATGAAATCGACTGCCTCATCGAATACCGGGGAAAAGATCTGATCCCCGTTGAGATAAAATCCGGGAGGACCGTGAATAATGATTATTTTAAAGAGATCGCATACTGGAATACCTTATCGGGGAATGTTCCAGAACGATCTTTTGTTGTATATGGCGGGGATCAGTCACAGCACCGCATAACAGGCCGCCTGCTCGGGTATACGCATCTGGACCCGGTTTTTGAGTATCTTATGTGAAGTACCGGTGTCAGGAGAGACAATCAATTCCCTTTTTTTTAACTGTTTGTCAATGGTATTGGTAAGGAACCGGTCAAACATACCAATTTAATTTATCCCGCATCGCGAATTTTTTTGTGATATCAGGTGAGTGGGTAGTGTCTCTATAATGCTTGTAAAATCAGCAGCCACGGTATCCAAAGAGATCATCTCACGTTTCACAGATAAATACCGAAAAGGGGGAATTACCGGGACTTCCCGAAAATAAGTTCCTGTTCACACCAGCGGATAACATTTTTCGGCTCTGTCGAAATCCCCTTTTTTTTGATTTGCCCCCACTTACGCCAGCCCTGCCCCGTGGGGGCTCACGGCGTATGCGATGGAGGGGATATTACCTGTTCCGGGAGCTGCCCAAAAATTCAGGTAATACAACATCATCGCTAAATGGGGCGCCACGAGCGTACGGGACGGATCCCCTGGATCGTCAGATAACTCTCAATGATTTCGACAGAGCATATTTTCTGCAAGTATTATTGCCCGCTGGTATTCCTGTTCGCTTACGGGAGTAAGTGTTTAAGGACATCGTGTTTGCGACCGCAAATCCCGTACGTTTTTGCAGATTCTTTTACCGTATCGGGAATAATAAATCCCTTTTTTTCAGGGGTGTATCGTGACGGGTTCCCGGGCGCATTAACTATACCGGAAGAGCGGGAATTTAAGAAAGAGTCCGTAATCGGTACAGGACTCCGGCAGGGTGCGGGAATCACAGCCGCATAAAAATTCAAGCGAACGAATCCCCAGTTTCTTCGGAGAATACACTATGCATACAGCCTGGCAAGATACACACATGGCAAAGTCCGATATTCCGGCCACTTCTCCCTCACATAACAAACGTTAAGTCCTTTCTCACCCACATAAAAGTACTAAGGGTGAACGGGCATATGGCAAAAAAGAAATTTAATCCGATTGACGTGATCGGGAAACCCTACAAAAGGGGAATGCTTCCCTATGGAGGGGGGGTTGCGAGAGGGAGAATTGCATTTGCAGTCAGTGAAGAAGAATATACTGAAACGATGAAGCGCCTGAAAGCAATTCACCCATGAACTCCTCTGTTTTTCTTGACACCCCGGTATTCTTTCAATGCGTCGAATATCCACAGTTCATCACAATATTAGAACATGCGATTAATGCAGGGTACAAGATTCAGACATCTATATCGGTGCTCGGGGAAGCGCTCTCCCAGATGCACGAGAAAAAGGAGGCAATGAATTATATTGCGTATCTGAACCGGGCACTTGATGACTGGAATATTGTAATTCAGTTTCCAAACGACTACGTACGAATCCTCTGTTACCAGATGGGAGAAGAAGAGATCGATACCCGGATGATCCGCGAACCTACGGATCGGACGCATCTGGCATACGCGATCGCGTATGAATCCGACTATTTTCTGACATCGGACAAGAATCTTATCCGATACAGGATTCCCACGTCATTGCAGCAGGCAGGTTTTAAAAAGCCGGAGACTATGCCACTTGCGATGTTCAGGGATACCGTACTCAAATAACTGAAGAGATGTGTTCCCTTCGGGGTTTGACGATGCCAAAAAAATCTAAAAACATTGACTTGCCCGCTTATCCCGGACGTCCCGCTGTTCTTCACTTCAAAGGAGATGGTGCCGGGCGCGAACAAAGTCCATGGGGGACGATCTCCGACAGACAATCTCCATCGTGCCTATCGGCTGACGAGCGGTAAAGTTTAAACTATTTTTCTCGATCCCTTTCGGCTTTTATCATGGATGTGGGTATCGTGACTGGTTCGCGGGCGCAAAGGAAAAAAACCGGAAATTGGTGGCGAACCGGAAAGTGCCCCAGGGTCATTTCATTAAAAAGAGGGAGACCTCCCGCGGTAATCTGATGTTTGATGCGAACGTGAACAACGGTAAAAATCAACCTGTATGTACATAAAAAAATAAGATGTACGACAATCCAAAAAGGAAACGACTACAGGAGGATCGTCTGTACGTCACATTCTTTTGCGCAGCGTGCCTGCTTGCGATCTGCAGTGACAAGCGTGCAGTGATGTGCCCGGGCCTGCGCGATGAGCAGTGCATCGTATACCGGAATTTCCTCAGCAAGGGCAATTGCAAGTGCATCGCTGCTGTACTGTGTACCGGATTCCAGTGCCAGGGGGCCCTGTGTATACAATAGTTCCAGAGCCGCATACAGTTCGGTTGCCTGCTCTTTCCGGAACAATCCGCAACGAACGGATTTCCAAAGGACATTTGCGGATTCAATAACGATAAGATCAACGCTCGTTGGGGAAACCGCTGTAGTAAGATACTCTTTGACATCCTGCCAGCCTTTTTCGTGGAGCAGGAATTTCATGAAGGCTGATGTATCAATGACTATCACGATCAGCCCTCACCAGCGCTGCGACAGACCCCTGAGGTACCTCCGGGAGTTTTTCAAGCCGTGCCGTAACCGAAGCGAGCACATCATCCTTTTTTTTGTTTTCAATCCGCTTTTTTATAAATTCCCGGATCTCCTCATTCCAGTTAATCTGGCGACCAATCTCCTTCATCTCACTGCGTGTTTTTTCAGGAATACGTATACTGATGACCCCATTCATACCATCTTATTATGATTTATTTGTATTATGATTTTCTCATTTTTGTATTACAATTATGTGAATGTCTGCCGGAAGAAAAGCTCTAAAAAACAGACTCTCGCCCCTATTTTCGGGGTAGTACGGCTCGATGCTGCATTATACCAGATGCGGCAGGTGCCTCATTAGGGTACTTTTCGGGCAGAATATTCCTCTCTGTAGACGTATTACCCATTACGTGACAGAGGCTAAAACCCATCACGCTTATAGCGCCTCAGTTTGCGACGATGCGGTTTTACCTTGAAGATCAGAGGTGTATTTTTCTGTACCGGTAATCCAGAGATATCACTTAGCGCCCTAGCCACCAACGGGGACAGGAACTGGCTCAAAAGGGGGGCGATCTCCAGATACAGATTTTCTCCAGAACAAAAATATTTCTGCTCTGTAGAAAACCTATCCAAAACAGACGTTACCGGTGACCGAAAGATCTAAGGTACAGCGTCTCCTTCAATTGATATGTCGTCAAATCAGAAGGAGACAATTAAGAAATCAGCGAGCCGGAATATCAGGTTTATCCAAGCCACGAGATCGGTTGTACAATCGACCCATCTCAAACCCTATTCCTGCAAGTTTTCAAAGAAGACGTATACCCAGAATCAGCTTCTTGTCCTCATTCTCCTCAAAGATTTTAGGAACCAGCATTACCGTGAGTTCATTGACGATGTGAGGGATATGGAACACGTTCAGGAAATCCTGAATCTTTCAACCATACCCCACTTCACCACACTCCAGAAATTTCTCTGTCGGATAAAATCTCTGTATCTCCGACTGACATTCAAAAAAACAGTGAGTCTGTTCTATACCACTGACGATAAAATTCCGATAACCGCTATCGATTCATCCGGGTTTACCAGTGGGTACTGCAGCCACTATTTTTCAGAACGAACCGGGAAACTTCGAAAACACTTTCTCAAAACGTCGATCTCCGTTGACACCGAACAGCAGGTAATTACCGGATTTATCACTTCGAACAGTCGGGTCCATGACACCCGACATGCGGAGAAATTACTTCGGCAATGTCACAAACTCCGAAAATCCGAGTGTTACGTCATGGACAAAGGATACGATTCTGAAGCTATTCACCGGCTGATTCGCAAATATCTTCACGCCAATTCAGTTATCCCAATCCGTTCCTGGAATAACGAGATCGTTGGAGGTACCTACCGTCAGGAAATGGCTACACTGTTCAATCACGTTGTTTATCCACGACGTCAACTCGTGGAAACCAAATTCTCCGTTCTGAAAAGAAAGTTCAATGGCGATCTTAAAGCGCGGAGGTTCCTCAGTCAGACCAAAGAAATTGCTAACAAAATGATTGTCTGTAACCTCCACAGATTCTTACAGTTTGTTATCTGGAAGGTTTTCTACAGAGCACAATTATTCATATTTGTGATGCATGGGGGGTGCGGTCATATTTACTTAATGTTTTAAATTTTCTTTATGTATTAATCAATACATTTTATCTTTGGGAAAACGGTATTTGTCTGGATTCTTTCAGAGAGCTTAAATCCTGCGTACTATGATTTTTTCGCAACTGGGGAATTCATTGGATTATTGGATTTTCAGATGGGTGCTGCTTTACATGGAATAGTAAAAAGAGAAAGTATTTACCAATCTTCGTCATCATCGGAGGTTGTAGAGGTAGTTCCCGCAGAACTTTTTTCCATTGCATCAAGGGGATTGGGGGAAGTACCGGTGATGATCGCTACGGTTGTATCGAGATAGTTACCTTCGATGGTAATTTGGAACTGTCCTTCTTTGTATACCGGGATATAACGGGGCCCCGGGTAAGAATCATACGGTTGGGTTTCTGAGCTGTCCTCACTGGAGACTGTGCCCGTAAAATGATAGTGTCCTATATCTGAACTGTATTCCCTGCCGTAACCATCTTCTGCAACGATCTGCTGGGTCTGATTATCCCGAACTGTAATTGTCATGTATGGCCGGTTGACCGGGACAAGAACAGTTCCCCGACAAGTGTCCGGATCCTTAAGGCAGTCGTATTTTGGCTCAATCGTATACCGTATATAGAGCGGACCCTGGACAACATTTACCATAAGGCCGTAGGCATTTCCCGTCAGCGTATAGGTCTTTGAAAATTCCGGCTGCCGGTATTGGAATGCGTACTGAGGTGTGGAATTGATTCGTGTCCCGTGGATAATCGGGTAGGGGTCCGGGGTTGTAAATGGCGTGACTTCCTGAACAATCTCCGATTTTGCCGGGGTAATCTCAGGAATTGGAATGGGTGTGGGAGTTGTTGTAACGTCTGGTATTGCAGCCTCACTAACCCCGGAATCTATGTCTGCTGCAGATCCTTCATCACCTATGAGATGCTGGGCATTTTTAATACACCCGGCTGAAATGATCGTTGTGCCGAGCAAAAAAAGGAGTACGATGACGATTGTCCCCGAAAAATTCATGTTTTTCGCACTCCTCTTACATTTATTTTTCCCATATTCCCGTGTCGTATTCTTCATTTTTCACCATACCCCGTCAAATCAGAGCACAAGGACTTGCGCTGCAGTATGTGCATATGTGTCGGCCTGCCCGGGATAATTCATACTGCCGAGAGGCAGTCCCGATGCGGTAAGATCGAGGTAATAATATTTCTTGCCATCGACAGGATAGTAATACCCATTGCAGTTTTCACATGCAATCCCTACAACCGCGTGACCGGCAGAAGTTCCGCTGACCTGTGGTAATACCACGATTGCGACATCATAGTTCATCTCTTTGAGGAGTGCACCAGCAAGAATTGCATCGTCAATACAATCACCATTTCCCTCTGCTAAAGTTTCAACCGGATATTTCCAATAATCGTTCGCTGCTGTCGTAGTCTGGCCGGTTGCCGGATCCGTATGCAGTGCATAGGGTATTCCTTGGACAAACGTCACCACATTGTGGTAGTCATTGCGGGCTGCAAGATTTTTGTTCCCGCTCGTATCCTTAAGCTGTCCGATCAGATCATGGAGATAGACCTGGTCCTCGTCACTTAAGGTATACAGTTTTAATGAGGTTATATTGGTAAAGTGAGGCTGACTCTTGTAATACGTGTACAGGCTCTCCGGAATATGCAGGGTAATGGACTGGAAATGACCTTGTGCGTACCACTGATAGGATTTCCCGATAACAGATCCGGCCGGCTCACCCCCGGTTACATCGTCGGATATGTTCTGGCCCTCATTGTAGACCTGCATGAAAGGTTGGCTTGGGTCCGGTGGGCCATTTGTAAGCCACGCATATGCTTCGCGTGTCTCACCGCCATTAAGGGAGAACGTGATATTTTGCGATGTGTAATTGAGTTTCCGAAACTCCAGAGTATAATTCCCCACCGGCATATTCTCGAAGGTGACCGGTGTCACTGTCTTGTAGATGCCGTTTAAGTATACCGATGCCCCCGAAGGGGCCGAATCCACGACAAGTGTCCCGTCATCCGGAACTTTTTCAAGGTCTGCTTGGACAAGGCCGGAACTTCCCCCTGCAATTGCCAGAGTCTGTGTATAATTCCTGTAACCGGGTTTTTGGATAAGGAGCTGGTGGTTTCCTGCCGATATCCTCAAAAGCCTCGTGGGGGTCGTCCCGAATACTGCACCGTCGATGTATGCTGTTGCATTATTCGGGACCGAAACAATACCGAGAAATCCGGTTTGTGGGAGTGGGATGAGGGATTCATGGTATTCCGGGATCCTGCTCGGATCTGCAGTGACCGTATCTGTATAATCCTCGTAGTTTGTCTTGCGGATGAGGACTGCATGGGGGCCGGGGGTAAGCGCATCGATGAGGATCGGCGTCTTTCCTTTCGGGACACCATCGATGTACAGGTTACCCCCGGGAGGATCTGAAGTGATATAAACTGTTCCCCGATCGTCTAACCTCTGGAGATTTGCGATAACAACTTCGGGATTGCCTCGTTCAAGTGATTTTTCTGCAACAAAATCCGCATAGCCGTTTGCACTGACCAGAACCGTATGGTTGCCACAGGACAGTTCGTAACCAGAGAGCGGTGTTACCCCAATCAGTGTCCCGTCGATGCTGACCGCAACACGGTCTGGGATTGACTGCACGGTCAGTACACAGGATGTAGTTTCTCCTGTTGCCTGGGCCCCCCCAAGCAGGAGAATACAGAGCAGGCAGATTGGGATATAAATCCTATTATTTCTCATTTTTTAGTTTCCTTTATGAGAGCAATATTCTATGTGGTTCTTATGGAATCGTTACGAGCTTGGGGTTAGGAAGGGCTGTTGCTTTTTTTGGCATCCCACCAGATGTGGGCCCCCAGTGCCGGAGCGTCCACGAAATATCCCCTACCACTTTTTTTGAGCGTCCGGGTGAAATTGTCCCGGAGAATCTCATCCTGCTCCGGTGTCGTGCAGTTCATCCGACCGTGGAATTCTTTTACCGCATCCTCGATTGTGGGATAGAGTGCAGGGTCGCAGCCGGGTTCGACAGCGAGGTTTGCATAGATCCCCATCTCGTACAGGGCCTGCCAGAGGCAATCAGCGGTCGGTTCGCCGCAGAATTCTGTGCCGTGGATCTGTTTCCAGACCCCTAGATTAACCTGTGCCCAGAGCGGCTGGGTCAAAAACCAGAATATATGAGCAGTGCCCCGGCAGCACTGCTGCATTTTTGCGACCGCTTCCCCAATATCGTTGACCATGAGACTGTAAGATGCAACAACGGTATCGTAAGGTTCTCCCAGTTCCTGAAGGGATACGTCTTCCCAGCGCTTCCGGATAATGGTAATTTCAGGAGTGTTTTGCTGCGCCCGGTATTCAAGGAGGGCACCTCCCATAACCGGCGATGGTTCGATTGCCGTAACCGTGCATCTTCGGGCAGCCAGCGGGACGCTTAAGGTGCCGGTGCCAGCACCGATGTCGAGCACACGCGATCCGTCTTTGATCCTCATACCGTTGATCCGGGCTTCGGCAAACTCCCGCCATTCGTTCAGGTTCCGGATGAAATGGCTTTTTATTGCTTTTTTATCGTTCCAGAAACTCTTTCCTTCGTCTTTCCGCGATTCGAGCAGGGCGAGACGCTGTGTTTTCCAGCGGTCGCGCCAGTATGTTCCCCCAGGTACCTTGGCGGGTGTCCCCGTACAGGGCGAATTAATGTCCGGAGCCATGTCTATCCTCTTATTTTAACTTGTGTAATTATTAAATACAATGATTGAACATATTTTTTTAATTCTTCCAATTCATTTCCCTTTTCAGTTTCAACGGTACGGTTTTGTATCTTTAAGGGATTCAATACGCCCGGTGATTCCCGTGAAGCATGGACGGGGCATCCCGGAGTGTTTCCGTGAGCGGGCTCACTTCCGCCGCACGTTTTTGTCCCAGACCATCATCCCTATATACCCGTCGGAACGCACCGGGACTTTGCCGTTAACCGATTTTTTTTGGAAATAGTTTCGGATTTTCTTTTGGATTGCCGCGGTGCACGGTTCTATCCTGTCGACGTACCGGATCGCCTGGTCGGCTGCCTCCCTCCATTCTACCTCTTTTCTCTGCCGGTGATGATGGATCCGGACCAGCGGCTGGTAACTGTTCAGGTACAGGTACATGAAATAATACAGGAACCATGGACCGCCCTCACGTTTGGGGGGAAAGTCCGGGCCGAGAATGTTTTTGTAGATCTCCTGAAGGGCCTTGTTTCTCCCAACGGGAAGGGACCCGCTGTAATAACAGTGGCTCCGGGAACATTCCGCGACCCGGTTGAAGGTTTCGAGATCTTTGACAGACGGAGTCATGGACGCAATCACAAGGTCAAACCGGTTCCGCAGTCCCAGTTCATCGATATCCGTGTCCCACCAGGAACACTCGATCGTCTCGATGGTATTTCCTTCGTCCTCTGCTTTCTCCCGTACATGCCGGAGAGCTTCTGACGATATGTCAAGGGCAGTTACTTTTGCGCCGGCCCGTGCAAGGGGAAGGGCAAGGGGACCCGGGCCGCACCCGACATCAAGGATACGGGCATTTCTAACGCCAAATCCTGAATCGCTGAGCAGGTTGAGGACTGCTTTTGCCCGGTTATCCGCTTTCCTGCCCGCTTTGTTTTCGGGCTTTTCTGGCCGTTCGGTTGTGCGCTCTTTCCATGCCCGGTTCCAGAAGCCAGCCGATCCAATCCTTTGAACCCCGGCCTCCGGTCCTGTCCATGCCCGATAGCAGTCGATCCAGTTTTTGATATCCCGGTCCGGCAGCACTGTTTTTCTTTTGGGCGTTTTGTCCGAGGATCGCGTCACGGTACACCTTCCGGTGCAACAGCACCTGTACAGACCGGGTCGCATCTCGTACGCTCGTATTTTTCCTGTTCGGTCTCAAGGGAGTAGTGGAAACGGTCCGGATGGAGGCAGTTTGCCACATCCATGAGACCAAGTGCCCAGCTGACGGTACCGTCCCCGTGACCGCCATTGAGGATATACACCCGGCCGGTATCGAGGGCCCGGCAGTGGACCCCGAGATCCCTGCAGGTGGCAGTAAAATCGGAGTCCGTGGGATTGAACATGCCTGAGACAAGAATAACCTCGGGGTCTAGCCGGTTAAGCTCTTCAACGGTGTATTCGGCATTTTTGCTCTCCGTAAAGTTCTCTTCGCGGTTGATGCTGACACCCCCGGCAATCTCCACAAGTTCGTTGATGGGTTTTGTTGCGTATACCGGAAAGAGCGGATGGCCGAATGCCGTATAGACCCGGGGTTTACCGGTTGCCGGCGTTTTTTTCTGCACATCGTCTTTGACGCCAAGGACATACCGGCAGATCCGGTCTGCCGGATCTTCCCGGTGAACAAGAGTGGCCAGGTACCGGACCATGTCGAGCCAGGCCCCGATGCTGCCGGAGTGCGCGGAAAAATCGGTGAGGTACCCGTTGATGATCAGCATATTTGCAACCCGGTCGATCACTTTTTCATCGGTAACGCCGAGCGTGGCAAGGATGCCGCTCACTACCTGTGCCCCCATAATGGACCGGTAGCCCCCGAGCGTCTGGACATCCCCTTCAAAGACCGGGTCGATTGTCCCTTTGTATGGGAACCGGTACCCACAGCTGCATGTCCCGTCCAATGGGCAGGCAAGGGTCCGGGCAGCCATGGGTCCGAAGAAGACCCGGTGGATGAGGACTTTGCCGCAGGCAGGGCAACGCGAATCGAGCTCGGCAGTCCCCGGGGTATTGAACAGGTAGACGTGATCGACATATTTTCGCAGGGCAGTACAGAGCGCCTCGCCCTGTGCCCGCATCGGTGCCATGGATTCGAGCGTTTCATGCGTTGCCATAAAGCGCATGACCTGGAACGGGATTGACGGCGAGATTGCACGGACGCGTTCTGCTGCCCCAATAACTTCCTGTTCCCTCCCGTTGATGTACATGACCGAGACCTCGACCGCCACACCGTTTTCGTACAGGGTTTTGAGGTTACGGTACACCGGGACGGCAGATCTTGCGCCGCATTCCCGGTAGCGTTCATCGGAAGAGCCCTTGAGGCCGATGTTGACAAAGTCAAGGTACGGGATCAGTGCCTGAAGCGTTTCCTGTGTCATGTAGCCATTGCTCGAGCACCCGACAAGGAGCCCGACCGCTTTTGCTGCTTTTGCGACGCGAAGGAACGTGGGAAACGAGACCGCGGGTTCGTTGAGGCAGAAGGTGATGCCCCGGCAGGAATACTCCCGGGCCGTGGTAAGGATCTCTTCGGGTGTGTGCGGGACAAGGACTTCCTGGAGGCTGCCGGGCCGGGTGGTCTGGAACTCCGAGATGCACCCGTTGCAGGCAAAGTTGCAGCCCACGGTGCTGATCAATAAAAATATCCCGTTCGGGCAGAAGTGGATCATCGGGATTGACTCAGCAGAGACCGGGTAGATGTTGAGGTACCGGTCCGGGTAGTTCTCCACAATTGTTCCCATGCTGTTCCGGTACATCCGACAGTACCCGTTTTGTCCTTCCTTAATATCGCAGGCCCTTTCGCAATAGTTGCATCTCATGGAAATTTTCCTTTCACGGGATCCGTTGTATCTGAAGGTCCCGGTCTTCTTATTGTGACGTGACAGACCGGTATGGTATTACTCCGATAATAAACCCGACAGATTTACTTTGTATTTTGTTAACATTTTTTAACTAACTCGGATTCCATCAGGATTCATGGCGAAGAATTGTTATCGTCTCCACGGATTATTTGAAGAAATGATGCCCGGATCTTCCTTTGGCTAGGGTCTCTTCAGGGATCGAACCAAACCCTGTGAGGGAGACGGTCTCTGCGCTGAGTGTCAGCTTACGTTTTTTGTATCCGGATTGGGTTGTCCCGAGTTGGATTCTGGTCCGACTGGAAAGGCTTTCTCATTTTGTATGTAAAATTTTTCTCATGTACCTGTTCAACCGGGCATCCGGAGGAGTAGCGTGACGCGGGGCCGGCACCCGGTCCGAGCCCTGGAGGAAGCGGAGCCGATTGCAAAAAAGCGCGGGCTTATTCAGTATTACGAGCGCGGCCCGGGGATGCTTGCCGATTTTTCTATTTCTGTCCCCTCGTGTCTGGTTCTGGTAAAGATCAAACGCATGCGCTACATCCGCTGTACCCCGCAGTGGCTGGACCGGGAAGCATACGGTGAGCTTGCCGGCCTGAAAATGTATCCATCATCAGCGGAAATCTCGCGCGAGCTCTGGATCTGTTCTCCCGATTACTGCTGGCGGTTTTTAAGGTCTGCGATACCGGCCTGTGCGAGCTTGACCGTGACGGGACAATCCTTTTACAGAAATCTCCGTGCCCAAAAAAGGAGGTGATACGGGAGAAAGAACGGCCGGGTGCTGAGGGGACGGATCAAAAAGAACCTGTCCCGGACTGAACTGCCCGATCATCCTTCGTCGGAGGGTGTATCCTTTGGGAGAGTGCATCCCCCATTACCTGCCTCCTTTTCAAATCGGGCGTATTTTGGCAAACAGGGAGTAATTTGGGGTTTTTATCTTTCGGTTATCATTTTTCGGAAACCCGAAAAACTGCGGAATTCATACGGATTACCTGCGGAAATGAAAAAAACATGGGTTATATTGCCCCGGATTCTGGTTTTTATGAGAAAGAGTCATATTGCGCTAATATGGCCCTAACAAATCGGGGATCTGCTTGCCTGATGCCCCCCCACCAAGAGATCTAGGGAAATGGAGAATGCTTTTATAAAGGGCCATTACAGGAGTCTGACCTGTGGGAGATAATATCGGAGTTTCTCAAACTCATTGCATTTGTAACCACGATCTGAAAATAATTTAGGTGTGTCTTCAGTTTAATAGATCCTGGTGGACGGTTAAAAAGAGGAAAAAGGTATTGGTTTTTCTCACGCAGAGATAGGGATCTTTGCTTTTGTGATAAGGTTCCCTTTGGCATCGTGCAGTTCAAGATAGAAATACTTCCCGATGTTGCTCGGGTTCGAAAACTCGTAGGCCCGGAAGTAGACCGACTTGTCGGACGGATCAGTTGAAACTACGGCGCCCCAATTGTCCTGCGCGTTGACATTCACCTTGCCAAGAACAACCTGGTTTTGCTTGGAGGATGTCGATAATTGATCATCCGTAGCGTAATCATTGCAATCCGTTTGATTGATCAGCAGTACTTCTCCGGCAGCAAATGATGGCTTTTGGTAGAAACCAGTTGTCTGATTAACTACAGGAGTTTTGGATTGATCATTTTGCCGGAGGATATATTTGGGGAATGCATAGGCAAATTTGCCCGCGTCTGATCCCATGAGTTCGGATGGAACAGTTACAAAGGTTACTTCAGACAGTGCAACCGGATCACCACCAGCATGTGTTATGGTCATTCCGCTTGACTGGCTGTATTCTCCTTGGAGAACAACCGATGGTGTTGCTTTTTGTGACCCTGCCATCCCTCCGGCAAATGCCGATACAAGTGCTGCTATGATAATCGTTACGACCAGCATCAGCATTACCCCGACAACCGGTGAAACTGCAGCATTCCTCATTGAATTCTTGGTCGTCATTTCAGCTCACCACCACATCTTTCTTAAATATCGTCATACCGCTTGGTACGTAGACCAGTTTAACGGTCACAAGATCCCCGGTCTTTAGGGTTTCCCAGTTGTTGCCGAGGACTGCCTGCATTCCATCAACATGACCGGTTGTCGGATCTGTGTTGTAGACCCAGTTTGAATACTCACCATTGGTCACGACACCATAACCGGCAGTACTATTTCCTGTCATATATCCTCCTGACTGGCCGGCAGGATAAGCAAACATAGTGGTTCCTCCGATAAGTGTGTAGTTGCCAAACTGCTGTTCGGCCTCCATTGGCTTTCCTGTATTAAACTTCTTAACGCCCTGTCCATATCCCCAAGGGGCCGTTGCTGCAGCCGGGAAACCCGCACCGTTCCAATTAAAGACATTATGTGCTTTGGTTACTTCTGCGCCGCCCTGGTATCCAGCGCTGTTTGACCAAATGGTCACCAGTTTAAGATCGCTGGTCGAGATGGGTTCTGTAACAGAAAGTATATCCATCTGGAAAATACTGGAAGCATAAAACCCGCTGTTAACAATTTTTACATCCGCTGTCAGTGAAGGGGCCTTTTTCTGGTCACCCATAAGGCCTCCCGAAAATCCGCTGACGACCGCTGCGATGATGATTGTCACGACCAGCATCAGCATCACGCCAACTACCGGTGAGATAGCATCTTCGCCATTTTTTCTTGCCATACGTTTCAGATAATGCATGTTCTTTCCTCTGGTACAGAAAATTGGCTTTGTGTGCAGTGGCGGATCGATTTCACTGGGATCAAACCACCATGCCATCATATTCATTATAAAAAACGGTATTTAACTATGATCATTTGATAATTAATGTAAGTTAAATTTATTACATTTACAACAATTTATCTGAATGTTATTGATATTATCCTTGGCTGAAATGAGGCTCTGGATTTTTTTAAAAGAAATCCTCCATGAACGCAGGATCAGGTAACGTTCAGCTGTTTTGAAAATCACGTGTGAAATACCGGAAAAAAGTATGGAAAGCGGAAGGGTTGCTCTTACGCTGCGTGCGGCTCGCAGGCAGTACTGGCAGCTACCGCTTTTGCCGGCATTTCTGTCTGTGCGTAGTGTTTCACGCCCTTCTTTTTCGTAAGCCAGATGAGTTCGCCATCGCTGAATCCAAACGCGCTCATGGGGAGAATCCGGATATGCCCGGGAACTGACGATACGTTTGCATCCTTCGGGACAAGGAGGTATTGTCCTTTGAGTGCATGCCGGCCGGTATGCCCAGCCGCTATTCCTGCAAGTGCGGTGACCGAGGGCTCCTCGTCAAATGATACCGCAAGGGCGACCGTTTCCTTCTTCCCCCGTACGTCCCTGGTGAGAAGAAAGATCGTGTCGCGTGTCGCGGGCGACGGTGCCCTCTGGCATTCCCAGCCATCGAACGGGCTGAAACGTGCGCGGATCTCCTTATCGGTAAATGTCTGCATGATGTCCTGTGCGGATCCCATAGATATCAATCTGAAATAGTACCTGCACCCATATAAGTTTTGGTAATTTTGTTTGATATATCAAGTAAGTAAACAATTTTAAATTGACCCATTTTTGCCCTTTTCCCGGGCCAGTGAAACCCGGGAGAGAGTTCCGGTATTTCCCGGATATTCTCCAGACAATTCAGGTTCTTGTGGAACGGGTGAACGGTAAAATCCGGGAAAAACCTCTTTAAAGAAAGTAAACAATTTATGGTATACTATTTTCCAATATTAAAAAACAATTGTTAAATAACGCCGGGTTCGATTAATCACTGGATTTTAAAAAAAGTAAAAAGTCCCGGTGATTACCATGAAGATGACACTGCCGTCGGGATCACACAGCACCGCTCTTTTCTGTGTACTGTGCGTATCTGCCCTTCTGATATTCTGTGCCGTTTCCGGCTGTACTTCCAGTACTGCACCGGAAAATGCAACCCTGACCCGTGTATCTGCCACGGACGTTATTATTCCGGTCGAAGATACCTCCTCAATCACGTACACTAGCAGTATGCAGAAAGGAGGAACGCCGACCGGGATCATGGAAGGTCTTGTCGTCAAGAACCGGAACGGGAAATTTGACCCGGCCCTTGCAGAGAGCTGGAATGTTTCTGATGATGCAAGGACATGGACATTCCATCTGGTAAAAAATGCCACATGGAATGATGGTGTCCCGTTCACCTGTGCCGACGTGAAATTCACCAACGATTACATGAAGAAAAACAATCTCACGATGGGCTACGTGTTAAAAGATGTTCAGTCCATTGACTGTCCAAACGACAACACGGCGGTCTTCCACTTAAAGACCTCGTACTCGTTCTTCCTTGACCAGATCTCGCGCCAGCCGGGTCTTTCCATCTCCCCAAAACACATCTGGGAAAATGTGACCGATCCCCAACACTACCAGGACTCGCAGTTTATAGGAACCGGGCCTTTCGTATACGTACAGACCGCTCCGGGATATGTACAACTAAAACGCAACGACAACTATTATGGAAAAGTGCCTGAGGTAACAGGGATTGTCTTAAAAACGATCTCCAATGCCGACAGTCAGGTACTGGCCCTGAAAAACGGCGAGATCGATGTTGTCACCGATCTCACTCCGGCGGTGGCACAGAGCCTTGTCGGTGATAAGAATATCTCGGTCTATTCGATCAACGACACCGGGGCTTACGAGGTTGCGTTCAACACGGCCCAGTACCCGGCAAATATCTCTGCCTTCCGGCATGCCATGAGCCACGCGGTAGACCGGGAGACCATTAGTTCTATCTTCGGTACCGGTCGTCCGACCGACACCACCTTTTTGATCCCGAGTCTTGCCGGGGATTATGTAAACCCGGCCGATACCGGGATGTACGATTACAACCTGACCAAAGCGCAGGAGATGCTTGTAGCAGCTGGCTTTACCAAAAATAGTGACGGAAAACTGATCGGCCCTGATGGCAAACCCGTTTCCGTCACCATCCCTCTGGGTTCCAAGGGAGGTTCCGGCAACCAGAAAGTGATTGCCGTCCTTAAAAACGACTGGGGAAGCCTTGGGATTCCCGTCACTACCGTTTCATACGATGACCAGACCCAGTACCGCAAGGCAGTCAACCAGTACCCGGTCTTTATCGATGCATTCCCGGTTACCCTCCATGACGATCCCGACGCATTGGGCAATTTTGCGGTTACGCCCCTGCAGGAGACCAACTACTACAACTATAACAATATTGAGTACAACGCTCTTGTCGCGCAGCTCCGCAATACTACCGATCCTGCTGAGATTATGAAGATCGGGTATCGGATGCAGGATATACTTGCGCAGGATGTTCCGACCGTTCCTGCTGTTACAACCGATACCCTTGTCGCGTACCGGAACGACCGTTTCACCGGCTGGGATGTTGGCCCGGGCTTCCATAGTATCACCGACCCAAGAGTTCTTGAAAACCTGACTCCCGTCCAGAGCACATAATTTTTTTAAAAGGGACTGCGATGCAGCTGCACGGGACGCTTCTTTGGAAACCGGAAATATCAACGGTTGACCCACGGTCACGCTGTTTTGTGGGCCGGTATGGGAAGCATCGCCCATCCGGCAGATTATACGGGAGATCCCTATGATAAGCAGGAGATACCTGCTGCTGCGTCTCTGTTACAGCGGCGCATCGTTTATCGTCTGCGTCACCATCACGTTTTTCCTCCTCCATCTCATGCCTGGGGATTATATCACAAACTATCTCCTCTCGCTTTCAAACACTCTCCCAAAAGAAGCCGTTGCCCAGTTCCGTGAACAGTTCGGCCTTAACCTCCCGATCACCCAGCAGTATGTCCTGTATCTTGAAAACATCCTCCACGGTCAGTGGGGGTACTCCTATGCATACGGCCAGCCGGTCCTCTCCATGATTTTTGATAAACTCTGCTGGTCCCTGGTGCTGCTTATACCGGCAACGATTCTCGGGATACTTATCGGGACGGTTATCGGTGCGTGGTCCGGCTGGAAATCGGGAGGGAAAAAAGACTTTGCCATCTTCAATATCATGATCGTGATCCGGGCGATTCCCGAATTCTGGTGGGCGATCATGGCGGTCATGATCTTTGCTTTTTATCTCCAGTGGTTCCCGCTCGGAGGGTATGCAAGTATAAGTGTCCTCTCCACCGGTCTTGACTTCTTTGATGTCCTCCATCATGCGCTCCTCCCCATTATCCTTATGACGTTCTTTATCGCCACCGGCAATTACTACGTGATGCGCAACTCCATGATTGCGGTCATCGGGGAGGACTACATCACCACCGCACGGGCAAAAGGGCTTGATGAGCAGACAATCCTCTGGCGTCATGCCCTAAAAAATGCCCTCCTTCCCATGATCACCATCACCACGTTCCAGTGTGCTGCGATCATCATGGGAAATATCTTTATCGAGACCGTTTTTTCCTGGCCGGGTATCGGGTACCTTACCACCCAGGCCCTTACGAACCGCGACCTGCCGCTCCTTGAAGGGATCTTCCTGTTGGATTCCCTCATCACTATTGGGGCGATGCTGGTCGCTGACGTTCTCTCATCGGCAATCGATCCGCGGATCAGGATAGGTATCGATGAGTAGGAAGATCGTCCTCTGGGTGAGCGTCGCAATCCTCGGCCTTTTTATTGCAGTTGCCCTTGCCGCCCCGCTTCTTGCTCCGGCCGGCCCGTATGCAATCACCGGCAAACCTCTCCAGGCCCCGGATAGCGATCATCTGTTCGGGACAAACGAAGTCGGGCAGGATATCTTTGCCCAGCTCGTGTACGGGGCACGGATCACGCTTCTCTTTGGTTTCTGCTCGGCCCTGCTTGCCGTAGTAATCAGCACGAGCGTTGGGATTATCATCGGGTATTATGGCGGTATTGTGGATGAAATTGTGTGCAGGGCCATTGACGTGGTCATGCCCATTCCGATGTTCGTTCTTTTAATCGCCCTTACCACGTTCTTTTCCCCGGGAGTCCTTCAGGTCAGCCTGCTTATGGGTCTTTTGGGCAGCGTCCATGGTATCCGGATCATGCGTTCGCAGGTACTTTCGGTTGCCCGGACCAGTTTTGTAGAAGGTGCAAAAGCAATTGGTGCCTCGGATTTCCATATCATGTTCCGACACATCCTCCCCAATGTCATGCCCCTAGTCATGGTAAAATTTGTCACTACTTCCCAGCACATGCTTGTCATGGGCGTTGGTTTAAGTTTCATTGGGATGTGGGATACTTCGACCGTGGACTGGGGGACGATGATCCAGAATGCGTACTCTGGCGGCGGTGTTGCCCTGGGACTCTGGTGGTGGATTTTGCCGCCCGGTATTGCAGTCGTCGGCATCTCCCTTGCCCTTGCACTGATAGGGTATAGTTTCGAGGAGAAATTCAACCCCCGGGTGGGTGTGAACCGGATATGACCGAAACGAAGGATGGTGTGGCAGGGGTTCAGGAGCAGCCACAAAGCCCTCGGGCACTGCTCCATATTGACGGCCTCAAAGTTACCTTTTCCAGCCGGTCCGGCCCGGTCCGGGCAGTCGATAGCGTGGATCTTATCCTCCGTGAAGGCGAGAGGATCGGCCTGATTGGAGAATCCGGGAGCGGCAAGACCGTAACCGGTATGGCAATCCTTGGTCTTTTGCCGGTCAATGCAAAAATCCGCGGGACGATCCGGTATGGCGATCATGATCTCCTGACCGCGCCGGATCGCACACTCCAGCAGATTCGGGGAAACGAGATAGCGATGATCTCGCAGAACTCAGGCAATTCCCTTAACCCGGTGATGAAAATTGGCGACCAGATTGCCGAACCGCTCGTGATACACCGCCTCTGTCCTGTACCGGATGCACGCAGGGAAGCAATCCGGGTATTATCTGAACTGGGCTTTGATGACCCCGAACTGGCGGCGACCCGGTATCCCCATGAATTTTCCGGAGGTATGCGGGAACGCATCCTTATCGCGCTTGCCCTTGTCTGCCGTCCGCATCTGGTCATTGCGGACGAACCGACCGCAGGGCTCGATGCACAGGTCAGGGCTCGGATCCTCAAGCTGATACAGTCGCAAATCTCCGGTAACCGAACGCTCTTTCTCATCACCCACGATCTCGGTGCCGCTTCATTCCTTTGCGACAGGATTGCAGTCATGTATGCCGGCGAGGTCGTGGAATGCGGGCTGGCAAAAGAGGTGCTTTCCCTGCCTCTTCACCCGTACACTCAGGGCCTGATTGCATCGCTGCCATCTGCGGGCCTTCACCCGATTCCGGGCATGAGCCCGTCACCCGCCAGCCTGCCCCGGGGATGCAGGTTTTGCGAACGCTGTCCGGCAGCGCTTGACCGGTGCGACTGTGATCACCCGGATCTTTTTCTCACTGAATGCGGGCGGCAGGTCAGGTGTTTCCATTATGATTGAGCTTGAAGGAGTCTCAAAGATCTATTCGCGGGGCTTTATCCGTCGGGAACAGACCGTTGCTGTCGACAATGTTACTCTCTCGGTAAAAAAAGGTGAGTCGTTCGGGCTTGTCGGCGAGAGCGGTAGCGGAAAATCCACACTCGGGCGGCTCGCACTTCGGCTGATCGAACCGACCAGCGGAACAGTCCGGTTCGATGGGCGGGATCTCTCTTGCCTTTCCCGTTCGGAGTTGCGACGCACCCGACCCCGGATGCAGATCGTGTTCCAGGACCCGGACACCGCGCTCGATCCGAGGATGACCGTAAAGGACTGTATATCAGAGCCGATGAAGGTCTGGCGTCTTGCCATGCCTGCGGAGCAGAAGGAACGGGTCGTCGGATTAATGGATCTTGTGGGGCTCCAGCCGGATTTGATCGACCGCTATCCTTTCGAACTGTCGGGAGGCCAGAAACAGAGGGTGGCCCTTGCACGGGTCCTTGCCTTAAAACCGGATTTTATTGTTGCCGATGAACCCACCGCAGCGCTCGATCTTTCCGTGCAGGCCCAGATTCTTACCCTGATAAAAAAGATCCGGAGATCGACCGGTCTTACGCTTCTCTTTATCTCGCACGATCTCCAGGTGATCGGGCAGATGAGCGATACCGTGGCCGTGATGCATAAAGGAAAGATCGTTGAACAGGGAAGGACGCGCGATGTCCTGGAAAATCCCAATGATACCTATACCCGTCACCTCGTCGAAGCGGCGTACGAAAGCAGTGCGTGGATGGGAAAAAACCGGTAATGTAAACTATTTATTGATCGATGTATATACTTTTAAATCGGTGCTATCATAAGCCGATAAATATCGTTATCTTAATTACTTAAATGGTACATTATTCATAATTATGTAATATCAAGTAAGAGCAATTTTTGATTTATGGTTAAAAAAACGATGTACTAAATCAATGTCAAAATTTTAATTTAAAGATTTTGTAAAGTATAACAACTGAACAAACTGCGAAGTAAAAACGAATGGTATTTTATCGGCCACGCAGAATGTGTATATCTGCCGGATAACCATGCGTTTTAAGGGGAGAACGCAGAACGGCACTGATGGTTTCGATAGATAATCTATAATTTGTCGGGGGAAAACAGACTGATACTTATCTGGGGAATTATCGGGGTATTGATCATATGCCAGGGGAGCATTGCATCGCGCCTGTCCCGGGTTTTCAAAGGTAAAGATACCGGGGTTACGCCTCGTGAAGACGCTGTAATCCGCGCGACTCCCAAAAAACAATTATCCGCTGTCATGCCGGAGAGGTTACAGGCACCGTTCCGGAAACTGATGTATGCGCTTACCCGTCCCGGGCAAACGGGCGAGATCCTTTTTTATGGTGTATTCTGTATTGCCCTTGTAACCGGCACGCTTGTCCTGTTCGTGGATATGCCGGTCGTTCTTGTGATAGTCCTATCTGCCGTGTCCCTTGCAACCTTAATAACCGGAATAGCCGCAACAAAGGTACGATTTTTTTCCCGCCCGGTTGTCCCGGCTGCCGAACCCCCGTCGGTAGCAGAACCGGTGCCGGAGAAAAAACCGTATGAAGAGTTTCGGCATGCAGAAGACAAAGAAGAGGTCCCCCTTCAGCAGGAACAGGATAGTACGGAAAAGCCCGAACACGGCCTGCTTACGAAATACGCGGTTTCGCCTCCCTATTCATCGGTCAAGATCATCCGTGTGGGTAATGCCGGATTTACCTATACGATCATCGAACCTCCGATTACCGCCCGTGAAAAAACAATTCTTCGGGAAACTTATGGGCGCCTGCGGGATGTGATCATTTATGATGATCCGGGGAATACCGTTGACAAACATATCAACCCGGAGACGATCTATCCGATCTTCCGTCAGTTCGATCCGATGCTCACCGATGAGCGGCTGGGCATCCTGTACTATTACCTCAAACGCGATCTTTCCGGCTACGGGCCGCTCGATGTCCTGATGCACGATTCTGCAATCGAGGATATGAGCTGCAACGGCCAGGACCTGCCGGTTTTCATATTCCATCGCATCTACGGCAGCCTCCCGACAAGTATTGTTTTTGCCGAGAACGAGCTCAACCAGTTTGTATTAAAGCTCGCCCAGAAGGCCAACAAGCAGGTCTCGCTCTCGAACCCGATGGTCGATGCCACACTCCCGGACGGTGCGCGTATCCAGCTCACGTACAGCGAGGTTGTCTCCACCAAAGGAAGTTCGTTTACCATACGGAAATTCCGCGAGGAGCCCATGACCCCGCTCGATCTCATCGGCCTGAAAACCTATGACTCTGAACTCCTTGCATTTCTCTGGCTCGCCATCGAGAATCATAAAAGCATGATTATTGCAGGAGGCACGGCAAGCGGCAAGACTTCGACCATGAACGCGGTCTCGCTCTTTATCCCGCAGAATGCAAAGATCGTATCGCTCGAGGATACCCGTGAAATCCAGCTCCCCCATAAGAACTGGCTGCCGACCCAGACCCGGGAACTCATTGCGAGCGGCGTCAAAGGGGACGATATCGATCTTTTCTCGCTTTTAAAAGCCTGCATGCGGCAGCGCCCCGAGTTTATCATTGTGGGGGAGGTTCGGGGCCGGGAGGCGCAGACCCTGTTTCAGGCCATGAACACCGGCCATGCCACGCTATCGACCATCCACGCAGGGAGCGTTCAGGAAGCGGTCAACCGGCTCACCCACGACCCGATCAACGTCTCGCCGGTCATGTTCACCGCGCTCGATCTGATCGTCATTCAGTCGCTTTATTCGTTCGGAAACACGCGTATCCGGCGCTGTGTCTCCATTAACGAGATCGAGGTGGACAAAAACGGGGAGATCCAGTCGACCCCGCTCTACGAATGGGAGATGGAGAGCGACAAGTTCCTCAAGAAGACCGAAAAATCCCGCGTGCTTGCCGATATCGCAGCACATCGCGGGTGGTCTGATGAGGAAGTCAGAGCACAGCTCCAGAAACGGCAGGAGTTCTTTACCTGGGCCCTCGAAGTCCGGCCGCCGGATATCCAGGACCTTGCAAACGCAATCCATAACATGAGTGACTGACCATGAGGGCTCTCTCGTTTCCTCCGCTCGCCCGGCTGGAAGAGCGGATAGCCTCATACGAGACAGTCTCGTTTGGTGCAGACCTGCGAAAATCCCTCCGGGCCGCCCATATGCCGGTAACTCTTGAAAATTACCTGCATTCCATCCATCTCAACCTTGCCGCATCGCTTGCTATCTATTGCGTTCTTGTGATCTTTTTTTCAGTCTCCGGATTCACGCTCAACCTCGGGCCGTTCACGACAAGCGATCCGATTTTCTGGCTGTTGCTCTTTTGCGTTCTTGTCCCGGGCATTTACGTAATCCAGATCTATCACCCGGCAATCGTGGCGCAGGGCCGCAAAAGCAAGATCGAACTCGATCTTCCGTACGCAATCTCCTTCATGCAGGCCCTTTCCACGACCATGCCCCCGTTCGAGATGATCCGCAAGGTCTACGAAGAACAGGACATGTTCGGGGAGGTCTCAAAGGAGTTCGGTGTGATTGTCCGGAACGTGGAAGTTTTTGGCGACGACCTGATCACGGCAATGCGGGATCTCCAGCATGTTACCCCTTCAAACAACCTGCGGGATTTCTTAAACGACCTGGGAATTGTCTTTGACAGCGGTGGCGATGTCTCTTCGTATCTTGCGGCAAAGACCGACTTTTACCGGGAACAGGCAAAGCGGGAACTGGAACTGGTCTTAAAGACTATCGAGATCATGGCCGAGGTATATGTCTCGGCATTTGTCGCAGGCCCGATCGCACTTATCATCATGATCGTGGCGCAGGGCATGACCAACCAGAGCAGCATGGACTGGGTTCTTCCACTGATGTATATCGCCATCCCGGCCGGCGCTATCGTGATGATCTGGCTGCTCTCCATCATGCTCCCTCCGGAAAACCTCGAAGTCACCCACAAGGAGATCGCGGAATACGATTTTGGCTCTTCGATCCCGGAAAAAGCTGCAGAGGATTCCCCGGAAAAGACCCGGGACGATGAAGCTTTTTTCAAACGGATCAAGGCACAGAAGGAACGGAACCGCATTTACAACATCATCCGCCACCCGCTCCGGGCATACATCACAACCTATGATTATGGCATTATCGCGGGAGGACTTATCGATGCTATCTTTGTCCTCTTCTGGATGACAGGTGTGTTCGATCCTCTCTTCCCGCACAACGTCTTTGAATCCGTAATCTGTCTGCTCATCATCGGCTTTATGGCACCGGTAGCGCTTGCTTACGAAGGCCGGCGCTGGTATGTCAGGAACGTCGAAGCGCACCTGCCGGAATTTTTGCGCGAACTTTCGGATATGAAAGATATCGGCCTGACCATCCAGGACGCCATCCATCGGATCTCGGGTGCAAAACTGGGATTGCTCAGTTCCGAGCTTTCCAGTGCATCCCGTGATATCAGTGCCGGGACCAACGTGAACGCAGCGCTGGTGCGTATGGAAGAGCGTATAGGCCTGGTCTCGGTCAAACGTGCGATCTCCCTTTTGGTCCGGGCAAGCGAGATCACCACGAACCTGCGCCAGATCTTCATGATCGCAATCTCCGATTTCGAACACTATCTCAAACTCAAGAGCGAGCGGGAGAACACGACCATCGTGTACGTGATGATCATCTACCTCTCGTTTGGGATCTACCTCTATACCGCTTACCAGCTCAACGTGCCGTTCCTTGCGAGTTTCAAGGACCAGAACGTGACAATGGATATAGCGGGTAACACTACGGAGATGTTCCGGATCGGGATCATTCTTGGGGCGTTCTCCGGGATCATGGCCGGCCAGTTCTCTTCAAACAGTATCCTTGCCGGGTTCAAGCACAGCATCCTCCTGCTGCTCGCCGCGATGATCATGTTTGTCTTTTTCATTACGTGATGCAGGTTTTTTCAGCATCCCGTCTTCAGGGCATCACTCTTTTTTGTCGGTACTCTTTTCACCTGTCGGTAACTCCCGGGATGCAGGAAAAAAAAGCCTATAAAAATACACGGCGAAATTATTCTTTCTCTTTCACATTCTGCGATTATTTTAATGTGATTGATATAATCGATCAGACACAATCGTAAATACCAATACATTTTAACCACTGGATATCACACAATATCACAAACGTAATAATTCGGTTGCCCGTATTTTTGAGGATCGTATGATACCCGACTGGATGAAAGAATGCAATATCTCTCCCTGCCCCTGCTGCACGGTCGGCGTTGCCAAGAAGAAGAGTTTTGTCCAGAAGGCACTGTCCGATATCTTCCGGTTTTTTGAAGAGTGCCTGGTGAATGAAGAATATGCAAAACGAAAAGGCCTGCTCCAGAGCCTCGATCCCCGGGTAAAACTCATCTCGATTGTTGTGCTCATCTTTGGCATCGCCATGACCCACGACATACGGCTCCTCCTTTTTGTCTATTTCCTGACCCTTGTCTGTGCATGGGCGAGCAAAATAGAACTTCGGTTCTTTATAACCCGCGTCTGGGTATTCATCCCGATATTTTCCGGGATCATCATGATCCCGATCCTCTTTTACGGGGTTATGCCCGGCACACCGTTAGTGACCAGCATCGGATCGGTCCAGCTGCCCCAGTACCTGTGGATAACTTCGCAGGGTCTGATGCTCGCCGCCGTGTTTATGATCCGTGTGGCAACCTGTGTCTCGGCGGCAGTCCTTTTGTTCCTCACAACTCCCCGCGATCTCATCTTCAAGTCGCTGCGTGCCCTCAAAGTGCCGAAAGTCTATGTCCTGACACTTGACATGTGCTACCGGTATATCTTCCTCTTTACCGATATGATCCGGGATTTTTACACCGCAAAAAAGAGCCGTTCGATCAAGACTATGCCGCTTGGTGAAGAGCAGCGATGGGTCGGCGGACGGATCGGATACACGTTGGTAAAATCCATGAGCATGAGTGAAAAAGTCCACGGTGCAATGATATCCCGGGGCTTTAATGGCGATATCAAACTGCTGCACCGGTATTCGATACACCGCCGGGATTACGTGGCATGCGTCAGCGTTATTGCATTAAGCATCGTCCTGATGCTTGCATCGAGAAACCTGATAACATTTTAATGGAACCGGAGCACCGATAGTATGGTGGACTCGATTTTTGATCTGCGTAATGTTTCCTATACCTACCTGAGGCGGTTTGAAGCCCTCAAAGAGGTGAACCTGACTATCAATGCCGGAGAGCAGGTTGCTATCCTCGGTGCAAACGGGAGCGGCAAATCGACGCTTCTTGCGATCCTCAATGCCCTGAATTACCCGACCTCCGGAGAATTTTATGCGTTTGGGAACCCGGTAAAAGAAGAGCTGTTCGATACCCTTGAGGATAACGAGTTCAACCGGTTCTTCCGGAAAAAAGTGGGGTTCTTGTTCCAGAACCCGGATGTCCAGCTCTTCTCTTCAACGGTCTACGATGAGATCGCGTTCGGGCCGCTCCAGCTTGACCTTCCACCGGAGGATGTCAAAAAAAGAACCGAGGATATCATCAGCATGCTGGGGATCGAAAACCTTGCCGACCGTGCACCCCACATGTTAAGCGGCGGCGAGAAAAAGAAAGTCTGTATCGCGTCGATTTTATCCACGAATCCGGATGTCCTGCTGCTTGATGAACCTACGGGAGGTCTCGATCCCCGGAGCCAGATATGGCTTATCGAACTGATTCAGGATCTTGCCAAATCCGGTAAAACCATTATTACCGCCACTCACGATCTGGATATCGTCCAGCAGATCAGCAACCGGGCGATTGTTGTTGGCGAGGATCATACCATTAAGGCAGACACCGCCAGTGCATCGGTGATGAACGATCTGGACCTCCTGATGTCCACAAACCTGATCCACCGCCACATGCACCGCCATGGCAAACTCCTCCACGAGCATCTGCACGCCCATTCAAAGGAGCATGACCATATGCATGATGCAGCTGGCGGGGTTCAACCTGTTGAATAACGTTTCTGTGTAAAACGGCTTTTTAGAAAATCCTCAATGAGACGCAGCTCTGGATACGTTCAAATGCACCGTGTGCCCCTGAAGGATCACTGAGATCGATCGGTCCGATCGTTTTTTTTAAAGAGTGGTATGTGGGGGGTAGGGGGTGGCCCATGATCCCCGATGGAGGGAGGGTCGGTCCGGCCAATGATGGTGATCGGTCGGACCGACCTGTCAATGAATTCGATCGGACAGATCCCATGTCTCGTCTGAACTTGCAGTGGAAAAGAAGGTTTTGGTACTGGAACAGATAACGCCGCCCCGACCGATTGTTGAGATCGATCGGTCCGACCGGTTTTTCCGCGGAGTGACAAATGGGGGGAGAGGGGTGACCGGTTTTTTATGATTTGGGCAGGGGTTTTGATCTTTTATTGCATGTTGCCGGCCCGTGATCCCCTCAATTTTTGTTAATTATCAGGCACATTGCCCGGACTTTTTTGGAATTGTCCGGTCCGGAACATGTGGTTATAAAAAAACCATAACCGCGCGACCACGATTTTTTGAAAATTCAGAGCAACGCGATTACGGTTTTTAGAAAATCCTCCGCGACTCAATCACGCTTTTTTTGAAATCCTTAGTAACGCGATCGCGGTTTTTAGAAAATCCGCAGCCCTGGGCCCGGGCATTTCTCGTGAAAAACCGCACAACCCGACAAGTCTCCGTTGGGAAACCGTGATGATTATTTGTGGGATAGGTGTTTTGGAGGTGGACGCGATGCAGATCTTTTCTGATAATTGCCGGCACCTGTATCGAAGTTTTTCTAAAATCCTCAGTAACGCGATTGAGGTTTTTTGAAAATCCTCCGCAACTCAATCAAGGTTTTTGGAAAATTCGCAGCAGGTCGCGCGAACATTTTTGAGAATCCTCAGCCCGCGACCAGAGGTTTCCCGGAAAAGAGCGGGAATATACTGAACATCAGGATGGGGGCTGTCTCTCCCATACCCCCACGAACGAGAAGTGCCGCCACCCCCAATGGGGCGCCCCTGCGGCGGATCTGGAGGATAGCTCTCGGACACTCACTTGCCCCGCCGTGCCCCGCGAGGGGTCCTGAGGCGGGGAGGACTCGTAAAAAGAATATGAAGGAAAGATTAGGAGAGATCGCTATCAAAGATCCGGCATTAAACACCCGATTTGTATACCGAATAACAAGAAAAAAATGCGAGGGAAGGGATTCGAACCCTTGAACTCCTTCGAGGCTGGACCCTAAATCCAGCGCCTTTGACCGGGCTTGGCAACCCTCGCCTTGCCGGGTATATTTGTCGGGCAGGAATTAAGAGGATATCGTGCAGCAGGCGGATCCTACGGTACGCACCGTTACATCTCGACTTTGGTCACGACACCGTGGATCTTGTCGGACGGCAGCCGATAGAACTGCACCACCGAAGGCGTCAGGTGCTTTATCGCGCCGAAGATCTTCCATGCCGCATGGTTGGTCACGATATCTTCCATGCCGTAGAAGATGGTCTTCTCATCGATATCCGCCTCTTTTAAGATAGTCGAAATATCCACGATCTCCATGTACCCGAGATAGACTTCGAAGATCGAAAGCCCCGGGGTCAGCTCCCGCGTCACCCCCCAAGTCACACCGAACGGCTGCTCCGTACGAATGATCGAGATGATGATATTCTCCTCGTACACGATATTGTTCGTAAACATCGTCCGGGGAATATACTGCGGGATCAGCCGGAAGTCACGGGCAAAATAGAGCGCCGAGCCGGAGATCTTGTTGACCGATTTGTAGAGCTCGTTGAATTTTGGCAGGAACTCGTCGAGCGGGACTGGAGTGAGGGAACGCGCCAGGCGCCGCTGGCCGTTTGTGTAGATCATAATGATGGTAAAGGGAATTGCTGCAATGATGAGAGACCAGTACCCTCCATAGGGTATCTTATGAATATTTGAGATAAGGAAGGCTGCAATCACGATAAAAACAAATCCCGCAATGATGGTCCGCAGGATTTCCCCGCGCCGGATCAAAATTGAGGTAACGAGAATGCTTGTGATCATCATCGTCCCGCAGACCGCCAGACCGTATGCTTGTGTCAGGCTGTTGGAACTCTTAAAGATAAGAATGACCATCAGGACCGCAAAAAGTAACATCCAGTTCACAATATCGATGTAGATCTGGGACCTGAGATGGGGAGACGTGTACTCGATACGCAGAAGTGGCAGGATGCGGGTCGTTATTCCCTGATACACAATAGAAAAGATCCCGGAGATCATGGCCTGCGAGGCAATCACGGTTGCAGCGATAGTTAAGAGAAGGAACGGGATGTAAAGCAGTTTGGCTTCGGAGAAGATCATGTCGAACAGATCGGAAGAGCGTCGGGTAGGGAAAGGGTGGAAGTCGAGGGGAGGGG
>Ga0183095_10757_pt1 | contig 61544 bp, 52 predicted proteins | sample BioMet4_FD_130346 | JGI IMG/M metagenome (GOLD analysis project Ga0183095, IMG submission 130346) | Microbial communities from bioreactor (seeded with sewage sludge) at LBNL, California, USA - Biofuel metagenome 4 (v2) (version 3) | ecosystem: Engineered > Bioreactor > Anaerobic > Unclassified ... | reverse complement strand
TTTCGCGCTGCTCGACGGTCTCGGAAACGATCATCTCGCGGATTGCGGCGATGCGGTCGGGATCGAAGAACATATGCTCGGTGCGGCAGAGGCCGATGCCCTCCGCGCCGAAATTAGCAGCCTGATGGGCGTCCTTGGGCGTGTCGGCGTTGGTGCGCACCTCGAGGTCGCGAAATCTGTCGGCCCAGGCCATGATGCGGCCGAACTCGCCGGAGATAGTGGCCTCGGCGGTGGCGATGGACTCTCCGTAGATGTTGCCGGTAGTACCGTCGATAGAGATCCAGTCGCCTTCCTTATAGGTCTTTCCGGACAGCTCGAAGGACTTGGCGGCCTCGTTCATCTTGATGGCGCCGCAGCCGGAGACACAGCAGGTGCCCATGCCGCGGGCCACGACGGCCGCGTGGGACGTCATGCCGCCGCGAACAGTCAGGATGCCTTGGGAGAAGTGCATGCCCTCGATGTCCTCGGGAGAGGTCTCCAGGCGGACGAGAACGACCTTATGCCCGTTCTTGGCCCAATCGGTGGCGTCTTCGGCGGTGAAGACGATCTGGCCGCACGCAGCGCCGGGAGAGGCGGCGAGGCCCTGCCCGACGGGTTTGGCCTTTTTGAGCGCCTCGGGGTCGAATTGCGGATGCAGGAGCGAGTCCAGGCTCTTGGGCTCGATCATGCAGACGGCTTCCTTCTCCGTGATCATGCCCTCGTCCACGAGGTCGCACGCGATCTTCAGCGCGGCGGCGGCGGTACGCTTGCCGTTGCGGGTCTGGAGCATGAAGAGCTTCTTGTTCTCGATGGTGAACTCCATGTCCTGCATATCGCGGTAGTGGTACTCGAGGACGGCGCAGATGTCGGTGAACTGCTTGTACACCTCGGGCATGACCTTCGCAAGCTGGTCGATGGTCTGCGGGGTACGCACGCCGGCGACGACGTCTTCGCCCTGGGCGTTCATGAGGAACTCGCCAAAGAGTTTCTTCTCACCGGTGGCGGGGTTGCGCGTAAAGGCGACGCCGGTGCCGGAGGTATCGCCGGTGTTGCCGAAGACCATCTCCTGCACGTTGACGGCGGTACCCCAGTCGGAGGGGATATCGTTCATGCGGCGGTAGTAGATGGCGCGTGGGTTGTCCCAGGAGCGGAACACGGCCTTGATGGCGCCCATCATCTGCAGCTTGGGCTCCTGGGGGAACTCCTCGCCGAGCTTGCTGCGGTATTCAGCCTTGAACTGCTCGGCCAGCTCCTTGAGATCCTTGGCGGTGAGCTCGGTGTCGAGCTTGACGCCGCGCTTGTCCTTCATTTCATCGATAAGCTGCTCGAAATACTTCTTGCCGACTTCCATAACGACGTCGGAGTACATCTGGATGAAGCGGCGGTAGGAGTCGTAGGCGAAACGCGGATTTTTGGTCTTCTTGGCAAACGCTTCCACCACGGTGTCGTTGAGGCCAAGGTTGAGAATGGTGTCCATCATGCCGGGCATGGAGGCTCGCGCGCCGGAACGGACGGAGACCAGCAGCGGATTGCTGAGGTCGCCGAACTTCTTGCCCGTCATATCCTCGAGACGCTGGACATACTCGTTGATCTCCGACTCGATGTCGGCGGCGATGGTGTGGTCGTCCTGATAGTAGCGGGTGCAGGCTTCGGTCGTGATGGTGAAGCCGCGGGGGACAGGCATGCCGAGATTTGTCATCTCGGCCAGGTTTGCGCCCTTGCCGCCGAGCAGCTCGCGCATTTTCCCGTTGCCTTCGGAGAACAGGTAGACGTATTTGGTGGACATTGGATAACCCCTTTCCATAACTTTGGGAATATTCCATCATTTTGAATATTCCAATTTTAAAGATATTTCAGACAATTTTAAAGTATATCACACGAGCCCGATTTTGCAAACAGGAATTTGCAAAATGCGTTTGTTTTTTTCGTTTTTTGTGGTTCTGTGAGCAATTCCCACTGAAAACAGAAAGAAGCGAACAGAATGCCTCATTCTGTTCGCTTCTTAGATTCACTTATCCTTTTTCGGGAAACGGTCTCAGGAGGCATTTTTCTTGGGGATCCGAATGGTCAGGACAATCTCCTCGTCCGTCTCCTCCTGTGTCTTCGCCGCACAGATTCCCGCGCTCTTTATGAGGTCGAGATTGTGATCCACCGAGTTGAGAAACACCCGCACGTCCCGCAGAACGAACCGCCCCAGCCCGCGCCGCGGCCCGGCCTCCGGTTCCGGCGGCGCGGCGAGGAGTTGGTCTATGTACTGCTCGGCGCGCGCGACGTTCATCTCCCGCTTTACAATGACTTCGATCGCGTCGAGCCGGGCCTGCTCGCCGTCGAGCTTGAGCAGCGCGCGGGCGTGCCGCTCGGACAGGCCGTGCTGGCGGACGGCCGCGAGCACGGCCGGCGAGTGGCGCAGGAGCCGCAGTTTGTTCGCCACGGCCGACTGGCTCTTGCCCACCCGCCCGGCAGCCTGCTCCTGACTGAGCCCGTACAAGCGCATCAGGCGCGCCAGGCCCTCGGCCTCCTCGATGAAGTCCAGATCGCGGCGCTGAAGATTTTCCACCAGCGCCAGCATCCCGGACTGCTCTTCGTCCACGCTCAGCAGGATGCAGGGCACCTCCGTCAGCCCTGCCATCCGCGCCGCGCGCAGGCGCCTCTCCCCCGCCACCAGCTCGTAGCCGTCCTCTCTCCGGCGAACCGACAGCGGCTGCAAAATCCCGTACTGCACGATGCTCGCCGCCAGCTCCTGAAGCCCTCCCTGCTCAAACACCTTCCGGGGCTGCGACGGGTTGGGATGCACCATCCCGATGGGCAGGCTAATTACCCGCCCGTTCTCCAAAAGGGATCTGGTCTTCGCTTTTTGCACTTCTTTCTCCTCCCTGCGGTACGGTGGGAAATCCCTCTCCGATTTCTCGCCATTTCCTGATTTCCATTGTAACAGGTTCCCATGCAAAAAAACGCGAAAGCAGGAATTCGGATACAAGTAATTGTGATTTATTTTTTAATATACCACCATATGTTGGGAAATGACGGGAAATAGAACGTCCCGCCCTTTCGGGCGGGACGGATCGGATACTTTGGGGCGCGCTCACTCATCAAGTGCTTCGGCCTCGCGCAGCCACAGGTCGGCACAGGCATCGGAAGGCATGCGCCAGTCGCCGCGCGGCGAGAGCGTGACGGAGCCGACCTTCGGCCCGTCGGGGATGCAGCTCCGCTTGAACTGCTGCTGGAAGAAGCGGCGGTAGAAGATCTTCAGCCACTTGCGGATGGTCCCGTCGTCGTAAGTCCCCTGCCAGGCGTACTTTGCAAGGCGGAAAATTTTCGCCGGCGGGAAGCCGAAGCGGACGAGATAATAGAGGAAGAAGTCGTGCAGCTCATAAGGCCCCACCAGGTCCTCGGTCTTCTGGGAGATCTCGCCGCCGGTGGGAGGCAGGAGCTCGGGCGAGACGGGCGTGTCGAGAATATCCAGCAGGACGGCGCGCAGCGCGGCGTCCGCGCCGTCCGCGGCATAGCGGACGATATGGCGCACGAGCGTCTTGGGGACGGAGCAGTTGACCGCATACATGCTCATGTGATCGCCGTTGTACGTCGCCCAGCCGAGCGCGAGCTCGGAGAGATCGCCCGTGCCTACGACCATCCCGCCGGTCTTGTTGGCAAGATCCATCAGCACCTGCGTGCGCTCGCGGGCCTGGCTGTTCTCATACGTCACGGAGCGGTCGTCCTCAGGCAGTCCGATGTCGCTGAAGTGCTGCTCGACCGCCGCCGCGATGGGGACGGTCAGGAACGTGACGCCCAGGCACTCGGCCATCTTCGTGGCGTTGTCCTTCGTGCGGGAAGTCGTGCCGAAGCAGGGCATGGTCACGGCGTAAATATCCTTCCGGCTGCGCCCGAGCGCGTCCATCGCGCGGACGGTGACGAGCAGGGCGAGCGTGGAGTCGAGGCCGCCCGAGAGGCCCACCACGCAGGTTCTCGCGCGGGCGTGATCGACGCGCTTTTTCAGGCCCGCGGCCTGCATGTTGAGGATGTCCTCGCAGCGGGAACGGCGGGCGCTCTCGTCCGACGGGACGAACGGCATGGGATCGACGAAGCGGGTGAGCTCCGTCTCCTCCAGGGGCAGGTCAAAGCTGCCGCAGACCTCCGCGTCCCCGCCGGGGGCAAAGGTGTTGCAGCGGCGGCGTTCGGCCACGAGTTTGTCCACATCGAGCTCCGAGACGGCCATGCCGGGGGCCATATCGCGCCGCTCGGCAAGGATCGAGCCGTCCTCCGCAAGGATGTGGTGGCCGGAGAAAACGAGGTCGGTGGTGGATTCTCCCTCGCCGCAGGAGCAGTAGACGTAGGCGCAGCTGAGCCGGGCGGACTGGTTTTTCACAAGTTCGCGCCGGTAGGCGTCCTTGCCGATCACCTCGTTGGAGGCCGAGAGGTTGACGATCACGGTCGCACCGGCCAGGGCCTGCGCCACGGACGGCGGATCGGGCGCCCAGAGGTCCTCGCAGATCTCGCAGCCGACCGTCAGTTCGGGCAGCGTACCGCACTCGAAGAGCTGGTTGGGGCCGAAGGAGACCGACTGCTCCAGCAGGTCGACCATACGCCGTTTTCCCGGCGCGGGAGTAAACCAGCGGGCCTCATAGAACTCGCTGTAATTGGGCAGGTGCGTCTTGGGGACGACGCCGAGGATCGTCCCGTCGCAGAGGGCGGCGGCACAGTTATAGAGCTTTCCGTCCACGGTAAGGGGGAAGCCGACGAACACGAGCATCGGCAGGCCCACCGTCGCGTCCCGGACGGTTCTCAGCGCGTCGAGCGCGCCGTCGAGCAGAGTCTTCTGCAAAAAAAGGTCGGCGCAGGTGTAGCCTGTGAGCCCCAGTTCGGGGAAGACCAGCAGCCGGATATCCCGCCCGGCAGCCTCGCCGAGGACGCGGACCGTCTCTGCGGCGTTGTGGACGCAGTCCGCCACCCGCACGGGAATCGACGCCGCGGCGGCCTTGATAAAACCATGCTGCATGATGATGTTCCTCCCAATCCGGCAAAAGGTAATTCAGCGGTCCGGCGGCTCACGGCTGCCGGAGCATTTTCTTCAGATAATGCCCGGTGTAGCTCCCGGGAACGGCAGCGATTTCCTCAGGCGTGCCGGTCGCGACAACGGTGCCGCCGCCGCTGCCGCCCTCGGGGCCGAGGTCGATCACATGGTCGGCAACCTTGACGACATCGAGGTTGTGCTCGATGACGAGCACGGTGTTGCCCCCCTCCACGAGGAGCTGGAGCACGTCGATGAGCTTGTGCACGTCGTACATGTGAAGACCGGTGGTCGGCTCGTCAAGGATATAGATGGTGCGGCCCGTGGAGCGCCGGGAGAGCTCGGTGGCAAGCTTGACGCGCTGCGCCTCGCCCCCGGAGAGCGTGGTGGAGGACTGGCCGAGCCTGAGATAGCCCAGGCCCACGTCCACGAGCGTCTGGACGCGGTCGCGGATGCGGGGCAGGTTCTCAAAGAACTCCAGCGCCTCGTCGGCGGTCATGTCCAGCACTTCGGAGATGTTCCTGCCCTTGTAGAGCACCTCAAGCGTCTCGCGGTTGTAACGCTTGCCACGGCACACGTCGCAGGGCACATACACGTCCGGCAGGAAGTGCATCTCGATCTTCAGCAGGCCGTCGCCGCTGCACGCCTCGCAGCGGCCGCCCTTGATGTTGAAGCTGAAGCGTCCGGGGCCGTAGCCTCTGGCCTTGGCCTCGGCGGTGGAGGCGAAGAGGTCGCGGATGTCGTTGAACAGGCCGGTATACGTCGAGGGATTCGAGCGCGGCGTGCGGCCGATGGGACTCTGGTCGATATCGATGACCTTGTCGAGAAACTCGATGCCCTCGATATGGTCGTGCTTGCCCGGACGCAGGCGGGCGCGGTTGAGCTTGTTGGCGAGCTTCTTGTAGAGAATCTCGTTGATGAGCGACGATTTTCCCGAGCCGGAGACGCCCGTCACGCAGGTGAACGTCCCGAGCGGAATTTCCACGTCGATATTTTTTAGGTTGTTCTCGCGGCAGCCGCAGACCTTCAGCACGCGGCCGCTGCCCTTGCGGCGGGCCCGGGGCACCTCGATGCGGCGGATGCCGGCGAGATACTGGCCCGTCAGGGAGCGCGGCTCGGCGATCAGGTCGTCCACGGTACCCGTGGCGATGATCTCGCCGCCATGGATGCCCGCGTAGGGGCCAACGTCCACAAGGTAGTCCGCCGCGCGGATGGTGTCCTCGTCGTGCTCGACAACGATAAGGGTATTGCCGAGGTCGCGCAGGCGGCGGAGCGTGTCGAGCAGCTTGTCGTTGTCGCGCTGGTGGAGGCCGATGGAGGGCTCGTCGAGGATATAGAGAACTCCCATCAGGCTCGAGCCGATCTGTGTGGCCAGACGGATACGCTGGCTCTCGCCGCCGGAGAGCGTCGCGCTCGCGCGGGCGAGCGTCAGGTACGAGAGTCCCACCGACTCGAGGAAGCCCAGACGCGCGCGGATCTCCTTGAGAATCTGTTCCGCGATGACGGCGGCGCTGCCCTCGAGCGTGAGATTGTTCATGAACGCGAGCGCATCGGTCACGGCGAGGCCGCAGAAGTCGGAAATGCGCATCCCGCCGACCGTGACCGCTCGGGACACCTCGCTCAGGCGCTCCCCGTGGCAGGCGGGGCAGGGCTTGGTGGACATGCACTCTTCGAGTTCCTTGCGGACGGCGTCGGACTGCGTCTCGTGATAGCGCCGCTCAATGTTGGGGATGATGCCCTCGAACGGCTGCTCGAGCGTGCCCCGTCCGTTGCCGCGCTCGTAGTGGAGCGTGAGCTTCTCGAGGCCCGTGCCGTAGAGCACGACGCGTTTCGCCTCCTCGGGCAGGTCGCGGAAGGGCGTCGTCAGCTCAAAGCCGTACTTTTTCGCGAGTGCGTCAAAATACATGCGGGCGATGGAGTCGTCCCGCACACTGCCCCAGCCGGAAACCTGCAGGCAGCCGTCCATAATGGAGAGCGACTCGTCCGGCACAACGAGCTCGGGGTCGGCCACCAGCTGAAAGCCGAGACCCGTGCAGACCGGGCAGGCGCCGTAGGGGTTGTTGAAGGAAAACATGCGCGGGGAGAGCTCGGGCATGGAGACGCCGCAGTCCTCGCAGGCATAGTTCTGCGAAAAGGTCGTCTCGACATCGTCCGCGACTCGGTGAATGATGACGAGGCCGCCGGAGTGGCTCGCGGCCGTTTCCACAGAGTCGGTCAGGCGGCGGACGATATCCGGTTTCATCACGAGGCGGTCGATGACCACCTCGATGTTGTGCTTCCTGTTCTTGTCGAGCTCGATGGTCTCGGTCAGGTCGTAGACGCTGCCGTCCGCGCGCACGCGGGCGAAGCCGCCCCGGCGGGCGTCCTCAAAGACCTTTCTGTGCTCGCCCTTTTTGCCCCGGATGATGGGAGAGAGCACCTGAAATTTGGTGCCCAGCGGCAGCTCCATGACCTTGTCGACGATCTGGTCGATCGTCTGACGGCGGATCTCCTTTCCGCACTTCGGGCAGTGCGGCACGCCCGCGCGTGCCCAGAGCAGGCGGAGGTAGTCATAGATCTCCGTCACGGTGCCCACGGTAGAGCGGGGGTTCTTGGAGGTGGTCTTCTGGTCGATGGAAATGGCCGGGGACAGGCCGTCGATATAGTCCACGTCCGGCTTATCCATCTGGCCGAGGAACTGGCGGGCGTAGGACGAAAGGCTCTCGACATAGCGCCGCTGGCCCTCGGCGTAGATGGTATCGAAGGCGAGGGAGGACTTGCCTGAGCCGGACAGGCCGGTAAAAACGACAAGCTTATCGCGCGGGATGGCAAGATCCACGTTCTTGAGGTTGTTCTCTCTTGCGCCCTTGACAAAAATGGTATCTCTCATGATGATCTCCTTGGAAAATGCGGTTCATATCGTGATATTATAGCACAATTTCCGTCTCCTTACAACAGGAAACCGTCTGGCGCCCGAAGGGGCGCAGACGCAAAAGCGGCCCGAATCCGATCGGATTCGGGCCGCCGCCCCCTGGGGTCACAGGCCGCGCGCGCGGAGATATGCCTCCGTTTCCGCGAGCTGGGCCGGCGTGTTCACGCCGATGATCTGCTCGTTGAGCTCCGCCTTATGGACCCGCACCTTTCCGCCCGCCGCCTGGATGAGCGCGGGCACGTCGGTGAGGTAATATTCTTTCTGCACGTTGTGGTTCCCGAGCCTGCCGAGCCCCGCGAGGAGCGAGGGGCAGTCGAAGGCATAGATGCCCACGTTCAGGTCACGGACGGCCTTCTGCTCGGGCGTGCAGTCGCGGTCCTCGACCACGCCGAGGAAATTGTCGTCCGCGTCGGTCATGACACGGCCGTACGGCAGCTCCTCCCCGCAGGTGCCCGAGAGCAGCGTGCACTGCGCGCCGGACGCCGCGTGATCGGCCAGCAGCGCCTCGTACACCTCGCGCCGCACCAGGGGCATGTCGCCGTAGCACACAAGCACCGTGCCGCGGAACCCCTCCAGGTACGCCTTCGCGCAGGCGACGGCGTGGCCGGTGCCGAGCTGCGGCTCCTGCAGGGCGGCGGGATAGGCCGGGAACGCGCACTCCACGTCTTCGTGGCGGTAGCCGACGACGAGAACCGTGTCCTCCTTCGGCAGGAAACTCAGCTCCCCGAGCACATAGTAAAGCAGCGGCTTCCCGCACGCCTCGCGCAGCACCTTGGGCAGATGATTCTGCTCCGACTGCATCCGCGTGCCCTTGCCCGCTGCCAGTACGATCGCTTTGATACCGGACATATCCGTTCCTCCGTGCTTAAACATGATCCTCGATGTATTTCACGAGGTCCGCCACCGTGACGATGCGGTTCATCACGCTCTCGGGGCAGGAGACGCCGTACTCCTCCTCCACGCCCATGAGTACCTCTTCCAGGTCCTCGTCGGTGGCCTCCAGGTCTTGCAGAATCACAGTGTCCTCATGGATGCGGCTCTCCTCGCAGCCGAGGCATTCCGCCAGCATCGTGCGGACGGTTTCAAATACCATGTTTCTCCCTCCGGGAAAAATCAGTTTCCGGCGGTTTCAGCCGCCGCTATTGTACTAGTATAGGGAGTGCGTCCGCGGTTTTCAAGACCCCGCGCGGAAATAATTTCCCGTTTTATTTTGCCCCTCCCGTGATGGTACCTCCCCCAAGCACCTCGCCGTCGCGGTAAAAAACGGCGGCCTGTCCGACGGTCACGGCGCGCTGCGGCTCGCTGAACAGGAGGCTCGCGCCGTCCCCCTCCGGCGTGATGCGGCACGCTTCCGCCCGGGCGGTATAGCGCAGCTTCACGCGCCCCTCCACCGGCCCGGCCGGCGGCTCGCCCGCGATCCAGTTCACATCCGAAACGGCCACACGCCGTGAGAAGAGCGCCCCGCTCTCGCCGAGGACGACGTCCGGCCGCCGCTTGTCCACCACGTAGATCCTGCGGCCCGCCGCGATCTCCAGGCCGCGCCGCTGGCCGACGGTATAGCCCTCGAAGCCGCGGTGCGCGCCGCAGTCCCGCCCATCCTCCGTGACGAAGCGGCCCGGCGTAGGCGGCCAGCCGTGCACGTTCAGGTAGGTCATGTAGTCCCCGCCCGGCACGAAGCAGATGTCCTGGCTGTCATGCTTGGACGCCTGCGGGAGGCCCCACTGCGCGGCTTTCGCGCGCACCTGCGCCTTGTCGAATGTCCCGAGCGGCAGCACGATGCGCGCGAGCTGGGACTGCGTGAGCGCGTAGAGCATGTAGGTCTGATCCTTGGCCGTGTCAAGCGCGGCGCGCAGATGCCAGCGGCCCTCCGCGTATTCGACGCGCGCGTAGTGCCCGGTGGCCATGCCGTCGTAGCCGAGGCGCAGAACCTCGTCGAGAAATTTCCCGAATTTCAGCGCCCGGTTGCAGAATACGCAGGGGTTTGGCGTGCCGCCCTCGCGGTAGACCGCCGCGAACGGTTCAATCACCGCGCGGCGGAACTCCTCCTTCCAGGAAAACAGATGGAACGGCACGTCCAGCCGCCCGGCCGCGAGCCGGGCCTCCTCCGCCTCGGCCTCGCCGCCGTCGCGCAGCAGCATTGTCGCGCCGCCGACCTCGTATCCCGCCTCTCGCAGGAGGCCGACCGCCACGGCGCTGTCCACGCCGCCGGACATGGCCACCAGAATTTTCTTCATACGCACACTCCCTTTGGGAACAGCATACCCAACTTCGGGAGAAATTGCAAGACGCGCCTCACCACCAGTGGTAGGACGGGATCGGCTGGCGGAAAAGCAGCTTCCGCAGCGCGTCGTCCGCGAAAACCGCGCCCAGCGAGGCTGGAATCCAGAGGAGCGAAAACAGCAGGCAGATCTGCCCCATAAAGTTGAAGGGATGGCCGCTGTAATCCCAAACGTTCCAGCCGAGCAGCACGTTGACCACAAGGCCCGAGGCCAGTTCCATCCCTGTGACGATCATGGCGCCCGTCACAGCCTGTGCCGCGAGCGGAAGGCCCGGCGCAAATTCGTCGAGCCGCCCGATCAGAACCACGCACAGTCCGCCTACCACGAACATGCTCGGATGCGTCCAGCCGCGAAAGATAATCTCCAGTGACGCGTAAAGAATTCCGCCGAGAACAAAAATCACGCTGTCCTGCCAGTATTTCATAAAAATCACCCTGGAGTAGTATGTTCCGGCATCTTTCTTTTCAGCCGCGGCAGCCGGAAAATCCAATGAGAAAATCACAAAAATCTGTTGACAAAGCACAGTTCATCCCATATAATAATGCTTGCCTGTTTTGCAGGCATATATGGCGGCATAGCTCAGTTGGTAGAGTATCCGGTTCATACCCGGCTTGTCATTGGTTCGAATCCAATTGCCGCTACCATAATATGGCCCGTTGGTCAAGCGGCTAAGACACCGCCCTTTCACGGCGGTAACGTGGGTTCGATTCCCGCACGGGTCACCATGCTGCATCGACAATCAAAACCCCGCGGCTTCGGCCGCGGGGTTTTCCTTGCAAAAATAAAGCTTGACAATTTCATTTGTCCTGCTATAATGAATCTAATATAGTTGAAAGGAGGATGCCTATGCAGAAAGTCATCAGACCCGATGTAGACGATATGATCTTCGGCGATGCCGATGATTGCGTTTACGTCAGCGAGCGATAAAATGCCAGGGCAGTCCGGGGTGGTCGGAAGCCCTGGTATTTTTCTGCCCTTTTTAGCGGTTTCCCGTCACTTTTTCCGCCGCATTTCGCTGATTTCCCTTTAGATCCGCAGCGCCCGGAATCTCTTTTCCGGGCTTTTCAGAGCCGGATTCTTCTCTTGCCGTTCGACCCGGTCAATCTGGGTGGAATGAAATCGCGCGATCTGGCAAACCGTTCCCACGCGGCCGGCTCGAAGGCACTAGCCGGCGGCGCCGGTTTCCTGATCCCGCTCTTCATCCCGCTCCGAGAACGGTCTGGCAGTATTTATCAGCAACACAGACTGTTGTCATTCATCAGGCGTTGTATATACTCTATATACTATTAATTGTATACAGCTTGCGGCAGCATATAAAGTATGTTTTTATCAGGTCAGGCAGTGGCTGCGAGCGAAGTCCGCGTTCACATTGCCGCCCGGCTTCAGCGGAGGAAATCCTTATGGAACGTCGCGGGAACTATCTCAATCTGATCTTGCAGCGAGGAACCGGCACGGACGGCGGACTTCTCGACCTGCTCAACCGGTGCGGCAGGCTCGGGCTGTTCGACGCAACGGAGGACGAGGCCCGTCGGTTCCGGGAAGACCCCACTTCTCCCCACACCCCTCAGCCGGGGCAAAACGAGCCGTCCGGTCAGGCCGGTCCGGGCATTTGACCCGCAGCGCTTCCCCTGCAAAGAAACACCCAACCGCCCGCCTCCCGGCACACGGTTGGGTGTTTTTATACCAAAATGGGAATCAGCTTGCGGCACGCTTGAGCCCGCGGAGATAATCCACATACACGGCGAGCAGGATGACGACGCCTTTGACGACATACTGCCAGTTGGAGTCAACGCCCATCAGGTTCAGGCCGTTGTTCAGAACGCCGATGATGAGCACGCCGATCAGGGTGCCGCCCAGACGGCCGGAGCCGCCGGACATGGACGTACCGCCGACAACGACAGCCGCGATGGCATCCATTTCAGCACCTTCGCCCGCGGTGGGCTGGCCGGAATACAGGCGGGAGGCCGTCAGCACGCCGGCGAGACCGGCCATCAGGCCGGAGAAGGAATAAACGATGAACTTGACCTTGCGCGTGGAGATGCCGGAGTACACAGCCGCCTGAGCGTTGCCGCCGACGGCGTAGATGTGACGGCCGAATTTTGTCCGGTTGATAAGCAGCGCGGTCATCGCGAAGATGACGATCATGACGATAACCGGGGTAGGCACGGGGCCGACGTAGCCGGCGCCGAGGAATTTCCAGGAGGTAGTCATGCAGCGAATGGGCTGGCCGCCGGTATAGACATAGGCGATGCCCTTCGCCACGTTCATCGATGCAAGGGTGACGATGAATGCGGGAATGTTGGTCATTGCGATCACTGTGCCGTTGAACAGGCCGAAGATCAGGCCGGAGGCAATGCCAATGGCAAAGCCCGCTCCGACAGGCATACCGCCGTTGACCACGGCCGCGGCCGCAAAGCAGCCGGACATGGCGATGATCGAGCCGACGGACAGGTCGATGCCGCCGAGGATGATGACCATCGTCATGCCGCAGGACAGGAACAGGTTGGATGCGTTCTGGCGCAGAACGTTGAAGATGTTTTTCACCGCGAAGAAGTTGCTGCGCGTCGTGGGCATGACGGCAAGCAGCAGCAGCATGGCGCCCAGCGCGATGATAATACCCATGTTGTCTTTCAGATACTTGACAACAGGGTTAGTGGAAGCCGCCTTTTCCATTTTTTTATTCTCAGCCAAGGTTATACCCTCCTCAGATTGTATACGGTCTCTAGTTTGCCGCCATCTGCATGATCTTCTCCTGCGTGACGTCCTCGTGCTTGAGGCAGCCCTGCACCTTGCCCTCGCGCATGACGTACACGCGGTCGCTCATATTGATGATTTCAGGCAATTCGGAGGAGATCATGATGATCGACACGCCGCTCTGTGCCAGGGCGTTCATGATCTTGTAGATCTCGGCCTTGGCGCCGACGTCGACGCCGCGCGTCGGCTCGTCGAGAATCAGAATCTCGGGATCAGTCGCCAGCCAGCGGCCGATCATGACCTTCTGCTGGTTGCCGCCGGAGAGATTGCCGATCTTCTGATCGAGCGAAGGCGTCTTCGTCCCCATCATATCGATATATTTCTGCGCGATCTCGTTTTCCCGGCGCGCATTGACGTGCAGATGACGGACGAACTGGCCGAGAACTTCGATGGTGGAATTATACCGCACACTCTGGATGTGGTAAAGTCCCTCTTCCTTGCGGTTCTCGGGAACCAGAGAAATATGATGCTTCATTGCGTCGTTCGGAGAGGTGATGTGCACCTTTTTCCCCTTGACAAAGACTTCTCCATTCTTCAGGCTGCTCAGGCCGAAAACGGCCTGCATCGCCTCACTTCGGCCCGCGCCGACCAGACCGGCAAAGCCGATAATCTCGCCTCTGCGCAGCTCGAAGCTGACATCCTGCGCCATTTTTCCGTCGGAGACGTTCTGGCATTTGAGGACAACTTCGCCGCCCTTTGAAAAGTCGCGGGTGTAGTATGCCTTCAGCTCACGGCCGACCATCATGGCGATCAGTTCGTCCTTGGTGGTTTCGGCGACGACCTTCGTGCCGACGGACTGGCCGTCCCGCATGACGGTGACGCGGTCGCAGATCTCCTCCAGCTCGCTCATCTTGTGCGAGATGTAGATGATGCCGACGCCCTTGGCCGTCAGGCCGCGCATGGTGGTAAAGAGGAATTTGACCTCCTTGTCCGAGATGGAGGAAGTCGGCTCGTCCATGACGAGGATCTTGGAGTTGTACGAGATCGCCTTGACGATCTCGACCATCTGCTGCTGCGCGATCGACAGGTAACGGACGCGCTTGTTGGCGTCGATGTGCATGTCGTAGGCGTCGAGCAGCTTCTGGGCCTCTTCCCCCATTTTTTTGCGATTGATATTGAATTTTCTGCCGAATTCTCTTCCGAGGAAGATGTTCTCCGCGACCGTCATGTCCTGCGCGAGAACAAGCTCCTGATGGATAATAGCAATGCCGTTTTCCTGCGCGTCGCGAACGCTGCTGATCGCGACGGGCCGGCCGTCCATCACAATTTCGCCGCTCTCGGCATGATAGATGCCACCGAGGACTTTAATCAGTGTAGACTTACCGGCGCCGTTTTCACCGAGAAGGGCATGGACTTCGCCGGCTTTAACCTGCAGATCCACATCCGTGAGCGCTTTGACGCCGGGAAACGTCTTGCAGATTTTATGCATTTCCAGAATGTATTCACTCATAAGATCACCATCCGTTTTGCAAAGAGGGCTTTGCCTCCGTGCGGAGCAAAGCCCTCTCGCTTTCCACTAAACTAATGCAGTTCTATTAACGGGGGGCCGACGATTATTGCCAGCCGTCCGTGCCGTACTTGGCCACATTGTCGGCCGTGACAAGGAAGGTGTCAATGGGGATAAAGGACTTGATTTCCTTGCCGTTCAGGTAGTCGTACGCGGTCTCGGCGATGGTCTTGCCGATGGTGACCGGGGACTGAGCGCCGGTGCCTTCCATCAGGCCCTTGCCCAGGAGCTTCTTGACGTCCGGGGAGCCGTCAACGCCGTAGATCAGGCACTTGACGCCGGCAGCCTCAGCAGCGGAGTAAGCGCCGAGAGCGGTGGGATCGTTGCCGCCGAAAATGGCGACGACATTGTGGTTGGCGTTCAGAGCGTCCTCGGCATTGTTCGCAGCGACTTCCTGGTTGCCCTTGGAGTCGAGCTGGGAAACGACGTTGAAGGTGACGCCGGAAGCCTTGATGGCATCCATGAAGCCGTTGGTACGGTCGGTGATGGACTGCATCGTCGGAGAATCGAGGACGATGATGTCGCCGCCGTTGGGAACCTTCTTGGCGAGGTCCTGGCCGCAGACAAACCCGGCGTTGTAGTTATTGGAGCCGGCATAGGAGACGAGGTAGGACATGTCGCCGACCTGGGTGTCGAAGCCGAACATCAGGATGCCGGCGTTTTTCAGCTCGTCGAGGGCGGGGATGATGCCGTCGGCATCAACGGGGTTGACGAACATAACGTCCACGTTCTGGGAAATCATATCCTCGATCTGCTGGATCTGCTTGGTGGAGTCGTTTGCGGGATCGTAGGAGATCAGAGTGTCGCCGTTGCCCTCGACAACCTTGCGGATGGAGGCTTCCAGAGCGACAAAGAACGGGTTGGTACCATCCATGCAGGTGTAGCCGAACTTCCAGCCGCTGGCGGGACGGGTGTAGGTCTTGTCGGCCTTCACGGTCTTGGCGTCGGCGCCGGGAGCGGTGGTGGCGGCGGCAGCGGCGGCCGTGGTGGTCTCCGCAGCAGCGGCGGTCGTGGTCTCAGCAGCAGCGGTCGTGGTCTCGGCAGCTGCCGTTGTGGTCTCGGCGTCTTTGCCCTTGGAGCTGCACGCTACCATGGACAGCGCCAGAACAAGGCACAAAACAAGGGCGATGATCTTTTTCATGTAATAAATCCTTCCTCTTGATGGTTTACGACCGCGCGCGGAGTGACCCGCATCCGGCCGCTCTTACACTATACAGCGCGACAGCGGCCGGAAACAAGGGCGCAAATTCATCTGAAGGGGGCTAAACTTCAGCACTTTGAGTTTGTAAGTCTCAATATCCCTTCCTTTTCCAGAGCGCGGGAAAGTGATCCTTCTCCAGCGCGCGTAGCGTGGCCCCGTCCTGAACGAGCACAAGCCGGTCGGCCAGGGTGAGGCTGTCGGACAGGTTGACCGCGAGGATCACGAGAGCGATCCCCTTTTGCAGCAGCAGATCCATCAGACTGAGAATGTGGATGCGCAGTCCCATGTCCGCGCCCTGAAAAGGCTGCATGCAGAATACAACCTCAGGCTTTTGCAGCAGAATCCGCGTGTAAACCAGCGTGTACTGCTGCGCCATAGTCAGATGATCCACTCTGCTCTCAAACACGTTGCCCAGCCGCTCGCGGTACTCGCGGCGGAGGCTGTTGCGCACCTTGCGGCTCCGCCAGACGCTCGGGATCTCGCTGTCGAGCGTCATGCAGAGGTTGTCCAGGTACGTCATTTTGGGGAAGAGCATGGTCTTCGCGGGGTTCTCCTGAATCACGGCCAGCCGTCTCGCATCCCGCTTGGGGGAAAACGGCTGTCCGCGCAGAAGGATGGCGCCGCTCTCCGGCCGCTGTCCCTCCGCCAGGATCTTCAGGAGCGCGGGGAACACGCTGTTGTCAAGGTCCTGTACGACAACGCACTCCCCCGCCCGGGCCTTGCAGGTGAGATCGCGGATCGGCCCGCTCCGCAGATCGCGGATCTGCAGCACCACCGGGCGGGCGTCCGGCGACTCGGCGGCGGAAACGTTTCGCGCATCGGCATACCAGCGGATGAAATGAGCGAGCATATCGGGTGTGAACTGGTCGGGCTCCAGAATCTTGATGATCTGGCCGTTTCCCATGAGCGCCAGCCGATCACAGATGGAAAACAGCTCCTCATGGTGGCCGCAGACATAGAGGAACGAGATGCCGTCGGCAGTATAGCGGCGGATGATCTGATGGATGCGCTGGAGATCGTTCTGGCTGATGAAGGTGCTGATCTCGCTTAGGACGATGAGCCGCGCGCCGGCCACGATCGCTTTTATCATCTCGACGATGTAGCGCTCCACGGTCGTCAGCTCATAGACACGGCGGTCGGGCGGGATGCTCAGCCCCAGTTCGTCGGTATAGACGCGCAGGCGCCGCGCGAGCAGCGCGGGGTCGATCAGGTGGCGGCGGTAGGCGCTGCTGACTACAAAGACGTTGTCCGCCACAGACATCTCCCCCACCAGCTTGCTCCGCTTCTCGATCACGGCGATGCGGGAGGCGGAACCGTGGCTCTCGAGATAGGTGTTGACGGGCTTCTCGCGGTAATAGACGTATCCGTAATAAAGCTTGCGGTTCTGCTGAAGCAGCTCGAGCAGCGTCTCCAGCCCCAGGTCGTTGAGCGGCTGGAGGCCCATGATCTCCCCGGCGAGGATCTGCAGGTTGAAGTCGTTGAGCACCTTGACGCCCTTTTCCTCGCAGGTGACGTGCGCAAGGCGGAGAATTTCCTGCCTCATGAGAGCACCTCGCCTCGGTTTTTGAGCTGCCGCTCGTCAAACAGGCAGGGCAGGTTGATCTCCACGTCCGTGCCCACGCCGGGGGTGCTGTAAACGCTCAGGCCGTACTCCTCGCCGAAGAGAAGGTGGATGCGGTTGTTCACGTTCAGGAGGGCGATGCCATTGTTCTGTTCGGAGTCCGCGCGGATATTTTCCAGCGCGGAGCGGTTGATCTTCCGGTTCAGGTTCTGCAGCGTCTCCTCGCTCATGCCCACGCCGTCGTCGCTGATGCGGATGAGAAGGCGCTTCTCCGTGCGAGTCAGGCGGATGCGGACGGTGCCCACGCCAACCTTGCACTCGAGGCCATGGATGATGCTGTTCTCCACGATCGGCTGGAGGGTGAGTTTTGGCAGCAGGCAGCGGCGGAGCTCCGCCTCGTCGCCGTCACCCCACTCGGTGATGAGCCGGAGCCGGTCGCCGAAGCGGTATTTCTGGATATAGAAATAGGTCTCGATATTTTGCAGCTCATCCTCCACGCGCACCAGATTCTCCACCTTGCTGATGGTATAGCGGAAGAAAGAGCCGAGCGACTTGGACATGTCGGCGACGCTGTCCAGCCCGGCCATCTTCGCCTCGCTGCGGATGCCTTCGAGCGTGTTGTAGAGGAAATGAGGGTTGATCTGGTTTTGCAGCGCGAGATACTGCGCCTGCTTCTTGTTGGCGATCAGCTGCTCGTCGATGTTCAGCCGGTCGGCTACGCGCTGCAGCAGCTGCTCCGTCGCGGGCGAGATGCTGCACGACACATGGTAGATGCCGCTGGCCGTGTAGCCGCCCAGCAGCAGCGTGAGCCACCTCTCCCCTTCCCGGAACGGCCGGATGACGCAGAACCACAGCACAAGATTCATCGCGATCATCAGCGCCGCGCCGATGAGGACGACAAGGATGTTGTCGTCGTGCTCCCGCAGAACCGCGCACGTCGCCACCAGCAGCACAAAGAGCAGTGCATTGACCAGCACGACGAGGAAGCCGAGGCGGCCGGAGATATACTTCCATTGATTTCTGTTCAATCGTGATTCCTCCCGGGATCAGCCGTACAGCTTCCGAAATTCACTGGGCTTGAGCCCGGTATACTTTCGGAAGGTATGGGAGAAATGCTTGGGGTCGCTGTAACCCACCTGCTGGCAGATGTCCGCCACACTCTGCGGCGTGTCGCGCAGCAGTTCCTTGGCGCGGTCCATGCGGGTCTGCGTCAGGAACTCGCTGAAGCCGCAGCCGGTCTCCTTTTTGAAAAGACCGCTGAAATAGACGGCGTTGAAATTGGAAACCGCCGCCACCTCCGCAAGTGTAATCGGCTCGGCAAAATGGTCGAGAATATATTTTTTAGCGGCGCGGATGGGCGCGCGCTGCTGCTCCTTCTGCTCCCTGGCCCGCTGCTCGATCAGGCTGGCGGCAAGCTGCTCCAGCCGGACGAACAGCGCGTCCTGCGTGCCGCACAGGTCGACCCAGCCGCGGAACTCCGTCATCAGCGTGACGCGCCCCGTCTCCTGCAAATGGGAGATGATCCATACGCCAAGCGCCGTCACCGAATCCTGCAGCTCGCGGCCGGTGAGGTCGGTCATGCCGCGGATGCCCTGGCGGAACTGCGTGATGAGCTGTGAAACCCGCACGGCGTCCAGCAGGTCCAGCGCCGGGCTGAGCTCCTGCTCGCAGCGCTTGAGCGCGGCCTCGCACACGGGCTCGCCGGGCGCGGGGCAGTTCTCAAGCAGCGTGCCGGCGCCGTAGATGAGGCGCTCTTTCAGCGCGCCCTCCGCCCAGTCGAGCGACTCGCGCAGACGCGCGGCGTCGTCCACCAGCGTGCCCGCGCCGATGCTCATGAGGATGTCCCCGGCCATCATCTTCCGGCCGCGGGACTGGATCAGAACATCGCGCAGGGCTCTGCGGAGATTCTCGCGCTGTTCGGGGGCGAAGCCGCAGAGCAGGTAGCCCCGGCTGCCGTGGCAGTAAAGCTCCAGCTCTGTGCACAGCGGGCTGAGCGCCGGACGCAGAAGCTCCTCCGCCTTGCGGAAGATGATCTTCACCGACGCTGCGCCGTATCGTGAGGGATCGTAGTCCAGCTTGAGGATGCAGACCCGGAACAAGCCCTCCTGCAGCTTGAAGTGATAGGCCTCGTTGATGCCGGCCAGCCCCGGCACGGGCGGGCGGGACTCCGCGAGCAGCAGCTCGCTGAAGAACTGCGCGCGCCGGCGGGACTCGTCGATCTTCAGGTGCTCGCGCAGCTGCTCGGTGGCGAGCTGCTGGTTGTGCTGGCGCAGGCAGTTGTCGCGCAGCTTGACGAGAGCCTTGTGGAGCTCGTCTTCGTCGATGGGTTTGAGCAGATAGTCGCTCACGCCGTTGCGAATGGCGGTTTGGGCATACTCAAAATTGGTATAGCCGCTCAGCACAAGCACCTCGATGGACGGCTGCGCCTCGCGCACCTGCCGGATGAGCTCGAGTCCGTCGCACCCGGGCATACGGATGTCCGTGATGAGGATGTCCGGCCGTTCGCGGCGTACCATCTCCAGCGCCTCCAGCCCGTCGTGCGCCATCCCCGCGACCTCCAGCCCAAGGCTCTTCCAGTCGCACAGCGCGTTGATGAGCTGACAGACGCGATATTCATCGTCCGCAATGATGACTTTGAGCATCGGAAAACCTTCCTTCCCGATTCAGCCGGCAGCGCACTCGTTCACACCTGCCGGATCAAAAATAGCACAATATCTTCACAATAATTTAACACAGTTTGTGCATCATGGCAAGTCACCCGGAAGAACTTTTCAGCCGAAGAGCAGCTCCGGCCAGCTCTCCCCTTCCGGCGGAAGAACGCATGTTCTTTTTATTATACCGCGAAATTGCTTTCTCTTCCACCAAAACTTACAGGGCTTATGCTCCTGGCTTATGCTTCTTAGTTATTTTCGCGCAGATGCGGAAGAAGCAATAGCAAGTGATCCAGATATCCGCCAGCGCCATATTTTCATGCGCCTTGCTGTCGGTGTCGCCGAGCAAATATTCATACGGAATCTTGAAAAACTCAGCGATGCGTTTGAAATTGTACATATCCGGGATTGTTTTTCCGTCCTTCCATTGCGCCACGGCCTGTCTGGTGACACCGACATAATCCGCCAGGGCCTGTTGGCTCGCGCCAGTGTCGTCCATCAGTTGGCGCAGCCGCGTTCTGACCGCTCGAAGCGATTGTCTGCAACCTCGTTCTCGACGGCGGTGCAGTCGATGGAAATCTGCGTACCGTCTGTGAGCCGAAGCTCTACGCAGCCGGTATCTATATTGAATTTACAGAAAAACGCGTTTTTCATTTTATCGACTTCTCCTTCTTGGTTTTCGTCTTTCTTGGCCCTCTTGGTTTTGACCCCGGCTTTTTAACGACTCCGTTTCGAAAATGCGTATTTTCAATTCTGTCAAAGAAAACAATAAATCCGAACCCATCTCCTATCGGAAAAAGGTTCGGATTATATTGGTCTGGTGCCGGTGGCGGGGGTCGAACCCGCACGGTATCACTACCACGGGATTTTGAGTCCCGCACGTCTGCCAATTCCATCACACCGGCAAAGAGACGCAGGCTCAGGCCTGCGTGTTATGGTGCATCTGCTCCTGCAGATGCTTGGAGAGCAGCGCCAGAGACGCCGCCATATTCTCATTCTGCACCAGAATCCCGGCCGGGACGTCCAGATGCGTGGGCGCGAAATTCCAGATGGCCTGAATGCCGATCTCGATAAGGAGATTGCAGGCCGCCTGCGCGTGTTCGGCGGGGACGGTGATGATGCCGATCTTGATCTTCTGTTCCTTGCAGAACTCGGCCAGCCGGGAGATGTGGAGGATGGCCTTGCCGCCCGTTGTCGTGCCGACCGACGCCTCATCGGTGTCGAACGCGGCGACGATGTTCAGGCCGTACTCCGCGAAGCCGCTGTATCCCATCAGCGCGCGGCCGAGCTTGCCGGCGCCGATCAGGACGGCGTCGTTCGTGTTGCCGTAGCCCAGAAAGTCCTCGATGTCGGCGATCAGGACGTCGCGCGGGTAGCCGATCTTGGGGCGGCCGCCGTCGGAGACGAGGGCCAGATCCTTGCGCACCAGCACCTCGCCCATGCTGAGCGCCGCGGCGAGGGCCGTCGCGGAAATGTGCGTCTGACCGTTGTCGGGCATCGCCTTGAGGTAAGCAAGGTATACCGGCAGCCGCTTGAGCACCGCTTTGGAAATTTCCTTTTGCGCCAAAACGCACACCTCCTCTCTGAAATCAGGTGAAAAGAGACTCTCGCCTAGTTTAAACATGAGGATTATATCACACGGACCGCGATTTGACAACGAAAATTTCCGACAATCGTTTTTAATTCGAGATCTGCCGCGTGATCTCGCGGCGCAGGCGCAGCATAATCCGCTTCTCCAGCCGGGAAATGTAGGACTGCGAAATGCCCATGAGGTCGGCTACCTCCTTCTGGGTCTTTTCCGCCCGTCCGCCGAGGCCGAAGCGCATCCGGACAATCGCCTTGTCCCGCTCCGGAAGACGCTGGAGCGCCTGCTCGAGCAGCTGGAGATCCACGTCCTCCTCCATCGGACGCATGACGGTGTCGCCGTCCGTCCCGAGCACGTCGGAGAGCAGCAGCTCGTTGCCGTCCCAGTCGGTGTTGATCGGCTCGTCGAGCGAGACTTCCGTGCGCTGGCCGGAAATTTTACGGATATGCATGAGGATCTCGTTTTCGATGCAGCGCGAGGAATAGGTCGCGAGCTTGATGTTCCGGTCGGCACGGAAGGTGCCGACCGCCTTGATGAGGCCGATCGTGCCGATCGAGATGAGATCCTCAATGTTCACGCCTGTGTTCTCAAACCGCCGCGCGATGTACACCACAAGGCGGAGGTTGCGCTCGATGAGGGCGGCGCGCGCCGTTTCGTCCCCTCGCGCGAGGCGGTCGAGCAGCTCCTGCTCCTCCTGCGCCTTGAGCGGCGAGGGCAGAACGTCGCTCCCGCCGATGTACATGATTTTTCCCGGCCGGACAAGCCCCAGCCGCTCTAGCAATTTGATCCATTCCTGCTTCATATCGCACCTCCTGCCAGCGCGCGGTACGCGCCGCCGTCCGACACCCGGGTGGGTGAAAACGCCACCAGTGCCCCGGGCACCGTCTTTTTCCCGATCCTGACCCTGTCGCACTTCATCGCCACGAGCAGCCCGCTCCCCGTACCCACGGCGCGGTACGGGATCAGCCGCCAGCCGCCCTCCGGCATCTGCCCGGCGAGCCTCGGCAGCAGCTCCGCGGGCCGCCCGAACGCGCCGGCATCGAGTGACCTTCCCACCTGCCGCGGCACGAGGCTCCGAGCCACCTCCCAGTCCGCCACCAGCACGGAGCGGTTCGTCAGCGGATCGCGCAGGGAGTTGCCCGTGTCGCGCAGCGCCATGACAGTCACCCGCCGGTCGCCCAAACGGAGTTCCACCGGCACGAGTCCGCCCGCATGCTCGGTCGTCCGGTTCAGCAGCAGCCACGCGGCGAGATAGACCGCCGCCGCGGTCAGCACGAGGGTCTTCGCGTCCACCGGATAGTACGCCGTGCCGCGCAGTACCAGAAGCCCCGTGCCGAATACGCTCGTCAGCAGCACCACAAGCCCGCCGAAGCCGAAGCTCAGTCCCGCGAACAGCACCCCCTGCCGCACGGCCTCGCGGCGCGGGCCGAAGGCGATGAGCACCATGAGCGCACCCGCAGCCGCCCTCGCCCAGAGCGCGGAGAGGAACCCGAACTTCGGCAGGACCGCGCCGACCGCGTATATTCCCCCCAACGCCGCCGCGAGCGCCGTCCGGCCCCGCCGGAGCACTGCGCCCGAAAGGCGCGCGCTCCCCGCGAGCAGCAGATAATCCAGGCAGAAATTCAGCGCAAAGAGCGAATCCACATAGACCGTCACGGCTGCCGCCCCCTTCCGTTCATGGGACAAAGTATAGCGCCGCGGCATAAAAAAACAGGTCGCAACTCCTGCCGGAGCTGCGGCCTGTTTCACGCCGGATTCCCCTGTTTTTCCCGGGGGAATTCGCGCCGTCCTGCCAAAGGCCGAAAAAGCGTCAGGCTTTTCCGGTGTTTTGGCGCACAATCTCACGAATATTTTTTTCCGCGCGGCTCCGGGGCAGCATGACCTCGTGCCCGCAACCCAGGCACCGCAGGCGGAAGTCCATGCCCGTCCTGAGAACGAGCCACCGCTTTTCCCCGCAGGGATGCGCTTTCTTCATTACCAGAATATCGCCGAGCTGAACGTCCATTTTCTTGCTCCTTTGGCCGTGGCCTGAAATTTCCGTCCGGCCGGCCCATCGGCCCGTCGGACGCATATAGTGGTAGTAAGGTGTAAAGGGGGATTGTTATGGATCACTATCTTCCGGAGGGATTGCAAATTCACACGGGCTGCCGCATCCGGACACGGGACGACCTGCGCCGGGCGATGCGCGACGGGGAAATTCTCAGCGCCGCGGCGCTCCTTTGCGACGAGGTACACAATCTGCACGTCTCCATCGACGGGATCTCGGGCCTGATCCCGCGGGAGGAGGCTGCGCTGGGCGTCGCGGACGGCTCCGTGCGCGACATCGCCATTCTGACGCGGGTAGGCAAGACGGTCTGCTGTAAAGTCACGGACATTCCGCCCGATGGAGACGTTCTGCTCTCGCGCGCGGCGGCGCAGCGGGAGGCGCGGGACTACCTGACGGCCACACTGCGTCCCGGCGACATCCTGCCGGCGGTCGTCACGAGCCTGACGGGTTTCGGCGCGTTCTGCGACATCGGCTGCGGCGTGACGGCGCTGCTTGGCATCGAGAACGTCTCCGTCGCCCGCATCGCGCACACGCGCGACCGATTCCGGGAAGGCCAGCAGATCTACGCGGTGGTGCGCTCGGTCGACCGCGCGCTGGGGCGCGTCTCCCTGAGCCACAAAGAGCTGCTCGGCACCTGGGAAGAGAACGCCGCCCGCTTCCGCGCGGGCCAGACCGTACCGGGCATTGTCCGCAGCGTGAAGGACTACGGCGTGTTCGTCGAGCTGACGCCAAACCTCTCGGGCCTGGCCGACCCCGCGCCCGATCTGAAACCGGGCGACGGCGTCTCGGTCTATCTCAAATCCATACGGCCCGGGCAGGGCAAGATCAAGCTCGCCGTGATCGGCCGGCTGGCGGAGGACGCTCTGCCCCGGCGGGAATTTGAGTACACCAGAACTTCGGGCCGGCTGGAAAGCTGGCACTACCGCGAGGCGGACGGCCCGCTCACGGTTTTTTGACCTCGTCCCAGTAGCGCTTGCAGGCCTGCTCGACCTTATTTGTGCCGAAGCGGTAATACTGTGCGTCTTTCAGGGTGTCCGGCAGGTACTGCTGCGCAACATAGCTGTTCGGGAAGCTGTGCGGATACCGATAGGTGAGGCCGCAGCCCATTTTGGCCGCGCCGGAATAATGGGCGTCCTTCAGATGCGGCGGAATGTCGCCGGACTTTCCGTTTTTCAGATCTTCCGCCGCCGCGTCGATCGCGCAGATGGCGGAGTTGGACTTGGGGCAGGTGGCAAGAAAGATCACCGCCTCCGCGAGGGGGATGCGCGCCTCGGGCAGGCCGAGCTGAAACGCCGCGTCCACGCAGGCCTTGACGACCGCGATGGCCTGCGGGTAGGCAAGGCCGATGTCCTCGCTCGCGATGACGAGCATGCGCCGGCAGGGCGAGGCGAGGTCGCCGCCTTCGAGAAGCCGCGCGAGATAGTGCACGGCCGCGTCCGGGTCGGAGCCGCGGACGGATTTCTGGAAGGCGGAGAGGATGTCGTAGTGGCTGTCGCCGTCCCGGTCGTAGCGCATGGCGCTTTTCTGCGTGACGCTCTGCGCGTCGGCCAGGCTGAGGCGCAGAACGTCCCCCTCGCGCGGCGAGGCGGAAAACAACAGCTCCACCGCGTTCATCGCCTTGCGGAGGTCCCCGCCCGACGAGGAGGCGACATGCTCCAGCGCGCCGGCTTCCGCCTCGCAGCGGAGGCCGGTCCTGTTCTCCATCCACATGACCGCGCGGCGGACGGCCTTCAGCGCCGCCTCGGCCGGGATCGGCCGGAACTCGAAGACTGTCGAACGGCTGAGCACCGCGTTGTAGATATAGAAGTAGGGGTTCTCCGTGGTGGACGCGATGAGCGTGATCTTACCGTTCTCGATGAACTCCAGCAGCGACTGCTGCTGCTTCTTGTTGAAATACTGGATCTCGTCGAGGTACAGAAGAATCCCGTTCGGCGCGAGGAAGGTATCGAGCTGGCCGACGACCTCCCGGATGTCCGAGGAAGAGGCGGTCGTCGCGTTAAGTTTACATAATTTTCTCTGCGTACGGTTGGCGATGATGTTGGCCACCGTCGTCTTGCCGGTGCCGGACGGGCCGTAAAAAATGAGGTTGGGGATATTGCCCGACTCGATGATGCGCCGGAGCATGGCGCCGGGTCCGAGGATATGCTCCTGGCCGCAGACGTCGTCGAGGGTCTGCGGGCGCAGCTCATCCGCAAGAGGCTGATACATGGCCGTCACCTCCGTTTGTGGCATGGATATCGTTTCTATTATATTCGCCGCGCGGGCAAAAGACAACCTCCCGGCGCTTTTTCTCTTTCCGGCGGCGCGCGGTTGTGGTATAATGACGAAAAACGACGGAGGGCAGCCATGAAAACGAAAGAACGCGTGAGCGGCATCGTCGCCGCCCTGAAGGAAGCCTACCCGGACGCCGTGTGCGCGCTGGAATACAAAAAAGACTATGAGCTGATGATCTCCGTCCGCCTGTCGGCCCAATGCACCGACGCGCGCGTGAATCAAGTGACGCCCGCGCTGTTTGCGCGCTTCCCGACGCTCGGCTCCTTTGCGGACGCCGACCTCGGCGAGGTGGAACAGTACGTCCGCTCCTGCGGTTTCTACCACCATAAGGCGCAGGATATCATCCTCGCCTGCCAGATGCTCCGCGAGCGGTTCGGCGGGAAAGTGCCCGGCACGATGGAGGAGCTGCTGACGCTCCCGGGCGTGGGCCGCAAGACGGCCAACCTGCTCTTGGGCGACATCTATCACGTACCGGGCAGCGTGGTGTGCGACACTCACTGCATCCGCATCTGCGGCAGGCTTGGCCTCACCGACGGGACGAAAGACCCCGCGAAAGCCGAACAGCAGCTGCGCAAAATTCTCCCGCCGGAAGAGAGCTCGGACTTCTGCCACCGCATCGTGCTGCACGGCCGAGCCGTGTGCACCGCGCGCAGCCCCGGGTGCGCCAAGTGCACACTCGCGCCGTTCTGCAGGATGTTTACGGGAAAATAAAGAAAGGGCGCCGTCGAAGGACGGCGCCCTTTTTCTGATCGGGACGCAAAATCAGAGCGTTTTCTCCAGCTCTGCGCGGACGGCGGCGAGGAAACCGTCGGAGGTGACGGCGTTTGGCTCGCCTTTCTCCCAAAGGGAGGCGAGGTCTTTCGTCATCGTGCCGCTCTCGATCGTGCGGATGCAGGCGGCCTCCAGCCTGTCGGCGAAGGCGGAGAGATCGGGCAGACCGTCCAGCTCGCCGCGCTTGCGGAGGGCCCCTGTCCAGGCGAAAATCGTGGCCATCGGGTTGGTGGACGTCTGTTCGCCCTTGAGATATTTGTAGTAGTGGCGCGTGACGGTGCCGTGCGCGGCCTCGTACTCGTATTTGCCGTCCGGCGAGACGAGCACGGACGTCATCATCGCGAGCGACCCAAAGGCAGTGGAGATCATGTCGCTCATCACATCGCCGTCGTAGTTCTTGCAGGCCCAGATGAAGCCGCCACGCGAGCGGATCACGCGCGCCACGGCGTCGTCGATGAGGGTATAGAAGTACGTCAGCCCGGCCTGCTCAAATTTTGCCTTGTACTCGGCATCGAAGATGGTCTGGAAAATATTCTTGAACTCGCCGTCATAGACCTTGGCGATGGTGTCCTTTGTGGAGAACCAGAGATCCTGCTTCGTGTCCAGCGCATACTGGAAGCAGCTGCGCGCGAAGGAGGCGATGGAGGAATCCTTGTTGTACTGCCCGGTGACGACGCCGCCGCACTCAAACTCATAGATCGTTTTCCGCTTTTCCGAACCGTCCGTGCCGGTAAGCACCAGTTCGGCCTTCTCGCCCGCCGCGGCGCGGAATTCGCTGCCCTTGTAGACATCGCCGTAGGCGTGGCGCGCAATGGTGATGGGGGCCTTCCAGTTGCGCACAACGGGGCTGATGCCGTCCACGACGATCGGCGCGCGGAATACCGTGCCGTCGAGCGCAGCGCGGATGGTGCCGTTGGGGCTTTTCCACATCTCGTGGAGCTTGTACTCCTCCACGCGCTGGGCATTGGGCGTGATGGTGGCGCACTTGACGCCGACGCCGTATTTTTTGATGGCCTCGGCGGAATCGTGGGTGATGCGGTCTCCGGTCCGGTCGCGGACGGGCAGGCCGAGGTCATAGTATTCGGTCTTCAGGTCGAGGAACGGCTCGAGGAGCTGCTCCTTGATGCTCTTCCAGAGGACGCGGGTCATTTCATCGCCGTCAAGCTCGACGAGCGGGGTTGTCATTCTGATTTTTTCCATACGGATTCTCCTTAAAAAATGGTGGCCAGCCAGTGGGCGGCCGGCAGATAGGCGACAGGAAGCAGGATAGCGGGCAGCATATTGCCCACACGGATGCGCTCACGGCTGAGGCCGAGCATATTGATGCTGGTCGCGAGGAGCAGAACACCGCCCACCGCGGACATCTCCGTCACGACGGCGTCGGAGAGCAGAGGCGCAAGGAGGGAAGCCAGCAGCGTCAGCAGCCCCTGCCAGATGAGGACGGGCAGCGCGGAGAAAGCCGTTCCCACGCCCATGGCGGCGGCGAAGGTCACAGCCATGATGCCGTCGATCACGGACTTGGAGAAGATGATCGAGTAGTTGTGGCTGAGGCCGGCCTCGAGCGAGCCCATGACGGCCATGGAACCGATGCAGAACAGGAGGCTCGCGGTGACGAAGCCCTCGGTGAAGGTGCCGGCGGATTTTCCGCGTGTGAAGCGGGCGCGGAGCCACTCGCCGAGACGGTCGAGCTTCTGCTCGAGGCGGAGCGCCTCGCCCAGGATGCTCCCGAACACGAGGCAGAGAACCAGGCAGAGAAGATTGCTCGTTTTCACGGCGGACATGACGCCGAGCACGCCCACCACGAGGGAGAGCGCCCTGACGATGGTGGCAGTGTGCTCCTCGCGGAGCCGCCCGCCGGAGAGCAAGCCCAGGATGCTTCCCGCCACGATGGCCAGGGCGTTGACAACGGCTGCGATCATCCGGCATCCGCGCTTTCGGCATTGGAGCGGAAGACGCACTCACAGCGGTGGATCGGCGTGCCGAGGGCATAAAATTTCTCTTCATAACCGGTCATGATGCCGACGGTGCCGTTCTGATGCAGGTCGTCGGTGACGTTTTTCACCTCGAGGCCGCAGCGGGCGAACTCGTCGAGCGAGAAGGCGAAGAGCGGCGCGTTGTCCGTCTTGAAGTGGAGCTCGCCGCCGTTCCTCAGGACGCGCCGGTAGGCTTCCAGGAACGTCCGGCAGGTCAGGCGGAGCTTCGCTGACTTGTTGCGGGGCCAGGGGTCGGGGAAGTTCAGATAGATGCGGTCGATCTCGCCTTCCGCAAACAGCGAGGGCAGGATCGCCGCGTCGGCATCGATGAAAAAGACGTTCTTCACGTCTTCGCGCAGGGTGTATTCCATGGCCATGACCATGGCGTCGGGCACCTTCTCGATGGCGATGAGCAGGACATCCGGCTCGGCCTGGGCGGTTTCCACGGTGAACTTGCCCTTGCCGCAGCCGATCTCCAGCCGCAGCTCGCGCGCGCCGGGCATCAGGCTGCGCCAGTTGCCCCGCAGCGCCGCCGGGTCGCGCACCCAGACGCGCTCGCAGGCCTCCATCCGGGGCGCGAGATTTTTCTTTTTTCTCATTCGCATGGCGATTTCCTCTTGTCGTCTTAATTTCCGCATTATTATACACAATTTCCTCCGCCGCGTAAAGGAAAAAGCGGGGCGCGGGCGAAAAAAGGCGCCCCGGAGCAGCTCCGGGGCGCGCGGCGGCCTATTCCTTTTTTTCCGGCGTGTCCGGGGGAGAAACGTGCCTTGCGCGGCGCCGGCGTACGCCCCGCGCGAGCAGAACGGCCGCGGCGGCCAGCGCCGCCAGCAGCACGAGCACGGGCAGCGCGCCCGCCAGGAAGACCGCGAGACTCTGCATGCCCCGGCCGAAACCGTGCCAGCCGTCCGAGAGGGCGTCGGCCATCCGCTCTCCGAAGGTACGGCGCACGGTCACGGTGGGTGTATAAACGGTTACCTCGCGGACGGAGAGGTCGATGGTGGAATAATCCACCTCTGTCTGGAGATTCTTAAGCGTGCGCTCGAGATCCTCGATCTGATAGCGCACGTCGCTCAGCCGCTCCTCAAGAGCCACGAGCGTGTCCACATCGACCGCCTTCTCCACCATGGCGAGAAGGCGCTGCTCCTGTGTTTTGAGCGAGTCAAGACGGGCCTCGCTGTCGATGAACTGCGAGGTGACGTTCACCGCCGTACGCTGGGTGGAGAGGACGTTTCCGAGACCGTCCGCCTGCGCGAGCGCGGCCTCGAACCGGTCGGCAGGGACGCGGAGCCTGTAGCTCGCCGTACGGTTGACAACGCGGCGCGAGCCGTCGGAGCCATACTCGGGATCGCCCGAGACGTTGGAATTCTCCACGAAGCCGCCCATATCCGCCGTCAGTTTGTCCACGGCGGCGAGCGCGGCGTCGAAATTCGTCGTCTCAAGCTGGACAGAGGCACTGTAAATAATCTTCTTCGTGAAATCAGGGGCGGTCTGCTGCACCGCCGTGCCGGTCATGTCGGTCGCAAGCGAGCCGGAGGCTGTCATGGACCCCGCCGGGGCGGCGGCGGTCGTGGTCTCGGAAACGATTTGGGCTCCGTCGGTGGACGCGGCTTCGTCGGACGTCGCCCCGGTCACGGCGGATTTCGACGCGGCGCAGCCGCCCAGCGTCAGGGCGGTCAGCAGAATCGTCAGCACAAGCGCCGCTGCAAGAAGGGATCTCGAACGCTTTTTCATGGGATCGCTCCTCTCATTTTTTGATGGATTCATCGAATTTGACGCGCATTCCCGGACATTTGTTCCCACATAAAAGACGGCATTCCGCATCAAAACCGTGGTTTTCCTGCGGAATGCCGTCTTGTGTTCAGTTATCGGCCTCTTCCCCGGGCACGGCCTCGGCCGAGATCGCGGAGATTTCGTAGGCGACGCGGCGCTCGCTGCCCGAGTCGAGCAGCTTGACGTACTCGCGGCTCTGGAGCCGTCCCGTCAGGTGCAGCCGCTCGCCGACGCGCATGGCCGAGACCTCCTGTGCGGTGCGCCCCCAGAGGATGCAGGGCAGGTAATCCGTCCGGCGGTAGGGCCGCCCGACGGCCAGCATCACGTCGCAGATCTCCCGCCCGAGCGGCGTGCGGCGGTAGACCGGCGCCTTGCAGATCGTCCCGGTCAGCTCTGCCTCATTGACCGGCTCCCCCTCGCAGGCGGTCATCTCCGAGGCAAAGACGGAGATGACGAGACGGCGGCCCGTTTCCTGCCGGCTGTTGAAAGAGCGGATCTGGCCGGCGACGAGCACCATGCTCCCGCCCTCCGGGTCCACGGCGTTGAGCACGTCCTCCGGCACGACCACCTCCAGCGTGTCCGCCGTGCCAGAAAGGCGCTCCACCTCCAGCAGGAAGCGGTAAAACCGCCTGCCGTGATTCTCATGCGAAAACGCCGGCAGACCCGCCAGGATACCCCGCAGGGTGATATGGTTGGCCGTGTTTTCCATTCTCCCACCTCATTTCACTTCGTATGGGAGATTATATTCCGCGGCCCGGCGGGATATGCCCTCAGCGGCGGCCTCGGCGGCCGCCGTTGTTGGCGGGATTGCGGCTGGTGCGGTGCGGCTTCGGGATACCGGTTCGGCCGTCCTTTTTCTGCTTCGGCGGCGATTTCGGCCTGGCCTTCTGCGGGCGCTCCTGCCCCTGCTTCGGTCCGTCGGCGGGCTTTTCACGGCGCTCGGGGCGGACAAGGCAGTTCTTCTCGAAGCCGATGAGATCTGTGCGGCCCGCCAGCTCGAGCGCCTCGCGGACGAGGGATTCGTTGCGCGGGTTGCGGAACTGAATGAGCGCGCGCTGCATGGCCTTCTCGTGCGGATTGGTCGGCACATAGACGGGCTTCATCGTGCGCGGGTCGAGGCCGGTGTAATACATAACGGTTGAGACGGTGGAGGGCGTGGGATAGAAATCCTGCACCTGCTCGGGCGTGTAACCCATGTCGCGAATGTGCTCGGCGAGAGAGACGGCCTCCTCCATGGTGCAGCCGGGGTGCGAGGACATCAGATAGGGCACGACGTACTGCTTCATCCCGTACTCCCGGTTGAGCTTCTGATACTTGTCAAGGAATCTCAGATAGACCTGGCTGCGGGGCTTGCCCATCAGGTCGAGCACCCGGTCGGAGACGTGCTCGGGCGCAACCTTGAGCTGCCCGGAGACGTGGTAGCGCACCAGCTCGCGGAAAAACGCGTCGTTTTTGTCGGCGAGCAGGTAGTCGAAGCGGATGCCGCTGCGGATGAAGACCTTCTTCACGCCCGGCAGCCCGCGCAGCTCGCGCAGCAGCGCGAGGTAATCCGAATGGTCGGCGACGAGATTTTTGCACGGCGTCGGGAACAGGCACTGCCGGTCGGGGCAGACGCCGCTCTCGAGCTGCTTGTCGCAAGCGGGGCGGCGGAAATTGGCCGTCGGGCCGCCGACGTCGTGGAGGTAGCCTTTGAAGTCCGGGTCGGCGGTCATGAGCCGGGCCTCGGCGAGGAGCGACTCGTGGCTGCGCGTCTGCACGATACGGCCCTGATGGAACGTCAGCGCGCAGAAATTGCACCCGCCGAAGCAGCCGCGGCAGGAGACAAGGCTGAATTTGACCTCCTCGATGGCGGGCACGCCGCCCGCTTTCTCACAGGACGGATGGTACGTCCGCTCGTACGGCAGGGCGTAGACGTCATCCATCTCACTCTGCGTGAGAGGCGTCTGGGGCGGGTTCTGCACGACGAACTCCCGTTCCCCATACGGTTCGACGAGCGTTTTAGCCGTGAAGGGGTCGGTGTTGCGCAGCTGCGTGCGGAAGCTCTCGGCGTATTTCGACTTCTTCTCCGTGAGCGCGGTGTAGTCCGGCAGCAGGACGTAATCCGTCACGCTGTCGAGCGCGCGCGCGCGGTAGACCGTGCCGCGCAGGAACGTGAGGTCGGCGGCGGAGAGGCCCGAGTCAAGTGCGTCAGCGGCCTCGAGGATCGCCCGCTCTCCCATGCCGTAGATCAGGAGGTCGGCCTGCGAGTCAAGCAGGACGGAACGCTTGAGGCGGTTCGACCAGTAGTCGTAATGCGCCAGGCGGCGGAGACTGGCCTCAATGCCGCCGATGAGGACGGGAATGTGCGGATACGTCCGCCGGATGAGATTGCCGTAGACGACGGTGGCGTAGTCGGGACGCTTCCCCATCACGCCGCCGGGCGTGTAGGCGTCGGTCCTGCGGCGGATCTTGGAGACGGAATAGTGGTTCACCATGGAGTCCATATTGCCCGCGGAGACGAGGAACGCGAGCCGCGGCTCGCCGAGAACGCTGACGGAATCGGGATTTTTCCAGTCCGGCTGGGAAATGATGCCCACCCGGTAGCCCGCCGCCTCCAGCACGCGGCTGATGATGGCCGGGCCGAAGGACGGATGATCCACATACGCATCGCCGATCACATAGACAAAATCACACTGGTCCCAGCCGCGGCGCTTCATGTCGGCCCGGCTGACCGGAAGAAAACTCATAGGATGCACCCCCTGTTTGTCCCAGTATATCAGATCCGCGGGAAAATAGCGAGCGAAACGCAAAATACCTCTTGACGCATTATACTATGCGTTATATAGTATTCCCATACAAGGAGGTATCGTCATGGATGTGCAGTTGAAGCGCGGCCTGCTGGATATCTGCGTGCTGGCCGCCATGCGGGACGAAGACACCTACGGCTACAAGCTTATCAAGGATGTCTCGCCGTATCTGGAGCTCTCGGAATCCACGCTCTACCCGATCCTCAAGCGGCTCGAGGCAAGTCACTGCGTGACGGCCTACGCCATGGCGCACAACGGAAGGCTTCGCAAATATTACCGCATCACCGACGCCGGACGGCGGAAGATCAAAGATTTTCTGCTGGAATGGCAGGACGTCATGCGGATCTATTCTTATATCAAAGGAGAGAACGATCATGAAGAAGGATGAGTTCCTCAGCCTGCTGTCCGACGCGCTCTCGCCGCTCGAGAAGATGGAGCGGCTGCGGACGGTGCAGTATTACCGTGAGAGCATTGAAGACCGCATGGAGGAGGGAACGGACGAGGAAGCGGCCGTTGCCGGGATGGAGCCCGTCCAAACGATCGCCGAACGGGTGATCGAGGACGCGCGTGAGCGCGGCGCGCTGAAAAAAGAACGGCATCCAGTTCCCGCGGTGCTGAACGTCCTGGGCTTCCCGCTCTGGTTCCCTCTGCTCGCGGCGCTCGGCGCCGCGGCGGTCGCCGTCTACGCGGCGGTCTGGTCGGTCGTCGTCTCGCTGTTTGCGGTCGTGGCGTCGCTGGGTCTGGCTGGCGTGGCGGGCGTCGCAGCGATGGCCGTCTTCGTGGGCGTGCATCTTTGGTCGGCCATCTTCCTGTTGGGGGCGGGCTTCATCTGCGCGGCGCTTGGCATCGCGCTCTTCTTCCCCGTGCTCGCCCTGAGCAAATGGCTGATCGAGATCACCAACCGGACCGTGTCCGGCCTGTGGAACAAACGGAAAGTCTGGCGGAAAACGGAGGGGAACGCAGAATGAAACATGCAACAAAAATCGCGCTGCGCACGGCTGTGCTTCTTTTGGCGGCCGGAATGATTCTCTGCGCCGCCGCACTGGCGCACGATGGGCTCCGTTTCTCCGCGCTTTCCACCGCCCCCGCGCCGGTACGGCAGGAGCAGGCCATCTCCGCGGCGGGCCTGAACGAAATCCGCATCGACGCGGCCTCGGACGACGTGCGCGTGACACGCTCTGACGACGCGGACATCCACCTCTCCTGGTACGACCGGGAGTACCTCGTCTACCGGCTGGAGAACGAGGGCGGCGTGCTTTCGCTCCGGCTCGACAGGACGCAGGGCCGGAAGGACTGGAAACACTGGATCAATTTCGACCTGTACGGCAGCGGCGGCGTCACACTTGCGGTGCCGGCGAACTTTGCCGGCGAGGTGAGCGCGGAAACCGACTCGGGCGGGATCGGGCTCTCCGATGTGACGCTTGGCGGCTCGCTGACTTGCAAGACCAACAGCGGCCCGATAAAAGCCGACGCTCTCGCCGCCGCCGGCGCGACGATCCGAACGGTGTCCGGTTCGGTGGACGGCTCCGACTGGTTTGTGGCGGGGCCCGCATCCTGCGAGACAGATTCCGGCGCGGCGACGCTGAAGGGTGTCGAGGCGGCGAGCTTCTCGCTCGGCGCGAAGAGCGGCCGCGTCAAGCTGGCAGGCGTCCGGTCGGACGCCGCCGCAGTACGGACGGGGAGCGGCAACATCACGCTCGACGCGCTGTCTGCGGACGTCATTACGCTCTCCGCCCGATCCGGTGACATCCGCGGCACGATCGACGGCGCGGAGACGGACTACACCGTGAGCGCCGACGCCGTTTCGGGTGAGTGCTCCCTGCGCGACCGCGCGGGCGCCGGGTTTCGCACACTGACGGTGAAAACAAATTCCGGCGACATCGATCTTTCTTTCCTCTCCTGAGCTTCGCGGCAAAACCCCGCGGCGTCCGTCTTCCGGCGGACGCCGCGGGGCCTTTTTCTAGAACAGGGACACCTGGCTGGTATCCGGCAGGTCGCCGAACGCGCCGGCGGCCTTCAGATCCTCGATGTGCGTCTTGGAGACCTTCGGGCACGCGGCGGAGAACTCCTCCACCGAGAGGAAGTGTTTCCCCTTCCGGCCCTCGGCGATGTCCTGCGCCGCCGACTCGCCCAGACCGGATACGGCCACGAACGGCGGCAGAAGTTTCCCGTCCTTGATGTTGAAGCGCGTGGCGTCGGACTCGTAGAGGTCGATCGGCAGGAAGGAAAACCCGCGCAGATAGAATTCGTAGCAGACCTCGAGCGTGGTCTTGAGATCGTCCTCCTTGTCGGTGGAATCCTGGTTCTCGGAAATTTCCCTGATCCTGGCCTTGACGGTCTCGATGCCGCGGGTCATCATGGCCGCATCGAAGCCGCCCTTCTGGCTGCGGCGGTAAAAATACGCCGAGTAGAACGCCAGCGGCTCGTGCACCTTGAACCACGCGATGCGGAACGCCATCATCACATACGCAACGGCGTGCGCCTTCGGGAAGAGGTACTTAATCTTCTTGCAGGACTCGATGTACCACGCGGGCACGCCCGCGGCGATCATCTCCTGCTCGGCGCCGTCGGGCAGTCCCCTGCCCTTTCGGACGGCCTCCATGATCTTGAACGACCGCTTCTCCGGCATCCCGCACTTGATGAGGTAGAGCATGATGTCGTCGCGGCAGCCGATGGCGTCCTTGACGGACGCGGTCTTGGAGGTGATGAGGTCTTTGGCGTTGCCGAGCCACACGTCCGTGCCGTGCGAGAAGCCCGAAAGGCGTACCAGAACGTCGAATTCGTGCGGCTGCGTATCCACCAGCATTCCGCGCACGAAGCTCGTGCCGAACTCGGGGATGGCGCACGCGCCGGTCGGGCCGAGCAGCGGGTCGTCCTCGAAGCCGAGAACCTTGCTGGAGGTAAAGATAGACATGGTGTCCTTGTCGTCGAGCGGAATCGTCTTGGCGTCGAGGCCGGTCATGTCCTCCATCATACGGATCATGGTCGGGTCATCGTGGCCGAGCATATCGAGCTTGAGGAGGTTCTCCTCCATGGAATGGTATTCAAAATGGGTTGTGATCCACGCGTCGTCGTCGGTGGAGTCTGCCGGGTGCTGCACGGGACAGAAATCCCAGATCTCGTTCTCCTGCGGAATGACGACGAGGCCGCCGGGATGCTGGCCCGTCGTGCGCTTGACGCCCACGCAGCCGGACGCCAGGCGGTTTTCCTCCGCCTTGCAGACGGTCATTTCCCGCTCGGCGAGATATTTTTTTGCGTAGCCGTAGGCGGTCTTTTCCGCTACGGTGCCGATGGTGCCGGCGCGGAAGACGTGGCTCGCGCCGAACATCTCCACGCAGTAGGCGTGGGCGCGGGCCTGGTATTCTCCCGAGAAGTTCAGGTCGATGTCGGGCACCTTGTCGCCGCCGAAGCCGAGAAAAGTCTCGAAGGGGATGTTGAAGCCGTCCTTGTCGAGCTTCGCGCCGCACTCGGGGCAGGTCGCGTCCGGGAGGTCGGCGCCGCAGGCCGAGCCCTCGGGCACGTCGAAGGTGCAGTATTTGCAGTTCGGGCAGCGGTAGTGCGGCGGGAGCGAGTTGACCTCGGTAATGCCGGACATATAGGCCACCAGCGACGAGCCGACAGAGCCTCGTGAGCCGACGAGATACCCGTGTTCCAGCGAGTTCTGCACGAGCTTCTGCGCGGACATATAGATCACGTCGTAGTGGCAGGAGATGATGTCGTGCAGCTCGGTCTCGACGCGCTCGGTGACGAGCTGGGGCGGGTTCTCGCCGTAGAGGCGGTGGAGCTTGCCGTAGACGAGGGCCTTGAGATCCTCGACGGAGTTCTCGATGGACGGGGCAAACAGGTTGTGCGGCACGGGCCGCAGCAGCTCGCACATGTCCGCGATGCGGTTCGGGTTCTCCACGACGACCTCGCGGGCCGTCTCCTCTCCGAGGTATCGGAACTCCGCGAGCATCTCGTCGGTCGTACGGAAGTAAAGCGGCAGGTCCTTGTCGCCGTCCTCGAAGCCCTTGGAGGCGAGGAGGATGTGGCGGTAAATCTCATCCTCGGGGTTGAGGAAGTGGACGTCGCCCGTCGCGACGACGGGCTTTCCCAGCTCGCGGCCGAGCGAGACGACGGTACGGTTGAAGTCCCGGAGCTGATCCACGCTCGCTGCCTGGCCGCTGCGGAGCATGAACATGTTGTTCGCGAGCGGCTGAATCTCGAGGAAGTCGTAAAACGACGCGATGCGCAGCAGCTCCTCATGGCTCTTGCCCGAAACGATGGCCTGAAAAAGCTCGCCCGCCTCGCACGCCGAGCCGACGATCAGCCCCTCGCGCCACTGCACGAGCTCGGACTTCGGGATGCGCGGCACACGGTGGAAATACTTGATGTGGGAATAGGAGATCAGGCGGTAGAGGTTGCGCAGGCCCGTCTGGTTCTTGGCGAAGAGGATCATATGACGGGCGTGGCGGTCGTTCAGGCGCGCGCCGCTGCGAAGGCCCGCCATCAGGGGATTGACGCCCGCAAGATCGGTGACGCCCTTCTCGCCGAGCATGGTGAAAAACCGCTGCATCATGTACGCGACGGTCATGCCGTCGTCCACGGCGCGGTGGTGGTTGAAGTCCGGCAGACTCAGCGCGTCGGCGACGAGATTGAGCTTGTAACGCCCGAGGTCGGGCAGGAGGTTCTGCGCCATCACGAGCGTATCGAGGTAAGTGGGGTCGTAGCTGATGCCCAGCTTCGCACAGGCGGCGAGGATGAAGCTGACGTCGAAATCCGCGTTGTGCGCCGCAAGCGGCCGGTCTCCGCAGAAAGCGAGGAATTTGGGCAGCACCTCCGCGATGGCCGGCGCGTCGCGAAGCATCCCGTCGTTGATGCCGGTGAGGTCGATGATCTTCTGCGTGAGCGGCCTGCCGGGGTTCACGAAGGTCTGGAACTGCTCGCCGATCTCGCCGTCACGGTAAATCACCGCGCCGATCTCGATGATCTCCTCGGTCTTGGGCGAGAGGCCCGTCGTCTCCAGATCAAAGGCCACAAACTCGCCCGTCAGGGGGATGTTGCGCTTCCCGTGGATGGCCACGCGGTCGTCCACATCATTGACGAAATAGGCCTCCACGCCGTAGAGGATCTTGATATTCTCGTCCGTCCCGGCCACCTTGGCCTTGGAGGCGGCCTTCATGGCGTCGGGGAAAGACTGCGCCACGCCGTGGTCGGTGATGGCGATGGCCTTGTGGCCCCATGCGGCGGCCTGTTTGACGGCGGCCGCCGTGTCGGTCAGGGCGTCCATGGCGGACATGGTGGTATGCAGGTGGAGCTCTACGCGCTTTTCGGCCGACCGGTCGGCGCGCTTCGCCTTTTTCCCGACCATGATGGCCTGGGGCTGGAGCACCATCTCGTTGTCGTAGCGGTCGAAGGACATGCGGCCCTGCACGCGCAGCCACGCACCCGGCGCGGCGACGCGCTCGAGAATGGGACGCGCCTTGGCACCCTCCATAAACTGGCTGATGCGCACGGAGCCGGTGTAATCTGTCATGTCGAAGCTGACGACCCACGCGTTGCGCTTTTTAAGCTCCCGGTGATTGACGGCGAACACCTCGCCCTCCACGATCACGCGGAACATGTCGAGGTTCAGCTCCTTCATCGGCGTGGCCTCGCCGCGGAAGGGCTTGCCGAAGATCAGGTCGGCGGGCATCTCGGCCTGCGGCCTGGGCGCGGAGCCGGCCGCCTCCGGCGCGGCGAGGTCGCAGTGCTCGAGCGCTTCCTGGCGGATGCGTTCGGTCTCGGCGAAGAGCTCGCGGCCCTCCTTGGCGCTCCCGGCCTTGACGTCGATCGTCACCTCGCGGCCGAAATGATGGGCGATATACTGTTCGACGCGCCGGAGGTGCGGCGCAAGCGCGTCCTTGCCGTTGGCGCGGAGCCGGAGGTGGAGCCTGTCCCCCTCGAGCGTCCACTCGCAGCCAGCGAGCGTCGCCGCCGCGGGCGAATAGGCGCGGATGAGGATCTGGCTCAGATCGCGGAACTCCATCTCGCCGAGCACCTCGCCGTCGTAGGCGGGATCGAGCTTCACGCGCCGCAGTCCGAAGCGCTGCTCGAGCTCCTGCTCCGTCGCGCTCAGCTGCCGCAGCGGCACATACGAGGGAAATAGGACGGTCACCGTCACTTTTTCCACCTCGCGGTCGATCTCGGCATGACAAACGGCCGCGCGGGCATAAGCCTCGCGCAGCTCCTCGGGCGGCTCGTAGCCGGCGAACAGATCGAGTAAATAAACGGCCTTTTCCATGGTTCTCCTGTATCTTATGTAACGGACACTCTGAGCTCCCGCGCGGACGCGGCAGCTCAGAGGGTTTCGATGTACTCCAGCAGCGCGGGCAGCAGCTCGTCGTAGGGCATCTTCCGCATCTGCCGGCCTTTGACGAACAGGATGCCGCAGTCCTCTCCCCCGGCGATGCCGACGTCGGCCTCGCGGGCCTCGCCCGGGCCGTTGACCACGCAGCCCATGACCGCCACGGTGATCGGCTTTTCGCAGTCCTTCAGCGCCGCCTCCACCCGCTCGGTCAGACCGATCAGATCAATGCGCGTGCGCCCGCAGGTTGGGCAGGAGATGAGGTTCACGCCGTCCCGCCGCAGTCCGGCTGCCTTGAGGATATCGCGCGCGGCACGCACCTCCTCGACGGGGTCGGCGGTCAGAGAAACGCGGATCGTGTCGCCGATGCCCAGGCAGAGAAGACCCCCGATGCCCATGGCCGACTTGATCGTGCCCATGCGCGCCGTGCCCGTCTCCGTTACGCCCAGGTGGAGCGGATAGTCCGTCCGTTCGTGCATCAGGCGGTAAGCCGCCATCATCGTCGGCACGGAGGACGACTTCATCGACACGCAGATGTCGCGGAAGCCGCACGCCTCGAGCAGCGCGATGTGCTCCATCGCGCTCTCGACGAGCGCCTCGGCGGTGGGGTGGCCGTATTTTTCCAGCAGCCGCCTGTCCAGCGAGCCGCCGTTGACGCCCACGCGGATGGGGATACGGCGCTTTTTGCACGCGTCCACGACCGCGCGCACACGCTCCTCGCCGCCGATGTTGCCGGGATTGATGCGGATCTTGGCCGCGCCGCCCTCGGCGGCGGCGACGGCGAGACGGTAGTCAAAGTGGATATCGGCGACCAGCGGAAGGGGCGAGCGCGCGGCGATGGCCGCAAAGCCCTCGGCCGCAGCCATGTCCGGCACCGCCAGACGCGCGATTTCGCAGCCCGCGCCGGCGAGCCGGTCGAGCTGCTCCAGCGAGCCGGCCACATCGGTGGTCTTCGTGTTCAGCATCGACTGAATGGATACGGGCGCACCGCCGCCCACGGCGACGGGGCCCACCTGAATTTTTCTTGTCATCATATTATCATCTCGTAACTCCCGTAACCAGCCTGAAAATATCGTGGAAGGAGACGTAGGCCATCAGGCCCATCAGAAGGACCATGCCCACGGCGTGGATATAGCCCTCGTACCTGGGATTGAGCTTCCGGCGGATGACCGCCTCGATGACGACGGTCAGCAGCAGGCAGAGCACCCGCCCGCCGTCCAGCGCGGGAAGCGGCAACAGGTTCATCACTGCGAGGTTGATCGCGATGAACGCGCCCAAATACAGCACATTCAGCACGCCCGCGCCCACACCGCCGGCGCTCTCGGCGCTCTTGCCGGTCTCGGAGATCACAGAGACGATGCCCACCGGGCCGGACATATCGTTGATGCCCACAGCGCCGGAGATGAGGTCGTGCAGACCCAGCCGCACGGTCTGGACAAAATAGAGGCTGTTGCCCCAGGCGTTTTTCAGAACGGTTCCCGGCGTTTTCTCCTCATAGGCGAACTGAAGGCCATACATCTGCTTCGTCTCGCCGTCCACGGTATAGTCCCGCTTCTCCATGGGAAAATCACGGAGCGCGACGGTCTTCCCGTTCCGCTCGAGCGTCAGGTTGAACCGGCCCGTTTGATTGCGCGCAAGGAGCATACCCACATCGTCGTAGAGGTAGACCCGCTCGCCGTCGATGGATTTGATGGTGTCGCCAACCTGCAGGCCGGACGCGGATTCGAGGGGACAGCCCTCCAGAAAGCCGTCGATCCGGGCGGTGGAAAAGGACGCCGCCGCGGAGAGGAGGATTACCAGCACCAGAAGGCCGGACAGATAGTTCATGAACGAGCCCGCGACGAGAATGACGAGCCGTTTCCACCACTTCGCGGAGGTAAATGCGCGGGGATCGGCGCTGGTCTCGTCCTCGCCCTCCATCGCGCAGAAGCCGCCGATGGGGAAAGCTCGGAGGGAATAGGCCGTCTCGCCGCGCTGCCTGCGCAGCAGCACGGGTCCCATGCCGACGGCGAACTCGTTGACGCGCACGCCAAGACTCTTGGCGGTCAGGAAGTGGCCCAGCTCATGGATGAAGATGAGAAAGCCGAAAATGAGGATGGCCAGAACAATATACATACATTAACCTCGCAGCGTTTCGGCAGCGACCGCGCGCGCGGCGCGGTCGGCCTCCAGAATTTCCTCCAGCGTGGGCTGTTTCCGGAACGGCACAGTCTCCAGCGCGCGGGAAACGGCGTCGGAGATGTCGTAAAAGCCGATCTTTCCCGCGAGAAACCGCTCCACGGCGGCCTCGTTCGCCCCGTTCAGGGCAGCGCAGGCCGTGCCTCCGCGCTTTGCAGCCTCGCGGGCAAGAGCAAGACAGGGAAAATTCTCCGTATCCGGCCGCTCGAACGTCAGCGGGCCGCAGGAGAAGAGATCGAGCGGCTCTGCCGGGCTCTGCCGCCGGGCGGGGTACGTCAGCGCGAACTGGATGGGCAGACGCATATCCGGCGTGCCAAGCTGCGCGAGCACCGCGCCGTCGCAAAATTCCACGAGCGAGTGGACGACGCTCTGGCGATGGACGGCGATGTCTACCTGCTCCAGCGGCAGGCCGTAAAGCCGCATGGCCTCGATGACCTCGAGGCCCTTGTTCATCATGGTGGCGCAGTCAATGGTGATCTTCTCACCCATTCGCCAGTTGGGATGGCGCAGGGCCGCCTCCCTGGTGGCGGCGGCGAGCGCCGCGTGATCCATACCGAAAAACGGTCCGCCCGAGGCGGTGAGGATGAGACGGCGGATTTCGCCGCGGTCGCGGCAGCCCATCAGGCACTGGAAAATTGCGGAGTGCTCCGAGTCCACGGGGAGGACCGGCACGCCGCGGCGCGCCGCCTCGGCCATGACGAGTTCGCCGCCGCAGACCATCGTTTCTTTGTTGGCAAGGGCGATGCGCTTGCCCGCGCGAATGGCTTCGAGCGTCGGCCGGAGGCCCACCATGCCGACCACGGCAGTCAGAACGGTGTCGGCCCCGGGGACGGTCGCGGCGGCGCAGAGCCCCTCCTCCCCGCTCAGCACGCGGGTGGGCAGGTCGGCAAGGCGCTGCCGGAGATCGGCCGCAGCCTCCTCCGTCGCCATGACGGCAAGGCCGGGACGGAACCGGCGGCACTGGGCCTCCATGCGCTCCGCGTTGGTTCCGGCCGTCAAAGCCGCCACGCGGATGGGCAGGCGGGAGATCACGTCGAGCGTCTGCCGGCCGATCGAGCCGGTGGAGCCGAGGATGGATATGGTTTCGGTCATAGTTTGCTTCACTTTCTCGGAATAATAAGCGGATGCGGTGCCTCGCCGCGGATCGGCTGAATGCGGCGGGACGCGGCCCGCCGCAGTGCCGTTTATCCGTTCAGGCTCCGCAGCGCGGGATAGAGACGGACGTATTTCCGATAGCCTCTGTCGTACTTGGCGACGATCTCAGCCGTGGGCATAACGGTACCGATGACCTTGACCATCTTCTCGGCGATCTCGGCAGTGTCGCGGTACTCGCCGCAGCCGACGGCCGCCAGCATGGCCGCCCCGAGGCCCGGGCCCTCTTCCGTGGCAATGGAGTCCACGGGCAGATTGAGGACATTGGCGAAGATCTGTTTCCAGACCGTGCTCTTCGCGCCGCCGCCGCAGATCTTCGTGCGCTCGATCTCCACGCCGAGGCTTCGCGCGATCTCGAGTGAGTCGCGGATGGCGTAGGCGACGCCTTCCATGATGGCCTGGGCCATCTCGGGGCGGGTGGTGTTGAGCGAGAGGCACGCGAACGCGCCGCGGACGGCCGCGTCGTTGTGCGGCGTGCGCTCGCCCATCAGGTACGGCGCAAAGAGCACCTCGTTGTCGCCCAGGGGCACGAAGCCGCTCTGCTCGGCGGTAAAGTCGCCGGAGCGGAGGATATCCTCCACCCACCACTTGTTGCACGAGGCGGCGGAGAGGATGCAGCCCATCAGGTGGTACTTGCCGGTGGCGTGGCAGAAAGAGTGGATGGCGTTGTTTTCCGGCAGGCGGAACGAATCGCTCGCGATGAAGACGGTGCCGGACGTGCCCACGGAAACGTTGCACGAACCGTTGCGGACGGTACCCGTGCCGATGGCGGCGGCAGCGTTGTCACCCGCACCCGCGATGATCTTTACCTTTTCGGAGAGGTTGAGCTCCGCCGCGACGGACGGGAGCAGCGTGCCGACAACGTCGTAGCTCTCGTGGAGCTCGGGCAGCCACGCCATGTCGACGCCGCAGATGTCGGCAATCTCCCTGGACCAGCACTTGTTGGCCACATCGAGCAGCAGCATGCCGGAGGCGTCGGAGTAGTCCGTGCAGTGGCAGCCGGACATTCTGTAGGCAAGATAATCCTTGGGCAGCATGATCTTTGCGATGCGCGCAAAGTTTTCGGGTTCATGCTTTTTCACCCACAGGAGCTTGGGCGCGGTGAAGCCCGCGAAGGCGATGTTCGCCGTGCAGCGCGCGAGGGTATCGCGGCCGACGGTCTCGTTGAGCCAGGCGGTCTCCTCGGAGGTGCGCCCGTCGTTCCAGAGGATGGCGGGGCGGATGACGTTGTCGTCCTTGTCGAGCATGACGAGGCCGTGCATCTGACCGCCGAAGCTCACGCCCGCCAGCTGCGTCGGGTCCATGCCGCGCAGCAGCTCGCGAATGCCGTCCTTCGTGTTCGACCACCAGTCCTCCGGCGCCTGCTCCGACCAGCCTGTGTGCGGCATGGAGAGCGGATAGGCCCGGCTGACCGTCCGCAGGATTACACCGTCGGCGCGCATCAGAATCAGCTTGACCGAGGAAGTCCCCAGATCGATACCCAGATAATTCATGCTCAAATCCTCGCATTTCCGCCGGTCATTCCGGCTTTTTCATGATTGTAACACAGATTTTCGATGATGAAGGAGCTCACAGCCGTTCGAGCAGCAGCTCGCGGTTCTCCTGCGAGTGCTCCACCTCGCGGCAGCAGCGATGGATGAGATCGACCCGATCGGCGTCGGTGAGCGCGCCGGTCTCCCGCCAGCGCGCGTAGAGCAGGCGGCGAATGAGCGCGGTCGTCTCCGCGGCAAATTTGACCCGCGGCAGAAAGCGCCGGTCGTTCACGGCCTTAAGCGCGTAGCGGTAGAGAAAATACCAGAGCAGGTGCTCGTAGACAACCGGCCGGTCAGCGGCGCAGAATTCCTGCCAGCGATCGTCCGGGGCGTCTGCGGCCGCGCTGAGCAGCGCGGGCCAGCAGCCGTTGATCGGCTCCATGCGGAAGTAGGCGCCGGGGATCTCCGGCATGGGCTCCGGCGCGCCGTCCGGCCCCGCCGGGGCAGCCCAGCGGGCACAAATGTTCCCGAGGCGGTTCAACCGATGCCCGTCGAGCGCACGCTGGAAGCATCCGGCAAACGCGAGAAGGCGGTCTGTCCGGGCCGTGATGCTCTGCGAGCGGTCCTGCGCGATGGCGAAGGCGGTCTTCCGCGCCGCGCCGAGCGCGAAAAAGAGCGCGGCGTTCAGGTCATTATAGCCGGAGAGCGGCTCGTCAGTCTTCTCCTCCCGGTACGTCTGGGGTGAGTCGTCCCCGAGCATAAGCCGCACCGCCTCAGGGCAGCCCATGGTCAGCGCAAGCTCGCGGAGCGCGCCGTACTCCTCGGCAAAGCGGGGGTGCACGTCGCAGATATGACTCAGGTGCTCTTCACCGAGCTCGCGCTGGACGCGGCAGAGGCCGTCCCGGCGGAGCATCGGGCAAAAGCCGTTTTTCAGGTCAAAGCATGGTTCGCCGTCCCGCTCGCCGATAGCCGCGCGGATGGTGTCGCCCAGCTCGCCGGGCACGGTCCGGAAGTAGGCGACCGACGCCTCGTCGAGCACGACCTCCCAGTCCTGACAGCAGGTGTCCGGGCAGTCCCCGGCAGCGCAGCGGAAGAGCGGATAGTAGCGCGGCATACGGATCTTCAACGGCGGAACCTCCAAAATCAGTCGGTGCGGGGCGGTTTTGCCCCGGCGTTACACTTTGAGCAGCGGCAGCAGCAGGATGAGCGCCTCGGTCATGGGGGCGACGACAACCATGCTGTCGAACCGGTCGAGGATGCCGCCGTGGCCGGGCAGGAGCCTGCCGTAGTCCTTGATGCCGGCCTGCCGCTTGATGACGGAGAACGTGAGATCGCCCACGATCGACCCGGCGGAGCCGAGCAGGCCGTAGACCAGCGCCGCGCCGTAGCGGAAGGTCTGGTTGAAGGCGAGCTGGAGCACGAGACCGTAGAGCGCCATGCAGAGCATGGCCGTAACGATGCCGCCCACGGCGCCCTCCACGGTCTTCTTCGGGCTGATGACCGGGGCAAGCTTATGCTTCCCCCACGCGCGGCCGACGAAATACGCGCCGGAATCCGCGGTGAACGCCAGGAGGAAGGCGACCATGATGTAGTAGCGCCCTGCGGGCAGGATCAGGATGCGCACAAGCGCGGAAAGGCACGCGGGGATAACAACACCGCCGAACGCGGCCACGCAGACTGCGCTGAACTTCATCTGCGCGTGCGCGGCGAGCAGCTCGCCGAACAGGGCGAGGAAATAGACAATCAGCCCCGCCAGCGCCCACTTCTGCGGGCAGCCGAAATAGCTCCAGAAGGGGACGGCGGCGGCCATGACCATCGAATAGGCGATCAGGCGCATATGCGGCGCGAGCTTTGTCTCGCGCAGGAGTTCCCACACGGCAATAACGTCCATGACAGCCACGAGCACGGCCGTCCACACGGCCGGCAGGCCCAGCACTACGAGCAGCAGCAACGGCAGCCCGACCGCGGCGACGATCACTCTTGTTTTCAAGGCTTCAACCCTCCAAAGCGGCGGGAGCGGCCGTTGTAGGACGCAATCGCCTTCTCAAGTTCCTCCGGCGTGAAGTCCGGCCAGAGGACATCCGTAAAATAGTATTCGCTGTAAGCCGACTGCCATAACAGAAAATTGGAGGTGCGGATCTCGCCGCTCGGGCGGATGATGAGGTCCGGGTCCGGCATGCCGGCGGTGTAGAGAAGCCGGCCGAACAGCTCCTCGGTCAGTTCCCCGGGGGTTCTCTCCCCCGAGGCGCACGCCTCGGCAAAGCGGCGCGCGGCCCGGACGATCTCGTCCCGGCCTCCGTAGTTGATGCAGAGATTGGCCTGAAAGCCGTCATAACGGCCCGAAATCTCCTCGGTGCGCTCCGCGAGCCCGCGCAGCTCCGGCGAGAGCCGCGAGAGGTCGCCGAACAGGTTCAGGCGGATGCTGTCCGCCTCCATCTCGCCGATGGCCTCAACCAGATATTTTTTCAGCAGGCCCATGATGGCCTGCACCTCGCCCTGTGAGCGCTTCCAGTTTTCGGTGGAAAACGCGTAGACCGTCAGGTACTTTACGCCGATGTCGCGGCAGTAAAATGCGATGCGGCGGAAGTTCTCGCTCCCGGCGGCGTGGCCCGCGGTCCGGGGCAGGCCGCGGCGCTGCGCCCAGCGGCCGTTGCCGTCGAGGATGATGGCGATATGACGGGGAACGGGGCGATTCAGTTCGGGTGGTGCTTGTCGTTGTTGTTTCATTTGTTTTCTTTCAGACAAAGGGCCGCCCGGAGGCGGCCCACCTTGTCAGATCTCCATGAGTTCCTTGTCTTTTTTGGCGCACAAGTCGTCGATCTTCTTGATGTATTTATCCGTGGTGTCCTGCAGGTCCTTCTCGGCCTTTTTCTGCTCGTCCTCGGTAATCTCGGACTTTTTCTTCTGGGCCTTGATGTCGTCCATGGCCTCGCGGCGGATGTTGCGGATGGCGATCTTTGCCTCCTCGCCGTATTTGGCGACCTGCTTGGTCAGCTCCTTGCGGCGCTCCTCGGTAAGCTGCGGAAAGACCAGGCGGATGATGCGGCCGTCGTTCTGGGGATTGATGCCGAGATCCGAGGTCTGGATGGCCTTCTGAATGGCTCTGAGCAGCGTCGCATCCCACGGCTGGATCACCAGCGTGCGCGCATCGGGCGAGGAAATGCTGCCGACCTGGCCGATGGGCGTCTCGGTACCGTAATAGTCGATGCGGATGCGGTCGAGCACCTGAGCGTTGGCGCGGCCGGCGCGGACGGCGGCGAATTCTTCGCCGAGGACTTCGAGGGTTTTGTCCATCTTTCTGGTATATACGGTTGTGTCTGCCATCTTAAATTTCCTCCTTCACGATTGTACCGATCTTTTCCCCCATGATAACCCGGTAGATGTTTTCCGGGTCCTTGAGGGCGAACAGGACGATGGGAATATGGTTATCCATAGACAGGGACGTTGCCGTGGAATCCATGACGCTCAAGTGCTTGGCGAGGATCTCGTCATAGGTGATCTCGTCGTATCTGACGGCGGAGGGGTCCTTGACCGGGTCGGCGCTGTACACACCGTCCACATTCTTGGCCAGCAGGATGGCGTCCGCGTCGATCTCCGCCGCGCGGAGCACCGCGCCGGTATCGGTGGAGAAGAACGGGTTGCCCGTGCCGCAGCCGAAGATGACCACGCGGCCTTTCTCCAGGTGGCGGATGGCCTTACCGCGGATATAGGGCTCGGCGATTTTGTTCATCTCCACGGCCGTCTGGACGCGCACGGGCACCTCGCGCTGCTCGAGGCAGTCCGCCAGGGCCAGGCAGTTGATGACGGTAGCAAGCATGCCCATCTGGTCGGCGCGGGTGCGCTCCATGCGGCCGCCTCCGTCCTTGATGCCGCGCCAGAAATTGCCGCCGCCCACGACGACGCCCACCTGCACGCCCGCTTCGACGCATTTTTTGATGACGTCGCACACGCCGCCCATCACGTCGAAATCGAGCCCGCGGTGCTTGTCGCCCGCGAGAGCCTCGCCGCTGATCTTTAAAAGTACGCGCTTGTACTTGATGTTGCTCATAAAAAACACTCCATTTCTCAGGATACTCGTCTTATTCTATAATACTTCGGCCCGGTTGAAAAGGGGAATTTTTATTTTTTCTCCGGGTTCTTTTCGCTTTGTGCATCTTTCCCGGGCCGGAACGTTTTAATGATTGCGAAAGCCGCCGGAATGATATATAATATTATAACATTTCGGAATTAAGCCCGAGAGGATGGAACGTATGGCAGAAGAATTCAAAGCGCCCGAATCCAAAAACTTCATCAGCGCCTTTGTCGAGGAGGACACGGCTCCCGGCGGCCAGTACGAAGGGATGCAAGTCCACACCCGCTTCCCGCCTGAACCCAACGGTTATCTGCACATCGGCCACTGCAAGGCGCTGTGCATTGATTTCGGCACCGCCGAAAAATATAACGGCATCTGCAACCTTCGCATGGACGACACGAACCCCTCCAGAGAGGATACCGAGTACGTCGACGCCATCAAGGAGGATATCCACTGGCTTGGCTTTGACTGGGGCGATCGGTTCTTCTACGCCTCGGACTATTTCGACAAGATGTACGCGTGCGCCGTCGGCCTCATCAAAAAGGGACTCGCCTATGTCTGCGAGCTCACGCCCGAACAGATGAAGGAGATGCGCGGTGATCTCACGCACCCCGCCGTCAGCCCCTTCCGCGACCGTCCGATCGGGGAATCGCTCGATCTCTTTGAGCGGATGAAAAACGGCGAATTCCCCAACGGCACGATGACGCTGCGCGCGAGGATCGACCTGGCCTCCGGCAATTTTAACCTCCGTGACCCGGCCATCTACCGCATCAACCACATGCCCCACCACCGCACCGGCAGCAAGTGGTGCATCTACCCGATGTATGACTTCGCCCATCCCATCGAGGACGCGATGGAGCACATCACGCATTCGCTTTGCTCGCTGGAGTTCGAGGCGCACCGCCCGCTCTATAACTGGGTGGTGGACAACTGCGACCTCCCCGCCAAACCCCGTCAGATCGAGTTTGCCCGCCTGGGCATCAACTATACCGTCATGTCCAAGCGCAAGCTCCGCCAGCTCGTCGAGGAGGGCAAGGTCTCCGGTTGGGATGACCCGAGGATGCCCACGCTCTGCGGCCTGCGCCGGCGCGGCTATACGCCCGCCTCCATCCGCAATTTCTGTGACCGCATCGGCGTGTCCAAGGCCGCGTCCACGGTCGAGTTTCCGTTTCTCGAGCACTGCCTGCGCGAGGATCTCAACGAGACGGCGCACCGCGCCATGGCTGTGCTCCGGCCGGTGCGGCTGACCGTTGTCAACTTCCCCGAGGGAAAGGGCGAGACCTTCACCGTCGAGAACAACCCCACCGACCCCGCCGCCGGCACGCGGGAGGTCACCTTCAGCCGCGATCTTTATATCGAGGCCGACGACTTTCTGGAGACGCCCGTCCCCAAATACAAGCGCCTGTACCCCGGCAACGAGGTGCGTCTCAAGGGTGCCTATCTCGTCACCTGCACGGGCTGCGTGAAGGATCCGGACGGCAACGTCGCCGAGATCCTCTGCGAGTATGACCCGAATTCGCGCGGCGGCGATCCCGCCGACGGGCGCAAGGTCAGGGGCGCTACCATCCACTGGGTGGACGCCGCCACCGCCGCGGACGCCGAGGTGCGCCTCTACGACAACCTGTTCGCCGACGAAGACCCGGACTCGGGCGACAAGAATTTCCTTGACTGCCTGAACCCCGCCTCGCTCGTGGTGCTCACCGGCTGCAAGATCGAGGCATCCCTTGCAAACGCCCGCCCTGCCGACCGCTTTCAGTTCATGCGCATCGGCTACTTCTGCGCCGACAGCAGGGACTCCTCGCCGGAGCATCCGGTGTTCAATCGCGCCGTCAGCCTCAAGGACAGCTTCAAGACTGCAAAATAATCAGATCACCCGCCGCGCCCGGTTCCAAACGAACCGGGCGCGGCGTTTTTTATTCATAATACCAGCTGCGCCGGTAAACGCTGGGCGTGATGCCCTCGTGAGACTTGAAGAGGTCGATGAAATGGCTCGTGTTCTGAATCCCAACATCGCAGGCCACCTGCGCTATGGGCCGGTCGGTCGTGCGCAGAAGTTCCTTGGCCCGGTTCAGCCGGATGGACTGAAGGTATTCGTTGGGCGTGTAGCCGACATAGTGCTTGAAGAGCTTTTGAAAATAAAATTTGCTGACTGCGAACTGCCGTGCCAGATCGTCGAGCGTGATACGCTCGGCATAGTGGCCGGCGAGGTAGCTGCGCGCCTGCTGGACATACTCCGGCACACCCAGCCAGTCACGCTGCACGTCGGTGTTTCGGATGGTTTCGGCGAGAATCTGCGTAAGCAGATCGGAAGCGTAGACATCGGTTGTCAGGGTACTCTCAGTATTGTTATAGAGCGAGATAAGCGAACGGAGCATCTGGGTGATGCGGTTCGACGGCGGCATGGTCACAACGGGGCTGCCCTTGTTCTGCATCTGGAAGATACTGTAATATGCAGCGCTCGTCGGCCCGTAAAAATGGACCCAGAGGACGTGCCACTCTCCCGCCTGCTCGGAGGTGCGGTAATACTGAGCGTTCTGGCAGTCGATCCAGAAGAGCTGGTTGGGCTTGATCGACCAGGTCTGCCCCCCGTAGTCGAGCAGTCCTTCGCCGGAGACCGTATATTTGATCAGATAGGAGGCAAGGCCCTCGCGCCGCGTATAATATCCGCCGTGCGCGATGAAATCTCCCAGCTCCTGCACGTGCAGCACCGACGTCTTGGCAATCTGGCTGGGCGTGACCGTCAGCCACAGAGACTCGGGGGCGAGATCCAAATGATAATTCAGCCTGACCTGGCTCATGCTAACACTCCTTCGCAAGATTATGTTATTATTGCGCAACAATAGATAGTGCTTTTTTTCTGGTTTCATCTATAATACCAATATCAATGGTAATTTCAATAGATTTAGTTTGATTTCCAGAAAAAGTTTTGTTGGTTTATCCGTTATATTTTCCTTTATATGGCATAATTGCCAGTTGTTTTTGAATATCCACCAAATTTTCACTATTGGAATTGTTACATTTCACAATAGCAAGAATCAAGTATTCCCGTTTGACAAGGTTTGTATGCTGATGGCTGTGCGCCGCACTGCCGCGAAGGAGAAAGCGACATGAATGCAAGAGAACGAGTTCTGAAGGCCCTGAAGAGAATGGGCGGAACCCCCGACCGCGTACCGGTTCAGTTTGACCTGTGCAGACAGCATATCGAATATTTTTCCAAAAAATACGGTATCCCGGTCGATATCACCGACAATGTCTACGAGGACGTAACCTGGCGCATCAGCGCCAACGAGCTTCGGCTGAAGATGGGCTCCGACCTCGTCATCTGCGGCGCATCCACGCCCGAGGACTGGAAGCCCGAGGTGGGGCCGGACGGCTCCTGGTACAACGAGTATCACATGAAGATGCGTCAGGGGCCCGTCTACGCCGACGTGATCGGCTATCCTCTCGCCGACATCACAAGCGTTGAGGAAGTGGACGACTACGAGTTCCCAGACCCCCATATCCCCAGCCGCTACACCAAGGCCGAGGAGCTGATCGCGAAGTACAAAAAGGACTATGTGATCGTCGGCAACATTGAGGTCACGATGTTCGAGCTCTCACAGCAGCTGATGGGCATGGAGAATTTCCTCTGCGACCTCCAGATGGAGGAGCCGCACATCGACCGCCTCTTTGAGCGCTGCATCGAATTTCAGACGGCCGTGGGTCTTGAACTCATCCGGCGCGGCGTAGACATGATCTGGGCCAGCGACGATTACGGCTCGCAGAATTCCCTGCTCATCTCCGAGCGGCTGTTCCGCGAAAAGGTCAAGCCGCACTACCGCGCCATGTTCGAGGCGTTCCGCGCCGCCAATCCCGACATCATCATCGCCTTCCACTGCGACGGTGCGGTGAAGCCCATCCTCGGCGACTTCGCCGAGCTCGGCATCGAGGTATTCAATCCCGTGCAGCCCGGCGTGCCCGGCCACGGCCCGCAGGAACTCAAGGACTTTATCGGCGACAGGCTCTGCTTCTGGGGCGCCATCGACCAGCAGAGGCTCCTGCCCCGCGGCACCGATGAGGAGCTCGCCGCCGAGATCGAATCACGCATGCGCATTCTCGGCAGGGACCGCGGATTTATCATCGCACCGGCACATATCATTCAGGCGGACGTTTCGCCCGAACGCGTCGAGACGTTCCTCTCGATGTGCCGGAAATACGGAGCAATCTACGGCTGACACAGCGCCCGAAAGCCGCGTTTCATGGCGGGCGGGCAGTATGGGGGGACAAAAAATGACTTATGCATTGGAACTGAAAGACATCACCAAGCGCTTTCCCGGCGTCCTCGCGCTCGATCGGATGAGCCTGCAGGTCGCTTCGGGCGAGGTGCACGCGATCTGCGGCGAGAACGGCGCAGGAAAATCCACCTTGATGAAAGTCTGCACGGGCGTTCATCAGCCAGACAGCGGCGAGATTCTGCTCAACGGCAGCCGGGTCACGTTTCGTAACCCGAACGAGGCCTACCGGAGCGGCATCGCGATCATGTATCAGGAGACGAGCCTTTTCGAGCAAATGACCGTCCTCGAAAACATGTTCGTCGGCCACGAGCCACGCAAGCGTGCGGGTCTGGCAAAGGTGATCGATTACGCGGCCGAGCGCGAGCAGGCCGGCCACATCCTCGAGCTGCTCGGCACCGACCTCGACATGGACGAGAGGATCTGCGAGCTCGGCATGGCCAAGAAACAGATGGTGGAGATCGCCAAGGCGCTCACCTTCGACGCCAAGATCCTCATCCTCGACGAGCCGACCGCCTCGCTGACACAGCGCGAGGTGGACGCCCTGTTCAGCGTCATCCTCAAGCTCAAGGCCCGCGGCATTGCCATCGCCTACATCAGCCACCGTCTGGAGGAGATCTTCAGTATCTGCGACCGCGTGACCGTCATCCGCGACGGCAAGTACATCTCCACCTGCAACGTCTCCGAGACGAACAAGGATAAGCTGGTCGCGGACATGGTCGGCCGCGACATCGGCGCCTACTATCCCAAGGAAACCATCGCCATCGGCGGCGAGGTGTTCCGTGTGGAGCATCTGAAGCAGGAGGGTCTCGTCAACGACGTGAGCCTCCATGTGAACAAGGGTGAGATCGTCGGCGTCGCAGGTCTGGCAGGCGCGGGACGCACCGAATTTTCGCTGGCCGCGTGCGGCTTTACTCCCGCCGACAGCGGCAGGGTCATCGTGGACGGGAAAGAGATCCCGCTCCGCTCCGTAACGAAGTCCATGGACGCGGGCGTGGTGTATGTCTCCGAGGACCGCAGCAAATGCGGCCTCGTCGTTGACATGTCGCTCAACGACAACATCTCGCTGCCGCAGATCAAAAAATTCTCGAAGCGGATGTTTGTCAACCAGGCCAAGTGCCGTGCCGTCTCGAAGGATGCCATCAAGCAATTTGACATCAAGGCGCCGAACGAGGATTTCATCGTGGCGAACCTCTCCGGCGGCAATCAGCAGAAGGTCTCCGTCGCCAAGGGCGTCGCTCTTCACCCCAAGGTTCTGATCCTCGACGAGCCCACCCGCGGCGTCGACGTCAACGCGAAGGCGGAGATCTACTCCATCATCTCGGGCTTCGCAAAAAAGGATCTCGGCATCCTGATGATCTCCTCAGAAATGCCGGAGCTTCTCGGCATGTGTGACCGGATCTACGTCATGCGCGACGGCCTGATCTGCGGCGAGCTTTCCCGGCAGGAGGCCACCAAAGAGAAAATTCTTAAGCTCGCGCTTAACATCTGAGGGGGACGGCAGATATGAATAACAAACGGAGTAAAAAGTCCATGCCCTCGGAAATGACGCTTGGTCTTTTCGTGGTCATCATTTTCGCGCTGCTCTGCGTTGTGGCGAAGGACTTCGGTTCCGTCAACAACATCATGAGCATTCTCAACCGCTTCAGCTACATTCTCATTGCCTCGATCGGCATGAACATCATCATGATCACCGGCAATATCGATGTCTCGTTCGGCGGCGTGATCTCGGTCATGTGCATCCTGATGGCGTTCATCGGCAAGAAGGGCGCTCCCATCTATGCGTTCATGCCCGCCGCGATGCTCTGCGGCGCCATCCTGTGCATGTTCAACGGGCTGCTCATCACCAAGCTCCGCATTCCCGCCATCGTCGCCACGCTGGCCACCACGCAGATCTACGCCGGTGCCCTGCCGCTGATGATCGAGGGTTCCATCTACGACCTGCCCGCCTCCTTCACCTGGCTCGCTTTTGAGGCGAAGGTCTTTAAGTTCGTGCCGCTGAGCGTCATCCTGGCGCTGATTCTGCTGGTCATTGCCCTGCTCTTCATGAAATATTCCCGCTTCTTCAAGAGCCTCTACGCCATCGGCAACAACGTCAAAAGCGCCCGCCTCGCAGGTATCAACGTCGACCGCACGATCATCATCACCTACGCAATCGCCGGCCTGATCCTCGGCGTCGCCGCCACCATCATCGCCACCGCCGGTCAGCGCGTCACCACTACCATGGGCGCCGGCATGGAGATGACCTTTATCGCGGCCGTCGTCGTCGGCGGCACGAGCGTCACGGGCGGCTCGGGCAGCATCCTCGGCACCGCGTTCGGCTCGCTGCTCCTCTCGATCATCGCCCCCGCCCTCTACCACCTGGGCATCAGCGACTCCTGGAGCACCGCGGTCATGGGTGCCATCATCATCATCGCCGTCTCTGTCGGCGCACTCAAGGGCGTGCGGCGCAAGCGGACGGACCGGGCGAAGGAGGCGTAAACCGATGAAATCGAAAAAGTTCAACTTCAATTTCGCGCTCGGCGCCCTGTTTCTGGTACTCTTCATCGCGATCGGCCTGAAGACGCCCAACTTCTTCAAGCCGGACTACCTCGTCAACGTTATGCTGCGCAACATCATAGAACTCGGTATGATTGCGCTCCCCGTCACGCTGGTTGTCATCACCGGCGGCATTGACCTCTCCCTCGGCTCCATCGCCACGCTTTCGGGCATCATCGGCGGTATGTCCTATAAAGCCACCGGCAGCGGTATCCTCGCAGTGATCCTTGTGCTGCTCGTCGGCCTGGCCTGCGGCTGGTTCAACAGCCTGCTCGTCACCAAGCTGAACATCCCCGCGATGGTGACCACCCTCGCCACGTTGTACCTGTTCCAGGGCATCGCGCGAGGCATCACGCAGGGCAACAGCGTATATGCCTTCCCCGCCGCCAAGTGGCTGGGCAACTTTGAGATTGGCTCCTTCCCCATTCAGATCATTTTCTATATCGTGCTGGCCGTGTTCTTTGTCCTGCTGCTCTCCCGCACCTACTACGGCAAATATCTCTACGCAATCGGCCATAACGAGATTGCCAGCCGCTTCGACGGCATCAACACGGTCCGCTGCAAAATGATTGCCTATATCCTCAGCGGCCTCATGTCCGCGTTCGCCGGCATGATCATGCTCGGCCGGTTCTCCTCCATGAAATACACCGCCGGCGACGGCATGAACCTTAAGGTCGTGACAATCATCGTCCTCGGCGGCACAAGCATCAACGGCGGCGTTGGTTCCATGGTCGGCACGATCATCGCCACGCTCATCATCGCCGTACTGAACTCCGGTCTCACCGTGCTGAACATCCCCATCGACGTGCAGACGATCGTGCAGGGCTCGGTGCTGCTCATCAGTCTGATCACTTATGCGATCATCGAAAAGAGAAATCTCTCCCATAAGAGACACGAGGTGTCCAAAGCGGTCAAGACCGCATAACCCGGTATTTGCGCCGAACCAGCGTAAATATAAATCAAAACTAGGAGGAATTTCAGAAAATGAAAAAGTGGATTGCCCTGCTTCTCGCTCTGGTCATGGTTCTTTCCCTGGTAGCCTGCTCCGGCGCCAAGAAAGAAGAGACCGCGGAGACCACCACAGCGGCCGCCGCCGAGACCAAGGCCGCTGACGCGAGCACCACGGCTGCCGCCGCCGAGACCACTGCCGCGGCTTCCAGCCAGGCGCTCACCATCGCGATGCTCCCCAAGTTCAAAGGTGAAAACTATTTCGACGCCTGCAAGGTCGGTGCTCAGGAAGCCGTTAAAGAAATCGGCGGCATCACCTTCCTGTACGATGGACCTCCCCAGAACGACGCAACCAACCAGCATCAGGTCGATATCCTTGAGGGCTGGATCGCCCAGGGTGTGAATGTCATCATTCTCTCCCCGAATGATCCCGACGCCATCACCGCCACCCTTAAGAAGGCTCAGGACAAGGGCATCAAAGTCCTGACCTACGACGCCGACGCCAACGACGGCCGCGACTTCTTCGTCAATCAGGTCACCGCCGACGGCGTGGCTACCGGCCTTGTCAAGGGCACCGCCGACAAGCTGAAAGCCAAGGGTTACGGCCCCGATAAGCCCGCCAACATTGCCATGGTCTCCTCCGCTGAGACCGACGCGAACCAGAACTCCTGGATCGCCAGCATTAAGAAGCTCCTTGCCACCAGCGATTACTCCTGGCTGAAGCTCGCTAACGACGCGATCTATTATCCCGGCCCCGCCGAGGATAAGAATCAGGAAATCGCCGCGACTCTGGTCGGCTCCATGGGCGAGGGCGACGGCAAGATCCAGGCCGTCATCGGTCTGACCTCCATGGCTACCCCGGCTCTGGGCGCCGCCTATGAGTCCGCCGCCAACAAGCCCGACGCGAGCAAGGTCGTTCTGACCGGCCTGGCCACCCCGAACGCCATCAAGGACTACATCAAAAACAAGGACAATCCGATGGATGCCGGCGTTCTCTGGAACTGCATGGATCTCGGCTATCTGGCCGTGCAGACCGGCTATCAGTACGCCACCGGCGCTCTGGCCAAGGACGCGACCTCCATTACCGCCGGCCGCCTCGGCGAAAAGCAGATCAAGGACGGCATGGTTATTTTGGGCGACGCTCTCATCTTCGACGCCTCCAACGTCGACCAGTTCAACTATTAAGTTTTTTCCCATTCTGATCTGATCTCAGGCGAACCGATGCGCCAGCCGCTCCGTCATGGACGGCTGGCGCATCTTTCCCCGGCATCACTTTTTCCCCATTTTCAAGGCGGAGCGGCGGCTGTTTTTCGTCTTCCGTCTCTGCGGAATCATCTGTCCGCATGTGTGCAGGATAATGCGCCCGTGCGATATTATCCCGTCAATATCTAAGCAAGATTTTATTATTTGTCGGCAACATAATCAATCGACTTGAAATAACTTTGACATTATAATAACATTTATCCGTTATTTTCTTTGTATATATGTATTTTTTTGACTCTTAAATATAACAATATTTAAATATTTCAGGAGGTGCCCCATGGAACGCTACGCATGGAAAGCAACTGTTCCCCCCGGGAAGCTGGAGGAGTACGTCTCCCGTCACAATCACATCTGGCCGGAGATGAAGCAGGTTCTCAGCGACGCAGGCATCCGCAACTACACCATTTGGAACGTCGGCAACGAGCTTTTTGGATACTACGAGTGCGACAGCGTCGAAACTGCCGCCCGCATTCAGGCGGAAAGTCCGGTCGTGGACAAATGGAACGAGTATATGAAGGATGTCATGCTGATGGAAATGGATCCCGCAACCGGCGCGCAGCCGCTGATGAAGCAGGTCTTTCTGTTTGATGGATTGGGAGGAAACAAGGATGAATGAAGCACGGATCGAGCAAGCGTACGTCTGCGCAAAGGAGGAATATGCCGCTCTTGGCATCGATACCGAAGCGGCGATGGCCAGGGCAGATGCGATTCCAGTCTCCATGCACTGCTGGCAGGGCGACGACGTCATCGGGTTTGACGGCGTCGGTTCTCTCACCGGCGGCATTGCCACAACCGGCAGCTATCCCGGCCGCGCGAGAACGCCCGGCGAGCTCCGCAGCGATATTGATTTTGCCCTCACCCTGATTCCCGGCGTCAAAAAGCTCAACCTGCACGCCTCCTACGCGGAAAAGCGCGGCAAAACCGTCGACCGTGACGCCTACACCATCGACGAGTTCCGCGAGTGGGTCGACTGGGCAAAGGCCGCCGGCCTTGGGCTCGACTTCAACCCCACCTATTTCTCGCACCCGAAAATGGACGGCGACTTCTGCCTCTCCAGCTATGACAAGGGTATCCGCGACTTCTGGGTCGAGCACGGCATCCGCTGCCGCGAGATCGGCCTGGAGATGGCGAAAGCCACCGGAACGCCCTGCGTCATCAACTACTGGATGCCCGACGGCTATAAGGACACCTGCGTCGACACCAAAATTCACCGCGATCTGATGACCGAGTCGCTCGACCGGATCTTCGCGCCAAAGATCGATGAGACGCTCGTCCCCTGCTCCATCGAAAGCAAGCTCTTCGGCGTTGGTGTGGAGAGCTACACCGTCGCGAGTCACGAGTATGCCTATGGCTACGCCGTGAAGAACCATAAGGTCTATACCCTCGACGCCGGGCACTTTCATCCCACCGAGGTCATTTCGGCAAAGATCTCCGCGTGCCTGCAGTTCCTCGACCATGTTCTGCTGCACGTCTCGCGCGGCGTCCGCTGGGACTCCGACCACGTCATTGCCTGGAACGACGAGCTGCAGGCCATCATGGACGAGATCGTGTTCAATTCCTTTGAGGGCCGCGCGTTCATCGGCCTGGACTACTTCGACGCCTCCATCAACCGCATCGCCTGCTGGGCCATCGGCATGCGGAATGCCCGCAAGGCACTGCTGTCCGCGACTCTCGCGCCCGCCGCCGCCATGCGGAAGGCGGAGCATGAAAACGATCTGACCGCCCGGCTGGCCCTTCAGGAGGAGCGCCGCACGCTGCCGGTCGGCGCGGTGTGGGACTACTACTGCCTGAAAAACGGCGTGCCCACGCGCATGGACTGGCTCGCACGCGTCAAGCAGTACGAGTCCGACGTTCTGCTCGGGCGCTGAGGGTGCAGAATCATGTTTTTTAAGGAAAACGAAGCTCTGCTCTCTGAATTCTCCCGCGTATCCCGTACGGTCGGCGCGCGCGCCGACTATGTGCAGGGCGGCGGCGGCAACACGTCCGTGAAACTGCCCGGCGGACTGATGGCCATCAAAGCCTCCGGCTTCCGCCTGAAAGACATCACCCCCGCCGGCGCCTACGCCGTACTGAGTTATGAGGCCCTGCGCCGCTTTTACCTCGGCCGGGAGACAGAGGATTTCCCCGACGTGGAGAAGGCCGGCTCCGAGCAGGCCAAGGCCGCCGTGCAAGCCATTGAGGGTCTCGCTCCTCTGCGCCCCTCCGTGGAGGCCGGGTTTCACTCCCTGCTCGCGACCTTTGTCGTCCACACGCACAGCGTTTACGCGAATCTCGCCGCCTGCTGCACAGAGTGCCGGGAGGTCGCCGCGAAGGCGTTTGCGGGCGCGGACTACGTCTGGGGCTGGGTGCCCTACACCGACCCGGGCGCGAACCTGACCTTCGCCATCCGCGACGAGCTGCGCCGTGTTGAGGCGGAGTCGGGCCGCTGTCCATCGGTCATTCTCATGCAGAACCATGGCATCATCGTCCACGACGACGACCCCGACCGCTGCATGGCCATCCACGCGGACGCCAACAGACGCCTCGCGCTGCAATTCGGCCTGACGGCCAATTCCTTCCCCGACGTGCGCGTAAAGGAAATGGCCGGCGGTATCTGGGCAGCCGACTGCAATTATCTCCGCGAAAGGCTCCGCAACTGCGTCTACTCCTACAACACCTTCCTTGAGCTGCCGCTCTACCCCGACCAGATGGTGTTCCTGATCGGCTCGTTCTTCATGGACAGGGACGGCTTAAACGACAGCGAATGCGTCGCCAGCACAAAGACCGGCGAAATGCTCCTGCGGATGGACGGTGAGAAGGCGCTGACTCTCGCGGAAACGCTCTGCGCCGTGCTGTTCGTCAAGGAGCACATCGAAACGTCCGGCCGCGTGGTCTCTACGATGGGCGAGGCTGCCAAGCGCTTCATTGCAAACTGGGAAAGCGAAAAATACCGTAAATCTCTGGCGGGGAAAAAATAAGGAGGCTTTGGCATGAGAACTCCGTTAAGTTTGCTGGCTTTCGACCTCGGCGCCAGCAACGGCCGCGCAATTCTCGGCCATTTCGACGGCGAAAAGGTTAAAATGCGCGAGCTGCACCGGTTTGAAAACAACTATATCGACCTCAACGGCGTTCTCTACTGGGACACGCTCAACCTCTTCTTTCAGATGAAGCAGGGGCTTCTTGCCTTTCGCGAAGCCGGACTGGGCGAGCTTGCTTCCTTCGGCATCGACACCTGGGGCGTGGATTACGGCCTGCTCGACCGGCACGGTCAGATGCTCGGCAATCCCCGCTCCTACCGCTACGCGGTGGACAGCGACATCGACGCTGTCCGGGCGATCATTCCGGCGGATGTCCAGTTCCGCCGCACCGGCATCGCCACGCTGAACTTCAACACTGTTTTTCAGCTCTACCGGCGTCGGCTGGAATATGACACGGCGCTCAAGCAGGCCGACGTTATGCTGCTCATGCCGGATCTGCTCGGTTACTTCCTCACGGGCGAAAAGCGCACCGAGTACACCAACGCGACAACCAGCATGCTGCTCAACCCGACCACGCGCGACTGGGACTGGGAGACGATCGACGAGCTGGGTCTTCCCCGCCGCATCTTCACACCTCTCGACCGCGCCGGTCAGCTGCGCGGCAGCCTGCTGCCCTCCGTCGCGGAGGAACTCGGCGTCAACCGCGCGGCGTTCGCCGCGGTTGGCACGCATGACACGGCCTCCGCCGTCGCGGCCATCCCCGGCAGCGGCAATTTTGCCTTCTGCTCGAGCGGTACCTGGTCGCTCTTCGGCGTGGAGACGGACAGACCCATTCTCACGGACGCCGTACGCAACGCGAACTTCACCAACGAGGGCACCGTGCAGGGAGGCTTCCGGCCGCTGCGCAATATCATGGGCCTCTGGCTCATCCAGGAGTGCCGCCGTGACTGGAGCAGGGACGGCAACAAGCTCTCCTGGAACGAGATCGTCGAGGCCGCGCGCCTGGCCGAGCCGCTGCGCTCCGTCATCGACCCGGACTACCCCGACTTCTTCGGCGCGGGCAACATGGCCTCCAAGATCCAGGCATTCTGCGCGCGCACCTCGCAGCCCATTCCCGAGTCGGTCGGTCAGATCGCGCGGTGTATCTACGAATCCCTCGCCCTCAAGTACCGCTGGGCGCTCTCCCGCCTTGAGGAGATCAAGGGCGCGCATATCGACGCGCTCAACATTGTCGGCGGCGGCATCCAGAACAAAATGCTCAACCAGATGGCGGCCGACTCGATCAACCGTCCCGTCGTGACCGGCCCGATC
>Ga0183095_10635_pt2 | contig 62045 bp, 61 predicted proteins | sample BioMet4_FD_130346 | JGI IMG/M metagenome (GOLD analysis project Ga0183095, IMG submission 130346) | Microbial communities from bioreactor (seeded with sewage sludge) at LBNL, California, USA - Biofuel metagenome 4 (v2) (version 3) | ecosystem: Engineered > Bioreactor > Anaerobic > Unclassified ... | reverse complement strand
GCCTGTCACGCTAGAGGTCGTCGGTTCGATCCCGATCCGAGTCGCCATTTGCTGCTATGGCTCAGTTGGCAGAGCACATCCTTGGTAAGGATGAGGTCATGCGTTCGAATCGCATTAGCAGCTCCATTAAATCCTCAGTATCCATGCGGGTATTGAGGATTTTTTCTATCCAGATATATTTTTATAATAAGGGTCTTTTGGGGCGTTTGACCCCATATCGAGGGGTCAAAATGGGGTCAGATTTTGGGCGATAAATAAGGCGAAAAGAAAGCCCGGAGAGTTAATCCCCGGGCGTATCTTTGTATAAAGTCACAAATTTTAAATGATTCTTTGTGCATTATTTACTTTACATTGCTCCGATACCGTAGTATAATATAATTACAGATTAAGAGAGAGCCGCAGATGCAAAAAGGCATCGGGCTAACGGAGAATAACATGAAAAACACAGTTACATTATTTGGTCTTGAAATTGATGTCACGTTTGACGATTCAGAAACTTTTGAATTTACAACCAGTAATGGGGATGTTTACGAGGAAACGGCCATTACGGATGACAATCGCTTAATCGCTTTTGACAATGCTGTCTGTGCCTATGTGCAACTAAGTGGTAATGCAAGTGAGGCTTTATAAATGCTGATAAGTTTGAGGGAGTACGCCGAGAAAGTTGGTCGTACTCCCGATACCATAAAACAAAGGTGTGGGCGCGGTTGCTTTAAGACTGCTAAAAAAATCGGCAGGAACTGGGTAATAGATAGTGAGGAACCGTTAATTGATAATCGAAAATCAAATAAATAAAAAAAGCCGCACCGGAAATTAATCCGATGCGGCCTAATTTTGTCTATTCGGTTTTATTTGTTGCCCTCAGAATCGCCGCATACGCTCCGTTTGCCGAGGTACTCACAATTACTGCGTTGAGCGGGATAATCGCCAGCACCGCAACGTCCGTGTTTCCCGTGAACAGGTTAGCCGCAAGCAGGATAGTAAAAATACCCGCCGGTTTATTGCCGGCGGGTATTTTCTTCTCAATCAGTTCATTCATCCGGCAGGCTCTAATTCTATGCATATCATTTATTTTGAAGATGAACTGGTAGAACTGCCTGAACTATTTCTTCCGCCTCTCCCGAACTGCATGATCTCTATTGCTGTCGGCGTAGTCCCATTCATCGTGATTTTTAATATGCTGCCTACTTTTATGTCTGTTAGCTTTGCAGCAGATGTACTGCCTTTGCTTTGCATAGAAATAATGTTTTCGTCAGAAATGGTAATTACTTTTTTCTCTCCTGTCGGTGTCAGTACTTCACGCATTCCTCCGCCTTGTCTTGGAGCACCGCTTGTAGGGTAACTGCCACTGGGCGCCGATCCGCTTGGTTTCTTTCCGTTGAATTTTACTGTCCCATTCTTTGAATTTGCTGAACCAGCTCCATTCTGCGATCTATTCCCAGATGCTTCCGCATTCATTGTTCCCAATTCCAGCGTTAACTCTTTTCCATTGATAGCTGTTACCTTGCCATATTGTTCCGCATTTGCACTGCTACTTTGTGAAGATAGATTCTGTGCAGACCCACTTTGCGCGGAACAGCCTGTTGCCAATAACGCAACTACACAGATAATCGCCAGCATTTTTTTCATAAAGAAAGGCCATCTCCATTTCATCTAAAATATATCCTATCATAGAGACCGTAGGTGAACTTTATATGACCATGCTATGTAGATACTGTGATAATGAAAAATCAGCATATCAATGTAAGCAATGCGTTATTAACAAAAAATTCCCCGCGGCCAATAGTCCAGCAGGGAATTTGCAATATCATCATCATTTTAAAAAAAATATGTAGATATCAGATAACAAACATTACTAATCACAAAAACAGGAACTGCCACAATAGATAGCGTAGCGATCATCCAAAGGCGATACTGTTCGGAACCAAGCATATCAGCATCAAATCGTCGTTTTCCTGAATAATACCTCCCCAGAAGCGGGCGACTCTGCTTAAAATAGCTTTTCTTTAAAATCTTATGCACAATATAGTCTATAGCCATAAAAAATGCGACAAGCAGCAGCATTAAAGACGTATAATCTTGATCAAAAAAACTATGTGCTACAATGATTTTAATGATCCAAACAGATAAATTGATTAAAAAACAAACTATGAGAACATTTCTGATCCATCTAAAAATACGATTTACGTCTCCGTTTGATAAAGTCTTAAAAAGCCATCCAAAAAAAATAAATGCGCTGAAAATTCCCACAGTTAAAATAATTCCATGAATCATATTCATAATATTTTCCTCAATTGAGTATTAGTGATACACCAATTATAAAATACGATTAAATAAAAGTATATAGTATAAATCTTCCAATAGATACAAATAGCCCTCCTAACCTTTGCGGCTGAGAGGGCTTATAATTCATCTATTCGGTTTTCGTATCGTCTGTGGACAAATCAGGATTGTAGCCCAGCCCACTATTGATTGGTACCGGATTAATATGCCGAGAAAGCCCGTTTTTGCGCCATTTACTACCAATTCCGCAAAATCTTCTATGAGATTGGCATTCTAAGCAGACATTATTAAAACCATGCTTTCCTTTTTTCTGCGATGAAAAATATTCTTCACTTGCAAGAAGAAGTCTTTTACAGTCGATACACATTATCAATTTTTCATCAGTCATTAATAATAGCTCCTAAAATTTATTTAGCTTATTATAGCATAGACTGATTTCTATTTCTATCTCAAAGTTATTCCGCTGTACCATCTGGTGAGGTGTTTCTTCACGGAAAAGTTTTTGGTTATCTTCATTTCTTTCTGAAAATAGACATAAGGAAAGTGCCTGCAAATAAATTTATAAAATTATTTTTAATTAACCCAGTATTCTGTTCTCGTATTGCCCGACTCCCCTCATGACTGGATCCTTGTCGGGCGCAACCCCGATGCTGCCATGCACCGAATCGCATTCGCAGCTCCATTAAATCCTCGGTATCCATGCGGATATTTAGGATTTCGTATATTTAAATTGATTTTAATTTCCAAGCAACATACTGTCTGATCGTATCAGATAGCGGTATTCCCACGCTTATTGATGTTTCATGATAAATTTTATATACCATTTGAAAGCCGGTTCCGAACGGATCTTGCACCGCACGAACCTTCCTGTCAAGCTTTTTGATTTCTTCCTGTGTCATTTTGATACTCCCAAATGCCTGCCGGTTTAATTATCAGCAAGCATATCTTTGTCTAAAAGCCTTTTTTGTTATTTCTTGTTTTCAACGTTAATTTGCTTTTGGATTTTGTCAGTTCTTTGAAGCAGTTTTTCTTGATTCATCAATATTTGATCCATCTTTTGATGTAAATCTTCTAAGATGATTTCAGACTTAAGATTTGTTTTATAATCATTTAGTGCACGCAGTCTGTCCTTTTCTTCCTGCCTGTTCTGACTCATCATAATCACAGGTGCCTGAACGGCGGCTACACAAGAAAGAATTAAATTCAGAAGAATAAACGGATACGGATCATATGCTCTTGACAATATAAGGGCATTTAAAATAATCCAAAATATCAAGCATGAAAGAAACGCTATAATAAAAGTCCAACTCCCCGCAAATTTCGCAATATTATCTGCCATTTTTGCTCCAAACGACTGATTCTCATGTTGAACTTTATTTATATTTTTTGATACTTTTTCTTCCAACAGAAGATGTACGATTTCTTCCTCTTCAAGTGACTTATCACGGTTATCGCCAAGAATAATATTTGCAAGTTCAATCTTCGTCTTTTTATCCGTCATTTTATATACTTCCTCAAATTATAATATTAGCATTATTATAAAAGAACAATATCTAAATTGCAATAAAAAAATCTTTGCTGTTTTGTGTGGCCATTTGAAACAATTTTAGATTTTTAAATCTATTACAGCCTACTATGTGTTTCGTCGTACCTACTTTATGACTGCCGTGCATCACACTATTTTCAGCTCCAATTTCTAAGGAATACCGTATTCACCCATGGTAATTCCCCCATTTAAATCCTATCATACAAAAATTGCCCGCTGATTTAGTCATCAGCGGGCATGTCCTTTATCTGTTACATTTCAGACTGTCATATTAATTTTCTTTATTCTTCGGCTGGCTTAACTTCTTCAGGTTCCTCAACAATCTCTTCTTTAGCAGCCTTGATAGCAGCATAAATCTCATGTTCAGGATCAAGTATTTTCACTTCTGAAGGCAGGTTAAAATCAGCAGCTGTGATATTATCTCCAGATTCTTTTTCAGAGACATCAACTATGATTTCATCGGGCATAAGCTCTGCCCTTCCCGAAACTTCAATCTCCGATTTATAAATCTGTACTTGTAACAATCTGTGTTCCAATTCAACATGGCCACGGAAACTAATTGGCAAAGCCATTTTAACATCTTGATCCTTCGAGACTAATTGGATTGCAACATGAATAACTTTTCCCTCTACAGGGTGCTTTTGAACTTCCTTAATAAAACCGAACTTCTTTTCGTCTCCTAACATGACCCATAATTTAGCATTTGTCCCATGTTTTGCGATGATTTTGTTCAGCGCTACGCTCTCGAATTTTACGGAGGTAGAAGTTGTACCAGGGCCGTTAAGAACGCCCGGGATAAAACCCGCGTTCCTGACTTTTTTAGGTTTTTCGCTTCGTGCCAGCGCCTTTAAAATTATCTCTTCCATAAAAAACACTCCTTTTGGCTTCGCGCCATAATCTATAAAAATTATTTATCCGCCTCTTTGATTCTATACCTATATTATTCAAAGTCAAGCCTTACGAGTCGTATGAACCCGGAATATCTTTGGTAATGGGTCCTTAATTGTCTGCCGATCTGCCGAGTTGACCGGCAATCATACTGGAGTTTCCTCATTTTTTATAAAATGGCATGTGCCAGACAAAAAACCTTGAAAGTTGACATCTATGATGGTAGAATAAATACTTATGACATAGAAAGCAGGCTAATATTGAAAATTGACTTTTTACATCAAAGTACCGAACAGCGACGAGATCTGATTCTTCATGGCAGCATTGTAAGAACGCTGATGATGCTCTCTCTCCCCACACTGATGATGAGTGTTATTCAGTCCCTTATGCCTCTATCAGATGGCCTGTTCATTAACAATTCAGCAGGAACTCTGGTGGCCAGCGCGGTTACTTACAGTGAACCCGTCATCAATATGATGACTGCGTTGGCACAGGGTCTAAGTGTGGCGGCAATGGCAATTATTGGCCAAGCGAACGGTCAGGGTGATTTTAAAAGGGTCAAGAACATTTCTTCACAGATTGTTGTTTTCGCCTTTATTATGGGCTTCTGTATCGCACCAATATCGGCACTGGTGGCATTCCCCATCTCGGCCAATGTGGATGCGGAGATATCCCATAACGTAATGCTGTACATCAGTTTATACGCCTTCGTTTTACCTTTTTCTTTTTTAGAGAGCATCTACAATGCAATAAAAAATGCCACTGGAAAACCGGAGGCTACTTTTTTTCGTATGTTGATTATGCTAATGCTAAAAATTATTTTTAATTTTGTGTTTGTTTCTTGGCTGCGAATGGAAGTGATCGGCTGCGTCCTGTCTTCCTTCTTTTCGAATGTACTCATTTGTGTGTGGATGTTCTATGAGCTTTTTGTTAAAAAAGGGGACGATACGCTTTCGCTGAAAGGGTACAAGTTTGACAGTAAGCTTATCAGGCAATTGATTCGAGTGGGTATTCCCGCCATGCTTACCAGCCTGATGCTGAATCTTGGTTTCTTTCTGATTAATCATGAGACCCAGAAATACGGGGCCGTCGTTTTGAACGGACAAGGTATTGCCAACAATATCACGGCAGTCTGTTTCAATCTGCCGGCATCCTTTGGTGCCGCGGTGACTACGATGGTCAGTTTGAATATTGGTGCCCAACAGGCGGACAAAGCAAAACGTTCCTGCCTGATCGGCTGTATTGCCAGCGTAATCACAGCTATTGCAATTATTGGTATCATCGTCCCATCGTCACCACATCTCACAGTTTTGTTTACTCAGCGGGCGGACGTGCTTACCATTGCCAACAAGGCTTTACATATTTACACTTACTCCGTGGTAGGCTTCGGAATCTGCATGGCAATACAGGGCGCGTTTATCGGCCTTGGAAAGACGAGTGTGCCGATGGTGATCGGTATCCTACGAATTTGGCTTCTGCGGTATATTTTTATTCTGGCTACCGAACATGTTCTACAGTTTTACTCTGTATTCTGGGGCAATCTGTTTTCCAATTATGTAGCGGCGATAATCTCCATTATCCTAATTCTACGGGTAAAATGGGTCTCTGCGCTGCATTCGTGAAATTTTGAACTCATCACGTAAGAATGATATCCCCCTAAATAATATTGCAGTCCGTCCTGATTTGTAGCGAAGACTGCTTTCATCCTATTTATAAACATGATGTGCTAACCAAAATTGATTTTCTGCCGTCCTGTAAAAGGGCGGCTTTTATTTATGTTTACGATATGGTAATATTCCTGTATTTTTTTGGATTATTTTCATAAACTAATTATGAGGTGATCGTTTTGGATTATACAGGGTTTTATGAATTTCCGTTCCCTTCTGAACTTTCTGACGAAGATGCAAAATTAAAAAATCTTTTCTTAGCGCTTACGGATGATGAACAATTAAAATTGTTAAGCGGAAGTCATTCTTATGAAGAATTTCATAAGCGTATCAGTCAGCGCATAAAAAAAGAATAGCTTGTGCCGTCCCGTAAAAGGGACGGTCTTCTCCACAGCAGCGATTTGCAAGCTAATTTTTGTATTATTTTACATCAATCGGGAAATCCTATTGATGAGGTGATTTTATGTCTTATATTGACCCAAAACTTCGCAGCCGCTTTGAGTCCTTGTCCATTGATCTAAAGAATGAGATTCTGAAACGAGATGTAAAACTGTACACTATTCAAGATTTAATAAATTGTTTGGAATCTATTGTTTCAGGTGGTTAGATTTTGATTTTAATTCCAAGGCGGAGCGTTTGCTCCGCCTTTTTTTAATGCAGATTGCAACCCTCACTCATTGGAAAGAAATATAATCCCTAAATTAGCTTGATACTTACTCTTAATTAAATTTACAATTTTTGCCAGAGAAAATGTTTATCCTGTATCAAATTAAAGCAGTCAAACTGTTTATTTTATACGATTGACTATTTTTTATCAACATGATACTATAAGCTTCGGAAAAGACTTGTTATTTGAAAGGAGCAGATTCATGAGCGCATCATGTGACTTTAAAAAGCTGGATGAAATTTTAGAAAAACACCAATATAGCTCCGGCAGTATTATTGGTATTTTACAGGATACTCAGGAGGTTTACCGTTACCTTCCAAAAGAAATCTTTGATTACTATTCTGAGAAATTAGGTATGAGCCGTGCACGAATTTTCAGCATTGCAACCTTTTATGAAAATTTCTCCTTAGAACCAAAGGGGAAATATGTGATTAAAGTCTGTAACGGTACCGCCTGCCATGTTAGAAAATCCGTACCTATTTTAGATCAGCTGCGTAAAGACCTTGGTTTGTCTGATCACAAAGCCACAACGGATGATTTAATATTCACAGTAGAAACCGTTTCCTGCCTTGGCGCCTGCGGGCTTGCTCCTGCTTTGACTGTAAACGATGAGGTCATTGGCATGATGACTCCGGAAAAAGCGAAAGAACTGGTTAAAAAGCTCAAGGAGGAAAACGCTCATGCTGAAAAATAGAGAAGATTTACAAAACATCAGAAATGACTATAAGAAACGCTTGGATCAACAGCAGAAAAAGATACTGATTTGTGCCGGCACTGCTTGCGTTGCCAGCGGCTCTTTAGCGATTTACGACGAGTTTGTTAAATTGATCAATGAGAAAGGCATCAACTGTTCTGTTGATTTACAGCACGAAACTGAGGGAGATCACATTGGGATTAAGCAAAGTGGTTGTCACGGTTTTTGTGAAATGGGTCCCCTGGTTCGCATTGAACCAAAGGGCTATTTATATGTTAAGGTAAAACCGTCAGACTGTCTGGAAATTTTGGAAACGAGTATTTTGAATGATGATTGTGTGGATCGCATTATTTATCAAAAAGGCGGAGAAATGCATAAACACCAGGAGTCCATTCCGTTTTACAAGCTTCAAAAGCGTGTTGTTTTGGAAAACTGCGGACGCATAGACGCAACCTCTATTGGCGAATATCTCGCGGTGGACGGCTATTCAGCACTCGAACAGGCGCTCTTTGATATGAGCCCGGAAGAAGTTCTAAATGAAGTTGAAATTTCAAATCTTAGGGGACGCGGCGGCGGCGGTTTTCCCGCTGCACGCAAATGGTCACAGGTAAAGCGGCAGAAAGTCGAAAAAAAATGCGTGGTGTGCAATGGCGACGAAGGCGACCCGGGCGCATTTATGGACAGAAGCGTAATGGAGAGTGACCCCCACAGAATGCTGGAGGGAATGATGCTCGCAGCCTATGCCTGCGGTGCGGATGAAGGATACATATATGTTCGAGCGGAATACCCATTGGCGGTAAAACGCCTGAGCATTGCCATTGATCAGGCAAAAGAGCTCGGTCTGCTGGGAGAAAACATCTTAGGATCACATTTTAGCTTTGATATTAAAATCAGTCGCGGTGCCGGTGCGTTTGTTTGCGGCGAGGGCAGTGCGTTAACTGCATCCATTGAAGGAAAACGCGGTATGCCGCGCGTAAAACCGCCCAGGACAGTGGAGCAAGGTTTATACGGCAGACCTACTGTTTTAAATAATGTCGAAACATTTGCCAATGTCCCCGGTATCATTGCCAACGGCGGGCAGTGGTTTCGATCCATCGGCCCTGAAAACAGCCCTGGCACAAAGGCATTCGCGTTGACCGGTAATATTATGAATACCGGGTTAATCGAAGTGCCAATGGGTACGACGCTCCGTGAAATCATCTTTGATATTGGCGGCGGTATGCGCGGCGGCTCAGAATTTAAAGCGGTTCAAATCGGCGGCCCATCCGGCGGATGCCTGACTAAGGAGCACTTGGATTTGCCTTTGGACTTTGACAGCCTCAAAAAAGTCGGTGCTATGATCGGTTCCGGTGGTCTGGTTGTGATGGATGAAAATACCTGTATGGTTGAAGTGGCGAGATTCTTTATGAGTTTTACCCAAAATGAATCCTGCGGAAAATGTGTTCCCTGCCGGGAAGGCACCAAGCGTATGCTTGAAATACTGGAACGCATCGTGGCAGGAAACGGTGAATCCGGTGATATTGATTTGCTGTTGGAGCTGTCAGAAACGATCTCTGCTACCGCATTATGCGGACTTGGTAAGACTGCGGCATCACCTGTACTGAGCACACTGAAATATTTCAGGGATGAGTACGAAGCGCACATTAACGAAAAATGCTGCCCAACCAAAAACTGCAAGAAGCTTAGAAAAATTTACATTGACGCAAAATTGTGCAAAGGCTGCTCCAAGTGTGCACGCAATTGCCCTGTTAACGCGATTTCAGGTAAAGTGAAAGAACCATTCATGATTGACAGCAGCAAATGTATAAAGTGCGGTGCCTGTTTGGAAGCATGTGCTTTCAAGGCAGTAAAGGAGGACTAAACGATGAGCGGCGAATTTATGTTAATTGACAATATACCGGTAGAAATAGACGGCGAAAAGAATTTATTGAGTCTGATTCGTAAAGCAGGGATTGACCTCCCCACATTTTGCTATTATTCGGAGCTTTCCGTTTATGGCGCCTGCCGCATGTGCATGGTAGAAAATAAATGGGGCGGCATGGAAGCTGCATGTTCCACACCGCCTAAAGCTGGTATGGAGATTTACACGAACACACCCAAGCTTAGAAAATACCGCAAAATGATATTGGAGTTGCTGCTTTCCAACCATTGCAGAGACTGTACCACTTGCAGCAAAAACGGCGAATGTAAGCTTCAGGAACTGGCACAGCGATTTGGTATCAGCCGCGTTCGATTTGACAATACTGCAGAAAAGCCCAAATTGGACACCTCTTCCCTTTGTATTGAGCGAGATTCCAATAAGTGTATTCTTTGCGGCGACTGCGTAAGAATGTGCGATGAAGTGCAGAATGTCGGCGCAATCGACTTTATGTACAGAGGATCAAAAATGACGGTCGGCACCACTTTTAATGTACCCATTTCCGAAACAAGATGTGTTGGCTGCGGACAATGTGCCTCGGTTTGCCCGACCGGCGCAATTGTAGTAAAAAATGACACCGGTAAAATCTGGAAGGTGCTGAATGATCCCAGTATAAAGGTTGTCGTTCAGATTGCGCCTGCCGTACGTGTGGGCATCGGCGATAAATTAGGACAGAAAAACGGCGAGAATCTAATGGGCAAAATTGTTGCCGCACTGAAACGTTTGGGCGTTGATCAAGTATTTGACTCAGCAACCGGAGCGGATTTGACCGTCATGGAAGAAGCGAATGAACTGCTAAGCCGTTTGGAGACAGAAGAAAAGCTGCCTTTGTTCACTTCCTGCTGCCCTGCATGGATTCAATATGCAGAAAAAAATCACCCTGAACTGCTGCCGAATCTCTCTACCTGCCGTTCCCCAATGGAAATGTTCGGTTCTGTACTGAAAGAAGAATATAAGCAATCCAGCCGTCGGGTTGTCGTAGTTGCGGTTATGCCGTGCACCGCTAAAAAATTCGAGGCGGCAAGGGAAGAATTCAGTGAAAACGGCGTGCCCTATGTTGATTATGTGATTACTACACAGGAGCTTGTCCAAATGATTCGCGAAGCCGGTATTGTTTTTTCAGAATTGGAGCCGGAGGCAATTGATATGCCGTTTGGTACACAAAGCGGCGCGGGCGTTATTTTTGGCGTTACGGGCGGCGTTACCGAAGCGGTCATCCGCCGTTTATCGGATAATAAATCTGTTTCGGCTTTGCGTGCAATTGCATTTAACGGTGTGAGAGGCATGCAGGGGATAAAAGAAACATCGATTATGTATGGCGAACGCGAAGTAAAAATTGCCGTCGTAAGCGGATTAAAAAACGCGGAGAGTCTGATCAAGAAGATTCAGAGCGGAGAATCGCATTACGATTTTGTTGAAGTAATGGCATGCCCGGGCGGATGTGTATGCGGGGCAGGCCAACCGATTATGAATTTAGAAGGCAAGAAAAAGCGGAGCGCGGGTCTTTATGCAACAGATAAAATGTGCAGTATCAAACGTTCCGAAGAAAATCCAGTTATTATGTCTTTGTATTCCGGTTTACTCAAGGGTAAAGTTCACAAACTGTTACATGTGAAATACCAAGGAGAGAAACAGAAATGATGGAAATCAGCGTATGTATCGGCACTGCTTGCCACCTGAAAGGCAGTTATAATGTTATTGCGGCCTTTCAGCAAATGATTGAGGAAAGTAAGCTGAATGACCGTGTATGTGTGAAGGCAGCATTTTGCATGGGTAAATGCGAAAGCGATGGCGTATGCGTCAAAATTGGCGACGGTGAGTCGAAGAGCGTAACCACTGCTTCAGTCAAACATTATTTTAACACCTATGTTGTACCGGTCTTTTCAAAATAAGACTGAACGTTATTATAAGTATTCCCTTTGGCATAAATAAACACCCCATTCGTTAATCAGTATGGTCACTGAAATAACGAATGGGGTGTTTTTCATGGGACTCTGCCTTTAAGTCTTATTTTGCTTCGTAAAACGCTTTAATGCCCTTGTATGTCATGTAAACATCCAGTTTAGAAACAACCTCTAAAGGTGCGTGCATGGAGAGAACCGGAACACCGACATCCAGAACATCGACATTTAGATTTGCAATATAAACCGCAACCGTACCGCCGCCGCCGCCGTCTACCTTTCCAAGCTCGCCGATTTGCCACAGAACTTGATTTTGGTCAAAAATATTGCGAACTGAAGCAACAAATTCAGCAGTTGCTTCGCTTGAGCCGCTTTTCCCTCTGGAACCGGTGTACTTGGCCATACCGACACCGTTATTGATATAGCAGGAATTGGTTGCCTCATATGCGCTGGCGTATGTTGGGTCAAATGCAGCAGAAACATCGGCTGAAAGGCACTTTGACTTGCTTAAAACATGGCGTGTTTCCAAGCCTTCGGCCTGTGCAAGATCCGCGATAAAATAGTGCATAAATTCGGAATTAAGACCCGTGTTTCCGTCGCTGCCGATTTCTTCTTTATCGGCCAGAACAGTGACAATTGTGCTTTCCGGAGCTTTTGCGTTGATTGCAGCCATTACCGCCGGATAAGCGCAAACCCTGTCATCATGGCCGTAAGCACCAATCATACTGCGGTCAAAGCCGATATCCGTAGCCTTAAATGCCGGCACAAACTCAATGTCTGCGGATACAAAGTCTTCTTCGGTCATGCCGTATTTTTCGTGAATCAGTTTCATTGTGTTCAGTTTTACTAAATTATCGCCTTCGTCAGCTCTGACGGGACGGCTGCCAATAAGAATATTGAGATTCTCCCCCTCAATCGCCTTTGAAAGTGTTTTCTCCATTTGTTCGGAGCTTAAATGCGGAAGTAAATCAGTGATACAGAACTGCGGCTCGCCCTCTTCTTCACCGATACTGATTTCAACAACAGCACCATCCTTACGGGCAACAATACCATGCATGCAAAGAGGGATTGCCAACCACTGGTATTTCTTTATGCCACCATAATAATGTGTTTTAAAAAGTGAAATATCATCTTTTTCGTAAAGCGGATGCGGTTTTAAATCGAGGCGAGGGGAATCAATGTGTGCAGCGGCAATACGTACGCCGTTTTTACAGCCATTTTTGCCAATTACCGCAAGAATAATCGCTTTGCCGCGATTGTTATAATAGACTTTGTCGCCTGCTTCATATTTTTTGTCAGAATCGAACGGAACAAAGCCAGCCTTTTCAGCTGCTTTTACCGTGTAACTTACCGCTTCACGCTCAGTTTTTGACAGATTTAAAAACTTCTTATAGTTTTCACAAAAGTCATCCGCCTTTTTGATTTTGTCATCCGATACCTGAAAATAACCGTTCCTGCGGTTAACCAGCAACTCTTCCGTAAGTTTTTTAACCTCTGCGGTGTCTAATTTTTTAGCCATTGTTATTTTCTCCTTTGCTGTTAAATTGATAAAGTTTTCTGTAGTTATCGTAATTCTTCAGGACAGCACTAACATAGTTTTTTGTTTCCGCATATGGGATATTATCAAGCGACGTGCCATCCTTAGAAATATCCGGATTTTTTAGCCACGAATTTACTGTTCCAATCCCCGCGTTGTACGCACCGAGCGCAGTACCGGTTTGGCTATATTTGTCAAGAAGTAAAGACAAGAGCTTACATCCGTAACGAATATTCACTTCCGGCGTGTAAAGGTCTTGCTCTGTAAACTTTGCTTCGCTTTTCAGCTTTGTCTGAATCCACGCAAAGGTATCCGGGGTTAATTGCATCAAGCCAATTGCTCCCGCATGGGATTGAGCATCCGGGTTAAAATTGCTCTCCGCTTTCATAATCGAATAGACGAGCGCCGGGTCAAGATGGTTGGCTGTTGCTTCTTTGGCAACAATATCCGAGTATTTGAGCGGATATGTTTTTTTCATAAAATAATCATTTGCGCGATTTAAAGCTAAATAGCCAAGCAAAAGTAAAACCACCAATATGATACAAGTGACAATCACTTTTTTAAATACTTTCATTCGCATCTCCGATAATCTTTTCCAAAAGTCGGTTCGCTTCTGTTTGAATATTGTTTGAGTCAGTTGAACCGTCAAAAAAGTATTGTGCCCTTTTATGATAGTAGAAATTCTCCTGCTGCGCACCAATGCGTGCTTTAGCAAGCTCCAGTGAAATGGAATCACGGTTCATAATCCGACCCAGTCGCACTTCCTCCGGAGCCGTTACCGCAACGGTGACGGTACACAGCGAGTCGGCACCGCTTTCAAATAAAAGAGCCGCGTCAAGGACAATGACCTTTGCCCCGCTTTGCTGATAAACTGCAATTTGCTGAATGATCTGATTTATAATAATTGGATGAGTAATTTCATTTAATCTTGCAGCGCTTTGCGGATTTGAAAAAGCGCGCTGTGCAAGCAAACGACGATTTAAGCCGCCGTCTTCACTGATGATATCACTGCCGTATTCTGCTTTTAAAGAGGTGATACAGTCGGCATTCGTCACAGCCTGACGAGCAATTACATCTGCATCAATAATGATACATCCGGCTTTTTCAAACGCAGCTGCAACTGTTGACTTTCCTGCGCCCGTCGGGCCGGTCAACCCAATCACTATCTTATCCAAGGTGCAGCACCTCAAATCCAGCTGCACGGATCAGGCGGTTATATACAGCAAGCCCCACGCCCTTTGGCTCAGGACAACGTGCATACACTGTTTTGGCATGAATATCATCAAGCTTGCGCAGCGCATCGAAAAGTTCCCTCGCCTGCTCACCGTAATCATCCTCGCTGCCGTAACAAACGGTCGGTACTGTTAAACCGGAATCTTCGCCGTTATAGCAGAGCGCCGCCGTTCCCTCCACGCTATGGTGATTTACATAATTTCGATAGGTATCAAAATCACTGTCAATAATAATCACATTCGCTTTGGGTGAATAGTGTTTATATTTCATACCGGGAGAAGCGGCCCGAACGCCATTTTGCAGCGGGTTCAACACGGCATTGTCCATTTCCACCTCGCCAAGTACCTCTCGAAGCTGTTCCAATGTAATACCGCCCGGCCTTAAAAGGCGCGGAGGATTCGTTGCAAGGGTAATCACGGTCGATTCAACACCAACACCACAGGCCCCGCCGTCAAGAACAGCTTCGATTTTACCATTTAAATCGTTCATAACATGTTCAGCGGTTGTCGGACTCGGGTGGCCGGAAAGGTTGGCTGACGGCGCCGCAAGGGGAAGCCCCGCCGCATCAATCAGCGCTCTTGCAGCCGGATGCGATGGGAAACGTACCGCGACCGTGTCCAAACCGGCACTTACTTCATCCGGTATGATATCGGCTTTGGGCAGAATGATCGTCATTGGGCCGGGCCAAAATTTGTCTGCAAGTTTTTTTGCCGCTTCGGGAACCTCTTTAACCAACTTGTAAAGTTGGTTAAACTCCGAAATATGTACGATTAAAGGGTTATCCATCGGCCTGCCCTTGGCTGCGAAAATCTTCGCAACCGCTTTGCCGTTTAGCGCATTGGCTGCAAGGCCGTAAACGGTTTCGGTGGGTATGCCGACTAAACCCCCATCCTTTAAAATTTGGGCAGCCGTAAAAATTGCTTCCTGCTTATTTGCATCTAACAATTGGGTTTGCATTTATGAATCTCTCTCTTCCGACTGATTATCAATGGTATCTTGAAGCTTTGCGGCTCTGTCCGCCGTAATCAAAGCATCGATCACCTCATCGATATTTCCATTCAGAATATCATCAAGGCGATAAATCGTAAGGCCGATACGGTGGTCGGTCAAACGACCCTGGGGGTAATTGTAAGTGCGGATGCGTTCGGAGCGGTCACCGGTTCCAACCTGCGACTTGCGTTCTGAGGCAATTTTCGAGTTATGTTCCTGAAGTTTGGCTTCAAACAGTCTGGAACGCAGAACTTTCATCGCTTTATCTTTATTTTTGTACTGGCTTCGTTCATCCTGGCATTCAACCACCGTACCGGTTGGCAAATGCGTAATGCGGATGGCTGAGGAAGTCTTATTGATATGCTGGCCGCCCGCGCCGCTGGAACGGAACGTGTCAATTTGTAAATCCTTGGGGTTGATTTCGAGTTCAACTTCTTCCGCTTCCGGCAGAACGGCAACTGTGGCGGTTGAGGTGTGTACCCTTCCCTGTGTCTCCGTTTCCGGTACACGCTGGACACGGTGTACACCGCTTTCATACTTTAATCGCGAATAAGCGCCGTCTCCGGTAATCATAAAGCTGATTTCTTTTAATCCGCCAATTTCTGTTTCGTTGGTATTTAGGATTTCAGTCTTCCAGCCTCTTGACTCCGCATACATCGTGTACATGCGGTAAAGGACAGCCGAAAACAAAGCAGCCTCCTCGCCACCCGCTCCACCACGAATTTCAACGATAACGTTTCGTTCATCGTTAGGGTCACGGGGCAAAAGAAGTAGCTTTAATTCTTCTGTAAAGCGCTCGATATCCACTTTCGCACTTTGGAACTCTTCATCCGCCATTTCCTTTAAATCCTTGTCGGTGCCGCTTTCGTCCATCATTTCTCTTGCTTCCGTCATAGAACGGTTGGCTTTTACATACTCACGGTATTTCTCAACAATAGGGGTGATATTCCGATACTCTTTCATCAATTCCGTATACATTGCCTGATTGGAAAGAACCGATGGATCATAGAGTTTTTGATTCAGCTCCTCATATCGCTTTTCAAACACGTCCAAATTTTCAAACATAATTATTTCTCCTTCAATCACTGTTTATTAGCATTCATAATAAAGGAGCTATAATTCACTCTGCGTGGTCTCGCGAATAATCTTTTTGATGTTCTTCTCACATTTCAGCCTTGGAACCATAATTTCATGGCCGCAGGAGGTACAGCGAATCTTAAAATCCATTCCGGAACGCAGAACAAGAAAGGTCTTGCTTCCGCATGGATGTGCTTTTTTCATCTGTAAAATATCACCGGGTCTGACATCCACGTTAAGCACCTCGCTTTCTTAAAATTAAGATTCAATTAAGTTTTCAGCCTAATAGATAATTATAGTATATCACCAAAATGCTATACTCGACAATATATTTTTAATATTTGCTTGCCTGCACACCTTTAATCACGGTATAATCTAAATGATAAAATTGAAAATATACTGTTCTATCCTATTTCTAAAGGACGTGATGATATGTCTACAAAAGATGAAATATTAAAATATTTGCAAACGGGCAGCAGTTATATTTCCGGAGAAGAACTCAGTGAACGCCTGAGCGTGTCGCGCACGACAATCTGGAAAAACATCAATACTCTGCGCAGCTGCGGTTACGATATTGAATCAACTACAAACCGCGGCTATAAGCTGATTTCCTGCCCGGACGAAATATTGCCGCAGGAAATTACCTCCGGCCTAAAGACAAAAATTTTAGCCAAAAAAGTTTATTGCTACAATAGCATCGACTCGACCAATCAGGAAGCAAAACGACAGGCACTTTGCGGCGCACCCAATGGCAGCGTGTTCATTTCGGAACAGCAGCTCGGCGGCAAAGGACGCCTTGGCCGGACGTGGTCTTCCCCTCCGGGAACGGGACTATGGTTCAGCGTCCTACTACGGTCAAGCCTAATACCCTTACACGTACCCAGCATAACCCTGCTGGCCGGACTTGCAGTTTGCAAAGCAATTCAAGACTACATTCACTGCCCGGCCATGATAAAATGGCCAAATGACGTTGTCATCGGAAGTCGAAAAGTGTGTGGTATCCTGACAGAAATGGTTGCTGAGGTTGACAGAGTGGAATATGTGGTTGTGGGAATCGGCATCAATGTCAACAACGCGTCATTCACAGAGGAATTGTCCGTAAAGGCAACTTCCTTGCGCATTGAAAGCAGTGCGCTCATATCCCGCGTCGGTTTATTACAAGAAATTTTACGCACATTTGAAACACTGCTGATAGAATATCAGGCGGACAGCTTATCATTACTGTCCGAATACAAGCAGCTTTGTGTTTCATTGGGACGCAGGGTTGGATTTACCCGCAATAATCAAAAACTGACAGCGACAGCTGTGGATATCTCACCTGAAGGCGAATTGATTGTGCGCTGCGATGACGGCACGACGATTCCGATTAATTCCGGTGAGGTTACCGTACAAGGGATATACGGGCAATAGTAAAACAAGCTCACTGCTTTGACGGCAGCGAGCTTTTGTTTTATATTTTATTTCTTTTTAAAGCCATCCTTTAAAGATACACAACGGTTAAAGACCAAATGCTCTGGGGTACTGTCAACATTATCAAGGCAGAAATATCCCTGGCGCATAAATTGGAAAGACGTTGCTTCATCTGCTTTAGCAAAAGATGGTTCAACCTTACACCCGGTTAAGACTTTGAGCGACTCAGCATTAAGCTCCTTAAGAAAGTCCCCCGCTTCCGGATCCGAAACGGTAAACAGGCTGTCATAAAGGCGAACCTCCGCGTCAATTGCTGTTTTTGCATCCGCCCAGTGAATCGTGCCCTTAATCTTCCTGCCATCCGGTGTATTGCCACCGCGTGTCAGCGGGTCATATTCAGCATAAACTTCAATGATATTTCCGTTGTCATCCTTTTTACATCCTGTGCATCTAACAATATAAGTCGTTTTTAAACGAACTTCATTGCCCGGGAAAAGACGGAAGTAGCCCTTAACAGGTTCTTCTGTGAAATCTTCTCTTTCAATCCACAGCTCACGCGAGAAAGAAACGGTTCTTGTGCCATCCTCCGGACGCTCCGGATTATTCTCTACTTCAAAGTCCTCGGTCTTGTCCTCCGGATAATTGGTCAATATTAATTTTACCGGATTTAAAACAGCCATGGTGCGCTGTGCGTTATGATTTAAATCCTCACGCAGGCAGTGTTCCAAAAAGCTGTATTCCACTGTGCTGTTCACCTTGGCAACGCCAATACGCTCGCAAAAATTGCGGATTGACTCAGGAGTGTAGCCCCGACGGCGCAAACCGCAAAGAGTTGGCATACGCGGGTCGTCCCATCCACTGACATAGTTATTTTCCACCAGCTGACGAAGCTTACGCTTGCTCATGACAGTATTGTTAATTCCGAGGCGTGCAAACTCAATCTGCCTCGGTTTGGCCGGAAGGTCGATATGATTGATGATCCAATCATAAAGCGGCCTGTGATCCTCAAATTCCAAAGAACAGAGCGAATGGGTGATTCCCTCTAAAGCATCCTCAATGGGGTGGGCGAAATCATACATCGGATAAATGCACCATGTATCACCCGTACGGTGATGCGTCATATGGTTGATACGGTAAATAACAGGGTCACGCATATTGAAATTTCCGGAGGCAAGATCGATTTTTGCACGCAGAGTCATTTTACCGTCCTCGAATTCACCGTTTTTCATGCGGTCGAACAAGTCAAGACTTTCTTCAATCGGCCTGTCACGATAAGGACTGACCGCAGGCTTCGTCAAATCTCCCCTATTTTCCCGCATTTCATCCGGAGTAAGCTGGCACACGTAAGCCAACCCATCTTTAATCAATTTTACTGCAAATTCGTACATCTTCGGAAAATAGTCGGAAGCGTAAAAAAAGCGATCCTCCCAAGTGAACCCAAGCCAGTGAATATCGTTCTGAATCGCATCAACGTACTCTGTATCCTCTTTCGTGGGATTGGTATCATCCATGCGCAGGTTGCATACACCGCCGAATTTTTCAGCTGTACCAAAGTCGATACAGATAGCCTTTGCGTGGCCGATGTGCAAATATCCGTTGGGTTCAGGCGGAAAACGGGTGTGCACCTTTTTTCCCCCAAATCTTCCCTGTGCGGCAATATCTTCCTCAATAAAGGTATGAATAAAATTGCTTGAAGCTTCGTTTTCTTCCGCTTTTTTTAATTCGTCATTCATTTTGTTTGCCCCTCATGCCTTTATTTTTTCAAGCCCTATTTGAAGTCGGCGAATAGATTCCTGTTTGCCGAGAATTGCAAGGATTTCCATCGCACCACCCGGCGTTACCAGCATACCGGCCGCCGCAATGCGCACCGGCCAAAGTAAGGTACCGTTTTTGACTTCAAGCTTTTGAGCCAGCTCCATCAGCTTATCATGGAGCACATCAACCGACCAGTCGTCAATTTTCTCCAATACAGAAATTGCTTCGTTCAACATTTCGACCGAATTTTCAAGATTTGTTTTACTCTTTTTATTGATGAAAAAGTCGTTTGGGTATTCATGTAAATCTTTAAAAAATGCGATCATTTCCGGAATTTGGGTGAATTTCGTCACGCGCGGCTGTAAAATCGAAGCAAGTACCTGCCAGTTAAGCTCCCTGTCTGGAAAAACTTCTTTAAAGTATGGCATGGCATTACTGATAAACTCATCTGATGACATCGCTCTGATGTATTCGCCGTTAAACCAAGTCAGTTTGTCGTAATCAAAAACCGCCGGAGATTTGCTGATACCATCTATTGAAAAGTTTTCAATCAACTCCTGCATCGTGAAAAGCTCGCGGTTTTCCTTTGGACACCAACCTAAAAGAGCTATGTAATTTACAATAGTCTGCGGCAGATAGCCCTCTTTTATTAAATCATCAAATCCGGTTGAACCGTGACGTTTGGAAAGCTTGGAAACACTGCCATCTTCGTTCTTGCCCATAATTAAAGGCAGATGAACATAAGTAGGAACCTCCCAGCCAAATGCTTCATAAAGCAATTTGTACTTCGGCGTAGATGTCAAATATTCGCTGCCCCTTACGACATGTGTGATATGCATAAGATGGTCGTCAATTACATTGGCAAAATTATAAGTCGGATACCCGTCCGATTTAATTAAAATCTGGTCTTCCAGTTCCTTATTTTCGATTGTAATTGAACCGTATACAACGTCCTCAAAGGTGGTTGAGCCTTCAATCGGCATCCGCTGCCGGATCACATACGGTGTATTGGCAGCTAATAATGCCGCTATTTCCTCTTTGGGCAAATCACGGCAGTGGCGGTCGTACCCGCCGGAAAACGTACCATCCTCTTTGTTTTCATGCAAAGCATCAAGACGTTCCTTCGTGCAGAAGCAATAATAAGCCTGACCTTCTTTGACAAGCTGCTCTGCATATGGCTTATAAATACTTTTGCGCTCACTTTGTACATATGGGCCATATGCACCGCCGATATCCGGCCCTTCATCGTGATTTAAGCCCACTTTCTTAAGCGTATGATAAATGACGTCCACAGCGCCCTCGACCAGTCTTTCCTGATCAGTATCCTCTATGCGCAAAACAAAAGAACCACCCAATGATTTTGCAATTAAATATTCATACAAAGCAGTACGCAAGTTTCCGACATGCATAAAGCCTGTCGGACTCGGCGCAAACCTCGTTCTGATTGTTTTTTCCTGCATTGATAGACCCCTCTCGTCGTTTATAAATCCATAATTTAGTATAGCCTTATAATTATACCAAATCAATGGGCATTATTCAATTGGAAGCAGTCTGATTTTTCTTTAAATAGTCAACATATTCCTCAAGGCATAGATGCATCTTATTCATTTTTTTAGCATTTTCAATACCGACATAGCGAAAATGCCATGGCTCATACTTGATTTTTGTAATTTCCTGCTTGTCCTTTTGGTAACGAAGTACAAATCCGTAATCCTGCGCATGCTGCTGCATCCATTTAAATGCATCACTGCCGTCAAAGCTTTCAAGGACTCCATTTATATCAATAGCAAGACCTGTGTTGTGTTCACTGTAACCGGGCCGCGCAACCGATTTGCTCGCTTTGCTGACAGCATCGTCATCTGAAAGCCCCGTTTTTTTGAATGCTTGAATTTCATCGGTGAAAAGTTTTTCCTGTTTTTCATCGCTTCGATAGCCTGAAGAAATCCAAAGACGTATTTTATCCTTTGCTGCGGCATCATGCATTTGTTGATACGGCGTAACGATTCTGGAATCAATATCTACATTAAATTGATGAACAATGGTATGCGTAAAACTGTCCGGCATTTTATTGTCAAAGTTAACTAAAGTTAGTTTCCAGTCGTCGGACTGCGACGGTTTTTCACCAAGACCCTCAGCTTTGCTGACACTTGCCTGCACTGCAGGAGCCACACCGTCGTTTTTCACCACTGAAATCTCACCGCTGCTTTTTTGAGCTGAAACCTTCGCGAGCTTCGTGTCCAAATGATTGAAACCCATAACGAAAACAGCTGTCGTTACCGCCATCAAAAAAAGTTCAATCACAACCATCGCAAAAGAGGAAAGTACAGTTTTAACCTTATTTTTTTCTTGATACATCCTGTCACCACCCGCAGAAATCTATTTTAAGTTTATTATAATACAAATTCACCTGATAATTCATAGTTCTTCTTTTGGCAATATTCGTAAAAGCTGCGTATAATATCTCATTTGGATAAAGAAATAAGATATTTTGAACTCACAATCCGCTTGAACTGCTTCTACTCTCTTATAGATAGAATACACTTAAATCATATATCGACACGCAAGCCATAAAAATTCACCGTAACGGGCATTTAAAGTTAATGTTAACAATTTAAAGGCAGTATTAAAAGATTCAGCCCTACTATCGAATTAATATCACATAGTTTCCTGCGTTTAATCATAAAAACACCGTATGAAAAACAGGCTAACCACAAATAATAGTCTGGGGGTGATTTTATGTATAGTGAATATGATGAGCTGCCGCTTGGTTTCAGCATGCTGTTCGGATATGACCTCGCGGTAAAAGAGTACTTCGACACATTTCCAAGCGATGTACGACAAAAGATTTCCCCACGCAGATTCAAACTTGGTTCTGTGGAAGAAATGGAGAATTACACGCAGGAATCCATGAAAAAGTTTTAATAGAAAAAGCTGCATCAGGCAGGCAAAGCCTACTGATGCAGCTTTCATTTTTAGCCGGTATAGCAAAACTGAGGCATTGCATCCTTCAGCAACCGCTCAGTTTGACTTTGGTGCAATTCTACATCATATATACAATATTTTACGACACTCTCATAGAAAAAATTTATATTTGGTGTTTATTGTATCATCAATTTAGCAACAAATCAAGGTAAGCGCGAGGGGGTTTCATCGTAAACGTCTGAAACAAGTCTGATGAAACAACAACTTATATTTACTCTTAAAAGTTCTTTTAAGATTCGCTGTTTTGTGACATAATATAGAAAATGACTGGAGGAATACTTATGAACTTTATAAATGAAACCAACCGTATTTATGCAAAGGACGAATCAGGAAAGGTGATTGCGGAGGTTACGTTTCCCAATATTTCTGACCAAACAGTAAATATTAACCATACCTTTGTGGATGATTCCCTGCGGGGCCAAGGTGTTGCCGGTAACCTTTTGGAAGCCACGGCATCAATGCTCAGGCAACAGCATAGAAAGGCATATCCCACTTGCTCTTATGCGGTAAAATGGTTTGAAAAGCATATGGAATATGCGGACATTTACACCGACAAGCCTTTTTAAAGATGAACACCAAGCACAACTTAGCTAAAAATAGCTTTAATTGACGGCATATGCACTTTAGCGGCTTCATATCCGGCATCCATGCACGCCACCATCTGCTCAAGCGTCAACAAACCGGACTGTTTTGGCAGAGAAGGGGTTAACAATAATTTTTCTCCGTGAGAGTGGCATTCTTTCAAACGAGTGCTCATGATAGACAATGAGTGTGAGGAAATTTCTATCAAATTCTGACTTTTTGGCATTGTATAATCTTCGGCAACATCAACCGCCAAAATATTATACTCTCCCGTCGCTAACAGAAGATCCACCGGCAAAACATCGGTTACTCCACCGTCTACCAGACACATGTCATCAATCAATTTCGGTTTAAACACAGCCGGCACGGCACAGCTTGCTCGAATTGCTTCACTCATCAGAATATTGGTCTTCCACTTCACTCTATCAATAGAGCTTACATTTGCGAGTGAATTTGTATATGCAATGGTATCTCCGCTGTTGATGTCCACTGCCGGAATAATTGTTCTAATACTTGTGTCTCTTATACTTTTGCCATTCGTCTGTTCAGATAAAAAGCGTTCCAGCCGATCACCCTTGATCAGACCATTCAAGTCAATTTTATGATTTACAATAAATTGCGGTATTGCCTTTATAATCCCCAATAAATCCAGATCCAAGTAATATATGCCTGTAGCGGACATGTTGATCACGATTTCCTTTAACTGCTGCGGGGAAATTCCTGTTGCATAAAGTCCCGCTACAATGCTACCTGCGCTCGTACCGGCAATGGACTGCGGGCAAAGCCCATCCTCTTCCAACGCAAGCAGCACGCCGACATGAGCAGCGCCTCTTGCCCCGCCCCCTGCGAGTGCAATTCCAAACGACATCGTTCTTCCTCCGTTCTCATAGCATTAAATCCATTTTGAATGAACTCATTTAAAGTATATTGCAAAGGCAAGGAAATGGTGCATACCTCAGAACTGCCTTGGTTCGCTTACCACTGGCAAAATAGCATAGCGTCATTCTACTTGTTTTCTATTCGGAAAAACGAACACTTATTTTTTCTTTTTGATCTTGACAAATGCCTTTTAAGTCGCTATTATATAAGCATAAGATTACGTAACTAAACAAATGATTACGAAATGAGGTGCTTTTATGATAACCGAACGGGAACGGCAGCTTCTTCGCTGGATTGAAGAAAATCCACTGATTTCTCAGCAAGAACTTGCAACCCGGGGCGGTATAACCCGCTCTTCAGTAGCGGTACACATCTCCAACCTCATGAAAAAAGGGCTGATACAGGGTAAAGGATATATCCTGCAAAAGAGTTCCTATATTGTCGTGGTCGGCGGTGTAAACACAGATATCTTCGGCTGCCCAAATGCTCCGCTCATTGCGCGCGATTCTAACCCCGGGCATGTCAGCCTGTCTTTGGGAGGCGTGGGACGCAACATTGCCCACAACCTGCGCCTGTTGGACGAAGATGTAAAACTGATTACTGCTTTTGGGGAAGATGTTTATGCGGAACAAATTAGCCGAAGCTGCCGCGAGCTTGGTATTGATATCACCCACTCCCTCACAGTTCCTAATGGTGCAACATCCACCTATGTGTTCATTACCAACCATCATGGTGACATGGAGCTTGCTGTCTCAGATATGGAAATTTACAGTCATCTTACGCCGGAGTTTCTCGCAAGTAAGCTGGATTTGATAAATCATGCACAGCTTTGTATTGTGGATACGAACATTCCGGAGGAAACGCTTGTATATTTGGCAAACAACTGCCAATGCCCTTTATTCGCAGACACAGTTTCTACCGCAAAAGCAGTTAAGTTGCGTAGCGTTTTGAGCAAAATTCACACGCTGAAGCCAAATCGTATCGAAGCGCAGCTGCTTTCCGGAATTGATATTGCTGACGACGAAACGCTTGCAAAGGCAGCAGACAAGCTTTTGGAAATGGGCATACAGCAGGTATTTATTTCACTGGGTGGAGACGGCGTGTATTGTGCCGACCAAAACTGCCATGCAAAAATCCCTTGCTACCCTGCAGATATTGTGAATACAACCGGTGCCGGCGATAGTTTTATGGCTGCACTTGCCTGGTCGTATCAGCGAGATTTATCGCTTACCGATTCGGCACGCGCGGGACTTGCGGCGGCAAGCCTTTGTGTAACAAGCAGTCAGACAATCAGTGATCGAATCAGCAGTGATAATATTCATGCAATCATTCATACTGAAATCCATTAAAAACGTGGAATCACGTTTTTATAGCGCGAAGCGCGTTGGATTTTGCATGAGACGAGTTTTGCGCTTAAAATAAGCGCAAAACAAGCACGGCGTAACCGGGTGTTCTCCAATTAAATAAATAAATTCAGAATAGGAGCTTATGTAATGAACAATTTGAAAAAATACTTAGACGTTTCCCCTGAGGTACAAAAGGCAATCGATGAAGGGAAGCCAATTGTTGCACTTGAATCCACTATTATTTCACACGGTATGCCATATCCCCAGAATGTCGAAACAGCATTGCATGTGGAGTCAGTTGTCCGTGAGAACGGTGCAGTACCAGCAACCATCGCCATTATTGGCGGTAAGCTGCGTGTTGGTTTGACAAAAGAAGAAATCGACCATCTGGGCAAAAAAGGACTTGCCGTAACAAAGGCAAGCAGAAGAGATATTCCTATCCTTGCAGCGAGGGGTGAAGACGGCGCAACAACAGTTGCTGCAACAATGATTATTGCGGCACTTGCAGGAGTTTCCATCTTTGCAACAGGCGGCGTGGGCGGCGTTCACCGCGGAGCAGAAACAACTATGGATATCTCAGCGGATCTTGAGGAACTTGCCATGACCCCTGTTATGGTCGTTTGTGCCGGTGCGAAATCCATTCTTGACCTTGGTCTGACCCTGGAATATTTAGAAACAAAGGGTGTCATTGTTATCGGCTACCAAACCAAAGAACTGCCTGCATTCTACACACGCCAAAGTGGGTTTAAGGTTGATTATGAATTAGATACTCCAAAAGAGATTGCAGATGCATTCCGCGCAAAAGAAGATCTCGGCCTCAAAGGCGGCATGTTGGTAACAAACCCGATTCCGGAACAATATGCGATGGATCACGATTACATCTCTGCATCGATTGAAAAGGCATGTGAAGAGGCAAAGGCTCTTGGAATTAAAGGGAAAGAGACCACACCCTTCCTGCTCGATAAAATACAAAAAATTACCAAGGGAAGCAGCTTAGCCGCAAACATTCAGTTGGTTTACAATAACGCCGCACTCGCTTCCAAAATTGCTGTGGAATTTTGCAAATAAAACGTCTATCAACAGACTTTTTATAATGGCGTCAAATAAGAGCAGCACCATAAAGGGCCGCATGAATTACTGAAAGTTCAGTAACCATGCGGTCCTACTATTAAATATCGTTCAAGTTGTTAAAACGGATGCTCATGAAAATGATGATGCCCGTCACCTTCGTGCCGGTGATAGTATTCATCAACCAAATTGACTTTTTTGAGCAATTCGATATCTTCCAACAGCTTCTCTGTTTCGGTATCGGCGACAATTGAATGGCTTTCATCAAACAAAATCGCTCTGTTTGAAATTTCCTGTATCATTTCGAGATTATGCGTGGATGAAATCAACGTTTTCCCCGCCTTGTTCAGGTTCATTAGAAACTGAACAAGCCACCGCTGAGTTCTTGGGTCAAGTCCGTTCATTGGCTCATCAAGAACAAGGACATCCGGATTTAAAGCCAAAACACACGCAATAGCCACCTTATGCCTTTCTCCTCCGCTAAGGTGGTAAGGAGGCCGATGTTCAAAGCCTTGTATATTTAACAAATCAAGACAGTCGTTTACCCTGTTTTTCACATCGGTTTCATTCATGCCCATTTGTCTTGGGCCAAAAGCAATCTCATCATAAACATCAGCGCAGAACAACTGTGTATCTGGATTCTGAAATACAAAGCCGATTTTTTGATGAAAGCGCTTAGAGAAATTCGCGTTTTGAAGTTTTTTGCGCGTAACTTCTTCGCCGTTAAAGCTGTAAGTACCGCTATCCGGAGATATAATGCCATTCATTAATTTCAGTAAGGTGGATTTTCCGCTTCCGTTCGGACCCATTAAGGCGATGGACTCACCCTTTTCGATATGCATACTGATATTATTCAATGCGTTCATGCCTGAATATGAGTAAGTAACGTTTTTTATATCAATCATTTTATCTCATCCTAAATACGCAAAAATTAATATCATTCCAATATTGATGGTAATATAGATATAATCTGCAAAAGTACATTTGAATTGACTGCTTACATGGTATTCGCCGGTAAAACCTCTGCACTCCATGGCAGCATACATATCTTCAGCCATTTCTTTTGATTTCATAAACATTGTTCCCGCAATTCCTGAAAGCGACGAATATTTGCTTTTGTTTCTGCCGACCGACCTCAGTTTTAAAGAATAAAACATATTGAGCGAAAAATCACCTAACATTACAATATATTTAATCGTGATGTCCAGAACAAATATAAAAATATCAGGTACAAAAAATCTTTTTAACGCGCTTGTAATGGAACTCCATCTTGTCGAACGGGATAAAATCCCCATGGCCGTCACAGTTGCAAAAGTCTTAAAAGGTATCATGATGACACTATACCAGTTGCCCATAAACGCAGCAGGCAAAAGAATAATCATCGAAAATATCGTTATTGCAAAACTTGCCTTCAAAATTCCAATGATCTTTTCCGCCTGCATCAAACTCAAAACTGCAAGTAAATATACGTTGATAATCACAATGAATATAAAACTTTTCGCAATGGAAACAAGTACAATCAACAGAATCGTAAATGCAAGCTTTAAGGTTGTATTTAAATAGTATTTACTTTCTTGATTACTGCCCTGCGTTTTGATTTTGGAGAGGATGCCGATTAAAGACAGGATACTTTTATTAATAAAAGTATCCTTGTCAGATAGTGGAGTATAATTTTCGTCTTTTAGCAGCCATTCAGGCATATCATTTTCCCCATCGTTGTTAACTGTTTTCATTCTTCGTAGATTTAAAGTTGGAAATAACTTTAAATAAAATCAATAATATGGCTACTCCCGCAACCGCTGACAGAATATATCCTGCTATTTCCGGCAAACCATTGAGCGAGTAATCAGGCATGATCGCTGCAAAACTAAATCCATTTTTCATTCCCTGCGGAACGTAGCCCAATGCATTCCCTCCGGATACTACATTTTTAATTTCGTCAGTTCCCCATTCACCCCAGGCTGTACCGGTGGCGAGAAGTCCGAGCGGCGTCAAACAAATCAATGCTACGATTAGGCCGTAAATGGCTTTTGTTTTTTTCTTTGCCCCTTCATAGATTGTGCCGGGAGAAACCTTTTTAATAAAAACAAAAATTGCAACGGTAAATAAGGTTTCTACAACACCGGCGACAAGAAGATGAGGAATCGTCATTGCCGGAATGGATATCGACAGAGGGTATGGACTGTAAAGAGACTGCCCCGACGCATTTTTAAAAAGAAGCGGCTGTATTCCAAATTCAATAGCCGCGCATAAAGCCCCGGCATTAATACCTAAGTAAGAACCCACTGCAATTGCAATATACTCGCCCTTTTGAGTGTGAACCCTGTCTTTAATGAATTTATAAACAAAGTATCCGAGGAAGGGCAAAACAAAAGCCATATTAAAGCAATTCGCGCCAAACGACAGCACTCCCCCATCTCCAAAAAACAACGCTTGAATCAGGAGTGCAACCGAAACCGAAATGCAGGCTGAAAACGGCCCCAACAATATCGCAAGCAGTGTTCCCCCCACTGCGTGGCCTGTTGTTCCCCCCGGAAGCGGAACATTAAACATCATCATTAAAAACGAAAAGGCAGCTCCGATACCAAGTAAAGGCATTTTTGCCTTTGTTATTTCCTTTTTAACTTTTTTTACTGAAATTGCCCAAACAGGCAACATTGCGGCACCCATAGCAGCGCAGGTTGATGGACTTAAATAATTGTCTGGAATATGCATTTTCAATCATCCTCCCAAAAAAATATGAACCCAAAAAGATACTACTTCTGCAGCGTCTTTTGGATTCATCCCTAAATTCACGTATGAATCTTTTTAAAAGAGAAAGCCTTCATGGCTCTTATTCATATTAAATGTATCATATTCTGGTTGTTTTGTCAATTGAATTTAAGTATATGTCAAGCGTAGTTCGACAATTTTCATACTGTAATATGGTCTTTTAGCTTTGCAAAGGTTTTATCGCCTATCCCGTCCACATTTTTGATTGCATCAATACTTTTAAAACTGCCATTTTCCTCACGGTACGCGACAATGCGTTTTGCCATTACGTCGCCAATTCCATCCAACCCGTCACTGAGCTGCTGGGCTGTGGCAGTGTTGATATTGATTTTACCGCTTACGGCTTTCACGGCATTTGTACCGGATGATCGCTGAGAACTTGAATCCGCCAAACTCGATGATATACTTGATTCCATCGAAGAGCGCGGCGTGTACGCCTCATCGGCATAGGAAGAAGTATCCGTTGTAACAATGATATTTGACATAGACGCGTCCGGCACATAAAAGGCATTGTAACCGATAATCAAAGCGCACAGCACAGCAGCAATTACAATCAAATATCGTACATGTAAGGATTCCTCTTCCATATAAAAACCGCCTATCTTTGGGTTAGCACTGCTTCAATTTAGACAAAAAATCGGTAAAATAAGCAGGAAGATCACTGTTTATTTCAATGTAACGGCCGTCGCGCGGGTGATTGAATCCAATCACTCTTGCGTGCAGACACTGCCCGTTCAGATGAGGCACGGGTTTTTTCGGCCCGTAAACTGTATCACCGGCAATGGGGTGCCCAATATAGGCCATATGAACCCGGATCTGATGGGTACGACCTGTTTCAAGTTTACACTGAATATGAGTAAATCCGTTATACCGCGCAATGACGTGATAGTGTGTAGTGGCACAGCGCGCATTTTTCTCGGTAACCGCCATTTTCTTCCGATCGAGCGGGTTGCGCCCAATCGGAGCGTCAATCGTGCCATCATCCACTTTTAAATCTCCGTGAACAACCGCCTCATAGATGCGTGTAAAGCTGTGCACTTTGATTTGAGCAGCCAGATTATGATGTGCAAAATCGTTTTTGGCAACAATAAGAAGACCGCTTGTATCCTTATCGATGCGGTGAACAATCCCCGGACGGATTACCCCGTTGATACCGGAAAGTGAGTCCCCGCAATGCGCCAAAAGCGCATTTACAAGTGTGCCGCTGTAATTTCCGGGAGCTGGGTGAACAACCATACCTTTCGGCTTATTGACGACAAGCAAATCGCTGTCCTCATACATGATTTGAAGTGGGATATCCTCTGGCAGAACATCAAGCTTAACCGGCTCAGGCAAAACAACATCAATGCAGTCGCCCACTGCACCTCTATAGCTCTTGTTAAGAGCTTTCCCGTTCATGGAAACGTAGCCTTCAGCAATCAGCTTTTCTGCAGCAGAGCGCGTAATTTCATTTGCTTTTACACTGATCAGCTTATCCAGCCTTGTACCGGCATCCTCCGGCTCAATGATAATCTGTATATTATTTTGCATTATCTTGACCGAATAACCTTTTCTGATTTTCCGTCTCTTTCTGCAAAAAAGAGAATGTGAATAATCAAAAAGACCGTTCCAACCGTAACGCAACAATCTGCAAAATTAAAAATCCACGGAAAAAACGAAATGCTGATATAGTCGATCACGTAACCGCGTACGACACGGTCAATTAAGTTTCCAATGCCGCCGCCCACAATCAGGATAGATGCAGTATATGAGAAAAACTCATGATTTTCATACTTAAACAACGCAACAATAATCGCTGCTGAAATAGAAAGCGTAATTAAAACAAAAAGCCAAATTTGATTTTGCAGCATACCAAATGCCGCCCCGTTGTTTTGAATGTAAAAAATCTTAAAAAATCCTTTAATAACCGGTACCTGATCGTTCAATTTTATATTTGCAGTCACAAGCATCTTAATTACCTGATCAGCCGCAATTGCAACTGCAGACAATAATAAAGCGATAATTGCCAATGAAATTGCCTCCCTTTGTTTTGAGATTAAAAAAAGGCGAACACGAGGCCCGCCCTTTTGTATTATTGATCGGAATTCAAGAGACCATCCGGAGTACTGTTATTGTCGGAGATATCATAATCACCGCTGAATTGAATGGAACTGAACCGTGAAGCCGTTTCTTTACTGATGGGCAACTCATCGTCAAAGTTGGAAATATCCGCATTAAAAGTGACGTTTGGCTCTTTGTCCGTCGTATCGGCCTGCTTGGGCGCAACCGGTACTTCAGAAGATGCATCAAACTGCGGTGCAGGCTGTTCCTGCTCAATCGCTTTTGGCGCTTCTTTCTGTGTCGGCAAAGCGTCAATCAACGTAAGGTGCTCCTTATAGATGTTAAGGAGCTTCGAACGAAAATCAGAAACCGTCTTATGCAGGCGTTCAAGTTCATCCTGTTGTTCAATGACACTTTGTTTCGCACCAGAAATAATTCGTTCTGCCTTAATGTTGGCATCCTTTATGATAATTTCAGCCTTATGGCGTGATTCGCGAATGGAAGCGTCACCAAGCTTCTGAGCGCTGACAAGGGCGTTTTTAATTTCGTCCTCCTCCACACGGTAATCTTCAACTTTAGCGGCTAAAATTTTAAGCTTTTCAAGAAGCTGGTCATTCTCACTTTTTAACTTTTCGTATTCTTCTTTTTGGTCAATCCCTTTTTTAATGAGCACATCGTAGGATTCTTTCACCTGATCGATAAACTGATCGACATCGTCAGTGCGATATCCGGAAAAACCGGATTTTCTAAAACTGGCATTAATAATATCATTCATTGATAACATATTGGAACCCCCCGTTAAATATATTTCCTGCCCGCAATGCTCAGCCTTCCCTTTTTGGTAACAGGACCAAGTCGGTCAAAAACAAAGCGGCCTTTTCCCCTAACCGATACCTTGCTGCCCTGCGTAACGGCAGCAGCAACCGATGTGTTCACCTCATGATTGAGCATAACCAAACCGGCGCGAATCATCTCGGACGACTTTTCCCTGCTTGTGCCCACGGCAGCGGCAACGATACAGTCAAGCCGTGCGGAAGCAACAACCGCGGAAAAATCTTCAAAGTGTGCGCCCTGCGGCAGCGACTGCGGAACACCTGTCGTTAATTTCACGCCGACTCTGCCTATTTTTGTCGTCTGTGATAAGATGAAATTGGTAATCTCGCTACGCGAATACAGTACGCAAATTCCTTCATCAACTAAAATATCGCCAATCGTCTCGCGGTTGATGCCGTTGGCAAGAAGCGCACCCAAAAAATCGCGGTGACTGAGATTGTCGCACGAACGAAAGCTCGCCGTAACCGCCGTAATGGGAAACTTCTCGCCGGCCGGCTCAACAAAGTCCGGAAACGCACCAAAAACTACACGCTCTGCGCCATCATGTCCGCCATAGAGCATATAGTTTTTATAATTCATATAAGACATTATCCGTTGCGCGGAAAGCGCCTGTCGCTCATCCAGAAAACCGACAAATCGCGGGCTGGAGCCGTTTTCCGCCAAACGAACCGCATCGCAAAGCTTCGCCTTCAGCACCGCATCATCCGACTGCCTGTCCATTAAAAATAAACGCCGTTGTTTTCTAATTCATCTAAAACGTCATCGCCGGTCAAATCAACATTATAAGGGGTAATGATAAAAGTGCTTGTGGCAACTCTTTTGATTTTACCGCCGTTAGCATAGGCAACACCACTTAAAAAGTCAATAATTCTGCGGGAAACATCCTTGTTTGTGTTTTCAAGGTTGAGAACCACCGTATGCATCTTCAGAAGTTCATCCGCTACTGCACAGGTTTCTTCTCCAAAGCGTTCCGGTTTGAATAGAACCACTTGCAGCTGTGCGGTCGCGTGAATATTGACAACCTTGTTTCCGCTGCTTGGAGTAGCCGTACGCTTAATTGTGTCGCGCTCACGGATTTCGGGTTCTTCCTGCTGACGGGAAGTGATATCTTCCTGCTGAGCGTCATCGTAATCATAGTCGTACTCGTCTTCCGGTGGATTCCACATATCCTTAATTTTATCAACAAATCCTGCCATGAATATAGCCTCCTAAAATGAATTTAATTATTATATATTCTTGGGCCAAAAAGAGCCGAGCCGACTCTTACCATATTGGCTCCCGCCAAAATTGCTTGAGAATAATCAGCAGACATTCCCATTGACAAATAGTCCATGTTCACATTATCTATTTTTTTGTTCTTTATGTCAACCGAATATTGGGACATATTGAAAAAATAACCCATTGTTTCACTATTATTTGCATTTGCAGGCGGAATCGCCATCAGTCCGCGAATATGAATCGCCGGTAATGCTGAAATTTCCTGTACCAAATCAAAAAGATTTGGCGGTAAAACGCCGGATTTATTTGGCTCATTTCCAATATTAACCTCAATCAATATATCGGTCGTAATTGAATTTAAATGAGAAAGGCGCGAAATTTCACCCGCAAGCTTTACGCTGTCAACTGACTGAATCATACTGACCTTACCAATGATGTTTTTCACTTTATTTGTTTGCAGGTGCCCGATAAACTGAAGTGCACAGTCGGTAAGCTGATAAGCGTCATACTTTTCGCAGAGCTCCTGCACCTTATTTTCACCAATATGGTCGATACCGAGTTCAATGCCATGGTTAATCACTTCAACCGGCACGGTTTTTGTCGCGGCAAGCAGCGTGATATCCTGCGGGCGGCGGCCGGACTTTATAGCTGCTTCGGCAATGTTATTTCTGATTTCTTTTAAATTCTCTTCCAAGTCTAAAAACCTTTGTTGAAAATCAATTGATAACTTTTCCATCAAATAAATCGGTCCCTTCCACCACAACCTCATCAAACAACTTAACGGTTGAATCAGTCATTAGTTCATCCTGAGTCGGATTGACTTTACAAATAACATAATTTTCGGTACTGAACAGCGAAATAATCTGCCTGAATTGTATTTCACTGCCATGCATTACGAATACGCCCTTCACTTCTTTTTTAACTGTATTGGACTTTCCGTTTTTGTCCTTTGTGGTCTTCTTTACAGTTTCAAAATGTATTGCTTTTTGGCTTACCCTGATTCCCGTATAATCCTCAACTTGAATTTGTGCTGTTGTATTGCGGATTGAGGCGATTGATGAATTCATGTTGCTGCTTTTTAAAATAACCGCAGCTTCGGAATCCTTGTTTGCCTGATTAACCGCAGCAACGGTTACCGGAATGGACTCACTGGAGGAAAACGGAAATGTAATAGACGCTTTGTCACCTTCATGAAATTTAACCGCCTGATCGGCCGGAACCACACAGGCAAAATACCAGTCAAAATTCTGACAGATCTTACCAACTGCACCGTTTTGAGGCGCCGGTTTGATTTTTTGCTTTTCCTTTAGTTCCGCAGCAGTCATAGTAAGCACTTTGGAATAATCGAACACCGATTCAAAGCCGTCGGTTTTGCTGATAAAATACCCCGAAGCGTTTGCGGTAATCGCCCCTATGGCCGGGCTGCTGGCAGCGGACAGTGCGTTTCGCTGGGCTTGCAGCGTAGCTATGCGGGCACTAAAGTTCTTTACCTTAGCCGTAACAATTTGGCGTTCGTTCAATAGGTACTGTAAATCCTCCCTGCCCAAATCATTGTATTCTCCAGAGTTTATGGTGCCCAGCAGGCCGGTCAGTTTAAGGTTGATCTGCTTACTGATGGAATCCAGATTGGCGGCATACGTATCACCCGGCGTACTGAGCCTTTGCAGTTTGGCAATTTCACTGTCAAGATTTTCAATCTGCCGCTGGGCCTCGACATTCTGCTCACTTGCGTAAACATTGGCAACCTTACCGCCATTTGCAATCTTACCGCCATCGCTGATTACATAAGTGATCACGCCATTTACCTGTTTGTTGATCAGACTTTCCTTTCTGATTGCCGTTCCCGTTGCCTGTACCGAGTCGGAGGTACTGGCATAGGATGCTGTTTCCGTCTGAACCTGCTTGTAGTTCGAATTATAAACCTGATATCCAAGGTAGATAAACAGCAGAATGGCCACAACAGCCGACATCACTCTTTTGAGCAGAGGACTGTTCATCTAATCACCCTTTCTGATTGATAATCCGCATTGCTTGTTCTATCACCGTATCAAAGTCTGGTGCATCATCCACCATAATCCAGTGGATATCCTCGTCACGCCGGAACCATGTGAGCTGGCGTTTGGCGTAATGCCGACTTTCCTGTTTGATTTTTTCCACGGCTTCATCAAGAGTACATACGCCGTTAAAGTATGGCAACAGTTCCTTGTAACCGATTGCCTGTAGCGCGGTTTGGGAACCGGGCTGAGCCAAGACCTCTCTTGCTTCCTGCAATAAACCTGAATCCATCATCAAATCAACCCGTTGATTAATTCTGTCGTAAAGCTTTTGACGATCCTTGAAATCAAGACCGATTACACAGGCATTGTACGGAGTCGGCTTTTGCTTTGACCTTTTCATTTGCTCCGTCATCGTAACACCGGTAGTGCGGTAAATTTCAATTGCCCGAATAATGCGGCCAAGGTTATTGGGATGAATTCGCTCCGCCGATTCGGGGTCAAAATTTCTTAGTTCGGCAAGCAGCGGCTCCGTCCCTTCCTGCGCGGCCTTTTGCGCAAGTTTTTCCCGAAGTATCTCGTCCTTGTCGTCATCGGTAAACTGAATATTATTGAGCAGGGAACGGATATAAAATCCTGTACCGCCCGCGATTACCGGAAGTTTGCCCCGCGCGTTCAACTCAAAAATGCATTTTGAAGCGAGCGCAACATAATTTGCAACACTGAATGGCTGCGAAATATCGGCAAAATCAATCAAATGGTGTGCCACGCCGCACATTTCCTCTGCGCTCGGTTTGGCCGTTCCAATGCACATTCCCTTGTAAATTTGCATGGAATCAGCAGAAATAACTTCCCCATTTTTACGAAGGGCAATTTCAACCGCCAAACGGCTTTTACCGGATGCGGTTGGTCCAACAACAGCGACAACAGGTATTTTATCAGTTGTATTCATCATATCATATACGCCCGAATTGGCGCTCCAAATCTCTTTTTTTCATAATAATGGATACCGGACGCCCATGCGGGCAATAGCGGATATCCTCTTGCTCCAACCTTTGCGCAAGCGCAATCAATTCCTCCGTCGAGCTTTCGTCACCGGCCTTGACCGCCGCGCGGCACGCTACATTGTGGTAGAGCCAGTCAAGTTTTTCAGTTGTAATATCATTTTTAGCAGACAGCAAATAGCCAGCGATTTCCATCACCGCATCCGCCACATCCTCCCCGCCGAGAATCAGCGGTGCGCTGCGAACAAGCACGGTTCCGGAACCAAAATCTTCAATTTCAAAGCCAGCTGCGGCATAGGTTTCAATGGAACTCAGCACAGCGGCATACTCATTTTTATCGAGTGTTACAGTAATTGGTTCAAGCAGCATCTGCTGTTCCGCCTGGCCGTTCTGCGTTTTCAGCTTTTCATACAGCATTCTCTCGTGAGCCGCGTGTTTGTCGATGAAAAGCAATTCATCGTTTCCGCGCTGAATAATGATGTAGGTGCTGAATGCCTCACCAACAAGCTTTTTTGATTTTTCCGGCTCAGCCGGTTTCTCTGTTAAAACCGGTTCCCGCACCTCTTCAATGACGGGCTGTTCCAAATACGGTGAAACCTGTTGCTCATCTTGCTCAATTGGCTGAGGTTCTGAAAACTCTATATTCTTTGCTTCGTAATGCGTGTTAAATTTAGGTGTATGCACATCGCTGACCGCATAGCTGCGCGGCGGTTCACTTGATTTTACAAATGGAGCCACAGCCTGTGCTGCTGAATCCACATCAGCTACCTGTGGTTTGGCAGCGGGGTTAAACTGCATTTGAACGGAAGCTTCGGGTTGTGGAAACGCGGGCAGCACCGGCTTATTCAAAGCCATTACACTGGGGGCGTCGCCCTGATTCAATGCGGTTTTCACACCGTGGTACACGGCATCAAAAATAGGCTTTTCGTTTACAAAACGCACCTCAATTTTAGCCGGATGAACATTTACGTCTACGGAGTGATACGATATTCCGAGATGAAGAACACAGGCGGGCATTTTGCCGACCATCAGCGAACCTTTAAAGGCTTCTTCCATAGCAACCATAGCCGTACGGCTTTTAATGTACCGTCCGTTAATAAAGAATTGCTGCATACTGCGGTTTGGACGCGCAGCCGACGGTTTGCTGATAAAGCCCCAAAGCTTTACATCGTTCAGTTCGTAGTTGACAGGAATTAAACCGGAAGTAAATTCCTTGCCATAAACAGCATAGACCGTTGACTTTAACTTACCGTCACCGGGGGTATGGAGCGTTTCACGCGAGTCACGGATCAGCCGCAGCGAAACCTCCGGGTGTGAAAGTGCAACTTTATCGAGCACCGCGGCAATGGCGTTCGCCTCGACAACATCCCTTTTCAAGAATTTCATGCGCGCGGGCGTATTGTAAAAAAGGTCGCGCACAATAATGGTTGTTCCCTGTGCGCAGCCAGCATCTTCGCACGACTGCTCGGTGCCGCCGTCAATCACATAGCGCGTTCCCGCAAGTTCGTCCTGCGTAATCGTCAACAGCTCAACATGAGCAACAGCTGCAATGGAGGCCAGTGCCTCACCACGAAAGCCCAGTGTCGCGATGTTGTCCAAATCATCTTCATTATGCAGTTTACTTGTAGCGTGGCGTAAAAAAGCAGTCGCAACGTCTTCGCGCGATATACCGCAGCCGTTGTCCGTAACGCGCATATACGTGATACCGCCGTTTTTTATTTCCACGGTAATAGCGGAGGAACCGGCGTCTATTGCGTTTTCAACGAGTTCCTTGATGACAGAGGACGGACGTTCGACTACTTCCCCTGCTGCAATCAGTTCGGCAATATGTTTGTCCAAAACATTGATTTTACTCATAACACGGCTCCTTCCATGCATTTATCATAAAATATATGACATTTATTTTGCCAGTGTAGCAAGCTCAAACAAGGTGTTCATACACTCAATCGGTGTGAGTGTGTTAACGTCAAGCTTTTTTAGCCTGTCCATAATTTCTGTTTCGTTCGGTGGGGTTAAGGAAAGCTGAATATCGTCCTGCACTTCCTGTTTTGGCCCTCGATTTTTCGGCATTGAGACATACTGGCCGCTTTCGAGTTCCGCCAAAATATGTTTTGCACGGTTGACAATTTTGTTTGGTACGCCGGCAAGCTTGGCAACTTCAATACCAAAGCTGTCGTCCGCACCGCCCCGTACAATTCGGCGCAGGAAGGTGATGTCGTCACCGCGTTTTTTTACTGCAATGTTATAATTTTTCACGCCGCTCACCAAATCTTCCAATTCGGTCAATTCGTGATAATGCGTTGCAAAAAGGGCTTTCGCGCCCAAAGACTGTTTGTTTGCTACATATTCAAGAACAGCGCGGGCAATGCTCATACCGTCAAAGGTAGAGGTGCCGCGGCCGATTTCATCCAAAATTAAGAGGCTGTTGTTGGTCGCATTTCTGATAATATCGGCAACCTCGGACATTTCAACCATGAAGGTCGACTGACCGGAAGCCAAATCATCCGATGCACCGACGCGCGTAAAGATTTTGTCGGTAATGCCGATTTCCGCATAGGACGCCGGCACAAAGCAACCGATTTGAGCCATAATGACAATGAGCGCCGTTTGGCGCATATAGGTAGATTTACCCGCCATATTGGGGCCTGTGATAATTGCAACTCGGTTTTCGTCCTTGTCAAGCGTAACATCATTGGGCACGAAAGGCGCGTCGAGCAGCATCTCCACAACGGGGTGACGACTTTCCTTTAATATGATTTTGCCGTCTAAATTGACATTCGGCCGAACGTAATTCTGATAAGCGGAAACCTGTGCGAAGGAAGTCAAAACATCAAGCTGTGCGACGGCGTGCGCTGTCTGTTGCACACGGGTTAGCTGCGCGGCAACGTCCTTGCGGACAGCATCGAACAACTGGTACTCCAATTGTACGGATTTGTCGTGCGCGCCAAGAATTTTCCCTTCCAATTCCTTTAATTCGGGAGTAATAAAGCGTTCACAATTCGTAAGCGTCTGCTTGCGTATGTATTCGGGCGGTGCCTGATCTTTGTACCCGTTGCTGATTTCAATATAATAACCGAACACCCTGTTGTAGCCGACTTTCAGCTTGGGGATGCCCGTTCGCGCACGCTCCTGCGCTTCAATCTGTGCAACGATTCCCCTGCCATCACTCATATCGCCCTTCAGCAGGTCAAGTTCCTCATTGTAACCCGGCAGAATCATTCCGCCCTCGCGGATAGTGAACGGCGGCTCTTCAACAATAGAATGGTCTATCAGCTGAAAGACATCTTTCAAGATATCAATATTTTCATAAATTCCTGTAAGGAGGTCCGACTTTACACCCTTCAGCAACTCTTTCAGCGTGGGCAGCCGGGTGATGGCCGCAGACAGCGAGCGGAGCTCCCTGCCGTTTGCCGAACCGTACACAATGCGGGACATCAGCCGTTCCAAATCATGAATGCCGGAAAGCTGTTCAGCAATACTGTCGCGCAGAATGGCATCCTGTAACAGCTCTTCAACCGCGTTCAAACGGCGGCCAATCTGGGCTGGGCTAAGCAGTGGCTGCTCAATCCAGCTGCGGATCAGACGTTTCCCCATTGCGGTGCGCGTTTTGTCGAGCACCCACAAAAGTGAACCGCGCTTTTCCTTATTGCGCATAGTCTCCAGCAATTCAAGATTGCGCCGCGCATTCAAATCCAAATGCATGAACTGCGCTCCGGTGTAAAGGTCAATGCCATTAATACGCTCGATTCCGATTCGCTGGGTACGTTTCAAATAACTGAGAAGCGCACCGATTGCGCGGACAAGTTCCGGCTTATCCGCAAGATTTAAATCATCCAGATTTTCTTTGCTAAACTGGTCAAGTACAAGTGAGGAACACGTTTTCTGTAAATATTCGGTATTATCAAGCAGTTCCAGACTGGCGGATAATCTCTCCTTGATAAACTTTGGCAATTCGGCAAGTTCCAAGATGTTTTGATTGATCAAAATTTCGCGCGGTGAATAGCGTGAAAGATCATTTTTAAGCAGTTCTGATAAATTTCCATCACGCAGTGTGGTCGCGTGAAGTTCACCGGTGGAAATATCAGCAAAACAAATTCCGGCAGTAGTGCCATCAACACAAATCGAACAGATGAAGTTGTTGCGTGTTTCATCGAGCATACTGCTTTCAAGCACCGTACCGGGCGTAATCACGCGGATGATGTCTCGTTTTACAAGGCCCTTTGCCAAAGCGGGATCTTCCATTTGTTCGCAGATGGCAACCTTATAGCCCTTTGCAACAAGGCGGGCAACATAGCTTTCATAGCTGTGAAAAGGAATGCCGCACATTGGGGCGCGCTCTTCCTGTCCACAGTCACGGCCAGTCAGCGTCAGCTCAAGTTCCCTTGACGCAAGCTTGGCATCTTCGTAAAACATTTCATAAAAATCACCAAGGCGAAAAAATAAGATGGTATTTGGATTTTTCTCTTTGATTTCAAAATACTGCTGCATCATTGGTGAAAGATTTGCCATGCGCCCGCGTCATCTCCTGCGTAAATTATTTTTAATCAGATTAGTGGCAGCCGCCGCAGCCGGAGCAGTCGCCGCCGCAGGAGGATGGTTCCTCGTAGTCGGTTGTTTCCGGGTCTTCGCCGTCGGCGGACTGGCCGATGATTGTGCTGACGCGCTGAAGCAGAGCATCCATCGCTTCTTTTGCAGTATTGTAGGCAAGCATATTCGGATTCTGCATAATTTTAGCATAGATAGCGCGCAGCTCCTGATTCAGTGACTGCATTTTATCATTATCCTGCTCTTCTTTTTGTGTTTCGCTGTTAATTGCCATTCTCTTCAAATTAAACTCACCTATCAAGTCTTGCAGTTCCTTGTCTTCGTCACTGTTCTGTTTTGCAAGCTGCATGTTGAGATATCTTTGATCCTTTTGTATTTCTTTACCCATTTCTCTTGCTAAGCTGATGATATCCATTGTGTTAACTCCTTCATATTTTTAATTATTGAATTGATTCTCCATTTAAAATCCAGTTGCGCGCGGCAGTAATCTTAACCTTTATAAAACTGCCGATGAGCTGTTCATCCCCGGTAAAATCAACAATGATATTTCCGTCGGTTCGACCGGACAAAAGCCCGTTTTTTTCATTGCGTTCTTCAACCAGAACCCGCTGGGTCGTACCGACCATTTCTGCACAGCGCTGGGCGGCAATTTGTTCCTGTGTACTGCACAGTTCGGTAAACCATTTTGATTTTTCATCCGCGGAAACGGGGTCCGGCATTTTTGCCGCCCTTGTGCCCACCCGCGGAGAGTAAATAAAGGTGTAAAGCGACGTGAAACCAACAATTTTGATAAGGTCGATTGTGTCAAGAAACTCTTCGTAGGTTTCGCCGGGAAAACCGACGATAATGTCGGAAGTGAGCGAAAGATCCGGTATGGTCTGTTTGGCATAGTCCACAAGCGCAAGATATTTTTCGCGTGTGTAACCACGGTTCATCTCTTTTAACACCCGGTCGTTCCCGGATTGGAACGGCAGATGCAAATGATGGCTGATGTGCCTGCCGTTTGCAATTGTGTCGATTAATTCGTGAGTTGCATCCTTAGGATGTGACGTCATAAAGCGGATTCGGTAGTCGCCGTCAACTGCGTCCAGCATTTTGAGCAGTTCGGAAAATGAAATGGGTTTATCCAAACTTTTCCCGTAGGAATTGACGTTCTGCCCAAGCAAGGTAATGTCTTTGTAGCCCGCCTTGACAAGACTTTTGAATTCTTCAAGAATCGCATCCGGTGTGCGGCTGCGCTCCCTGCCTCTAACATACGGCACTACACAGTATGAGCAAAAATTATCGCATCCATACATAACCGTGAGCCATGCCTTAATATCCCCGTCACGGTGAATCGGCAGACCCTCGACAATCTGCTTGTCTTCACTGTCGTCACCGCGTTCAAAGACCCGGTGGCCGTCGGTAATTGTGGTGAACAAAAGCTCCGGCAGCCTGTGAATAACATGAGTTCCGAAAACCAGATTGACAAACGGGAAGCTCTTTCGAATACGTTCCGCGACATGCTCCTGCTCCATCATGCAGCCGCAAAGAGCGATAATAAGCGATGGATTGCGCTGTTTCACATTTTTCAGCGCGCCCACATTGCCAAACACCCTGTCTTCCGCGTGCTCACGTACAGCGCAGGTATTAAAGATAATCAAATCCGCTTCGTCTTCTTTATCGGTAAAGGAAAATCCCATTTCCTCAAGCTGGCCTTTTATTTTTTCTCCGTCGGCAACATTCTGCTGACAACCGTAGGTATGAACAAGCGCCATCGGTACCGGGCCACGCGCTCGAACAGCCATTATTTGTGCAATATCGCTGATGTAATCAGCCTGCGGGCGCACCGGCGGCGCCAAATGAATCGGGAATTTATCTGCCAAAAGGATATACCTCCCATATTGTATGGTTTCTATGATATTATACCATGTTGTGTATTACACTTCAAGAAAAAACGCAGAAAAGCCCCGGCACAGCAAACCGGGGCGTCATTCTTCCACATTGGCATTTAATTGTAAAAATCAAGATTGATAATTGCGTTTGTAGTCGAAGCTGTCAGCTTCTTACTGCCGCCCGAACGGTCGTGAAGATTGCTGATTGCATTGGTCGTGTGTGTTTCAATTGTATAGTCCGATTGAGCCCCGTCGATTGTACCGCTAATGATTGCGTTTTGTGTTTTCAGTGAGATTTCCTGTGCTGAAATATGATCAAGCGAAATCTTACCGTTTTGCGTTTCTGCTGAAAGCTGATTGCCTGCGGCAATGTTTTTCAGTGTGATGGCGGCGTTTTGTGTTTCCATCGTAATATTTTTAGCGTCCACTTTTTCCATTTTAATCACAGAATTGGTAGTTTTACAGCTTAAATCCCCAAATTCTGAGAAATCCGAAATCTGTATCACGCTGTTAGTCGTGCTGATAGAAAGGTTTTTCGCATAGTTCTTGGGTACGTATACTACAATTTTAGCAATGTCATGATTGCCCCAATCAAAGTTAAAAGAAAAGGAACCATGTAGATGACTTTGATTTACCAAGGTTACCGTGCCATTTTCGTTGGTAACGGAATAATCCTCATCTTTGTCTTCCGTATAGCTGAGCTTGATATCATCAGAATCCGCAGCAATGACTGTAATCTCTTTATTTTCCGCCTCAATACGAATGCTGCTGATGCCGGCTTCCGGTGAAGTGAACACCTTATTTCCAGCCGTGATTTCCTGTGCCGAAGCTGTGACGCTGTTTGCTACCTTGTTACCCTGGAAAGTAGCAATCCCCAAAATTCCCACCGTAAACATAGCGACAAAAACCACTCCAAAAACAGAAGCAAGTACAATGCCGACAATTTTCCCAACATTGACTGGCTTTCGGTTCGGATTTTCCATCAATATTTTTTGTGCAAGCAAGTTCACGTCTCCCAGCTCCGCGACAGCCTGTGCTTCAGATACTCCACTCTCGATTTTATCCTGAATAATCTCACGGTAAAAATCAATGATTGTGTTTCTCTCGTTATCCGGTAAAGATTTGATCCGTCTTCTCAGTCTTTTCAAATACAGTTCTGAATTCATAATGATTGATTCGCCTCCTGCATAATAAATTTATTGATTCGTTCCAACTCGTTCCACTCCTCAAAAAAATCATTGATTCTATGCTTGCCAAGGGCAGTAATACGATAATATTTTCTAAGACGGCCATTGTGTTCCATTGAGTAGGTTGAAAGGCAGCCTCCCGCCTCAAGTCGCTTTAAAATCGGATAGAGGGTAGATTCGGAAATTTCGATACAGATTGAAACGTCTTTAATAATCTGATAACCGTAAGAGTCTTTCTTGTTTATCACAGCCAAGACACATACGTCAAGCAACCCCTTCTTAATTTGTATATCCAATCGTGATACCTCCCATCGAATTATATTATATATAGCATAGTATACTTTGTCAATAATTTATAAAAATATAATTCCTGTAATCCGTTAAAATAAAAGAAATACCGCCAGGAAAAGAGTTTTCTTTTCCACGACGGCAAATTTAATCAATAAATATAAATTCAAACAAGCTATTTTGCTTTGTACATCCACGGAATGGTATGCCATACGGTGATACGGCGCCTGAGCGCCAAGTCGGTCTGCTTGCCGGTAATTAGGAACTTATTATAACCCGAAACGCGCAAATAGCCACGAATTGAGCTGTAACCCATGCCTTCTTTTAATAAAACATCCACCCCGTCCATAACCGTAAGAGGCAATTTTTCACGTTCGAAAAGCTGTATCAGCTCCGTGTCATCACGATGGCTTGTTTTGATGATATCTGCAATGCGAAGCATCGCGTCCGTATGCTGAAAAATATTTTTACCAACCGGCTTTTGCTTTCCGTGCTTCAGTTCATAAACATTATCACGCTTTATAATAACCGGTGACTGGGCAATAACGTCTGCTGACAATAGGCAGCGAAAAACAAATTCCTCCGCATAGCCATGGCTGCATGCGTCAAAAAAGTGAATCTGCTTTCCGACAATAAATTTGCGCCTTAACAAAATAGCAGAAATATCGATGTGAATGTTATCTTTTAATATGCTTTTAATGTATTGGCTACCGGTTCCCTGCCGAACTGTTTTACTAACCAAGCGCCGTTCCGAAGCGCGGGATTCTTCTTCGCTGACGCAGCCGAAAACAAAGTCAGCCGATGTGCGTGCAGCCGTATCCAAATAACCCTGGATAAAATCACGATAGAGCCTGCGTGCAAAGATAAAGGTGATATAATTACCGCCGGCCTTTTGAATTCCCGTATTTAAAGCGGCAGCAACCGTGCTATCCCCGTTTTGAATCACAAATCCGCGGAGCTTAAGTTCCTTAATCAGCTGAACGGCCTCCAGTACAGTCTGGTCAGCGGAACCCATGTCCACGACGATCAGCTCAACTTCAACTCCGTTGGCCTGAGCAGCAACAGAGCGTAAAATCCCAGAAATTTGCTGTTCAATATTGCGAACAGGAATAATAATGGAAAGCTCAGTTAACTGCATAACCGCCACCGCCTCTACATCATAAATGTACTCTTATTATATCAATATTACATACAATATGGAAGACTAAAACTAACACATAACAATTCATGTTATTCAAATTCTTTTGTATGTTTTAACTTGATAAGAAATAGGCCCCGCTGTGCAAAAAATAATGAGCACAGCGAGGCCTATTTTATTTACTGTTATGCGTGAACCGTTTCAGTTAGTGCCTTTTGTTTTTTTTCAATTTCTTTTGTTTTGGCTGTTTGAATATTTTTCTTTCTAAAAAACGAGAATAAGATTGTAGCTGCGGAGAATACAATGAAAATCCAGAGCAGCACTTGAGCGTTTTTCCAAACATTTGCTTGGTTACCGCCGCTGATCACTTCTCTTAGAAGCTCAACCGTATAGGTCATCGGCATAAACCGATAGAGCTTATTAAAGATATCCGGAACAGTTTCCATTGGGAAAGTTCCGCCGCACGATGTAAGTTGTAAAATAAGGAATATAATTGTTAAGAACTTTCCAATATCACCCAAATACACGATAAGGAATTGAACAATTGAGATAAATACCATTGAACCCAACAAAATTGCCAAATAATATTCCAGCTGATTATTCACGTGCAGTCCGAGGCTGTTTTGCAGCACAGCAGCCAACAGTAAAGATTGCGCAATGCCGATTGCATAAAAAGCGGCAATCCGTACGAATACAGATTCAGTGCCTTTTGAAAGCTTTTTGATGCGCTTGCTTGGATCAAGATAGATGCCAATCAGCATCATCAGCGCACCGACCCACATGGAAAGTGAAAGAAAATACGGTGCGAATGCTGTGCCATAGTTTGGGACTGCATCATAGGGCTGGGACACGATACTAACCGACTTGCCCGAATACTTATCGAGTCCCTGCGTCGCTTTGAGATCTGTTTTTGTTTCCGCAATTTTATCTGTGAGCGCTTTTTGAGCTGTACTGATACCGTCATCCAACTTCACAGTACCGTTCTTTGCGTCACCAATTCCAGCATGAAGTGTTTTTGAACCCGCATAAAGCTTTGAGGAACCGTTACTTAACTGGGCAAGTGCATCATCAAGCTGTTTGACTCCGGCCTGCAGTTCAGCCAATTGCGCCGTATTTGAAACTAAAGTTCCGGTGCCGCCCGCAACCTGTTTTCCTCCGGCTGAAAGCTGATCCAGCGCAACCTTCAACTGCGTAATTCCTTTTTGCAATTCCGCTACCTTTGCACTGCCGGCAACAAGTTGGTCCGCACCGTCACTTAGCGTGGAGGCACCGTCCGCAAGGTCAGATGCACCGCCGTGAACCGAAGAGGCTCCGCTTGCGACGCTGGAAGCACCGCCGATCAGGCTTGCACCCGATTGAGCAAACTTTGCAGCAGCACCTTTGGCGTCTGGGGTGCTCAATGCACCGGCCAGCATTAACAGCTGCGTTTTTTGTGAAGCATAAGGTTCAGGTGCTCCATCCGAAATACTGCCTGCCTTAGTGCTCAAATCGCCAATTACTTTATCGTTGCCACCCAGTATTGCCATTGCGGATTGATACAGCGCAGCATCCGCCTTTTGCGCCGCCGTGGCATTCGGCGCCGCGGCCACTGCCGCTTTTTGCATATATTGCGTGCCTAATGTAATGACCGATTGTGTTACGTCGGAACTGTTGCCCTGCAAAGTTGAAGAAATTAAATTTACAACAGCAACATACTGTCGTGTCCCGGCTGACAAGGATGATGCACCTGACGACAAATCCCCCGCACCTGAAGACAGCCTCCTTGCACCCGATCTGATTTTTGAAGCGCCGCTGCCAAGTGCGTTCATGCCGTCGCTGAGTTGGCTGAGTGCAGCCGCACCGCTGTTTAACTGGTCAGCACCCGAATCGGCTTGTGTCAGTCCGCTTGAAAGCTGCTGTGCACCTGTATTAAGCTGCGCAACACCCGATACCAGTGTCGGGATTTGAGCCATCGCCGTATTCATTTTCTGCGTTCCTTGGTGGGCTTGATTCAGGCCACCAGTCAGAGTATTCAAATTTGTAGTCATTGTCTGCGAACCCGTGTACAGTTTGACTAACCCTGTGTTTAAATCTTTTGCACCAGTACCAAGCTGAGTAAGTCCATTGTTCAGTGTATTAAGCTGCTCCGGCACCTCGTTGAGCTTATCTGTCAGTTCTCCGGTAATTTCTTCCGTCACTTGCGAGCGAACCTGTTCTTCCAGCTGAAGAGTTGCGCTGTGAAGGATTTGAGAGGCAAGATAATTTCGTTTTTCATTGCTCGAATAAGTTATTGTTGCAGGTTGCTTAACTGTTGTTTGCGCAGTGGAAATGTTTTTCGAGAAATCATTTGGGATCGTGATAACTGCATAATATTTGCTGCTGTTCTGAAGGCCTTCCTTTGCGTCCTTAGAATCGGTAAATACCCATTTTAATGATTTTTCATCCTTCAGTGTGTCAACCATTTTATTGCCCAAGTTCTGAAATTTTCCATTTATCATTGCACCGTTGTCTTCATTCACAACAGCAACAGGCACGGTATCCAACTTGCTGTAAGGATTCCAAAAAGCGTCCAGATAAAAGAAACTGTAAGCCAATGGAATCACTATGACCCCTACAATCAGGGCCGCGCATTTTAAAATATGCACCCAAATTTTTTCTTGTTTCACGGTGTCATCTCTCCAATTTTTCAAGTATTCATGGAGTATATCACCCGCAAACTTGATTGTAATTAGACAATGTTAAATTCTTGTCATATAATCACACAGAACCAATGATACGTAAAAAATTAAGACAAATCCTAAGATTTGTCTATTTGCTTCTGCCTTTTTACAATGTTATGTTATATCATATTAATCGAGCATCAAATCAAGCAATAAATTTGTTTGTATATAACAAATTTTCAACTACATTAATGACTCTATTCTATATCTGATTCCTTTACACCATGTTCCTTAAAATAACGTGCAACTGCAAAGCGTTTACTGTCGTCAATAAAATTAGACAAACGTTGCACAATTTCTTCCGGAGACTGTTTCATTCCGCGGCGTGCCCATTGAGCCGTAATACCTACAAGCCCATACGTATAAAATTCAGCTATAAAGTCTTTATCTTCATCATTAATATGCTCATTTTGCGAAATAACTTCGATGATTTCTTCCAAAAGTCCCTTTGTGGCTTCAAAAAAATAATCTTGGAACGCATTTTGTCCGGTAACGTTAAGCGCATTCGTATAAAAATATTGTTCCTTTTTCATAATATTCAGCACCTCTAACACTGCGCTGCTCCAGTCTTCGTACGTTCTGTTTCGTGTGATTGCCGCAACTACTTCGTTGTAATAAATCCAGTTAACCAAATCATATTTATCCTGAAAATGGTAATAAAAAGTCTGTCTGTTGATTCCACAGTTTTCAACAATATCTGCAACAGAAATTTTTTGAAGTTCCTTTTTCCTCATTAATTCTTTAATTGAAATAGCAATCGCTTTTTTCGTAATAAGAGAATCAGACATTTTCATCCTCCCAAACCGGATTTTTACAATAATTGACCCCTTACAACAACGGTTGGCATATGCCCTGTAATCGCCACTGTTGCTCGTTGTATCCCTAAAATTTTTGAAGTGCTGAGAGAACATTACATTATATGATTTTTGCTATTTGAAGATCCCGTAATTTTTCCATAAAATCTTTTGCCTTCATTATTCTAACAGCTTTTATTGATTATTTCAACATCGTTGTAAATGATCAATTTTTTTTGCATTAATACTTGAAATATCCATAAAAGTATGATATTATTACAAAGCTGTTAAAAATGCAGTATATGGGGCATTAGCTCAGCTGGGAGCGCGAGTAACCAAGTAAGCAACACCTCAACATTTAGGAATAAACGAAAAATCGAATAGCCCGGAAATCCAGTGAAATCAAGGGTTTCCAAACACATGGGGGTATAGCTCAGCTGGGAGAGCGCTTGAATGGCATTCAAGAGGTCAGCGGTTCGATCCCGCTTATCTCCACCAAAAATGATAAACCACAAGGCCAAAGGCTTTGTGGTTTTTTCGTACCCTATGAGATCGGGCACTTGATTTCGAGCTGTTGAGAAAACAGCACAGTATCTCACAGAACGCCATAGTACATCACGGAAAAAATCCGAATCCTGACCGCCGCGTTTTGGCCGACAGCTGCGGCATTCCGATACGCGTTGTGTCCATTCGGCTATCCGCTGGTTGTGTACTAAACACGCCGAGTAATCGCGGTGCATAAGCTCCACACTTAAGGCGAGCGCTTAGACCGGGCTGCATTTCCTTGTGCTGAGCGTTCGTCTTTGGTTCACATTCGCATCTTCCTTTTAATATCGTTTTATCCAATAATCTTCGGATATTCTTTATAATACTGTCCCTGCAGTTCACTTCCATTGGCTTTTTTGTTAAATCCACCCCATTGTTTAAAAAAGAATGGGACATTGTGTTGCTTTGCTAAATCCCTCAATTCTTCTACCCATGCTTCTTCCATTGGCCTACTTTGCGGCCCCGATTCGCCACCGACAATCAACCAATCTATTCCATCAAGGTCGATTTGCGATATTGATTCCAGCAGCGGTTCGGCAGATATAAACTTTACCTTAGCCCCGGTTCTTTTTAAATCTTCACATCTATAAATAGATGCTGTATTTTCAATAGAAACGCCCATCCATATATTGTTTGTCCACTTGATTCGTGGCGATAACGCAATGACACGTTCGGATCTTTTTGTCAACACTTGAAAAGTATGCTGTGATGCCTTGTTCATCGTTTCAAAAATAGCAAGAACATCTTCATCAGAAACGTCCTCGTGGAAAAGGTCAGACATCGAATTAACAAATATCATTTTAGGCTTTGCCCATTCCAACGGCTTTTGAAATAAATCTCTATGAACCGTAACCTTAAATCCATTTTTATAACGACTGTTTCCCATTGCCTGCAGCCTTCTTGCAAAAGCCGCAGCATAACAGTGTTCGCAACCGGCAGAGTATTTCGTGCAACCGGTTACTGGATTCCACGTTTCTTCTGTCCATTCGATTTTTGTTGCCATTATTTGTTGCTCCTTATTTGGTCGAAAATATTACTTCGCCATCTTTTGTAAATGTGACACCGTAAGTCTGCTTCAACTCATTTTTTATGTCGTTTTTATATCCATCGCTTGGAAATATAGGGTGCTCATCAAGATCATGATATATCATATCAAGTGTTACTGATGCCATGGCGTGGTATTTATCATAAAGATATTTTGCAATGTCTATAACGTAATAACATTGCTCGTCGGTTTGTGTTGTGGCAATTCCAGTCCCATTAAAATCAAACATCAGTTGTGCTTGATTTTCATGTGTATTCTTTAATGAAGATTTGTCACCAAAAGTTTTCCACGCAACCTTTTTAAAAAGTTTCAGTCCTTCAATATTTGAGCAACAATGAATAAGATTATAGACAAGACCATTTGTACGATTAAAAAAAGGAAACGAAGCAATGTAGTGTTTTGCTCGGAAATTTTTGGTGTTGCTTTTTATAATGGAAACGATGATATTATTAAGCTGCTCTTTATCGTTTCCATATTCAAGGATTGATGCAATATCATTTTGGTAAGTTTCTTGGTATCTATCAATCACCTGCGGCTTTTTGGCGAGTGATGCGCCTCGAGCGGTATCAGAAACCATATGGTTAATTATAACCTCTCCCCATCGATTAAGATAGGGTGTTACAGCATCCCAATCAATGGAAGCTTTGTACGGATCATACAAGAGCAAAGTGTTATATTGTTGTTTGAACGATGATAAGTCCAATCCTCTCAAGAAATCATTACAATCTCCATGCTGATATGATACAGTTATATTTTCCAATTTTGCTTTTTCAATTTCTTGTTTCAAGAACTCTACGCGTTCAGGATATAAATCATTGAAAACTAATATTGCATTTTTCCCTGGATAATTTGTTATTATTTCATTTAAATGCTTTGCAACACGTAAAGCTGTGCCATCCACCAGATTTCCTTCAATGTCTTTGTATACACCACTATTAGACATGCAATCTATGTAGATGACACCTTTTGAGCCAGCATAACCATATTTGCCCTTAAACCCCAGTATCTTGCGAGCCCATTCATCAACGTATTTGTCAATTAGCTCAAACTTTTTTACAGTATGCGGTTTTGCTTCAGTAATAATTTCAACTTGTTTTGCCCTTGCCAAACTATTCACCTCCAGCGAGCTAATACAGTGTTAATGCTCTATTATTGCGCCTAATCCATAAAAAAACCATCTGCATCAAAGATATGATCTATTTCATCATTTGTCATAGCGTGAGATACCTTATCCCTAACGGCACTTTTGGACATGTCAAGCCGCTTAAAGCGATTCTGTCCGGAAACATCTTTGCTCATGCGAATAAGCTGAATACGCCCAATACTTGGATTTTGACGAGCATATTCTGCAAAGCCTTTTGCCTTACCAAGATTATCTGTAAACGCAGGATTGTGTGGTTCCAGAATGTCAATTACATATCCCAATCTGCTGTCTCTGCGAACAACGATAAAATCCGGATAAGTAGGCTTTGTTTCTCCGTCTATTTCATAGGGGATACAAAGAGACCATGTTTTCCTCGGCGGGTTACGCAACCAACAGACAAAATCGGGTCTCTGCTCTTCTTCGGCAATTACGCCTTCTTCCCAATTATTTAGATTCAAAGTAACCATTCCACTGTTTCCATCGACAAATAAATGGTCGCGGTATTCTTTCCCACCATTCTCATGTGGAACTTGAATGGTTTCCGGCAAACGAAAGTTGTGTTTGCTGACAATATCGCCGTCTGAAACAATGCTGTCGTACTGCCTCCTGATACGCTCGGAATCAATCGTGGCAATGTAACGACGGTATTCATCATTCAGCGCATGAAACTTCGCTTCCGCATATGTTTTCAAATTACCGATACATTCAGAATCGGACGCAAAGATGATAACATCAATTTTAAAGGCATTCGGATCGTTTACATCAAAATATTGTCTTCCATACTCATTTCCTACACCTTCATTTCCAAGCTTTGTTTCGGCAAGACGGAATTGACGGTCGATGTCGGTATCTGTTGTAGTGAATAAATCATGGACGGAGTAATTGTCAACTGTTTCGCCGAAAACATCAAAGATCTGTGTCGACAATTTGAACTGGCGCACCTGATCTGCATATTCTTGATATTTTTCATTCGCTTTCAGAGCTTCCGTATGTACATGAACCATCTGTACAACATCGTCGACAACATCCTTTGAAGCTTTTGCATATAGGCCGGATTGACTAAGCAACCGCGCAATTCTATATAAAGAAATTAAATAGTCATTAATACGAACAGTACGGACATCATAGGTAAGCAGGCATGAATCATTGATGAATTTCATTACGGCTTCGCGGTCGAAAAGATCTGCCTGCGGCTCTGATTGTTCAGCCGGCTGGTCAGAAGTATCAGAAGATTGAGCCGGTTCCGTTTGCCCGTCATTTTGCGATACTTCGGCAGGTGCAGACGGAGTGTTAGCCTGCAAGACTGTGGTACTTTCTGCTGATGCAGGTTGTGTAGCTGAAGTTGCTTGCTGCAACTGATTGTCGATACTTCCGGTTTCCTCTCTTGGGAAAAGCGTCATCTGATTTGCATCCGGTTGTGGAATATGTTTATGATGACGCACAGGTTTAACAGTCAGCGTATCAAAGGTTTGTCCGCTCAAAGTTTCGCCATATACTTCTGTCGGGATATTGCCGCCTTCTGTGCTTTGTAATGCGTTTACAACATCCTCTACGGTGGCCGCATCAAAATATGGCAAATATAGATGCACATCATTCAATGTATCGTCCACTTGAATGTGCATCTGCATGGGCGTCCTCACCATTCGGCCAAGAAGCTGGGCGATATAAGTGGCATCTTTCGCGTGGCGGAATGACATCATCGTCTCGGCTCTGGGGCAATCCCACCCGGTTGACAGATTTTCCTTAAAGAAAACAACTCTTATGTTTTTGTCTTCGGTTATGCGGGACGGTTCTTCATATCGCACATTCAATCCGTTTACATGGACCGTTCCGGATGTTTGTCCAAACGTATGCACAACTTCGCCGCTCTGAAAGCGGAATCCGGTACGTTCCTCAATTTTCCGCAGGCAGTCATCAAGATCCGTATCGGAAATACGGTCTGCGGTATTATTCAGCACCTGCACGACAAAGATCGGGTTAACCTGTCCGTAGTGCTGCTCATAACAGTATTGATACCAGTGATCCCACTTTCCCTTCCAGTCGTCTGCGGCGGCCTGTAATACGGCCATATCCTTATTAACGGAATGTTCCTCTGGATAAGTAATGACAATACGGTCTTTTAGCAAACCGGAAGCACGAACGTCCTCCGGCGCGACAACTACGCGATAAATCGTGGACGTCGTACCTTCCACAAGTTTGTTGAAGCGTTCCAGCGTAGCAGACATTCCGATAACGACAGGCATTGCTGAAAGGCGATCCTCGGGGCTGCCCTTCAGAAATTTTTGCATAATAGAAGTCGCGCGTCCGGCTTCTCTTCCTTGCATCCCGCGATGTGCCTCGTCAATGATGACATACAGCCTGTCATTCTTTTCCCGTGCCGTGTTGGCAAGCGTTTCCCAAATGGTATATTGCCGGTTGTCTGAATGGCGCGTCAAATTGGAAGATTTACCGAGCTTTTGCGTATTCAGAAAATAAATATGTCCGTCTTCCAGAATTTCGCGGTCAAAAGAATCTTCGCTGATGGTAACGCATTGATCCAGGCGGATTTTATCCGCTTTCAGGTCAATTTTTTGTTTTGACTGCTCATTCAGCTGCGGGGAATCGGAAAGCCAAACAAAGATGGCGTTCTGTTGATCCGGATAGTTCTCGTCACCAAAATAGATTGCTTCAATTAAGGAGGCAATAATAATTGTTTTCCCGGCACCTGTCGGAGCAGTGAAAGATACTACCTGCGGCGTATGAGTACGGCGATAGCTACCGAGTGCTTCTGCCGACTGGAGGCGAAGTTGCTTCAGCGCAATTTTTTGAAAAGGAAATAATTCAACTTTCATTGCTTTCGTCACCTTCCGATATTGATACGGAAATTATCGAGATAATCCCGGTATAACTGATATGTGATTTTATCTTCAAAGCCTTTGATCATTTCGCGGTATCCAGCTTCGGAATCAGTAACGATATAGATCGTTTCAATATCCGGGTGCATTGATAGTACTGCTTCAAACTCGGGGTATGCGGTCTCGTCCAGAAGGACGGCGAAACGGTTGTCCTCGAAAATTGCCATAGTCATTGGTACGTTTTCGATTTTCGGGCATGGGCCATGTGCGCCTGCTTTTAGCCACAGCGTGGGGAGCATTTCAGAGAACTGTTTTCCAAGAGCAACAGCAGTCTTGTCCAAAAAACCCAGCTTAAAATAGACGGCATTTGCTTTAAAGCCGTCTGCCATTGGCATATCACTGCCGAGATAGTTACCTTTCAGCGGGTTACCGTTGATATCGTGTCCTTCAATAGAGCAGACTGTGCGAGGCCAAGTAACATAATGGGCAATGCCGAGCTTTTCCCACTCCGGGTCTCCCGGATGATATCCCTGTTTTGTAAGTGCCTTGGACTCATCGTCGGATACCTCATTGTTTGTCACCATAATGCAGCGACGGTGTCCGCCATCTTCAGCATTCAGGAGATTAACCGCGTGAAGCGTTGTGCCAGAGCCGGCAAAGAAGTCCACAATAAGGGCATTTGGCTTGTTTACAACGAAGAAACGAATTGCATCATGCTCCGCATATGGAGATTTTGGAAAGCTAAATCTTCCGTTCAATCCCAGTGCCGATAAAACTTTTGTACCATGTTGAGTAGCATCATGGCTTGATATCCACCACTGTGTTCCTGGGACAAATTTCGCTTCATACTCGGTCTCATCAACAATAATTGAGCCATCATTCGCATAGCCAACAATTGGGAAATCGCCATTTTTCACTTTTGCTTGCTCACCTTTTGCAAGATATGATATTGAAGTATCTTTTCCTTTGAATTTTCCGAGTTTTACAAAGTGTTTGGGTATCAGTTCAAGAAGACTTTCTCGCCCTAAACGCCATCTTCCTTCGCGTCCATCAGGGAAAATAGGCCAAACTGCAAATGTCCCTTCTGGCGCAGAGATGCTTCGTCTATCCGTCTCAATGGAAATAGGCATGCCAACTGATACTATTTTTTCTCCAGTAGAGTCAACGAATATTGGATAGAACATGTTTGGCCTGTCAGTTCTCAATACAGCCGTGCCTGATCGTTGCAGTCCATTCCAGCGAAGTTTGTCTTTATATCCGCCCTTTATATTTCCTCGCCAGTCTTTTCCAAGTGCAAGGGGTTTAGGACTCGAAACACCAAGCATTACAAAATAAATATATTCATCTGTGCGCGAAAAGCCTCCAACTCGGGTGACGCCTGCGGGATTTATCACGCTTGAAATCATTTGAATATTTGCCTCGGGAAACATTTCCTCCAACAAGCATCCAAGATGCAGGTATTCCTTTTCATCAATAGTTACAATCAGTACAGAGTCTTTCGGATTCAGCAGCTTTTTTGCAATCTTTAACCGTTTTTGCATCATGGAAAGCCACTTGCTGTGACGGTATGTATCGGAGGAATCCACATAATCGTTGTTGTATTTCCAATCGCGTGCGCCAGTATTGTATGGCGGATCGATATAAATACAATCTACCTTTCCAGCATAAAGGTACTCCAATAATTGCAGAGCATGATAATTATCTGCCTCGATCAGCGTGTGCCATAAATCGCTGTCCGGCGCATTACAGACGCTGTCAATCGGTTTTAGATATGGATAAATCGGTTCACCGAACTGAGCGACGGACACAAGCTCATCAACAGCAAACTTTTTTTCTTCATTGGTTATTTTATTTTTGCAGATTGCAGTTCCATTATGAATGGATTCTACAATGTAATCGTCCTGTACTTCTCCGGCTTTTCGCGCAACCAAGCTGCCTTTACGGATGGGAATATCGTAAAGCGGGGTACATTCGGGCAAATGCTCTTCAAATACAAGCCCAAATCTCTTCTGCTTATTCATGCGGTCAACTTCCTGCTGTAACCGTTCCCGCAACTCTTTATCTGAAATCTGACTGATTAAGTCGTTTATAGCGGCCATTTGTATTCCTCCCGTTGTTCCTCTAAAAAAGTCATTGCGGTTTTCATATATGTGGCACAAGGCCATTGCGAATATAATCAATTTATCTTAGTGTTTTCATTAGTTCATTTAAGTAAAATAAGATAGCAACGTTACACTTTTTACAATGAATATGGTATTGTCTCATGATCTCGCCCGAAACGCCTTTACATTGTAGTAATTCCGGCACTTCGTCCCGCAGAACTCGCTTTTAGCGTGTGGGTTGTAGTACACCTTTCCGCAGTTCTTACAAACCTTGAGCGGAGCGGAGGAAGTAGTAATTAAGGTGGCGTAGGCGAGGCGCAGGACGCTTAGCAGACTGTCTGCTTCCCAAACGAGCTGCGGCATCTGGCCGGAGGTCAGCTTATAGTTGAGACTACCGGTTATAGCGGATATCGTATCGAAAGCTTCAGTTCCGTCTCGGGTAGAAACGAAATGCCGATACAGCGTCTGCAGTTCCGTTTGAAAGCGTTTTAACTCCTCGCCATAATCTTTCTTGTTCACTGCGCCGTAACACGGGGGCATACCATCGCTTGAGAATGGGCCTGCGTCTTTACCCTCGCCCAGCCCCAAAAGCCCGTGATGGGCTGTAAACGCAACACACGTGCGGTCAACATTGGCAGCGTTCTCCGTAATCTGCCGTCCCAGCTCCAAAGCGTCAGCAACCAGCATTTCCGACTGCTCGGCACAGTTATAGTGGAACGCTTCCGCGCCGGGGGAAGGCATCAAATATCTGATGTCGTGATAGTCCATGATCTCATACGCAGACCAGCGCACCCACATGGTGTTCAAATTTGGAAACATGGCTTTCAAGTCCATGACCTTCCTCCATGTAATTCTTGTAATTAATTTATCATATTTCAGCGACCACTTCAAGACATAGCAGCCTTTTTTTGCATTTATGCCGCCAAAAGTCCTTTTGATTCTGGTATAAATCCTCTTTGAAATTTGCCAGACAAGCAAGAAAGTCGGAATCACTATTATACCGATCATGGCGGCGCGTATATTTCCTGCGGCTATGTTCTCAGGAAAGGCAGCGCGGATCAGGCCCTGCTGGATTTTACCCAGCCCCATCCGGCTCAGAAATTCGGCGGAATGAATATGGGATAGCTATTTCCGCCGCTTCATGGTATTCTGTGTGCTTGACAAAACAAGAAGGAGATGAAAAAGCCATGAGCGTAAACGCCAGAGAAGAACAATATGAGCATGTGGAGCTTTTCGGGAAGCCCGCCCTCTTTACAGATTCCCGCATTGACCGCGGCACGGTACCCGAAGGCTTCCACTGCTACGACCTACGCGGTTCCGATTACGATCCCGGTAAGCCGACAACGCTGGAAGATAAAGTTGCTGTCAATAACGCCGGCACGGTGCTGACCGCCGAACCGGTCACCATTCCCAAGGAGGGCTTCCGCCGATTGCGCGGCAAGCTCAACTTCCTCGGGGAATGCCTGACGCTGCCGGAATTCTGCGAGGAACACGGCATCGCGCTCCCGCCAGACAACCGGAAATTCATTCTGCGGCCCGCCTCTCCCAATGAGGCGGGTATTTTTTATGCCCTGCCGAAGGAGCAGGACGCGGCGCTGGGCGCCATCGGCCATGTCCGCATCGATTTCGGGTGCGACGGCGACGAATTCTGGCACACCTGGCATCCCCGCGGCGACGAGTCGCTGAACAGCCCTGAGTTCAAGGCGGAGCTGACAGAACTGGTCAACGAGCTCCGGAAAAACGGCCCACTGAAAAATCTCAGCGCCATGACCGACTACTGCGGTAATCGCGGCGGAGAGATCGAGGGCGGCTGGCGGCAGAACTACGGTTACGTGATTGAAACGGAACGGTACCGCTACTGCCTTCGATGTAATCCCGGCCCAGGAGATTACCACGCCTACCTTACCGCCTTCGACCTGCGGGCGCAGCGGATGAACATGAAGAAGGAGGCTCCCGCTCAGGAGCATGGCCTCACGGAGGCTGGAAAAGAACTGCTCCGGAGCGCCGCGGACAACACACGGCCCCACAGCTACAGCTGGTTTGTTTTTCAGGATTATAACACGCCCGGTGAAAAGCTCACTGACAGCCTGACGCTTCCGGAGGCGATCCGGTTATATAACGAAACGGACAGCGGCAGCAAGCGGCTCGGCGTGACCAAGGACGGGATCGCCACCGTGGATCTCATTATCACGCTGAACGGCGAACAGGAACTGCCAGAAGATTACACACGACTCGCCAGCTTTTCCGGCGATCCGGTCATAACGGAAGCAATGGAAACGCTGCGTGGCGCGATCACGGAACAGAGGCCCGAACAGGGCATCACGATGGGAGGTTTATGAAATGAGACAGAACCCCGAATGGGTGAATTTTATAAAGGAGCAGTATCCGCCCGGTACACGCATCCGGCTCACGGAGATGCGCGATCCCTACGCCCCGGTGCCATCCGGCACTGAGGGAACCGTTGATTTTGTTGACGATGCCTGCGGGATACACATGCAATGGGACAATGGCCGCACCCTCGCGCTCATCCCCGGTGAGGATCGCTTTTCCGTCATTCCACAGCCGCTTCAAACACTGAAGCTGTACATGCCGCTCACCGTCAAGAGCTATGAGCGCAACGAATACGGCGACATGGACGACGATCCCATTGAGCTTGACGGCCGGACGGCCCTTTCCTATTCCGCTGGTTGCCCGGATTACATCCATATGCGACGCTTACGATGCTATGACCAGCAACAGAAGGTATAGAGCGGCGCAAACTCAGTATTATGCGTGCCACGAATTGGAGGAGAACGCGGGGATTCAATTCGATCCGTCACTTGTACGGGCATTCATTGATAACGTGCATGAGATTTCAGTTCTTGCCAATAAAATAATCTCCCGCTAATGATAAAACAAAGTGCTGACCGTGTAAACATCTTGCATTTATGTCAAGGAGGCTAATTCATGAAGGAATCGGATATAAGTAGTTTAGAGCATACAACATGGAGATATCAATGTTACATAGTATTCGCACCAACGTATCGAAGAATGGAAATATATCGAGTCAAACGCGCAGACATAGGAATACGCTAGGTGCTTCTCGGTCATAACAAAGTTTGACTTTTGCTGCTTAAACATGTTACAATTAACTCACCGAGCAGCATGCGCGTAAGTCCAGGTTTGGACTTACGCGCTTTTTTATATGGTCTACCTCAGCAATTACACAGTACAGTTTTTTAAGTTTTATCTCTCATTTTCGTATTTGAAAGGATTCTTACTATGCCTAAAACGAAATTTCAGGAAATCATATTTGCTTTGTTGATGTCACTGGCGATGGCTTTTGGAATGGAACATTATAATCTTGGCATCGGTCACGGTGGATTTGATATGTGGATGTTCAAGGCCGCCTGGCACTGGAAGGATATACCGCTGATGACTGTTATCGTTTTCATTATGGAACATTTCATTGCCGGTCCTATTGCCCGGAAGAGGGCATTCAAGCTGGTAACACCCGGCAAAGATAACCCTATGCTGGTCACAGTGACAATTGCGGGCTGTACGGTGTTTCTGATGTGTCCGATTATGAGCTTTTGGGCTGCTGTTATTTTTAAATACAACGGACTGAAAACACTGCTTGCTGTTTATCTGCAAACTTTGGTGTGCAACTTTCCTATGGCCCTGCTGTGGCAGGTATTTTTTGCGGGTCCGTTCGTCAGATGGCTTTTCCGGACAATATTCAAAAAACAGCTTGCAGAAAACTGTAAATCATGCGAACAGGAGGCAGCGGTATGAGCAAACCGGCTGTAAAATTGTGGACAAGAGATTTCGTATTTATTATATTGATAAATTTCCTTGTTTTCTTAAACCACATTATGCTGTTGTCTACTTTCCCATTTTACATACAAAGTCTTGGAGGGAATGAGGCGCTTGCCGGACTTGCCGCGACTTTGTTCTCGTTGATCGCGGTTGTTTGCAGGCCGTTTATCGGTTGGATGCTGGACAACGGGAAACGGAAAGCGATCTTGGTTGTCGGTATCTGCGGACTAATCCTTATGCCTGTGGGATATATGTGTGTTTCTGTGCTCTTCCTCGCGTTCGTTTGCAGAATGGTACACGGGGCCTCCTTAGCCTGCTCCAATACATCCACCAGTACCATTGCCACCGATATCATTCCAAAACAGCGCTTTGCCGAGGGCATGGGCATGTTCGGCATGGCTACGGCACTGGCGACCTCTTGCGCTCCTGCTTTGGGGTTATATCTGATGGACAATATGGGTTTTACCACACTGTTTCTCTGCTCTGCAGGTTCCGCGGTTATTGCGCTAATCATATTTCTGCTTCTTAAGGTACCCCGAGTCGAGGCTGTAAAGAAGCCTTTGAGCTTCAAGGCACTGATTGACAAAGATGCGCTTCCGGCATCAAGTGTAATGCTGGTATTTCTGCTCACTTTTGGCGCACTTGAGAACTTTCTTGCCAAGTATGCCCGTGATAACGGCCTCCCGACCGGCGGTATTTATTTTGCGATAATGTCCTGTATGCTTTTGCTGGTACGTATCACGGTCGGAAAAGTGGCGGACCGGAAAGGGGAAGGCCTTTTCGTCTACTCTTGTAACGCCGCCATGTTTGCCGCTTTTCTGTTGCTGGCCTTTCATCCAAATACCGTCGCCTTTATCCTGTCTGCCGTATTGGCCGGTTATGGTTTCGGCGGGCTCGAACCCGCACTACAGTCTATGGCCGTACACATTGCTCCTCCTGAGAGGCGCGGCTCAGCTAACTCCACCTTCCTCTGCGCTTATGATATTGGAATTGGCATAGGCGGCGGTATTGCAGGGTTCTTAATTACCTACTGTGGCTATAATCAAATGTTCGCTATTCTTTCTTTATCCAACATTATGTCAGTTATTTTGTACGTCGTTTGGGGAAGAAAGCATCCCTCTTCCTTCTCATATGTAAAACATTGCAAATAACTGGATGACGCTTATGGCGGTGATCTCATTTTTACTTTGATAATATTAGCAAAGGTATGTAAACACAATGACAGTCTGGTTGCCGTGAAGTGCGTGTCAGACCTGCCCTTTTTGCGGCAGATCTTTTCGTAAACAAGTAAAAAAAGAAAGGCGCTACCGTCCCAATAAAAAAAGCGTGAGTTTGGCTGGGCTGTTTTCCATGCTTGAATAAGGCGATATCTTAACCATCCAAGCTCACCAGTTTGGAGGGCTTTTCTATGCGCATTCAACATGCCTTGAACTTCAGGCGGCCGCTCGGTAACAGCGGTCGAGCGTGATGAAGCGGACTACAATCTGCTACACATCGCTTTTCTAACCGGTAGCTCGTCAAAAAAAGCCTGTGCTTTTCATGGGAACAGCGCAGGCAGCAACACGAACCATCAGAGCAGATAAAATATGAAATAATTTACAGGAGCATACCTGTGGGCAGCCATGCTTACAGATACGCTCCTGTTTTGTTGTTTGCAGCTATACCACGCTGCCGGTCCCCGCCGCTTGTTCTTCATTTCCGGATCTCAACAATCACGAAATGGAGGACAAGCCCTATGGCGAAGTATCAGAAAAAGACAAATTACC
>Ga0183095_10752_pt1 | contig 62210 bp, 62 predicted proteins | sample BioMet4_FD_130346 | JGI IMG/M metagenome (GOLD analysis project Ga0183095, IMG submission 130346) | Microbial communities from bioreactor (seeded with sewage sludge) at LBNL, California, USA - Biofuel metagenome 4 (v2) (version 3) | ecosystem: Engineered > Bioreactor > Anaerobic > Unclassified ... | reverse complement strand
CTTTGCGCCGTCCAAGCGTTTTGCCCCCGGCAAAACCTTGCCGCAGGCGGGATTCATTTCCGCCGAGGAACATAGGTCCCGGGCCCCAAAAGAGGAACTCTTTTGGGATGCAGAAGCAGCTCGACGAACTGCACATCGCCGTCACGGAGATGGAGGAGGACTGACAGCCGTTTTCCTGCTCCACGATGCGGCGCTTTGCGCCGTCCAAGCGTTTTGCCCCCGGCAAAACCTTGCCGCAGGCGGGATTCATTTCCGCCGAGGAACATAGGTCCCGGGCCCCAAAAGAGGAACTCTTTTGGGATGCAGAAGCAGCTCGACGAGCTGCACATCGCCGTCACGGAGATGGAGGAGGACTGACTCTTTCCAAAAAAATAGTCCACGCCCTCCGCGTGGACTATTTTTTCAAAACCGACAAAAAATCTCTTGACCTTCCCCCCGATGGAAGGTATAAAAAGAAAGCATGAGAAAGCATATGCGTATCAACGAAGTAGAACAGATTGTGGGCATTTCCAAAAAGAACATCCGTTACTATGAATCGGAGGGACTGCTGCACCCCGGCCGGGAGTCGGAAAACGGCTACCGCAGCTACGGGCCGGAGGACATCTGCACCTTGCAGACCATTCGCTTTCTGCGGCGGCTGTCCGTCCCTATTGAGGAGATTCGCAAGCTGCAAAGCGGCAGTTCCCTGAGTGAATGCATGGAGCGCCAGTTGTCGCTTTTAAAGGAGCAGTCCCGCGCGCTGGAGCAGACGCAGCAGATCTGCCGGGAGGTATATCAGCAGCAGATCTCCCTGCCGGAGCTGGACATCAGCCATTATGAGCAGAAAATGGAAGAGTTGGAGGAAGGCGGCGTGTGCTTTATGAATGTCCGGAACGATCAGAAGCGGAAAAAGAAAATTGCGCCTTTGATCTGTGCCTTTTTATTCATTTTCCTGTTCGGCCTCTTCATCGGCTTCATGCTCTGGGCCAACGGAGAGGACCCCATGCCCTGGCCCATTCTGGCCGTTCTGGTAGCCGTTTTTCTGGGTCTGATCGTGGGCGTTGTTCTGGCGCTGCTGGAGCGACTGAAAGAAATTAATAAAGGAGAAGAAGATGAAGCTCTTAAATATTGATTACATCCCGGGCTGTGAAATCGAGGCGCTGGGGCTGGTGCGCGGCGCCGTGGTGGACAGCAAGAACTTCGGCAAGGACTTCATGGCCGGCATGAAAACGCTGGTGGGCGGTGAGATCACCTGCTACACCGAAATGCTCAACGAGGCCCGCGCCATTGCCACCAAGCGCATGGTGGACGAGGCCGAGGCCATGGGCGCCGACGCCGTCATCAACATCCGCTACGGCAGCTCCTCTGTCATGCAGGGCGCCGCTGAGATTATCGCCTACGGCACGGCGGTTAAAATCAAATAACGGGTATCCCACAGGCGGCACGGCGGACAGCTGTGCCGCTTTTTCTTGCATTTTGCGGCGATCTATGTCATGCTAAAAGAAAAAAGGACGTGACCAAATGAAAAAAGCCGTCTGTGCCGCGATGGCCGCTCTTAGTCTGGCCTTCTTTTTATTCCTGCCGGCGACGGCCGATATGGGCCCCAAGGACAGTCTGAACGTTCTTGTGAAAAATGCGCCTCAGGAGCCTTACTATCTGGATCTTCTCTATCAGGACGCTCCGGAGTCGCTTTATCAGAATCTCACGCAGGAGAACCGCGCGATGCTGGATCAGTCGCTCCTGCAGGCGCTGACCGATGCCCGGCCCGCCGGCTGGACGCTGGCCCTTACCGACGGCACCGGCGCGCCCTGTTTCGGTCAGCTCACCGGAACTCCTCAGGCGGACGGTACCGTTCTGCACGCCTTTTCCTACTTTGGCCTGCCCGATAGCTACCGCGTCATCATCGTCACCGCGTCGGGCGAACGGTTTATTTCAAGGACCTGCACCCGCCCCACCCTGCAGTCCTCTCTGACAGTGGACTGGGCCGGCAAGACCGTCACGCAGCCGTTCGCTGCGCTGGCCTATCTGGTACAGTTTCTGGCCTCTTTTCTGCCCACCCTCCTGCTGGAAGGACTGGTGCTGGTGCTGTTCGGCTTTTCCCTGCGGAAAAACGGGAAGGTCTTTCTGCTGGTCAATCTCGGCACGCAGCTGCTGGTCTTTCTGGTACTGGGCCTTTCCATGGTGAGGAGCAGCCTGGGCTTTTCCTACTACCTGCTGTTTTTTCCGGTGGAAGCAGCCGTCACAGCGGCGGAAACGCTCCTGTATGCCCGCTTTCTGAAGGGGCACGGGCGGAAGCGCGCCGTGATCTACGGCATCACCGCCAATCTGCTCTCCGCCGTTCTGGGCTGGTTTCTGGCAGTCCCCGTGTGGCGGGTGGTTTCTTCATTTCTGTAACCTCTGCGAAAGGAACGTATATCTATGGATACCGTAAAACTCTATTATCAGGACTCATTTCTCCGCGAATTTGATGCCGTCGTCACCGATTGTCAGCCCTGCAGGGGCGGCTTTGCCGTGGTGCTGGATCAGACGGCCTTCTATCCCGAGGGCGGCGGGCAGCCCGCCGATCACGGCACCCTTGGCGGTGCCGCCGTCACCGACGTCCATGAAAAGGACGGCGTGATCACGCACATCTGCGACGGCCCCCTCTCCGCAGGAGAAACGATCCGCGGCACATTGGACTGGGAGCGGCGCTTTGACCATATGCAGCAGCACTCCGGCGAGCATATCGTCAGCGGGATGCTCTGCAAAACCTTTCAGTGCGACAACGTAGGCTTTCATATGGGCGCCGACACCGTCACCATCGACTACAACGCCGATATGACCTGGGCAGACGTCCTTTCCATCGAGGCGCAGGCCAACCGTTATATCTGGGAAGATCACCCTTTCCGGGCCTTCTACCCCTCCCCCGCGGAGCTGGCCATCCTGCCCTACCGCAGTAAAAAGGAGCTGACGGGCGCCGTGCGCATCACCAGCTTCCCCGGCGCGGACCTGTGTGCCTGCTGCGGCACTCATGTCAAGAGCAGCGGTCAGGTGGGGCTCGTGAAATTCCTGTCCTGCCAGAAGTTCCGCGAAGGCGTCCGGCTGGAGCTGCTGTGCGGCAGGCGGGCACTGGATTTTCTGGCCGGCTGCTGGGAACAGGATCATCAGATCGGTCAGGAACTGTCCGTCAAGCCCTTTGCCACCTACGGCGCCGTCTGCCGCCTGAAGGAAGAACTATCTCAGGCGAAAGAACGCAGCGCCCACTTGGAGGAAACCGTTTTTGCCGGCATCGCCGAGCAGTGCCGGGGTAAGGGCGACATTCTGCGCCTCGAAAACGGAGATCTCACCCCCGACGCCGTGCGGCGGCTGTGTGTGGCCATCGGTGCGGCGTGCGGCGGGCGCAGCGCTGTCTTCTCCGGCAGCGACGGCAGCTACAAATACGCGCTGGTGGACGAAGGCGGCGACCTGCGCGACTTCGTCAAGACCATGAACGCCGCTCTCAACGGCCGCGGCGGCGGCAAGGGCGGCTTTGCGCAGGGCAGCGTGCAGGCCTCCGAGGAGGAAATTTTTCGGTTTTTTGCCCATCCATAAGGCTTATTTGTATCTTCTTCCGGAAATCCCTCAAAAACGGCGCTTTGCCGCCCTTTGAGGGGTTTCCTTTTATAAAGAGGTATGATAGAATAAATTGTTTACTGAGAAAGAAGGTTAAAAAAGTTTCATGCAGGAAAATAAACTGGGCGTGATGCCCATTCGGAAGCTGATCTGGAATATGTCGCTGCCCATCATGGCCTCCATGCTGGTACAGGCGCTTTATAATATTGTGGACAGTATTTTCGTGGCCATGATCAACGAGCAGGCTCTGACTGCCGTTTCCCTGGCCTTCCCGGCCCAACAGCTGATGATCGGCCTTGCCACCGGCACCGCCGTGGGCGTCAACGCCCTGATGGGCCGGGCCCTGGGCGCCAAACAGCGAGAGCGGGCCAACACGGTGGCATGCAACGGTGTCTTTCTGGCTTTTGTGGGCTTTGCCGTTTGTGCCGTGCTGGCAGCGTTTTTCGCTCACTCCTTTTTTGCCGGTCAGACGAACATCGACTACATTGTGGAGCAGGGCACCGATTATCTGCTCATCGCCTGCTGCGGCTCCTTCGGTCTTTTCGGCGAGGTGATGTTCGAGCGGCTTCTGCAGGGCACCGGCCGCTCCCTTTACTCCATGTACTCTCAGGGCCTGGGCGCCATTGTCAACATCATCCTGGACCCCATCTTTATCTTTGTGTTCGGGATGGGGGTCAGCGGCGCCGCCATCGCCACCGTCATCGGGCAGGTCTGCGGCTGTGTGTTCAGTTTTATCCTCAACCGCCGCAAAAACGCAGACATTGAGCTGCGCTTCCGCCATTTCCGCCCCAACTGGGAGATCGTGGGCCATATCTACGCCATCGGCATTCCCTCCGTCATCATGATGGCCATCGGCTCCGTGATGGTCTTTTTGATGAACAAGATCCTCATTGCCTATCACACGGCCGCGGAAACCGCCGCCACCGTGTTCGGGGTCTACTTCAAGCTCAACAGCTTCATCTTCATGCCTATCTTCGGCATGAACAACGGCGTCGTCCCCATCGTGGCCTATAACTACGGCGCTCAGAACCGCCAGCGCATGGTTTCCGCCATCAAGCTCAACACTCTCTACTCCTCCTGCATCATGGTGGTGGGCATGGCCATTTTCCTCAGCATTCCTGCCACGCTGCTGCGCTTTTTCAGTGCCTCTGACACCATGATCGCCGTGGGTACGCCCGCCCTGCGCATCATCTCTCTGAGCTTTTGCATGGCAGGCGCCTGCATCGCTCTGGGCAGTTCTTTCCAGGCTCTGGGGCATGCCACCTATTCCATGATTATCTCCTTCATCCGGCAGCTGATCTTCCTCATTCCCGTGGCCTATGTGCTGGCCCGTCTGGGACGGCAGATCGGCAACTGCGACCTGGTCTGGTGGAGTTATCCCATTGCCGAAGTGTTTTCCCTCTTTGTCACGCTCTTGTTTTATAACCGGCTCTACCGCACTGTGATCGAAAAGATCCCCCTGCACGGCCCCGACGCATCGCCGGAGGACGGGACGGATACTCCCGCGGGGACATAACGGAAATCAACAAAAAAAGAGCGCCTCTTTTTGCAAGAGGCGCTCTTTTTGCACGCTGCTTTTAAAAGGCCAGCTTTTCCGTGAGATACGCTTTGAGTTCGCTGATGGGCAGGCGTACCTGCGCCATGGTGTCGCGCTCGCGGACGGTGACACAGTTGTCCCCTGCCTTCTCCGCGTCGCCCACGGTATCGAAGTCCACCGTGATGCAGTAGGGCGTGCCGATCTCATCTTCCCGGCGGTAGCGCTTGCCGATGGAACCGGTGTCGTCGAAGTCCACCATGAACTCCCTGCACAGCTCGCTGTAAATTTCACGGCCCTTGTCGCTGAGCTTCTTGGACAGCGGCAGCACGGCGGCCTTGAAGGGCGCCAGCGCCGGGTGGAAATGCATCACCACACGCACGTCGTCCTTGCCGCTCTTGTCCTGACCCACCACTTCCTCGTCATAGGCCTCCACCAGGAAGGCCAGTACAGAGCGCTCCACGCCCAAAGACGGCTCGATGACATAGGGGATATACCGCTCATTGGTTTCAGGGTCAAAGTAGGTCAGATCCTTGCCGGAGGTGTTCTGATGCTGGGTCAGATCGTAATCCGTGCGATCCGCCACGCCCCACAGCTCGCCCCAGCCGAAGGGGAACATGAACTCGAAGTCCGTAGTGGCTTTGGAATAGAAGCAAAGCTCCTCGGGATCGTGATCCCGCAGGCGCAGGTTTTCATCCTTCAGTCCCAGGGACAGCAGCCAGTTATGGCAGAAGGAACGCCAGTAAGTGAACCACTCCAGATCCGTGTTGGGCTTGCAGAAAAACTCCAGCTCCATCTGCTCGAATTCACGGACACGGAAAATGAAGTTGCCCGGCGTGATCTCATTCCGGAAGGACTTGCCGATCTGGCAGACGCCGAAGGGCAGCTTCCGGCGGGTGGTGCGCTGCACGTTGACAAAGTTCACAAAAATGCCCTGAGCCGTTTCGGGCCGCAGATACACCGTGTTCTTCGCCTCCTCGGTCACGCCCTGGAACGTCTTGAACATCAGGTTGAACTGACGGATGTCGGTGAAGTTGTGCTTGCCGCAGGAGGGGCAGGGAATGTTGTGGGACTCCACATACTCCTTCAGCTCCGCCTGAGAAAAGGCGTCGATGGGCTTTTCCAGCGTCAGGCCTTCCTTTGCGCAGTAATCTTCAATCAGCTTGTCGGCACGGAAGCGCTCCTTGCACTCCTTGCAGTCCATCAGCGGATCGCTGAAGCCGCCCAGATGGCCGGAGGCCACCCAGGTCTGGGGATTCATGAGGATCGCCGCGTCCTGTCCCACGTTATAGGGATTTTCCTGGACAAACTTCTTCCACCAGGCCTTTTTGACGTTGTTCTTCAGCTCCACGCCCAGAGGGCCGTAGTCCCAGGTGTTGGCAAGGCCGCCGTAGATCTCCGACCCGGCAAATACGAAGCCCCGGTTTTTGCAAAGAGCCACGATCTTTTCCATGGTTTTTTCCGTATTTTTCATATGTGACACACTCCTTCATTCTTCGGTATCAAATCAGTCAAAAAAATAAGCCCCAAGCTGCCATCAGCTTAGGGCGAACAAACAAGTCCGTGGTACCACCTAAATTCAGGGAAACTCCCTGCTCTCATCTGCGGTCGGGCCGCAGCTTCCGCGATAACGGGGGAATTCCGGCGGCGCCTACTGGGAGAGTTCTCCGTTGGGGCCGCAGCTCAAAGGCGCCTTCCACCTTCTCCCGCCAAAGGCTTGCACCGGCCGCCTTCTCTCTTTTCGCGGAGGAAACTGTACTATTCCTTCTCATTGCCTGCTTTTATGCTTTTTTACACCATAGCATGTTTCCCTCTCCCCGTCAAGAGGAAAAGAGAAAAAGGACATCCGGCGGATGTCCTTTTATTTGCGATCAGCCAATCTTGTTCAGCTTCAAAGTCATGCTGCTCTTCTTGTGAGCCGCATTGTTCTTGTGCAGCAGACCTCTGGCGGTAGCCTTGTCCACAGCCTTCACAGCCACTTTGTAAGCGCCCTCGGCCTCGGTGCGATTGCCTTCAACGGCAGCAGCCTCGAACTTTTTGAGAACAGTCTTGAGCGCGGACCGATCGGCCTTGTTGCGTTCGTTTCTCGCTTCGGACACCAGAACACGCTTTTTAGCAGACTTAATATTCGGCAAACCAAACACCTCCCCGGCGATAAAATTCATGCGTATCAAAAAACTTCCACGCAGGATGATATTTTAGCATCTTTCCTTTTAAATTGCAAGGGTTTTTTTATTATTTCTTTCTCTTCCTGCATATTTGCTCTTTTTATGGGACAACCTACCGGATGAACACCACATTTTGTGCTTTTATGAAGGAGGATCACACAAATATGTACAGCAAACGCACCGACCTGGCCGTGGAGTCGGCAGAGCTTTTTCGCGCAGCACAAAAAAAAGAGGGGCGCCTTCCCGGCGTTCTCAGCCATACGGAAGAGCAGAACGGCTTTGAGGTCACTGCGGTGCAGATCCTTGGGCAGCAGGGCGAAAAGGCGCTGGGAAAGCCGGCAGGCGCCTATGTGACCGTAGACCTGCGGCCCTATTTTCAGCGGACGGCAGGTGCCTTCGCCCGGGCGGTGGACTGCCTGGCGGGACAGCTGCGCGGGCTTTTGCCGGAGGATCTGGCGGAAAAATCCGTACTGGTGGTGGGCCTGGGCAACCGGGACATGACCCCCGATGCCATCGGCCCTCTGACCGTTTCGCACCTGCTGGTGACACGGCATATGATCGCGTCCCTGCCGGAGCAGTTTCAGGGCTTCGCGTCGGTTTCCGCGTTTTGTACAGGCGTTTTGGGCAGCACCGGTATGGAAACGCTGGAGCTGATCCGGGGCATCGTCCGCCAGACCGGCCCCGCCGCCGTCATCGCCGTGGACGCACTGGCCGCCCGGAAAACAGAACGCATCTGCACCACGGTGCAGCTCTCCGACACGGGGCTGATCCCCGGCTCCGGCGTGGGAAACCACCGCAAAGCCGTCAATCGGAAAACGCTGGGCATCCCCGTCATCTCCGTGGGCGTCCCCACCGTCATCGACGCCGCCACGCTGGCCGCCGACATTCTGGAAGAGGCGGGCAGCGCGGATTTCGATCTGTCCCACCGCGGCAGCGGCCTTTTCGTCACACCCAGGGAAATTGATATGCGGGTGGAAGAACTGGCCAAAATCGTGGGCTACGGCATTGATCTGGCGCTCCAGCCCGCGCTGGATCTGGAAACGCTGACAGGGCTTGTGGGATAAAACGGTTCCGCCCGGCTTTTGCACACGGCGCCGTTTTGACCGGAGAAAAGATTGCCGCTTTACACCGTTTGCGCCGCCATGTTACAATCAGACAAAAGCCGCAGGGCGGAAAGTGAGATCCTCTCATGGCTGAACAAAAAAAAGCGACCGTTTTATGCGGGCTTGTGATCTTTTGCTGCGCTGTCATGCTGGCGGTGGACGGACTTCTCGTACCGCCCTATGCCGTTAAATCGGCCGTCAAGGTCATCTTCTTCCTGGCCTGCCCGCTTCTCTTCTGCAAAATCGCCCGCATCGACCTGCGCCCCTTTTTCAAGCTGGGAAAACGGGCCGCCCTGTTCTCGCTGGGCCTTGGGGCGGGGTTGTTTTTCCTGATCCTGGGGGCCTATGCGCTGACCCGAAGCGTATTCGACTTCTCCGGGATCACCGGGACACTCACGGAAAACATCGGCGTGGACAAGGACAATTTTCTCTATGTGTCCCTCTACATCTCCTTTATGAACTCCTTTCTGGAGGAATTCTTCTTCCGGGCGTTTGCCTTTCTCACCCTCCGGCGCTTTGTATCTCTTCGCTTTGCCTATCTCTTCAGCGCTGTGTCCTTTACCGTGTATCACGTTGCCATGATGAGCGGGTGGTTCGGGACAGGGCCTTTCCTGCTGGTGCTGGCCGGGCTTTTTGCGGGCGGATTGCTGTTCGACTTCCTCAACCAGCGCTATGAGAGCATCTACGCCTCCTGGTTTGTCCATATGTTTGCCAATTTTGCCATTAATGTCATCGGCTTCATGCTGTTTGCCGCGGCCTGACGCTTTTGCTCATGAAAAAAGGACGGAGAAGCTTCTCCGTCCTTTTTTCTTTACTTGTAATAATCCGTTCCGTCTTCGATGACGATGGGCAGACCGTTGTGGTACAGAGGCATCGTTTCAAATTTGAAGCGGCTGGTCCTGTGTTTGCTGTCGATCTGCTTTTGGATCTCCGGATCGCAGACGCCTCTGCGGAGATATTCGTTCACCGCGTGGTAGGTAAAGCCCAGATTATCCTCGTCCGTAAGTCCCGTCAGACCGTCGGAGGGCGGCTTGATGAGAAATTTCTCCGGCAGACCCAGCTCCCGGCCCATGGCGATCACCTCTTCCGTGGTATACATCCCCAGAGGCGAGAAAGCGCCTGCGCTGTCGCCGTAAATGGTGCAGTACCCCACCCAGTCCTCCGACAGATTGGAGGTGTTGACGACGATGCCGCCGGTCACGCTCTGGGCCACGGCATAGAGCGTGGCCATGCGGATACGGGAGGGCAGATTCACTCTGGTCTGCCGGGAAGGCGTCAGGCCCGTGCGCTCCATTTCTTCCAGAAGGCCGGTCACGCCGCCGTGAATATTAAACGTGCAGTGAGGAATCTGCAGAAAGTCCACAAGGCCGTTGCTGTAATCGATGTCCGGCTGCGCACCGTCGGGCATCAGAACGCCGTAGACGTTTTCCCGGCCAAACGCCTGCACGCACAGCGCCGCCACGGTGGAGCTGTCTTTTCCGCCGGAAATGCCTATCACAGCCGTCCTGCCGCCGCAGACGCGCATCTGCTCCTGCATCCAGGCCGTCAGACCCTTCACCTGTTCCTTTGCATCGAAAGAAACCATTTTTTCGCCTCCCATCATATTCTTGTCCGTTATTGTAACCCGATCGCCGGCAAATTGCAAACACCGGCGAAAAAAACAGGGAAAATTTTGAGGCGATGGGCACCTGCCTCTCTGTGCGCTTTTGCCAAAAATATGGCAGCAGCGTCATGCCGCACGCAACAAGAAAGCGCCCTGTCTGAAACAGGGCGCTTTCTTGTTGTGTGTTGTGTGTTTAGTTAGGAGAGAGAGAGAAAAGTACATAAGGAATAAATCCTTTGTATGCTGTTATCATAGTGGCCAAAAATGGCAAAATCATGAAGCGGTCATGAACATTTTGTAAACACGCGTCTGACTCAGAATTTTTTTCTCTCTCCCACCGCCAGCTCGTCGCAGCGGTTGTTCATTTCATTTTGCGCGTGGCCCCTGATCCAGTGGTAATGCACCGTGTGTTTTTCCACAAGGGGCAGCAAAAGCTGCCACAGATCCGCGTTCAGCGCCGGCTTCTTATCCGACTTGATCCAGCCCTTTTTTTTCCAGCCGTAAACCCAGCCCTTTTCCAGCGCGTCGATCACATACCTGGAATCGGAGTAGAGCTCCACCTCGCAGGGTTCTTTCAGCGCCGAAAGAGCGGCAATGACGCCGGTCAGCTCCATGCGGTTGTTGGTGGTGACCGCAGCGCCGCCGGAGAGTTCCTTTTTGGCGTCCCCATAGACCAGCACACAGCCCCAGCCGCCGGGTCCGGGATTGCCGGAACAGGCGCCGTCCGTATAAACCGTTACCTTCTTCATCGCACCGCCACTTCCCGCACGGTCAGCACGCCCTCATCCACCGTAAAGCGAACGTCCCACCGCTCAAAGGGCAGGCCGTACACCCGGCAGGGGTCTTTCTGATACCGGGGACGGGGGTCACACGCCAAGACGCCCAGCAGCCCCTCCCGCTCCTCCGGCGGAATCCGATCCAGCAGAGCCGGAGGAAAGTCCACCTGCAGCAATTCGCTCTCCGTCCCCTCCGTAAAGCCGCCGAGGGCGGCGGGAATACAGTCGGCATAGGGCAGATAGGGCTTCACATCCAGAACAGGCGTACCGTCCATCAGGTCTGCGCCCGACACATGGAGCACCGGCCCCAGCTGAGGGTCCAGCTCCACCGACTCCAGTTTCACCGCCGAAAGGCCGATGGCATTGGGACGGAAGGGCGAACGGGTGGCAAAAACGCCCATACGGGTATTGCCGCCCAGACGGGGCGGCCGCACCGTGGGCGACCAGTCCTCCCGCACCGCTTCCGAAAACTGCCACAAAAGCCACAGGTGGGAAAAGCCCTCCATCCCCCGGACGGCTTCCGCGCTGCGAAAGGCAGGTTCAAATACCACCTGGCTTTGCAGCGCCGGCACCAGTCCGCTTTGCCGGGGGATCCCGAATTTGGTGGGAAACGCGGAGTGAATCCGGGCGATCACCTTCATCTCAACGGTATCCACCTGTTACGGCTCCTCCTCGTCCGGAAGCTCCTCCGCGACATCCTGCCGGCGTTTTTGATAACTGGGGACCTGCAGATGCGAGAGAATGTCCTTTGGCAGCATCCGTTCCCGGTAGGCCTCGCCGGCGGCAATGGCGATCATGCCAGCGATCACCATCACAATAGACTGGGCGCGCATGGTGAGATAAATGACGATCAGCACCAGCACCAGCAGCACATGGACGCGGGTGCTTTTTTCCTCGATGGCCCGCAGCTCCTCGTCCTTGAGATACGTCACGCCCTCATAGGAAAACTCGCCTTTGGCGGAGGCGTTGCTGTAAAGCGTCTTGCAGAAATACCGCCACCGGGTCAGCGGAAGCGCCTGGGTCTTGCCCGTTTTCTTCTTGCTCATGGGTGTGTTCCTTTCTCGCGCTTACTCTTCTTCCGTCAGGGGCGCGGAATCCTCCGCTTCCTTTTCAGCCCGGGCCAGTGAGATCACCTTAACGCCGTCGGCCACGCGCATGACGCGCACACCCTGGGTGGAACGGCTGTAAATATTGATGTCCGCCGCGTCCATGCGGATGATGGTGCCGTCGTCGGAGATCATGAGGATGTCCTCCTCACCGGTGACCACCTTGGCGGCCACCACCTTACCGGTCTTTTCCGTCACACGGTAGTTCTTCAGGCCGCTGCCGCCGCGCTTCTGCGGCTCGCCGCCGTCGCCGCGGAGATATTCTTCAATGGCGGTGCGCTTGCCGTAGCCGTTCTCCGTGATGGACAGCAGCGTGTGCCCTTCCACCGCCCGGGCGGCGCCCACCACATAGTCGCCTTCCTTCAGCCGGATGCCCCGCACGCCCACCGCGTCGCGGCCCATGCAGCGAATATCCGTTTCCCTGAAGCAGATGGCCATGCCGTCGTGGGTCACCAGCAGGATGTTCTGATGGCCGTCGGTACGCCGCACCTCGATCAGCTCGTCGCCCGCGTCCAGCGTCAGCGCCCGGATGCCCGCCTTGCGGGCGGTATTGAGGGCGCTGAGCTGCAGGCGTTTCACCGTACCCATGCGGGTGATCATCACCAGATAGCTGTCCTCATCGAACTCACGGACGGAAAGGCCCGCCGTGACACGTTCCCCCGCTTCCAGCGGCAGCACGTTGACGATGTTGGTGCCCTTGGCCGCCCGGCCCGCCTCCGGAATGAGATAGCCCTTCTTCCGATGGACGCGGCCCGTGTTGGTAAAGAACAGCAGGTAATCGTGGGTAGAGGCGGTGAACACGGAGGTCACCACGTCCTCTTCCCGCGTGGTCATGGCCTTGACGCCCTTGCCGCCCCGCTTCTGCGCGGAATACTCGGTGGCGGGCGTGCGCTTGATATAGCCGTTCTGGGTCATGGTATAGACGCACTGTTCCTCTTCGATGAGATCCTCGATGTCGATCTCGTCCTCCACGTCCTGGATCTCGGTCATACGGTCGTCGCCGTATTTGTCGCGTACTTCAATCAGCTCATCCTTCAAAACGCCCCGCACCATGTCCATATCGCCCAGCAGACGGTTGTAATAGGCAATGCGCTCTTCCAGCTCCTTGTACTCGTTCATCAGCTTGTCGCGCTCCAGTCCCTGCAGGGCCTTGAGGCGCATATCCAGAATACACTGGGCCTGTATGTCGGAAAGACCGAAGCGGGCCATCAGACGCTCTTTTGCGTCGTCATAGGCCGCGCGGATGATATGGATGACCTCGTCGATATTGTCCTGGGCAATGAGCAGACCTTCGAGGATATGGGCCCGCTCCTCCGCTTTGCGCAGATCGTAGCGGGTGCGGCGGAGGATGACCTCTTCCTGGAAGGACAGATATTCGTCCAGAATGTGGCGCAGGGACAGGATCTTCGGCTGACTCTGATTGTCCACCAGCGCCAGCATGTTCACGGAGAAGGTGCTTTGCAGGGATGTCTGGGCAAAAAGACGGTTGAGCACCACCTGGGGATTGGCGTCTTTTTTCAGTTCGATGACGATCCGCATACCGTTGCGGTCGGATTCATCCCGCAGATCGGAGATGCCCTCCAGCCGTTTGTCCTTGACCTGGTCGGCAATGTTCTCCACCAGCATCTTTTTGTTCACCTGATAAGGCAGTTCCGTCACGATGATACGGATGCGGTTGCCGGCGTGCTCTTCAAACTCCGTGCGGCCCCGCATGACGATGCGGCCCCGGCCGGTGGCATAGGCGGCCCGGATGCCGGAGCGGCCCATGATGATGCCCCTTGTGGGGAAATCCGGGCCTTTGATATGCTCCATCAGATCCGCCAGCGTCGCGTCGGGATTTTCCAGCACGCAGATGCAGGCGTTGATGACTTCTTTCAGATTGTGGGGCGGAATGTTGGTGGCCATACCCACCGCGATGCCGGAAGAACCGTTCACCAGCAGGTTGGGAAAACGGGTGGGCAGCACCCGGGGCTCTTTCCGGCTTTCGTCGAAATTGGGGTCCCAGTCCACCGTGTCTTTTTCAATGTCCCGCAGCATCTCCCCCGCCAGCTTGGACATACGGGCTTCCGTATACCGGTAGGCGGCAGGTGGGTCGCCGTCGATGGAACCGAAGTTGCCGTGGCCGTCCACCAGCACATAGCGCATGGAAAAGTCCTGCGCCAGACGCACCAGCGCGTCGTACACGGACTGATCGCCGTGGGGATGATAGCGGCCCAGCACGTCGCCCACGCAGGTGGCCGACTTCTTAAAGGGCCTGTCGCTGGTCAGATTATCCTCGTACATAGCGTACAGAATGCGGCGATGCACCGGCTTGAGGCCGTCCCGCACATCGGGAAGGGCCCGGGCCACGATCACCGACATGGCGTATTCGATAAACGAGGTTTCCATCTCTTTGACCAGATCGTTGCTGACAATCGTCTGCTGGGGGTACATGATGTCCTCCGGCTTATAATCCTTTGCTCTTGCCATCGTTTCTCACGCACCTCCTTAAAAGTCCAGATTAATGGCGTATTTGGCGTTTTTCTCGATAAATTCCCGCCGTGGCTCCACCGCTTCGCCCATCAGCACCGTAAAGCACTGGTCGGCGGTAATGGCGTCCTCCAGCGTAATGCGCCGCAGGCTCCGCTTCTCCGGATCCATGGTGGTTTCCCACAGCTCATGGGGGTTCATTTCGCCGAGGCCCTTGAACCGGGAAATATCGATCTTGGCGCTGGGATTGTCGCCCCGCAGCTCCGCCGACTCCCGGTCGCGCTCGTCGTCGGAATAAGCCACACGGCTCACCTTGCCGCGCGTCAGCTTATAGAGCGGAGGCACGGCCGCGTACACATAGCCCTCTTCGATCAGGGGGCGCATATAGCGGAAAAAGAAGGTCAAAAGCAGCGTGCGGATATGGGAACCGTCCACATCGGCATCGGCCATAATGACCACCTTGTGATAGCGCAGCCTGTTGAGATCCAGATCTTCCCCGATGCCGCAGCCCAGCGCCGTGATGACGGGCGAGAGCTTGTCGTTGCCGTACACCTTGTCGGCCCGGGCTTTTTCCACGTTGAGCATCTTGCCCCACAGAGGCAAAATGGCCTGGAACCGGGAATCCCGCCCGTTTTTGGCGGAGCCGCCGGCGGAGTCGCCCTCTACGATGTAAAGCTCGGTGAGCGAGGGGTCGCGCTCGTTGCAGTCCGACAGTTTGCCGGGAAGCCGGTCGCCCTCCAGCCCTGTCTTGCGGCGAATGCTTTCCCGGGCCTTCCTGGCCGCTTCTCTGGCACGGTTGGCCATCATGGCCTTGTCCAGAATGGTGCGGGCCACCACCGGGTTTTCCTCCAGGAAAAGAGCCAGCTGGTCGGACACCAGATTGTCCACCAGCGTGCGGATGCGGGCGTTGCCCAGCTTGGACTTGGTCTGACCTTCAAACTGCGCTTCCTGTAATTTGACGGAGATCACCGCCGTGATGCCCTCCCGCACATCCTCGCCGGATACCTTGTCCTCGCCCTTGATCATGCCGTACTTCACGCCGTAGGCGTTGATGACGCGGGTCAGGGCCGCCTTGAAGCCGGTTTCGTGCATGCCGCCCTCCGGCGTATGGATGTCATTGGCAAAGGAAACAATGGTTTCCGTGTAGGAATCGTTGTACTGCAGGGCGATCTCCGCCGTGGCGTCGTCCTTTTTTCCCGAGAGGTAGATCACCGAATCGTGGAGCGGCGACTTATTGCGGTTGATCCAGGCGACAAATTCACGGATACCGCCTTCGTAACACATGGTGTCGCTCTGTTCCTTGCCGGAACGCTTATCTTCGATGGTGATCCGCAGCCCCGCGTTCAAAAACGCCTGCTCCCGCATACGGGTATGCAGCGTTTCATAATCGAATTCCAGCGTATCGAACATCTCGCTGTCCGGGCAGAAGGTAACGACGGTGCCGCAGAAATCCGTTTCGCCCACTACGGTGATCTCCTGGGTAATATCACCTCTGGAAAACTTCATCTCATAGATTTTGCCGTCCTTGTGGACCTGCACCGTCAGCCATTCCGACAGCGCGTTGACCACGGAGGCGCCCACGCCGTGCAGACCGCCGGAAACTTTATAGCCCCCGCCGCCGAACTTGCCGCCGGCGTGCAGGACGGTAAAGACCACCTCCAGCGCGGGACGGCCTGTCTGCTGCTGGATGTCCACGGGAATGCCGCGGCCGTTGTCCGTCACCGTGATGGTATTGCCCTCGTTGATGCAGATGTGAATCTCCGTGCAGACGCCGGCCAGCGCCTCATCGATGGAGTTGTCCACGATCTCGTAGACCAGATGATGGAGGCCGCTGGCACTGGTGGAACCGATATACATGCCGGGCCGTTTGCGGACCGCCTCCAGTCCTTCCAGCACCTGTATTTCCGAGGCGTCATACTCGTTTTCTGCCGGACGGTTGTTTTTCTCTTCAGACATAACACTTCTCCTTATCCTTGGGACTTGACTCCTCCGCACGCCTGGCCAGCGTGGAGGAATTCAGCTGGGAAATATAGACGATCTGGGGATGATACGGGTGGTCGCACACAAGAAAGGACTTGGGAATGTCCTCGCTGACATTGATGACCACACCGTTCTTTTCCGCCGCGTCCAAAAACTGCCGGGTGATTCTGGACTGGGAGGTAATATCCAGATCAAAAATGCCGATCACCTGTTTTTCAGGGATCATCACGTTCTCTCCGATATGCAAAAAGGCCATCAGACCACCTCCCCCTTTTTGATATGGAACACCCGCCCCGTCAAAAGGCGGGACAGACGGTCGTCTTCACAGCAGGTAATGAATACCTGACCGCCGGAGATACGGTTGAGCACATACTCCTGGCGCCGGGGGTCCAGCTCGCTGAGCACGTCGTCGAGCAGCAGCACCGGGTATTCTCCGACGGTATTCTTATGGATCTCTCTCTCCGCCAGCTTCAAGGCCAGCGCCGCAGTGCGGGTCTGGCCCTGGGAACAGAACTGCCGGGCGCTGCGTCCGTTGACGCAGACGTCCAGATCATCCTTGTGGGGACCGGAAAGACAAAGACGGGAGGCGATCTCCGCCTGATAGTGGGATTCCTGATGCTCCGCCAGACGCTCCGTCAGCTCCGCCAGAGAAGCAAAGGGGTCCGTCACGGTCCTGACCGTTTCATAGGTCAGCGTTAACTCCTCCCGTTCGCCGGAACACTCCCGATGGGCCTGGGCGGCATATTCCTTCAGCCGTTCGCAGTACCGCGCGCGGTAATGGATCAGCACGGCGCCGGTCTGGCACAGCCGGGTATTGAAATCGGGCAGCGCGGCAAGAAGGTCGGGCCGCTCCTCGCTGTCCCGCAGGATGCGGGTCTTGTGTTCGTAAAGGCGGTGATACTCCGCCAGTGCGTCGGCGTACCGGGGCCGCAGCTGGCAAAGAGCCATATCCAGAAACCGCCGCCGGGCGGCCGCGCCCTCCCGAATCAGCAGCAGATCCTCCGGACAGAAAAAAACGGTGTGCAGCACCTCCGAAAGAGTCGCCGCGTTCTTGGCAGGCACGCCGTTGACCGTCATGCGCCGCCGCTGTCCTTCTTTGAGCAGGATCTCCATCTGAAACACTCTGTCCCGCGTTTCCACCTGTCCTTGCAGCCGGGCGCTGTCTTCTCCAAAAGAGATCAGCTCCCTGTCGCTGCGGGCGCGGGGCGTTTTTCCGCACGACAGATACACCATGGCTTCCAATAAATTGGTCTTGCCCTGGGCATTTTCCCCGTAGATCACGTTGCACACGGGATCAAACGCGATCTGCTGGGACGTATAATTCCGAAAATGTTCCAGCGTGACAGCGTCAATCTGCATATGCCACCGTATAATGGCCGCCGGCAAACACCACGTCGTCGCCGGGCCGGATCTTTTTGCCGCGCATGGTGCAGACCTCGCCGTTGACGGACACTTCCCCATCCTGGATCCGCAGCTTGGCTTCGCCGCCGGAGCTCACCAGATTGCCCAGCTTCAGCAGATCCTGCAATTTGATGTATTCCGTGGTGATTTGAATGTTTGTCATTGTCTTTCTCTTTTCTTATTGAGCTTTGAGCCGCACCGGCAGGACCATGTAAAGGAAATTGTCGTCCCCTTCGGTGGGAACGATGATGCAGGGGGAAATGCTGGTGTTCAGCTCCATTTTTACGGTGTCGGCAGGCGCGTAGCGCAGCGCTTCCATCAGATAACGGTTGTTAAAGCCGATCTCAAGTCCCGCGCCGTCCCCGGAGAGATGACACACGTCTGTGGCTTCGCCGTTGCCGGTTTTGGCGGAGAGAAGGACTCGGTCCTCTTCAAAAACGCAGCGCACCGGGCTCTTCAATTTTTCGCTGATGACCACGGATACACGGTCCAGGCTCTCCAGCAGACTCTTGGTATCCGCAATCACGGAGATGACGTTGGTGCGGGGAATGGCGTTCTTGTAATCCAGAAATTCGCCTTCCAGACGGCGGCAGATCAGCTGTGTGCTGCCTGCTTCAAAAAGAAGATGGCGCTTGCCCTGGATCACGTTGATCAGATCATCGGAATCCTCGCAGATCTTTTCCACCTCATTGAGCGCGCTGCCGGGCGCCACAAAGCTGAAAGCGCCGCCGTCGATTTTTTCCAGCGGCTCGCGCCGCATGGCCAGACGGAACCCGTCCACGGAAACGATGGTCAATCCTTTGTCGTTGATCTCAAAGAGAGAACCGGTATGGACCGGACGGCTCTCGTTGGTGGAAACGGCGAAGAGCGTTTCGTCGATCATGGCGCGCAGCGTCCGCTGCGCCAGAGAAACGGAAAACTGGTCGTCCACCTCCGGCAGTTCAGGGTAATCCTCCGCTGAAAGACCCAGAATATCAAAGTTGGCGTCGCCGCAGGAGAGATGGACCATCAGCTTGTCGTCGGCGGAAAAGACGATCATGTCGTCCGGCATTCGGCGGATGATGTCGCCGAACAGGCGGGCGTTGAGAACGATGCGGCCGCTTTCCTGAACGGAGGCCTCCAGACGGGTGCGGATGCCGGTCTGCATGTTGTAACCGGAAACAGTCAGCCCTCCGTCGTCGAGGTCCAGCAGGAGTCCTTCCAGTGCGGGAATGGAGCTTTTGGAGGAAACCGCGCGGGAGGCCGTGTTGACGGCGTTTTGCAGCAGCGCTTTTTCACAGGAGAATTTCATCATAAAAAAACACGTTCCTTTCTTTCGGAATGCAAAATGGTCATGCATTTTTCAGTGTAACAAAACATAAACTAAAGATTTATTTAGAAGTAGGAACAGTAGGAAAACGCTTTGTGGAAAAGAGGGTAAAACCGTTGAAAATAAAAGAATTTTTTTACACAGGAGGGTGTGGGGAAAAACGCTCTTTTTTCCACACCCGCGACACCCTTCCCTTTTTCCACGGTTTTTCCACGTGCAATTCACAAAATATGTGGAAAAAAGACGGTCTACCTTTTGGAGTTGATATTGGTGGTGATCTCTTTCACCGTTTCGGCGAAGGCGGGGTCGGTGCGCATCTGCTTTTCGACTCTGTCCAAAGAGTGCAGCACCGTCGTATGATCCCGATCGCCGAATTCCTTGCCGATATCCGTCAGGGACAGGTTGGTCATGCGGCGGATGAGATACATGGCGATCTGACGGGCGTTGACGATGTCCCGGCCCCGGTTCTGACCGCGGATCACATCGGCGTCGATCCCGTAGTACTTACAGATGTAATCAATGATGACGGTAGGTGAGGGCACGTATTCGTTGCTCTTCTTGAGCATGTCGCGCACCGCGCGGCTGACCGCCTCTTCGTCCACCTTGTTGTCCAGCAGATCGCGGTAAGCCAGGATCTTATTCAGTGTACCCTCAATCTGCCGCACGTTAGCCGTGACGTTCTCGGCAATATAGTCGGAAATTTCGTCGGGCAGCTGTACGCCCAGCAGCGCGGCCTTGTTTTTGATGATGGCCAGCCGCGTTTCAAAATCGGGCGGCGCCACATCCACCATCAGACCCCATTCAAAACGGGTTCGCAGCCGGTCCTCCAGCTGTGTCATTTCCCGGGGAGGGCGGTCCGACGTGAGGACGATCTGTTTGCCCGCTTCATACAGTGTGTTGAAGGTATGAAAAAACTCCTCCTGGGTCTGGGGTTTGCCGGCGATGAACTGGATATCGTCCACCAGCAGAAGGCTGGCTTCCCGGTACTTGGCCCGAAACTCGGCGTTTTTGCCCTCCCGGATGGAGCGGACCAGCTCGTTGGTGAACTCGTCGCCCTTGATGTAAACGATGTTGCTTTCCGGCTTGCGCCGCTTGGCCAGATGAGCGATGGCGTACAGCAGATGGGTCTTGCCAAGGCCGGAATCTCCGTAAATAAACAGAGGATTGTAGTTCTTGGCCGGACTTTCCGCCACGGAGCGGGCCGCGGCATAGGCCATCTTGTTGGAGGGACCCACCACGTACGTTTCAAAGGTAAAGGTATCCGAGTCGCAAAGAGCGCCCGGTACGTCCGGCGCCACGCCGTGATAGGCCGCCAGTTGTTCATCGTCCAGAATTTTCACCTCCAGATCGGAGGAAAAAATATCCTTCAGTGCCGCTTTTACATATTTCAGAAAACGGGTTTCGATGGTATTCTTTTTAAAACTGTTGCTGCAATGCAGTACGAAGGCGGAATCCTCCATGGTGACCACCTGAATTTCGTCAAACCAGGTGTGGATCGTTGTTTCTGACAACTCTCCCTGCAGGCGGGTCAACACGTTTGTCCATACGTCAGACAGTGAATTCAAGCAAAGCGCTCCCTTCCCGGCGTTTCATGTTTTCTCTATAAAATGGGGCAAAGACATACATCCCGTATTTTAATGATATTATAGCAAAAATTTGCGGAGTTGTCTACCTATTCTAATAATAAGATTGATTTTCCGCAGAGGGCAAAAGAGTGAAAAGAGATCTGGCGCGGAGCTGTTCTTTTTTTCCGAAAAAGGCGGTGCGGCGGCCGAAAACACCGGAAATTCCTCCTCTTTTTTCAGAAATTTTTTGTTGACAGAAAAAAAGGAAGACAGTATAATAAAAAATGCGCTGTTCTAAGGCAGCGCCTGAATTGTCAACTGCGGGAGGGACGTTTCCGTCCGTCCGCCGTCGAGTAAGAGCGGAGGCATTTTTCGCCTGCGCCGGATTTATCTGTAATGGAGGTGTCATGCAATGTTCCGTACCTATCAGCCCAAGAAGCGTCAGCGCTCCAAGGTGCACGGCTTCCGCAAGAGAATGGCCGATGCCAACGGCCGTAAGGTCCTGGCCCGCCGCCGCGCGAAGGGCCGTATCCGCCTGACCCACTGAGGTCACGGAAGATGCATCGCAATTGCAAATAGATAGCAAAAGGGACGGTGGACCGCAAAACTGCCGTCCCTATTCGTCTATTCTCTGAAAGAACGTTTTGAAAAAGAGCACGCGGCAGAAAAGGGAGAATTTTGTGAAAGCAGAGGTCACCGTAAAAGAAAACTATGAGTTTCGGCGGATCTATCACAAGGGAAAATCTGCCGCGGCACCGTATCTGGTGGTTTACTGTCAGAAAAACCGGCAGAAAAAGAGCCGGCTGGGCGTGACCGTCACCACCAAACTGGGCGGCGCCGTCGTGCGCAACCAGGTGCGCCGCCGTTTACGGGAGATCTATCGACTCAACAGGGACAAGCTCCTTCCCGGCTATGATCTGATCCTGGTGGCCCGAGTCCGGGCCGCTAAGGCGCCGTATCAGGCGCTGAACAAGGAGTTTTTGACCCTGGCCGGCTCTCTTCACCTTTTAAAGGAGGGAGAGGCGTGAAAAAAGTGCTGATGGGCCTGATCCGCTTTTATCAAACACACATCTCCCCGGCCTTTCCGCCCCGCTGCCGGTATATCCCCACCTGTTCCGAGTACGCGATGGAGGCCATCTCCCGCTACGGCGCCCTGAAGGGCGGCTGGATGGGGTTCAAACGTTTTATGCGGTGTCATCCTTTCCACAAAGGCGGGTACGATCCTGTACCCTGAAACCCTCAAAAGTAACTTAACGGAGGTACAACCGAATGTTCTCACAAATCGGCTATTGGATCTGCGTCCCGTTTGCCTGGCTGACCAGAATGTTTTACAGCTGGACGGGATCTTACGGTATCGCACTCCTTCTGTTCACGCTGGTGGTCAAGCTGGTACTGCTGCCGTTCCAGCTGAAGTCGAAAAAGAGCATGCTGCGCATGAGCCGCATGACTCCCAAGATGAAGGAAATTCAGGACAAATACGCCAATAACAAGGAAAAGCAGAATCAGGAGATCTCCCGGCTCTACATGGAAGAGGGCGTCAACCCCATGAGCGGCTGCCTGTGGAGTTTCATTCCCTTCCCCATCCTGATTGCTCTGTACTACATCATCCGCTCCCCTCTGCGCTATTTCATGATGCTCAGCGTGGAGAAGGTGCAGGAAGTCACCGACATGGCTGTGGGCATGGGTCTGGATCTGTCCACTGTCAACGCCGCCTATCAGCAGATCAACGTGACGCAGTTCGTGTCCGAGCACTTTGCGGAATTCTCCGCCAAGTTCGACGGACTGGTCAATCTGGACTACCACTTCCTCGGCATCAACCTGGCGGACATTCCCAATCAGTTCTTCAGCACCTTCCCCCACGGCGGCTGGGCCATCTGGGGATTGATGCTGCTGCCTATTGTTTCCGCCGGTCTTAACGTGCTGATGACGCTGATCACCATGAAAACGCAGCCCAGCGGCGCCGATCAGAAGAGCTCCCGCATGATGCTTCTGATGATGCCTCTGATGACTCTCTACATGGGCTATATTTTGCCCGCCGCCCTGTGCATCTACTGGATTGCGCAGAGCCTGTTCTCCATTGTGCAGGAACTGACGCTGAATAAATACTACAATAAGATCCTCGACGCGGAAGAGAGCGACAAGGACCGCGCCAAGCGCGAAGCCCGCATGAAAAAGATGGAGCAGGCCCGCGCCAACTACGAACAGCAAAAATCGGCCATGAAGAACAACAACAGCAAAAAGGCCTCCAAACCGCAAAAGCAGGAAAGCGAGAAGCGGACCAAAACCAACGAAAACGGCCGCGTGGGACAGCGTCCTTACGCCAAAGGCCGCGCTTTCAGCGACGATCATTACAAAGACTGAGAAGGAGCTTGTCTATGAGTTATATTGATGTAACGGGCAAGACCGAGGAGGAGGCCGTCAAAAAGGCCCTTGTACAGCTTGGTCTTGACCGGGACGATGTGTCCGTTGAAATTCTCGAGAGAGCCAAATCGGGCTTTCTCGGTCTGGGCGGAAATCCCGCCCGCGTCCGTGTTTCCTATGGTACGGAAGAGGCGGCTCCCGCCGAGGAAAAGAAGCCGTCCGCCCCTGTCAAAGAGGAAGCCCCCGCAGGAGAAGCCGTGCCAAGACAGGCGCCCGCACAGAAACCGGCGCCCGCGGAGAAGAAACCTGTCAGTGAAGCAAAGCCTGCGCCTGTCATGCAGGAGCCGGTCTGCGAACAAAAGGAAACCCCTGCGGAGGAATGCCGGGATGAAAATGCCCAGCGGATCCGCACCTTTTTGGACGGGCTGCTTCAGCAGATGGACAGTCCTGCCGCCGTGCGTGTCTGCGAGGCCGAAAAGGGCCGCTATCAGGTGACGCTGGAAGGCGAAAAGCTGGGCGCGCTGATCGGCCGCCGTGGCGAAACGCTGGACGCCATTCAGCAGCTGACCAATTACGCCGTCAACCGCGGCGCCGACAAGAGAGTCCGTATCCATGTGGACGCGGAGAACTATCGGCAAAAGCGGGAGCAGAGTCTGGAGAGCCTGGCGGTCAAAGTGGCCGGCAAGGTGACCAAGTACCGCCGCAGTGTCACGCTGGAGCCGATGAATGCCTATGAACGCCACGTCATTCATACCGCCCTGCAGGACTATGCGGGTGTAACGACCTATTCGGTGGGAACAGAACCCAACCGCCGGGTGATCGTTTCTTACGATCGGGAGAAAAAGTGAGAAAAGGGGCCGGTTTTCCGGCCTCTTTCTTTTCGAACGGCCGTTTTTGCGAACCCTGCCCGCAAAAAGAATTCTCTTTCAAACTGAAAAATTATTATTTACAGCCTTTATGTCTTTTTGTATAATAGGTCATAATGAGGACAAAACAGGCCGACTGATATGAGGAAAACAAATAAGGAGGAACAGAAATGTCGCAGCGTATTTTGATTATCAACCCGGGTTCCACATCCACGAAGATTAGTGTATATGAGGACGAAAAAGAGATTCTTGCCGAAACCATCCGCCATCCCGCCGAGGAAATTGCCAAATTCGCCACAATTCCCGATCAGGAGGCGTTTCGCAAAAAACTGATCCTCGATACTCTGAAGGCAGAGAAGTTTGATATGTCCAGCCTGACGGCGGTGTCCTGCCGCGGCGGATTGCTCAAACCCATCCACGGCGGTACCTATGAAACCACCCCGGCACTGCTGGAGGATTCCCGCAAGGGCGTTCAGGGCCAGCACGCCTGCAACCTGGGCTCTCTCATCGGCAAGGAGATCGGCGATGAGCTGGGGATTCCCTCCTTCGTGGTGGACCCTCCCACGGTGGATGAAATGATGCCCATCGCCCGCTATTCCGGTCTGCCCTGCATTCAGCGCAAGAGCAAGTTCCACGCTTTGAACCAGAAGGCTGTGGCGCGCCGCTATGCCAAGGAGCACGGCGTGAGCTACAACAGCCTGAACCTCATCGTCTGCCATATGGGCGGCGGCATTTCCGTGGGCGCCCACTGCCACGGCGAGGTCATCGACACCTATAACGCACTGGACGGTGAAGGTCCCTTTACCCCCGAGCGCACCGGTTCTCTGCCCGGCGACCAGCTGGTGACGCTGTGCTTCAGCGGCAAGTACACGGAAAGTGAGATCCGCAGGATGATCACCGGCCGCGGCGGTTTGCTGGCCTATGCCGGTTCCACCGATATGCGCGATCTGCTCAAGGAAGTGGAAGCGGGCAACAAGAAGGTGGCCGAAGTGGTGGATGCTTTCCACTATCAGATCGCCAAGGAGATCGCATCGCTGTCCGTGTGCATGCGCCGCGGCGGCGGGAAGATCGATCAGATCATCCTCACCGGCGGTATTGCTTATGGCAAGGAAACCGTGAATGCCCTGACCGATCTGATCGGCTGGATCGCCCCCATTACCGTGTATCCCGGCGAAGACGAGATGCTGGCTCTGGCACAGGGCGCGCTGCGTGTTCTCAACGGCGAAGAGAAACCCAGAAATTACTGAGATGCATAAAAAAGGACTTTGGCGAAAGCCAAAGTCCTTTTTTATGTGCCGCGCCGCTCTCAGATATGCAGGATCAGCTCCACCGGACAGTGGTCGCTGCCGAATACGTCGGAAAGGATCTCGGAGGCCTTTACATACTTTGTCAGCCGCTCGGATACAATAAAATAGTCGATCCGCCAGCCGGCGTTGTTCTCCCGGGCGTGGAAGCGATAGCTCCACCAGGAGTAGGCATCTGCTTCCTCCGGATGGAGGCGCCGGAAAGAATCCACGAAACCGGAGGAGAGCAGCTCCGTCATCTTCGCGCGCTCGGCGTCGGAAAAGCCGGGGTTTTCCCGGTTTGACCTGGGGTTTTTGATGTCGATCTCCTCGTGCGCCACGTTGAGATCTCCGCAGTAGACCACAGGCTTGACGGTGTCGAGCTGGCACAGATAGTCCCGCAGGTCACTCTCCCACTGCATCCGGTACGGCAGGCGCTTGAGCCCGTCCTGGCTGTTGGGCGTGTAGCAGCAGACCAGATAGAAGGCGGGAAATTCCGCGGTGATGACGCGGCCCTCGTGGCGGTGCTCCTCCGGACCGAAGTCGCACACCACGGAAAGAGGCGCTTCTTTTGTCAGGATCGCCGTGCCGGAATAGCCCTTTTTGTCGGCGCTGTTCCAGAACCGAAGGTAGCCGGGCAGATCGAACTCCGCCTGTTCCGGCTGCAGCTTTGTTTCCTGCAGGCAGATCACGTCCGGGTCCTCCTGCCGCACAAAGTCCAAAAAGCCCTTGCCCAGGCACGCGCGCAGGCCGTTGACATTCCAGGAAACCAGTTTCATGGGATCGTTCTCCTTTAAAAGAGTCTTATTTTGCACTTATTATACCAGAAACCGTGAAAAAACCAAACCCTTTTATTGACAAACAAAAAAAATCGGGCTATGATAGCCCATAGTAACGCAACACAAAGGCAAGGATGGGAAGAGTACCCGGCAAAGACCGCTGCAAGAGAGTCCGATCAGGTGAAAGCGGACGCGGAGGATGCCGGCGAACATGGCCCCGGAGCCGCGCGGCCGAGAGGAAACTTCAGGCCCCGCCGGGCGCGCCCGTCACAGCGCAGGAGTCCGCGGAGGACTTCCAAAGGCCGCCTTTCGTGAGAAAGCGGTGAAACAAGGTGGTACCGCGATGTTCACATCGCCCTTGACAAACCGTCGGGGGCGATGTTTTGCTTTTGGCGGAGCCTCTGACCCCGGCAATATCGCATCACAAAGGCCGCTCTTTCATTTGGGGCGGCGGAAAAGGAGAATATGATGGAAAAAAAGACATTCTATATTACCACGCCGATCTACTATCCTTCTGACAAGCTGCACATCGGCCACACCTACTGCACCGTGGCGGCGGACGCCATGGCCCGGTACAAACGCCTTACCGGCTGCGACGTGATGTTCCTCACCGGCACCGACGAGCACGGTCAGAAAATCGAAACCAAGGCCAAGGAGGCCGGCGTTTCCCCCAAGGAGTTTGTGGACAGGATCGTGGAGGGCGAGAAGGGCGTTCGCGACCTGTGGAAACTGATGAACATCTCCAACGACCGCTTCATTCGCACCACCGACGACTATCATGTGGCGTCCGTGCAGAAGATTTTCCGCAAGATGTACGAAAAGGGCGATATTTACAAGGGCACCTACAAGGGCAAGTACTGCACACCCTGCGAATCCTTCTGGACGGAGAGCCAGCTGGTGGACGGCAAGTGCCCCGACTGCGGCCGGGAAGTGAAGGATGCCGAGGAGGAAGCCTATTTCTTCCGCCTGTCCAAGTATGCCGACCGTGTGCAGCACCTGCTGGAGGACACCGATTTCCTGCAGCCCCGCACCCGCGTCAACGAGATGGTGAACAACTTCATCAAGCCGGGACTGGACGACCTGTGCGTGTCCCGCACCAGCTTCAGCTGGGGCATTCCCGTGGACTTTGATCCGGGCCATGTGGTCTATGTGTGGGTGGACGCCCTGTTCAACTATGCCACCGCCCTGGGCTTCCTCAATGACAAATACCACGATTACGACAAGTACTGGCCGGCAGACGTCCACTTTGTGGGCAAGGAGATCGTCCGGTTCCACTCCATCATCTGGCCCGCCATGCTCATGAGCATGGAAATGCCTCTGCCCAGGCACGTTTACGGCCACGGCTGGCTGGTGATGGACGGCGGCAAAATGTCCAAGTCCAAGGGCAACGTGGTGGACCCCTATATTCTGGCCGAGAAGTTCGGCGTGGACGCGCTGCGGTTCTTCCTGCTGCGCACCTTCCCCTTCGGCACCGACGGCAACTTCTCCAACGAGCTGCTCATCAACACCATCAACATCGACCTGGCCAACGACCTGGGCAATCTGGTGTCCCGCACCACCGCCATGGTGGAAAAGTACTTCGACGGCCAGCTGCCCGCCGGCCGGGAGAACAGCGACACGGACTGCGAGCTGAAAAAGATGGTTTCCACCCTGCGGGATCGCTACGAGGCCCAGATGGAAGCCTTCCAGTTCCAGAACGGCTTGGAGGAGATCTTCAAGGTCATTGACCGCGCCAACAAGTATATCGACGAGAACACCCCCTGGGCGCTGGCAAAGGATGAGAGCCGGAAGACCCGCCTGGCCACGGTGATGTATAACCTGCTGGAAACCATTCGCATCTGCACCGTACTGCTGCTGCCCTTTATTCCCGACAGCTGCGCGAAGATCTTTGAGCAGATCGGCGCCTGTGAAGGCTGCCGCACCTGGGACAGCGCCGCACAGTGGGGTTCCCTCCGCGCTGACGTGTCTGTTCACAAGGGCCCGGCGGTATTTCCCCGCGTGGACGCCGAAAAGGCGCTGGAGGAGCTCAATGCTCTGCAGGAGGCCCAGAAGAAGGCCGCTCTGCCCGCGCTGGAGCTGGAACCCTATGTGGAAGAAGAGGTGGACTTCGACACCTTCCTGAAGTCCGACTTCCGGGCTGTGAAGATCAAATCCTGCGAGGCCGTGAAAAAGAGCGACAAGCTGCTCAAGTTTGTGCTGGACGACGGCTCCGGCACCGACCGCGTCATCCTCTCCGGCATTCACGCTTACTATCAGCCGGAGGAACTGGTGGGCAAGACGGCCATCGCCATTTTGAATCTGCCGCCCCGCAAGATGATGGGCATTCCCTCCTGCGGCATGCTGATCTCCGCCGTCCACAAGGAAAAAGGCGAGGAAAAGCTGCATCTGATGCTTATTGACGACGCCGTTCCCGCCGGCGCCAAGCTCTGCTGAGAACATTTTATCAGAAGATAGCAGACATAAGAAAAAATCATTGACAGACCGTGAGAATTTCACAGTCTGTCAATAATTTTTTTTATGGCAATTTTTCTCTTGACAGCGTGGTTTTTTTGGGAATATGATGAAAAAAATAGAATTTAATGGAAAAATTCCGCCGCGATGGCGGCGGAAGACGGCGCAGAAAACGCCGGTGCAGGAGAGTGTGTTTTCCCACAGTTTTGCAGAAGCAGAAGGAGAGAAAAAAGATGCAAATACAGATTGTACCTCTGATCATTGTCGCGGCCTACCTGATCGGCATGCTGATCATCGGCTTCGTGGTGGGCAAACTGTCCATCAAAGACAGCAGCGACTATATGGTCGCCGGGCGACGCATGGGCCTTTTCATGGTAGCTTTTTCCCTGTCCGCCAACAACATCGGCGGCGGCTCCACCACCGGCCTGGCCGCCAAGGCGTTCGGCACCTGGGGCATGAGTGCCTGCTGGTATGTGCTGGCCGCCTCTGTGGCTATGATCCCCCTGGCTTACTTTGCCCCCAAGATCCGTGAAACCATGGCCATCACCATTCCCGAGGTCATGGAACGCCGCTACGGCAAGGGAATCGGCAGCTTTTCCGCCGTTTTGAACATACTGGCCCTGTTCTGCCTGACATCCTCTCAGATCGCGGCATCCGGCTCCGTGGTTGCCGCGCTGACGGGTATTCCCATGAATGTCAGCCTGCTGGTGGCCGGTATCGTGGTCATCGCTTACACCACTATGGGCGGCATGCTGGCCGACCAGATCTCTGACCTGGTGCAGTTCCTGATTATCCTGGTGGGCCTGGCCGTGGCCACGCCTTTCGTCATCAACGGCTGCGGCGGCTGGCAGGCCATTTCCGACGCTCTGCCCCCGGTACAGCTCAGCTTCACCAAAATCGGCTGGGTCACCATCATCGGTTATGTTTTCAACTATTTCTGCACGTTCCTCTCCGGCCCCGAAATGGTCAGCCGCTTTGAGAGCGCCAAGGATGAAAAGACCGCCCGCGGCGCTTCCCTGCTGTCCGCGCTGCTGATGGCCGCCATGTCCATCTTCCCCACGCTGCTGGGCCTGGCTGCTCTGGCCATGAAGGACCGCATCCCCAACATCACCGGCGCCACCGCCATGATGTCCGTCACCGGGCAATTCGCCCCCGCCGCCATCACCGGCGTCGTTTCTGCGGCTATTATCTCCGCCACCATGTCCAGCGCCGACTCCAACCTGCTGTGCATGTCCACCATGTTTATGAACGACATCTACCCCAAGCTGGGCGGCAAAACGGATATCTCCGAAAAGCGCAAGGTCTTTCTGACACGGCTTTGCAACGTCATTGCGGCTGTTATCGCCATGCTGATCTCCATGTTCAAGATCGACATTGTGACCATGAATACCTTCGCCTTCGCCATCCGCTGCGCCGGACCTTTTGCAGCCTACGGCTTCGGCCTGATTATCCCCAAGGCCACCCGCGCCTCCGGCGTGGTGTCCGTCATCGTGGGAACCATCGGCGTCATCGTGTGGCAGATTCTCTCCGGCGGCAGCTTCTACCTGGGCATTTTGCCGGTCGTGTTCGGCTGCGGCGTCGGTGCGCTGTCCTTCTTTGCAGTGAACTGGATCGGCTGGAAGCGCGGCGTCGAAGCGGCTCCTTCCCCCTATCCGGAAGAAAGCAACAAGTAAAACTTTTTCAAAAGCGGTCCTCCCCGCAAGGGAGGACCGCTTTTTTGCGCAAAAGACAGTGGACAATCGCGTTCCAAACAGGTATAGTGGAAAAAAACAGAAAAGAGGCATTCATCATGAAAAACGAATTTCTTCTATATGTCTTTTACACCATGAAACCCGGCTGCCGGAGGGCCTTTTTGGACTGGGTGCGGACCGAGGGCATTCTGGACGCCATCCGCGGAGAGAACGGCTGCCTGCGCTATGAGTATTTTTGCGCGGAGGAGGACGAAAACTGCCTGCTGCTGGTGGAAAAGTGGTCGTCTGCGGAGGCGCAGAAGCTCCATATGACACAGCCCCATATGCTGCGGCTGCTTGCCGCCAAGGACACCTACATCGCCGAAACCCGGCTGGGACGGCTGCACGAGGAGGGCTGACATGCTCTTCGATACCCATGCGCATTACGATGACGAACGCTTTGACGGCGACCGGGAGGCCGTGCTTTCCGCCCTGCCAGGGGCGGGTGTGGGGCTCGTGGTCAATCCGGGCTGCACCCTGGAAGCATCCCGCACCGCCGCTGCGCTGGCAGCGCGCTTTCCCTTCGTTTATGCCGCGGTGGGCCTTCATCCGGAGAACTGCGGCGATTTTGTGCCGGAGCAGATGGACGCTCTCCGGTCTTTGGCCGCGCAGCCCAAGGTGGTGGCCATCGGCGAGGTGGGGCTGGATTATTACTGGAAGGAGAATCCACCCGCCGCACGGCAAAAGGACGTGCTGTACCGGCAGATGGAGCTGGCGGAGGAACTGGATCTGCCGGTGATCTTTCACGACCGGGACGCCCACGCCGATTCCCTCCGGGCGGTGAAGGATTTTCCCAGGGTGCGGGGCGTCTTTCACTGCTACTCGGGGTCTGCGGAGGATGCCGAAACGCTTCTCGCCGCCGGCTGGCTCCTGTCCTTCAACGGCGCCGCTACCTTCCGCAACGCCCGCAGGGCGCCGGAAGTCATCCGCGCCGTGCCGCTGGAAAAACTCATGATCGAAACGGACGCCCCCTATCTGACGCCTGAACCGCATCGGGGCGAGCGGAACGATTCCCGCTTTGTGCATCTGGTGGCGGAAAGGATCGCGGCCATCAAGGGCATAACGCCTCAGCAGGTGGAGGATGCCACCTGGGAAACGGGCCGCCGCTTTTTCGGCATCGGCTCTTGACATGACGGACATAAGACCTGAAAGACCCGTCGGCGCCGCCTTCTGCAAGGCGCGCCGACGGGTCTTTTGCGGGCAGCTCCGCTATGTTTGACAGATGGTTTTGGCCAGACCTGCCGCAAAAATCCGGGCGCCGTTGAGGGCTTCTTCCAGCGAGTTGCCCGCCGCGCCCACCTCCACCAGCAGGGAGCCTGTGGTGATATGCTGGTTGTAGCGGCTGTTGCGCACGTAGATGGGCCGCATCACCGTGGGCTGCGCCGCTGCAACGTTCTGCTGCACCAGCAGGGCAAATTTCAGATTCTCCTGCCAGTTGTCGAAACTCTGGCCGCTGCCGCTGGTACCCACCACCAGACTGACCTGCGCCACCGACGGGTCTTCCCTGGAAACCAGCTTGTACTGATTGCCGTCGCCGTCCTCAATGGCGTCGCGGTGAACGTCCAGAATATAGGTGATGGAGGGGTATTTGGCCACATAGCTCTCGATGGAGGCAAGGGAACGGGTGTAGGCGCCGTCGTACTCCGGATCGTCGTACAGTGAGCGGTCGTGCACCACCGAGAGGCCGCAGGATGACAGCACGGAGGCGATCTCGTCCCCCACCCGCACCACGCTGACACTGGTGTCGGCGGTGCGGCAGGTGCCGGAGGCCACATAGGCCTCTCCGGGGGGCATGGTGTAGGCCTCGCTGCCATGGGTGTGGACGATCAGCACCTGAGGGGCTTCCGCCGGCAGCGTCACCCGATAGGGGTCGGCGCTCAGAGCCGCCGCGTCCAGCGTGTAGATGGAGGTGTTCTTGATGTAGATGCCGTTGACCACGTCGTATCCCGCAGGGGACGCGGGGGCGATGGTCTGAGAGGCAACTCCGTTGTCCGCGGCCCCGGAGGTCTGGGGCTGAGAGAGCGCCGGCTCCTCCGCCTGAGGCTGCACAGGAGAGATCTCCTCCGGCGTCTGCGCGCCGCTGTCGCTGCTCTCCGCCGTGGCCCACAGCTGTGTCACCTGGCTGCGGCCGGCCAGCAGCAGCGGCGACTGTCCGATCGCCATGGAGGTGACGGCGGAAAGCGCATCTCTGGCCGCGTAATCTCCCAGCTCCCACCGCAGCAGGACCGTGGGCAGACTGCCCCGCTGCCGCACCGACGCCCACGCCGCCGCGACGGAATCGCTGCCTACGGTCACAAACACCGCCCACAGCGTCAGGAGTGACAGAAGCAATGCCAAAAGACGCCGAAACAGGGCGTTTCCCCCTTTTTTCATATGGTTCACCTCTTGCTGCAACTATATGCGGGGTTGTCCCACCGTATGAAAAAAGATTTTTGCAGCGGGGGATTGCAATCAAAAAAGAACTATGCTATTCTCTCTTTACAGGGAAACAGACTCATATAGTTCCGTGACAGGGCGCGGAAGTTTCTACGGGACCGCCTGGGGTCCTACTATGAGGGTTCGCTTCGGGGTATGCCATACCCGGAACCGAACGCTCTTTTTTCTTGCCATTTTTTGGAAGGGACGGTTGATGATGGAACAGATATTGAAGGGCCATATTGTCCACGCGCCCCGTCTGGGGGTACTTTCCATAACAGAAAACGGCTATCTGGTGCTGCGCGACGGCATCATCCTGGGTATTTATCAGGAGCTGCCGGAGGCGTACCGCGGCGCGCCGGTGACGGATTACGGCGACGACCTTATCATGCAGTCTTTTGCGGATATGCACCTCCATGCGCCCCAGTATCCCATGCTGGGAATGGGAATGGATCTGCCGCTGATGGACTGGCTGAGCACCTACACGTTCAAAACGGAGGCGCGGTTCAAGGACACGGACTATGCCCGCCGCGTCTATCAGAAGCTGGCCTCTGACCTCATTACCAACGGCACCACCCGCGTGGCCATGTTCTCCTCTTTGCATACGGAGGCCACCTGGATCCTGATGGACGAGCTGGAAAAGGCCGGTGTCACGGGCTATGTGGGAAAGGTCAACATGGACCGCAACGGCGATCCCCTGCTTTTGCAGGAAACCACCGAGGAGTCCGTCCGGGAAACGCTGCGCTGGCTGGACGGCTGCCATTTTACCCATGTGAAACCTATCATTACACCCCGGTTCACCCCGTCTTGCACCGACGAGCTGATGGAGGCCTTGGGAAAGATCGCCCATGAACGGGGACTGTATGTGCAGTCCCACCTCTCCGAAAACACCAACGAGATCAGTCTGGTACGCCGCCTGCACCCCGACTGCAGGGGCTACTGGGAAACCTACAGCAAGTACGGCCTGTGGAAGGATCACACGCTCATGGCCCACTGCGTCCACAGCGACGAGGCCGAACGCCGGGCCATACGGGAGGCGGGCGTGGTGGCGGTGCACTGCGCCGATTCCAACGTGAACATCTGCTCGGGTATCTGCCCGGTACGCAAAATGCTGAACGAGGGCCTGTGGGTCACGCTGGGTTCGGACATTGCCGGCGGCGCCCAGCTGCCCATGTACAAGGTCATCGCCATGAGCATCCGCACCTCCAAGACCCGGCGGATCACTGACGACTGGCACACCGATTTTCTCACGGTGCCGGAGGCTTACTATCTGGGAACCACTTCGGGTCACCGGTATTTCGGCGCGGGGGACGGTTTTGCCGCCGGCGACCGGCTCCACGCCATCGTGGTGAACGACAGCGACTTTACCGAGGCTGCCCGGCCGCTTTCCGTGCGGGAGCGGTTTGAAAGGGCCATCTATATGCTCCATCGCCACAACATCACGGCCGTCTATTCCGACGGCCGCAAAGTGGTGGGATAAAACGGAAAAGAAGGACCGTGCGGGACATATGTCCCGCACGGTCCTTTCTGCTGCAGTTTATGTAGTCCGGGTCAGCCGGCTTTGAATCAGCCGGGACAGGAGCGTCCGGTAGGAACCGGCCGTCAGCCGGGTGCGCAGCCACACCGAGGTCTGCGTGGGCCAGGTGTCCTCCGCCCAGTCAAAAGAGGTCATGTATGCGTCGATGGAGGTGCGGCGGAGCAGGTAATCCTCCAGCAGCAAGGCCAGATCCGCCACGGAGTAAAAGCGGCCGGCGTCCAGCATCACCGGCGCGCAGCTGCTTCGCAGCACGTCCACGGCAAACTCCACACAGGTATAAGAGGCGGGCAGCGCCACTTTCCTTTTCAGCGGCACCAGCAGCGCCGAGAGCGTGTTGTACAGATATTGCCCATGCTCACTCTCCATTTCGCCAAGCCGCTCCCGCACCCGGTCCAGCGATGCCTGCTCCACCGGAACGGCAAAGACCAGCGCTTCCGCGCCGTGGTCCCGCTGCCGGTAGCGAAGCGCCGATTCCCGGACAAAGCCGCCGTAAAACGGCGCGTCCCCGTAATAACGGGCAAAGGAGTACAAGAGCGCAGGATGCTCCTCCAGCGCCACGGAAACGTGGTTGTAGGGGTAACGGGTCACCGCCCGGATCAGACCGCCCATTTTGCTGGGGGTGGAGGTCAGGACGATATACAGATACGAGGGTTCCGGCACGGCGGCGTTCCTCCCTTATTGCAGATTCAGACGGCGCTGCAGCGTAAAGTAGGTGATGCAGTAGAAAATGGCGGAGAGTACCAGCTCCACGCCGACGATGATCAGCAGCAGCATGTGAACAGCGGCGGCGGAGGGAATGGTCTGGGTATTGAAGAACAGGGAACTCTGGCCTTCCACGGAAGCGGTCATCAAAATGGTCCCCAGGATCTTCAGGCCGATGTCGAAGGCGAAGAAAAAGACGACCGACAACAGGATCTTCTTGTTGGCAAAGCTGTGGCCCAGCGCAATGGCGGCGTAGACCATCAGGCACAACGCGATGGCCGACAGAAGCAAAATGACCAGTACCTCCGCGCAGTAACCCGCCATGTTGCCCGCTTCTTTTCCGTAGAAGGCAAAGAAGTTGGAAAAGTTGTCCAGGGCGGTCTTGTAGGAATTCAGACGGAAGCTCGCCAAAAGGGAGGAAAGAATCTGCATCGCCAGGGTGGCCGCAAACCAGACCAGCGATACGATGATCTTGGAAAAGATCAGCTGGTGGTTGTTCACCGGCAGGGTAAACATCAGATACCCTTCGTCGGTCATGTAGTTTTTGTAGAACCGCGTTACCATCAGCACGATGGCCATCACGGAAACACCGATCATTGCAATCGCAAAGGCTGCCCCGAAGAGAAAACTGAGAACGGAAAGAAACGAAGAGGTGTGTTTTTCCAAAATACGTCCGAGAATATTGGTAAATACGGCGGCCACCAGCAAGACCAGGTACAGGGGCAGCATAATGCGGGACGTGGCACGAAATTCGTGCTTCAGCAGTTTACTCAGCATAGCGAAATACCTCCCGGAACAGTTCATCCACCGACTTGCCGTGTTCTGCCCGAATCTGATCCACAGAGGACTGCAGAACGATCTGCCCCTTGTTGATGAAGATCACGTCGTCAAGTATGGTTTCCACGTCGGCAATCAGGTGGGTGGAAATCACCACGGTGGCGTTTTCGTTGTAATTGGCCAGAATGGTGTGGATAATGTAATCACGCGTGGCGGGGTCTACGCCGCCGATGGGTTCGTCAAGCAGATAGAGCTGGGCCTTGCGGCTCATGACCAGTACCAGCTGCACCTTTTCCCGGGTGCCCTTGGACATCTGCTTGATGTGCATCCTGGGTGCGACATCCAGGTGCGTGAGCATGGTTTCGGCCGCCTGACGGTCAAAATCGGGGTAAAAATCACCGTAAAAGTCCAGCAGCTGCACCACACTCATCCAGTCGGACAGGAACGGACGCTCCGGCAGATACGACACCAGTTGCTTGCTCTCCCGGCCGGGACGGAAACCGCCCACCTCAATGGTGCCGGAGGAGGGCTGCAAAAGCCCGTTGGCCAGCTTGATGAGAGTGGTCTTGCCGCTGCCGTTGGGGCCCAGAAGCCCTACAATACGGCCCTGCTCCAGGGCCAGATTCACATGATTCAGCGCTTGCACGCCGTCGTAATATTTTGTCAGTTCCTTACATTCCAGAATAGACATCGAGTTCCTCCTCCCGGTTTTGCAGCAATTGCAAAACCTCTTTTCTGTCATAACCCAAAAGACGCATGGCTTTCCAAAAATCGTCGATCCGCTGGCGGGCCAGCCGTTCCTTTGCCAGCCCGATCACCCTGGTATCCTCTGTCACAAACCGCCCGCTGGTGCGCTGGGCATAAATCAGCTCGCTCCGCTCCAGCTCCGCAAACGCCCGCTGCATCGTATTGGGATTCACGCCCGCCTGCGACGCCAGCTCCCGGACAGCCGGCAGTTTTGCCCCCGGCGGAAACTGCCCCGACAGAATGGCCAGCGTTATCTTTTCCACCAGCTGTGCGTAAATGGGCTGGTCACTGCGAAAGTCACCCACGCTGACGCACCTCCTTCATGTATTATTGTATTAAGCAATTAGTACAATAATACATTGCGAGAGAATTGTCAAGAGCAATTTGCAAAAAAGAACAGGATACCGGTTTAAAACGGTGTCCTGTTGATAGGGTTTGTTTTGATTCAATAGAGGCCGTCCAGAACGTCGATCAGCGCGGCAATGGTGTCATGGCGGCAGTCCGGCAGCAGATGCATGCCGGGAATGGCCTTGACGCTCTCCAGCGCGTTGGCGGGGGCAAAGGGGATGTGAGAGAAGGTCAGCATGGAAATGTCGTTGGCGTGATCGCCCACACAATAGACATTTTCGGCAGTCTTATCCAAAAAACGGGCCAGATGCCGCACCATGCCGCCTTTGTTGGCGCCCTTGGCGGTCATCTCCAGCAGATAGTCGCTGGAGGTCACAAATTCATAGGCACCGTACCAAGGCTGCTTTTCCAGATAGCGCAGGATCTCCTGCAGATAGGGCATGGGCTCTTCAATCAGAATTTTGGAGATGGGGGACGGAAGATCGTCCACGTTTTCCAGCGTGACGGTGGGCGCGTGGGTCAGATGCAGGTGATTGCGCGTCAGCTGGCTGGGGTTGATGGCGTGGATGGAGTTGTCGTCGTGGTAAATTTCAAAGGTAAGACCCGGAAAATCGCGCAAAAGCTGATGGATCGTATCGCGCACCGTGTCTGGAAGGAACGCCGTGCGGACATACTCTTTTTTGGAAAAGTCGTAGATGGCCGCTCCGTTGAAAAGAATGGTGGGGGCGTTCATGGGAATGGTGGGAACAATGGCGGCAAAGGCCGGCAGCGCCCGCCCGGTCGCCATGGAGAAAGTGCCGCCGGAGGCCATAAAGTAGGTCAGAGCCTGCAGATTCGCTTCTGAAATGGGGGGCAGCGGGTCCCCCGTGACAATGGCTTCCGCCGTGTAAAGCAAGGTGTTGTCAAAATCGCTGGCCAGTAAAACGCTGTCAAATTTTCCCATTAAAATGCCTCTTCATCATGATTCTGCCTGCGGGACAGTGCCGTCCGGCTTTCCGCCGCCGCCTCTGCGGCGGTTGCTCCGCCGACGGGGACGGCGCTGCGCCGTTCCTTCACCCGACGGTTCTTCCCCGGACTTCCGGGGGGGAGAGGCAGGTCTGCCCGCCGCTTTGGCGGGTACTTTGACAGACGCGGTGTCTTTGGGCTGCCCTTCTCTGGGCTGTCCGTCCCGGAGCTGTCCGCCTTCCGGTTTCCGGCCTCCGCGGCGGCCTCTGCTGCGGCGGCGGCGCGGTTCTTCGGCCGCCGGTGCCGCTTCGGGCTGCGCTTCCGGCACAAAATCGGAAACGATGGGGCGAATGGGCTTATCCTCTTCCTCTGCGTCTGGCGCCACATAGCGCTCCGGCCGCTCGGCGGGAACGGTGATGCCGTCCCGCGTGCCTTTTCCGTTGCGAAGGACGCAGATCTCACAGTTGTGATAGCATTTGGGCACGTCGGGGTGATCGTCCAGCCGGACCGTCACCTTTTCGCGCAGCAGATTCACATCCGAAACATTGCCGGGCCCGTCGGGCGTCTGCACAAAGGATTCGTTCTTGGGCATCCGGCGGATGGCGTCCTCATAGGCGTCCTGTTCGTATTTCAGACAGCACATCAGACGGCCGCAGGTGCCGGAGATCTTGGTGGGATTCAGCGACAGATTCTGGGTCTTGGCCATCTTGATGGAAACGGGCATAAAGTCGTCCATGAACTGGGAGCAGCAGAAGGGGCGCCCGCAGATGCCCAGGCCCCCCAGCATTTTGGCTTCGTCCCGGACGCCGATCTGGCGCAGCTCGATGCGGGCCCGGAACACGGAGGCCAGATCCTTCACCAGCTCCCGGAAATCCACGCGGCCGTCGGCGGTGAAAAAGAAAATGATCTTGTTGCCCTCAAAATTGCACTCCACGCGCACCAGCTTCATATCCAGCCCGTGAGCCGCTATTTTCTTCTGACAGGTGTCAAAGGCGTCTTTTTCCCGCGTACGGTTATACTCCACCGTGCGGCGGTCGTTTTCCGTGGCCAGACGCGTCAGAGGACGCAGAGGCTGGATCACCTCGCTGTCCTCCACCTCGTGATTGCCCTCGGCACACAGGGCATATTCCAACCCCTGGGCCGTTTCCACAATCACAAAGGTCCCCTCGCTGACTTCAATGCCGTGGGGATCGAAATAGTACAATTTGCACCCGCCGCGAAAGCGGACGCTGATAACAGTTGTCAAAGGATGACCTCCCATTCTGCGGCCACCGCGCCTAAAAGCAGGCCGGCGTTCACGTTAAAATCACATTCCTTGCTGTACCGCTCCAGAAGAGCGGCGAGCCGCGCCAGCTGGGCGCGGGTATATTGCCGGGCCAGCAGGCCGGCTTCCTGCGCAAAGGCTTCCGCCGCCGGCTTGCCGTTTTGCAGCAGCAGCGCACCGGCCGCGATCTGCCAGGCGCCCTGCAAAAGAGCGCGGATCTGCTCGCGCTTTACGTTTTTATTCTCAAGACCGACCAAAAAAGAAACCACCGCCAGCGGATCTTTTTCCGCCAGGAGGCGGCTGAAGGCCGCGGCCTCCGTCAGATCCGGCGTTTCTTCGGCCCACAGCTTCCATTCCACACAGCGGGAGCGGATGGTGGGCAGCAGGGCGGCACTGTTTTCCGCACAGAAGAAAAACGCCGCATACGGCGGGCCCTCCTCCACGATCTTGAGCAGCACGTTCTGATCGCGCGCGTTGAGCTGATCGCAGTTGTCGAACACATATATCTTGCATTTGCCCTCATTGGGACTGATGTAAACGTCCCGCTTCAGGTTCCGCATCGTTTCCACCGACAATTCCTTGCGGTCCGGATCCCGGACCGTCACGACGTCGGGATGAATCTGCCCTGTGACCTTGCGGCAGGCGTCACAGTGCAGGCAGGGCGCTTCGGCGGGATGTTCGCATTCCAGGGCGGCGGCGGCGTATCGCGCGGCGGCGAGCCGATCCCCCGTACCGGAAAAAATGATGGCGTGTCCCAGCAGGCCGGCCTGTGCCGCACGGCGAATCCGACGGAGGACGTCCTGACCTTCCTTTTCTGCCATCATACACATCTCCGATAGAACTCCATAAAACTCCAATATGCGTTAGTATACCACAGTTGTACAGCCGCCTGCAAGAGATTCTCCCCTAAATTCACAAAAAGGTTTCCTAATAGTAAAACTTATCCCGGATTTCCCCCTGCATATCGAAAAAAGAGTGAAAAATATGAAAAAAAGCCTTGCATTTGTAAAAATATGTGCTTATAATAAATTGTTCTTTCAAAAATACAAAATACAACAAAGATTTCGGAGGGAATACTATGAGCAAAAAGTATTGTTACCTTTTTACCGAAGGTAACGCCAAAATGCGTGAACTGCTGGGCGGCAAGGGCGCCAATCTGGCAGAAATGACCAACATCGGTCTGCCCGTTCCTCAGGGCTTCACCATTACCACAGAGGCCTGCACCCAGTACTATGAAGACGGCCGCCAGATCAACGCCGACATTATGGCCGAGATCATGCAATATATTGAGAAGATGGAAAAGATCACCGGCAAGAAGTTCGGCGACCTGGAAAATCCGCTTCTGGTTTCCGTTCGTTCCGGCGCCCGTGCTTCCATGCCGGGCATGATGGACACCATCCTGAATCTGGGCCTGAACGAGCAGGTCGTGGATGTCATTGCCAAGAAGTCCCACAATCCCCGCTGGGCCTGGGACTGCTATCGCCGCTTTATCCAGATGTATTCCGACGTCGTGATGGAAGTCGGCAAGAAATATTTTGAGCAGCTTATCGACGCCATGAAGACCGCCAAGGGCGTGACCCAGGACGTGGATCTGACTGCCGACGATCTGAAGGAGCTGGCCGGCCAGTTCAAGGCAGAGTACAAGTCCAAGATCGGCGAGGACTTCCCCACCGACCCCAAGGAGCAGCTCATCGGCGCCATCAAGGCCGTGTTCCGTTCCTGGGACAACCCCCGCGCCAACGTGTACCGCCGCGACAACGACATTCCCTACTCCTGGGGCACCGCTGTCAACGTGCAGTCCATGGCCTTCGGCAACATGGGTGACGATTGCGGCACCGGCGTTGCTTTTACCCGCAACCCCGCCACCGGCGAAAAGAAGCTGATGGGCGAGTTCCTGACCAATGCCCAGGGCGAAGACGTGGTGGCCGGTGTCCGTACCCCCATGCCCATCGACCAGATGGCTCAGAAGTTCCCCGAAGCTTTTGCCCAGTTCCAGAACGTGTGCCAGATCCTGGAAGATCACTACCGCGATATGCAGGACATGGAATTCACCGTGGAAGCCGGCAAGCTCTATATGCTCCAGACCCGCAACGGCAAGCGCACCGCTGCCGCCGCTCTGAAGATCGCCTGCGATCTGGTGGACGAGGGCATGATCTCCGAGCAGGAGGCCGTGGCCATGATCGACCCCAGAAACCTGGATACCCTGCTGCATCCCCAGTTCGACACCAAGGCCCTGAAGGCCGCCGAGCCCATGGGCAAGGCGCTGCCCGCCTCCCCCGGCGCCGCCTGCGGCAAGATCGTCTTTACCGCCGACGATGCCAAGGCCTGGGCTGCCCGCGGTGAAAAGGTGGTCCTGGTCCGTCTGGAAACCTCTCCCGAGGATATTGAGGGCATGAAGGCCGCTCAGGGCATCCTGACCGTTCGCGGCGGCATGACCTCCCACGCGGCTGTCGTGGCCCGCGGCATGGGCACCTGCTGCGTGTCCGGCTGCTCCGCCATCGTCATGGACGAAGAAAACAAGCAGTTTACGCTCTCCGGCAAGACCTATCACGAAGGTGACTGGCTGAGCCTGGACGGCTCCACCGGCAACATTTACGACGGCGCCATGCCCACCATGGACGCTTCCATCGGCGGCGAGTTCGGCCGCATCATGGCATGGGCTGACAAGTTCCGCCGTCTGCAGGTCCGCACCAACGCCGATACCCCCCGCGACGCCAGGAAGGCCCGCGAGCTGGGCGCCGAAGGCATCGGCCTGTGCCGTACCGAGCATATGTTCTTTGAGGGCGACCGTATCGCCGCCATCCGCGAAATGATCTGCTCCGACACCGTGGAAGAGCGCGAGGCCGCTCTGGCCAAGCTGCTGCCCATGCAGCAGGGCGACTTCGAGGGCATCTATGAAGCCATGGAAGGCTATCCCGTCACCATCCGTTTCCTGGATCCCCCCCTGCACGAGTTTGTTCCCACCGAGGAAGCCGACATCGAACTGCTGGCCAAGACGCAGGGCAAGACCGTGGAGCAGATCAAGGCCATTATCGCTTCCCTGCATGAGTTCAACCCCATGATGGGCCACCGCGGCTGCCGTCTGGCTGTCACCTTCCCGGAGATCGCCGCCATGCAGACTCGCGCTGTGATCCGCGCCGCCATCAACGTGCAGAAGAAGCACGCCGACTGGCGCGTAGTGCCCGAGATCATGATCCCCTTGGTGGGCGAAGTCAAGGAGCTGGCCTATGTCAAGTCCATTGTGACCAAGACGGCTGAAGAAGAGCTGGCTGCGGCCGGCGTCAAGATGACCTACAAGGTCGGCACCATGATCGAGATCCCCCGCGCGGCTCTTACCGCCGACGAGATCGCCAAGGAAGCCGAATTCTTCTCCTTCGGCACCAACGATCTGACCCAGATGACCTTCGGCTTCAGCCGTGACGATGCCGGCAAGTTCCTGGGCGCTTACTATGACAAGAAGATCTACGAGAGCGATCCGTTCGCCAAACTCGATCAGGTTGGCGTCGGCAAGCTGGTGAAGATGGCGGCCGAGCTGGGCCGCAAGACCCGCCCCGACATCCATCTGGGCATCTGCGGCGAACACGGCGGCGATCCCTCCTCTGTGGAGTTCTGCCACCGCGTGGGCCTGGACTATGTGTCCTGCAGCCCCTTCCGTGTGCCTATTGCCCGTCTGGCAGCTGCACAGGCCGCTATAAAAGCGCCCCGTGCGATGGAAAAGAAAGACTGATTCCGGCTTAAACGCTTCTTAGCACATGAGAGCACCGCCCCAAAAGCGGTGCTCTTTTTTTATCCAAAACTACATATCAACTGGTACCAGAGCGTCATTTTCACCGACTTTCAGTGAAGTGACGCTCTTTTTTTATGCCGCAAAGGAGGTGAGAATTTTGTAGTGCTTGAAATTTCCTTACCATAAAAGGACGGAGGTGAAACTTATGAATACGGTAATGGCAATAGCAAATCAGAAAGGCGGTGTGGGTAAGACAACCACCTGCGAAAATCTCGGCGTCGGCCTCGCAAACGAGGGAAAGAAAGTTCTCCTGATTGACGCTGACCCACAGGGCAGCCTGACGGCTGCGCTTGGCTATGCACAGCCCGATCAGCTCGACACCACTCTTTCCACCCTGCTCAGTAAAATCCTCACAGAGCAGCCCCATGACCCTATGGAGGGCATTCTGCATCATGGTGAGGGCATTGACCTGATGCCAGCGAACATTGAGCTGTCCGGCTTGGAAGTGTCAATGGTCAACGCGATGAACCGGGAACGGGTTCTCAGCCAATATGTCAATGAGGTCAAGCGCAATTATAATTACGTTCTGATCGATTGTATGCCTTCTCTGGGGATGCTTACCGTCAACGCGCTAACAGCTGCCGACAGCGTCCTGATCCCGGCTCAGCCGCAATACTTATCCGCCAAAGGGCTTGAACAGCTCTTGCAGACGATCAACAAGGTCAGACGGCAGATCAATCCTAAGCTCAAAATTGAGGGAATTCTGCTCACCATGGTGGATGGCCGAACCAACTATGCAAAGGAAATCAGCGAACTGGTCAGGAACACGTATGGCAGCAAGATCAATGTTTTTGCGCAGGATATTCCGCGTTCGGTTCGAGCAGCCGAAATGAGTGCCGCAGGAAAGAGTATTTTTGCCTATGACCCTGGCGGCAAAGTAGCAAGTGCCTATTCTTCACTGACAAAGGAGGTGATGAAAATTGAAAGGCAGCGACAAAAAGATAGAACTGAAGGGGTACGATGATATTTTTACCCCTGATGCCGCCACGGCCACCGGCGAGCAGGTTCGGGAGATTGCAGTTGACCAGCTTTTTCCGTTCAAAAATCACCCTTTCAAGGTACTGGACGATCAGGCCATGCTTGATACCGTGCAGAGTATCAAGGAACACGGCGTATTGGTACCTGCAATCGCAAGGCCCCGGCCGGAGGGCGGCTACGAACTTGTGTCTGGGCACCGCCGACAGCACGCCTGCCAACTTGCGGGCATCGAATCAATGCCGGTCCTGGTGCGCAATCTTGATGATGACGCGGCGACGATTCTCATGGTTGACAGCAATTTGCAGCGAGAGAACATCCTGCCCAGTGAACGTGCTTTCGCTTTCAAATTGAAGTTGGAGGCAATGAAACATCAGGGAAATCGGGCGGATTTAACTTCGTCCCAACTTGGGACGAAGTTGGAAAGCAAAAGAGCCGATCAGCTATTAGCTGAACAAGCCGGTGAAAGTCGTAATCAGGTTCAGCGTTATATCCGCCTGACAGAGCTTATCCCTGAAATGCTTGCGATGGTCGATGACCGCCGCATGGCGTTCAATCCTGCTGTTGAGCTTTCCTACCTCACCAAAGACGAGCAGCAGCAGCTTTTTGAAGAAATGGAAAACTGTCAGGCAACCCCTTCTCTTTCTCAGGCTCAGCGGCTAAAAAAGTTTTCACAGGAAGGTAAACTCAGCGAAGATGTGATTATGGCTGTTATGAGCGAGGAAAAGAAAGACATCGACAAGGTGACGCTTCCTGGCGAGGCCATCAACAAGTTTTTTCCAAAGTCGTTTACCCCAAAACAGAAACAGGATACGATCATTAAGCTGCTGGAACAATGGCAGCGAAAACGGCAGCAGTCGCTTGAACGTTGAGCGACCCGCTGCCGTTTCGCCATTTCTGATGGGATATTTACTTCAAATACGAAACGAAAGAAGGAGGCCGTATGAACTATATCAACTCTCCATCGCCAGCTGTCATTCAGGGGCATGATCTCCTTGCGCTGGAACGTTTTTTTGATACTACCCGGCACATGATCGAGTTTGATGTGCTGACCCATAATTCCCCCGTCGGGGATAAAGGTTATAAGTACCGGGTATTTCTGAGTGAAGAAGGCTACCAGAAAGCCTTATCAGCCCAAAAGCACGGCGACATCAGGATTTTCAAGCACGCGCGGGTGATCGAGGGCCATATCCTCTACGATAAGAGAAAGCACCAGATGTCGAGGTGATTGTCATGGCGGTATTTCGCGTCGAAAAAAGTCAGAACTACACGGTCATGTCGAATTACCACCTGCGAGACAAGGAACTTTCGTTGAAAGCAAAGGGCCTGCTCTCGCAGATGCTGTCGCTTCCGGACGATTGGGATTACACGCTGGCAGGGCTTTCTCATATCAACCGGGAAAGCAAGGACGCGATACGCTCTGCCGTCAATGAATTGGAAGCTGCTGGCTATATCCGCCGACACCAGAAAACCGATGCCAGCGGGAAGTTCAGCGGCAATGAGTATGTCATCCATGAAAGTCCAGTTTCGTCCGAGCCGTCGTTGGAAAAACCGTCGTCGGGAAATCCGACAACGGATAACCCGTCAACGGGAAAACCGTCGTCGGGAAATCCAACGCAATTAAATATAGATATAACAAATACTCAAAGACAAAATACAGATGTATTAAATACCGATTCCATTCCTTTCCCTTCCGATGAAACGCAGGAGGCGGCAGCATGGCTGCCGGAAGCGAAGCGAAGGGAATCGGATGCGCAGTATATGGATTCTTATCGGGAGCTGATCCGGGATAACATCGAGTATGACATTCTGCTGCACAATAAACCGGATGAAAAAGACCGGCTGGATGAAATTGTGGAGCTTATGACAGAAACGGTCTGTTCCAAACGCAGGTATATCCGTATCGCTGGCAATGACTTCCCGGCTGAATCGGTCAAATCCCGGCTTCTGAAGGTCAACTCAGAGCATATCCAGTTCGTTTTCGACTGCCTTGATAAAAACACGACTGAGGTGCGGAACATCAAGCAGTATCTGCTCACAACAATTTACAACGCGCCGATCACTATCGACAATTACTATGCGTCCCTCGTAAATCACGATATGTACGGCGAAGGCCGGTGTGGGAAATGAACCGCACCGGCTTTTTGCATTTCCCTAGAAAGGAGAAATCAGCATGGATGGAAAAATTGATGTGGTGCTTGTGGAGCCCGGAAAACCGGCTGTCATGGCAGAGATCGGCAGTGATCTGGATTCGCTCCAACGGGCTGTCGGCGGCAGCATTGAGGCTGCCTATTTCTATGACGATCCGATTGCCATTGTCTGCAATGAGGACGGCAAAAATATCGGCCTGCCCATGAACCGGGCAGTTAAGGACGAAAACGGCGAAATTATGGACATCATCGTCGGAAAGTTCTTCGTCTGCGGCTTGGGCGAGGATGATTTTGCCTCTATCCCAAAGGAGCTTCAAAACAAATATCTTGAGAAGTTCCGTAAGCCGGAGGCGTTTTTGAAAATCGGTCATCGGGTGTTCGCGGTTCCCACAGAAACCATAAAGCCCGATCATCCCAAAGCGGCGGCCAAGGAGGAACGGTGATTTGAATAACAGACATTTGCTTTACAGGCTTGGCGTTCCACCTTAGTCACCAATCTGAATCCAGCAAATTTTCTGGAAAGGAGGAGGCTCAATGCAGGAAGAAGTTGAATCAAAATCTATTACGTTGGCAATAAGCACCACGAAGCTGACGGCTCGCGTATTGAAAGAAGCCATGTCAAAATACCTTGCCTACCGCAAAGAGAAAAAGCGGGAGAAGCGCGTATCAGGCCCTGTGAAGCCAATGGGCAAGCAAACGGTCAAACAGCTTGTCGGGCAGAATCAGGGCGTAAGCAATATTGAGATCACCGACAGTAACATCAAAGCATTTGAGCGTGTGGCCAGAAAATATGGCGTCGATTATGCCGTGAAGAAAGATCACAGCGTTTCACCGCCGAAATATCTTGTCTTTTTTAAGGCCCGCGACACAGATGCCCTGACATCGGCCTTTACCGAGTTTACCGCCAAGCAGGTACAGCAGAAAAGCAAGCCATCCATCGTCGCACAAATTCGCAAGCTGGCTGATATTGTCCGCGCGAAATCGCAGGACAAGGTCAAGAACAAGGAAATGGGGCGGGAACTGTGAACGCGAAGAAGATCATTCTTCCAAACCTTCCCTATGTCTTCATCGCGTTGTACGGCACCAAAATCGGGCAGGCGGTTCGTCTCGCTCCGGGCAATGACTTTTCTGCCAAAGCTCTGAACATCATGGAGGGCTTTTCGGCGGCTTTTCAGTCCACACTTCCGAGTTTCCACCCGGTTGACCTGCTGGTTGGCATTTGTATTGCCGCAGTCATGCGCCTTGCCGTCTATGTAAAGAGCAAAAACGCCAAAAAATTCCGAAAAAACATGGAGTACGGTACTGCCCGCTGGGGCACGCAGGAGGACATCAAGCCCTATGAAGACCCGGTGTTCAAAAACAATGTGATTCTGACAGCCACGGAGCGTCTTACCATGAACAACCGTCCGAAGGACCCCAAAACGGCCCGGAATAAAAATGTCCTGGTCGTGGGCGGTTCCGGTTCCGGAAAGACAAGGTTTTGGCTCAAACCAAATTTGATTCAGTGTTATTGTTCCTATGTTGTCACTGACCCGAAGGGCAGCGTGGTTGTGGAGTGTGGAACGCTGCTGCTCCGCGAGGGGTATCAGATCAAAATTCTGAACACCATCAACTTCAAAAAATCCATGCACTATAACCCTTTTGCTTACATTCACAGTGAAAAGGACATTTTGAAGCTCGTAACCACGCTGATTGCCAACACAAAAGGAGAAGGAAAATCCGGCGATGATTTTTGGGTCAAGGCCGAGACGTTACTTTACTGCGCACTGATCGGCTACATCCACTATGAAGCCCCGGTGGAGGAACAGAATTTTGCCACGCTGATCGAATTTATCAACGCTTCTGAGGTCCGGGAGGACGACGAGGAATTTGAAAATCCCGTTGACATTATGTTCAAAGAGCTGGAAAAGAAAAATCCAAACCACTTTGCCGTCAGGCAGTACAAGAAATATAAGCTGGCGGCGGGCAAGACAGCAAAATCCATTTTAATTTCCTGCGGCGCGCGCCTTGCGCCGTTCGACATTGCGGAGCTGCGGGAGGTCACGGCCTACGACGAATTGGAACTGGACACGCTGGGCGACCGAAAAACGGCGCTGTTCCTCATCATGTCCGATACCGACGACACGTTCAACTTTCTTATCTCCATGTGCTATACGCAGCTTTTTAACCTACTCTGCGAAAAGGCGGACGACGTATACGGCGGACATCTGCCGGTTCACGTGCGGTGCCTGATCGACGAGTGCGCCAACATCGGCCAGATACCAAAGCTGGAAAAGCTCATGGCCACGATCCGAAGCCGCGAGATTTCCGCCTGCCTCGTTTTGCAGGCGCAATCCCAGCTCAAGGCTCTGTATAAAGACAACGCCGACACGATCATCGGCAACTGCGACAGCTCGATTTTTCTCGGCGGCAAGGAACCGACGACCCTCAAAGAGCTGTCTGCGGCGCTGGGCAAGGAAACCATTGACACCTTCAACACCGGCGAAAGCCGGGGCCGGGAAACCTCGCACAGCCTCAATTACCAGAAGCTCGGCAAGGAGCTGATGAGCCAGGATGAGCTTGCCGTCATGGACGGCGGCAAGTGTATTCTTCAGCTCCGGGGCGTCCGCCCATTTCTCTCGGACAAGTACGACATCACAAAGCATCCGAACTACAAATACTTGTCCGACGCGGACCCGCGTAGCGCTTTCGATATTGAAAAATATCTGCGGGCGCGGCTGAAAACTAAACCGGATGACGTATATGAGACGTTTGAAGTAGACGCCTCGGAAAATTAAGGAGGTACTATGGGAAGATTCGCTTTTATCGGCGATGAATATCTGAATACAGATCATATTCTGAGCATCACCATTCAGGAATCGGATAACACCATGTATATCGAGCTGGACAATGGCCGGACGATCACAAGACCGGCTGAATATCAGCTCGATATTTTTGGCGATCTGGATATTGTCCGTGTCATTCCCGTGAGAGAGTGTTTTGCAGAAATTCGCAGCGGCAACAGCGTCGTGAGCAAAATTCCTGTGAACCTGCTTGCCGTTACCGCGAATGGAGAGCTGAGGCCGCTTGATACGCGTAGCTCTCCTTTTGATTTTATGGATTACAACCCTGGCTTTTATGGGCTGATCTGGCCTGAAAGCAGCAATTAACCGATCATGGCCGCGCGAAAGGACGGCCATATCAAATATATGACACATCCGTAAAGGAGAGACAACCGACAATGAAACACATCAACACTGCGAATGGCAAAGCCGGTATGAATCATTTTATCTCAAAATTTGAAAGGAGATTGCCGGAATCGGGAGCCGCGTCTGCGGTTTCATTCCGGCTTTGCTGTCCGTAAACACAAATCTTCATCCCATATATTCCGGCAAAATAAATTATGGAATTTTTTACTTCGGCTATCGGCGTTCTTCAGACCCTCGTTATCGCACTTGGCGGCGGCCTCTGCATCTGGGGCGGCATCAACCTGCTGGAAGGCTACGGCAACGACAACCCCGGCGCAAAGTCCCAGGGCATCAAGCAACTGATGGCTGGCGGCGGCGTCGCTCTGATCGGCCTCGTCCTCGTTCCCATGCTGTCCAATCTGCTCCACACCTGATTTCACTTACGCCTGACACACAAATCTGATCCCATCCCGGCCTCTCGACACAGAGGGGCCGGGAGAAAGGAGGGAAACAAAACTTGGATATTATCAAACAGGCCATTACAGACTGGCTGCGGCAGATTCTCGTCGGCGGTATTATCAGTAATCTTTCTGGCCTTTTCGATACTGTGAATCAGAGGGTCGGGGAAATCAGCGGTCAGGTCGGCACGACGCCACAGGCGTGGAACAGCAGTATCTATTCGATGATTCGGAACCTGTCGGACACGGTGATTATGCCAATCGCTGGCGTGATTCTCGCGTTTGTCATGACCATAGAACTCATCCAGCTCATTACGGAAAAGAACAATATGCACGATGTCGATACATGGATGTTCTTCAAGTGGATTTTCAAAACTTTTTGCGCCGTAACGATTGTGTCGAATACATGGAATATCGTGATGGGCGTGTTTGACCTCGGCCAGCGTGTAGTCAACCGTGCAGGCGGCGTCATCGTAGCCAACACATCTATCGACATTACTTCTGTTGTAACGGACCTTGAAGCTCGGCTGAACGCTATGGACATTGGCCCGCTGTTTGGGCTGTGGTTCCAGAGCCTCTTTGTCGGCATTACCATGTGGGTGCTCACGATCTGCATATTTGTCATTGTCTATGGCCGAATGATCGAGATTTATCTTGTCACGTCAATCGCGCCGATCCCGATGGCCACCATGGTGAACCGAGAGTGGGGACAGATGGGCCAAAACTATCTGCGATCCCTATTCGCGCTGGCATTTCAGGCATTCCTGATTATTGTCTGCGTGGCAATCTATGCCGTCCTGATTCAGAACATTGCGGTTGACACGGATGTGAGCAAGGCGATCTGGACATGCATGGGCTATACCGTACTGCTGGCCTTTACGTTGTTCAAGACCGGCTCCGTTTCCAAGAGTATCTTTAACGCGCACTGATGGAGGTGATGAAATGGCATACGTTCCCGTACCAAAAGACCTGACCGCCGTGAAAACAAAGGTCATGCTCAACCTTACCAAAAGACAACTGATCTGCTTCGGGAGCGGCATTCTTGTGGGAGTGCCGCTTTTCTTTTTAATCCGAAGCAAGGTAAGCGTGAGTGCGGCGTCCATCAGCATGATTCTTGTGATGGTGCCGTTCTTTTTACTTGCCATGTACGAAAAAAACGGGCTGCCGCTGGAGAAGATCCTCCGCAACATTTTCCGGGTCTACTTCCTGCGCCCCAAACGAAGGCCGTATGAAACGAACAATTTCTATGCCGTGTTGGAACGGCAGGAAAAACTTGACGAGGAGGTAAAACAGATTGTCCAAAAAGCTAACACGCGCGGACAGAAAAGCAATCGAGGCCGCAATCGCAAAGGCGAAGCGGCAGGGCGATAAGAAAAAGCTGTCAGCGCAAGACAGTATTCCCTTCCAGCGGATGTACGCGGACGGCATCTGCCGCGTTACGGATCATTTCTATTCAAAAACCATTCAGTTTCAGGACATCAACTATCAGCTCAGTCAGCCGGAGGACCAGACCGCCGTGTTTGACGGCTGGTGCGATTTCTTGAATTATTTTGACCCGTCCGTCCGGTGTCAGATTACCTGCTTTGACGCGACGGCCTCCAAGGAGAGCTTCAGCCAGAATGTTGCCATCGCGCCAAAGGGCGATGATTTTGACGACATTCGGCGTGAGTACACCGAGATGCTTCAGAATCAGCAGGCCAAGGGGAACAACGGTCTGGTAAAAACCAAATATCTCACCTTTGGTATTGAAGCGGACACCGCAAAGCTGGCAAAGCCACGTCTGGAGCGCATTGAAACTGACATCCTGAATAACTTCAAGCAGCTCGGCGTTGCTGCTGAAACACTGAATGGATATGAGCGTCTGCACCTGCTCTATGATATGTTCCACACAGGCGAACAGGCACCATTCCGGTTTTCGTGGGATTGGCTGGTGCCTTCCGGCCTGTCCGTCAAGGACTTCATTGCACCTTCTTCCTTTGAGTTTGCAAAAGGCAACATGTTTGGGATGGGCAATAAGGTCGGTGCTGTCTCTTTTCTTCAGATTCTCGCACCGGAGATGAACGATCGCGTGATCAAGGAATTCCTTGATATGGAATCCAGCCTGATTCTTACGATGCACTTCCGCACTGTCGATCAGATGAAGGCCATCAAGACCATCAAGCGCAAAATCACCGACCTCGACAAAATGAAGATAGAGGAACAGAAGAAGGCCGTCCGCAGCGGTTACGATATGGACATTATCCCGTCGGACCTTGCCACTTACGGCACTGAGGCCAAAAAACTACTTCAGGACCTGCAGAGCCATAACGAGCGAATGTTTCTCATCACCTTCCTGCTCCTCAATACCGCCAATACCAAGCAGCAGCTCGACAACATTCTCCTGCAGGCCAGCTCCATCGCGCAGCAGCACAACTGCCTGCTGACCCGCCTCGATTTTCGACAGGAAGAAGGGCTGATGAGCAGCCTGCCGCTGGCCTGCAATCAGGTGGAAATTGAGCGCGGACTTACCACATCAAGCACCGCGATCTTTGTACCGTTTACAACGCAGGAGCTTTTCCAGCTGGGTAAAGAAGCCCTCTATTGCGGTCTGAACGCTCTCTCCAACAACCTCATTATGGTGGACCGCAAGCTCCTGAAAAACCCGAATGGCCTGATCCTCGGTACGCCGGGCAGCGGCAAGTCCTTCTCCGCCAAGCGTGAGATTGCCAATGTGTTCCTTGTCACAGATGATGACATCATTATCTGTGATCCTGAAGCGGAATATGGACCCCTTGTAAAGCGGCTCCACGGTCAGGTAATCAATATTTCGCCGGTATCCGATGACCATATCAACCCCATGGACCTGAACCTGAACTATTCCGACGATGAAAACCCGCTGAGCCTGAAATCTGATTTTATCCTCAGCCTTTGCGAGCTGATCGTCGGCGGCAAGGACGGCTTGCAGCCGGTGGAGAAAACGATCATCGACCGCTGCGTCCGCATGGTGTATCGCAATTATCTCAATGACCCGCGACCGGAAAACATGCCGGTACTGGAGGACCTGTATAACGCGCTTCGTCAGCAGGACGAAAAGGAAGCCCAGTACATCGCCACGGCGCTGGAAATCTACGTCACAGGTTCGCTCAATGTGTTTAACCACAGGACCAACGTCAATGTAAACAACCGTGTTATCAGCTATGAAATCAAGGAACTCGGAAAGCAGCTCAAAAAGATCGGTATGCTGATTGTTCAGGATCAAGTTTGGAACCGCGTCACCATCAATAGGGAAGCCTGCAAATCCACACGTTACTATATCGACGAAATGCACCTTCTGCTGAAGGAGGAGCAGACGGCGGCCTACACCGTGGAAATCTGGAAGCGTTTTAGAAAGTGGGGCGGGATTCCCACCGGGATCACCCAAAATGTCAAGGACCTGCTCTCCTCCCGCGAGGTAGAAAATATCTTTGAAAACTCCGATTACGTCTATATGCTCAATCAGGCATCCGGTGACCGGCAGATTCTCGCCAAGCAGCTCAACATCTCTACGCACCAGCTTTCGTATGTGACGAAATCGGCGGAGGGTGAAGGGCTGCTTTTTTATGGCAGTGTCATTCTTCCCTTCGTTGACCGGTTCCCCAAGGAGACGCAGCTCTATCACATCATGACAACCAAACCGAATGAAGTTTCGGAAATAACTGAAAAGAAAGAAGGCTAAAAATGATGGAGAATTTGATTATTTGCGAAAGCGAACGTTTTGGCAACATCCGCGTATTGGTGGAAAACGGAACACCTCTGCTTTGCGGCTCGGATGTAACCGCGATTCTTGGTTATCAGAACTCGCGGAAAGCTCTGGCACGAATCAACGCCACCCGTCAGAAGCGTCCCTTGCCCACTGACGGTGGGATTCAGTATATGACGGTACTGAATACTCCTGACTTTCTTCGGCTGATCTCTCGATGCCACACCCCGGAGGCAAGGGCGTTTGAGAGCTGGGCAAAGAAGGAACTTCTGCCTGCTCTTGAATTCTTTGCCTATATGGCAGAGGACGAGAGCGAGGATTGCAGTACCGAAAAGAAAAGCGCCACGGCTTGTAATAGGCCGCTGGCAAAAGAGAAAAAGGAGCATTTTGCAATGGATGACGAAACCATGTTTATGATTCACGGGGAAGATTATCTCCGTCATATCAACGATAAGGTCGGGATGTACCTTCTGGTGAAGGAGCTGACGAAGTCGGTTTCTGATCTACCTGATTGCCCGGCCAATCACGGCACGCGGCATTTTTCCAAAATTGTTGACGCCGTTGCCGAAAACGCTTTCAAGAACTGGGACATTCCTGAAAGCTATGCGACCAGTTCTGACACCGGTATGCTTTATGATCTGATGGATGCTGAGCTGTTCACACCCGATGAGGCCGGTTATGAGCTGGCAGACGATATGCGGGAGGACACTGAGCCTGATGAATCAGATGAGGAGGATCGTTTTGACGATTGTCTGAGCCGTCTGCTCAAGATGATCGATGCGGAACTGAAAAAGGTCCCTTCCGGCGATGATATGGAGGATTGAATGTCCTGCTCATGCAGACTGGAGGTGATTATTCATGAGCAAAAGGACACCGCGTCTGCTGTTTACGGAGGATGAGTTGAAGCCGCCGGTGGTTGAAAAGGCTGCAGGTAAGGCTGCCCGCGCTTCTGATCGGCTGGATAAGGTGGAAAATAGAATCCCCAAAAAGCAGGTTCGTCGGCGTACCGTTGATCCCAATACGGGCAGGGTCACGGTGCGCCTTTCCTTTGAGGAAAAGAAACCGCCGTCCAAGCTGGTGCATGCAGTAAGAGCAGCGCCTTTGAATGCGGCGGCGATAGAAGCTCACCGCGAAGTTCACTCTGTCGAAGATGATAATGTCGGCGTTGAGAGCGTCCACAAAGCAGAATGTACGGTTGAGGCCGGTACTCGCGCCGGTGTTTCAGCGCATCGACACCGAAAAATGAAGCCATATCGGGATGCGGCAAAAACAGAAAGGCGTTCTGACCGCGCCAATCTGGACGCGTTGAAAAAGGATGCTGAGCAGCAGAATCCGCAGCTTTCCAGCAATCCCTACTCCCGCTGGCAGCAGAAACAGGCAATCAAAAAGGAATATGCGGCGGCGAAGGCTGGCAGCGGTGCTGCAAATACGACCGTAAGTGCTTCGGAAATCACCGGCAAGGCGGCAAAAGAAGCTGCGGACAAAACCCAGAAAGCCGGGGAATTCATTGCAAAACACAAGAAGGGCTTTCTCATACTTGGCGTGGCTGCATTGGTTCTCGTGATTCTCCTGAACAGCGCGTCATCCTTTTCTGTACTGCTGCAGGGCGGTCTGAGCGGCGTCAGCATTTCCACCTATCCCAGCGCTGACAGCGATATGCTTGCCGCCGAATCGTCTTATGCCTCCTTGGAAGCAGCTCTGAAGGATGAACTTGACCATTATCAGGCGCGGCATCCAGGCTATGACGAATACCGATTTGACCTCGACACGATTGAGCATGACCCGTATGTGCTCATATCCATGCTCACGGCATTTAAGGGCGGTGAATGGAAAGCGAGCGATGTGCAAAGCCTGCTTCAGACGATTTTCGACCGCCAGTATTCGTTGACGCAGACGGTGACGGTGGAGGTGCGATACCGGACAGAAACCCGCACAGGAACACGGACGGTCACCGATCCTGACACTGGCGAAGAATCCACGGTGGATTACGATTATGATGTTCAGGTTCCCTACAACTACTATATCTGCAACGTAAAACTGGACAACTTCGATCTGTCTCATCTGCCGGTGTATATGATGTCCGAAGATCAGCTTTCCCTCTATTCCGTTTATATGGCAACGCTTGGCAATCGGCCAGATTTGTTCCCTGGCTCCGGCTATGTAACGCGCTACGCACCTGGGCAATATGAGGATTATGATATTCCGCCGGAAGCTATGCAGGACGCGACCTTTGCGGCCATGATCACGGAAGCGGAAAAATATCTCGGATACCCCTATGTGTGGGGAGGCAGTTCGCCGAGTACCTCTTTTGATTGTTCCGGCTTTGTCAGCTGGGTTATCAATCACAGCGGCTGGAACGTGGGGCGGCTCGGAGCACAGGGGCTTTACAATATCTGTACGCCGGTGTCACCGGCGAATGCCAAACCCGGTGATCTGATCTTCTTCCAGCACACCTATGACACCAGCGGTGCATCGCACGTTGGAATCTACGTCGGAAACAATATGATGATTCACTGCGGCGATCCCATTCACTATTCCAACATCACAGAAAGCTACTGGCAGCAGCATTTTCTTGGCTTTGGCCGACTGCCCAAACCATAAGGAGGATAAAAATGATTGCAAAAATCGTAAAACTGAAAACGGAACGGGAGAAAAACCGCGACAAAATTTCCGAGCTTCAGGCGCGGAACAAAGAGCTTGACGGCGAAATCACAGAGCTTGAAAACACAGACATCGTTGGTATGGTTCGTGAGCTTGGCCTGACCCCGGAATCTCTGGGTCAACTGCTCAAGGACCTCAAAAAAAGCCCTGCCGAAACCTTCCAGCACATTACTGAAAATACGGAGGATAAATCTGATGAAGAAAACTAAACTGCGTCTCGCAGCAACCCTGTTTGCCGTCATGCTGAGTGTGACGGCATTTTCTATGCCTGCTTTTGCCTACTCGCAGGAGCCGGTGACGGATGGAACTCCGGCTGAAACGTCCGCGCCGGAAACCGGCACAGCCTCTACGGATGCGACGGCGGGCAAGGACGGCAGCTCAACGGCTGCCCTTACGCCGAATGGCAATCTTTCCCTTGTGGATGACGTGGAAACTTCGGATTCCAGCAGCAAGCAGTTTATCACGCTCCAGTCCAAGAACGGTAATTACTTTTATCTGGTGATTGACCGCAGCGGGGATAAGCAGAACGTGTATTTTCTGAACCTTGTCGATGAGGCCGACCTCATGGCGCTGATCGACGACAAGGACGCATCCAAGGATACCGTAAAAAGCTGCACCTGTGACACAAAGTGTACTGCTGGAAATGTGGATACAACCTGCCCGGTGTGCAAAGATGATATGACCAAATGCACCGGCAAGGAAAAAACGGTGGAAACGACCACTACGCCTGCAGAAGCTGCATCCAGTTCCACAACGGAAACGCCCAATTCATCCAATAAAACCAGCTCAATTTTCATGGTGGTGGCGTGTCTGCTTGTTCTCGCGGGCGGCGGCATCGTGTATTTCCTGAAATTCCGTAAAGAAAAGCCCAAAACAAAGGGCAGCACCGATCTCGATGATTATGATTACGGCGACGAGGAAGATGAGCCGGAGGAACAGGATGACGCGGAGGAATCCGACGATGCGTCTGCGCCTGATACCGATGCCGAAAAAGAGGATGATTCGGAATGAGGTATTTCACCGACAGTCCCTTTGAACGAATGATGATGCAGATTCCGCGTTCGCGGTCTGCATATGAACAGCCGGAGCCGGATTGCTCCGGCTGTTCTCTTACCCCGCTGTCATGCGGAAAAGACTGCGGTCAGCATAACCAACACGCAAAAAAGGAGAAAATCGAAGATGAAGCTCGTAATCGCTGAAAAGCCCTCTGTGGCTCAATCTATTGCCGCGGTACTCGGCGCATCCAAACGCTGCGACGGCTATCTTGAAGGAAATGACTACCTTGTTTCCTGGTGCTTCGGGCATCTTGCAGAGCTGACGGCCCCGGAAAACTATGACCCAAAATTTGCGAAGTGGCGCTATGACGATCTGCCGATAGTCCCGGAAAATTGGCAGTATGCCGTTGCGTCGGATAAAGAGAAGCAGATGCACATGCTGTCAGCGCTTATGCTTCGCTCTGATGTTACCGAAGTGATCGACGCCTGCGATGCCGGGCGCGAAGGCGAATTGATTTTCAGAACGGTCTACTATCTGGCTGGCTGCACAAAAACAATGAAAAGGCTTTGGATTTCCTCAATGGAGGATTCCGCCATCCGCGACGGCTTTGCCAATTTGAAACCCGGCAGTGCGTATGATGGCCTTTATGAATCCGCGCTCTGCCGTTCCAAGGCAGACTGGCTCGTTGGAATCAACGCCACGCGGCTGTTTTCGGTTTTGTACCACCGCCCGCTGAATGTTGGACGCGTTATGTCTCCGACGCTGGCTCTTTTGGTTCAGCGTGAGAGCGAAATTGATGCTTTCAAGCCGGAGCCGTTTTTCACGGTCAATCTGAGCGGCGGCGGTTTGGATGCCGTTTCTGAAAAGTACAAGGAAAAAGCGAAAGCGGATTCCGTCGCTGCTGCCTGCAAGGGACATCCTGTCACAGTCAAAAGCGTGGAGCGCAAGGAAAAATCTGAAAAGGCTCCGGCACTCTATGACCTGACCACACTCCAGCGTGATGCCAACCGTATTCTCGGATATACCGCGCAGCAGTCGCTGGACTATCTCCAGAGCCTATATGAGAAAAAGCTCTGCTCCTACCCGCGCACAGACAGCCGCTTCCTGACCGATGATATGCTGTCATCGGTCAATTCTTTTGTTGGCGTCGCGGCCAAGGTCAGCGGCCTGTCGAAACCTGATCTGGTCCTGGCAGAACAAGTCTGCAATAGCAAAAAGGTTAGTGACCATCACGCCGTCATCCCTACCATGAGCGCAGCGAAAGCGGACGTTTCCGTCCTACCTGCCGGGGAACGCGCCATCCTTCAGCTTGTAGCCAGACGGCTTGTATGTGCCGTGTGTCCTCCCTACAAATATGAGGAAACCATCATTATACTGGCCTGCGGTGAGAATACGTTTACCGCGAAAGGCAAAACCGTATTGGCTTTAGGCTGGCGTGCTTTTGCGGAGCAGGAAAAAGAAAACAAATCTCTGCCGGATGTTGCGGAAAGCCAGAATATACCCGTGTCTGACGCCGAAGTAAAAGAAGGCCAGACAACACCGCCCAAGCACTATACGGAGGATACGCTGCTTTCCGCGATGGAAGTCGCGGGTGCCAAAGAAATGCCGGAGGATGCCGAGCGCAAGGGCCTCGGAACCCCTGCCACGCGCGCCGCGATTCTTGAAAAGCTGGTCAACGGCGGCTTCATTGAGCGCAGAAAAGGCAAAAAAGCGGTCAATCTTATTCCTTCCCACACAGGCATTTCGCTGGTAACGGTTCTGCCGGAAGAACTGCAGTCTCCGCTTTTGACGGCAGAGTGGGAAAACAAGCTCAAAGAAATTGAGCGCGGCGAATTGACGGCAGATGATTTTCTGGATGGCATCACTGCGATGATGCGGGAGTTGGTCAAGACCTATAAAGCCGTCAAGGGCGCGGAGGTTCTTTTTCCGTCCGGTCGTGAGGTTGTTGGAAAATGTCCTCGCTGCGGCGGAAACGTGACAGAAAGCAAGAAAGGATTTTTCTGCGAAACGTCGGATTGCCGATTCGGTCTGTGGCGCGACAACAAATTTTTCGCCGCAAAGCGTGCTTCCCTGACAAAAAAGACTGCCGCTGCACTATTGAAAGATGGTGCCGTAAAAATGTCCGGCCTGTATTCTGAGAAAACCGGCAAAACCTATGACGCGACGGTTGTCATGGAGGATAACGGTGAGAATGTCCGCTTCCGCTGTGAATTCGGGAAAGGCGGCAAGTCGTGAAACTCACGCCGTATGAGATGGAGACGATCATCAATTACAATCAAGAAGATGACACGGCGAGCGTCTACACCTATGACCAGAAGCTCAAAGACAAATTGATGGAACTTTCCGCACGGTTCCCGGATAAATTTAAGCAGCTCCAAAAAAGCAGAACCGGTCCGGCCAGCTATCTTGTTCCAAAGAACTGCGTCACCATCCGTGTACCGTTCAGTGATGAACGCCGAAAAGCAGCCAGCGAACGGGCCAAAGCAGCCGGATATAAGCCGCCCGTCAGGAACAAATAACCCGTTCCCCTATAGAAACAATGCTCCCGCACAGGTTTAGCCGTCCTGCGCGGGAGCTGCTTTCTTTTGGAGCATTTAACCCAGGAAAGGAGATAAAATTATGCCTGAAAAGACTACGGCCAAAGACCGGCTGAAGGAAATCACCGAGAGCATCGAAACCGGCATCCAGGAACTATTCCAGTCCGACAAGTACGCTGAGTACCTGCGCACCATGAGCCGGTTCCACAAGTACAGCGTCAACAACACCATGCTCATCTATATGCAAAAGCCCAACGCAACGCTGGTCGCGGGCTTCAACAAGTGGCACGATCAGTTTTCCCGCAATGTCATGAAGGGCGAAAAAGGCATCAAGATCATTGCACCGACGCCATTCAAAAAGAAAATCGAGGAAGCAAAGCTCGACCCGGACACGAAAGCGCCGCTGCTGGATGCGGACGGTAACGCTATCATGGAGGAAAAAGAGGTCAAAATCCCCATGTATAAGGTCGTGTCCGTCTTTGATGTGAGCCAGACGGACGGAAAGCCCCTGCCGGTGCTTGCTTCGGATTTGCAGGGCAGCGTCCAGAATTATGAGGTTTTCATGGAGGCGCTGAAACGCTCCGCGCCGGTGCCGCTGGCTTTTGAGCAGATGGCGGCAAACATGGACGGCTATTTTTCCTCGGACGAACAGCGCATCGCCATCCGTGAGGGCATGAGCGAGGTGCAGACGGTTGCCGCCGCTGTCCATGAGATCGCGCACTCCAAGCTCCACAATGAAAAACTGCCGGAGGTCAAGGAGCAATGGAAGCTCATCATGGTGTCGGACGGCGGTACCAAACAGGACTTTTACGGCGGCTTTGACACACGCGAGGACGCGGAGGCCGAAGCTGAAAAGAACGGCTGGCAGCATGTCGATGAAAACGGCTTTGCATGGAATCTGGAGGTTGCAGAGGATACCTATACCGCCGATTTCGTAAAGAAAAGCCGCAACACGGAAGAAGTCGAGGCCGAGAGCGTTTCCTTTGCCGTCTGCGCCTACTACGGTATTGCCACCGGCGAGAACAGCTTCGGCTACATCGCCACCTGGTCAAAGGACAAGAAACTGCCGGAACTGCGTGCCAGTTTGGAAACCATCAACAAAACCGCGTCCGGCCTGATTACGGACATCGACCGGAACTATGCCGCGATCTGCAAGGAACGAGGCATCGACCAGAGTAAAGAGACGGAAAAGCAGCCAGGCATTGATGAATGGAGCGAGCCTGCCACGCCGCAGAACGCACCTGAGCAACCCAGCGTTCCGAGTGATGATGTCAGCGCCTACCTCCCGGATGGGCCTTCATCCGAATCGGTTGTGGCTGCGCCGAAGGATTCCACGGAACCTGTAAACACTTCAGCTTCATATAAAGTTGATAAACCTGCACAGGAACGCGGGGTTGAGCAGCCGCTTGCCGAAACCGCCCCAGACAATGGTTACATGCCTGACCCCGCGATGACGGTGGAGGCTATGAACGCATTTGGCTACACGGATGACGACATGCTGCCGCTTTCCAAAGAACGGGCAATAGAGCTTTTTGAACGTGATGTTCCCGTGTATATGCTTTTTGAGGGCAATGGAGCAGGCATGGCCTTTGAACCAGAAGATATTCAGATGCACACTGGCATATTCGGTGTCAGCCGTGAAGATTGGGAATCTGTGCGAGAGACGATGCCTCCCGCAAAGACGGAAACAGAGCCGGAACGAGATCAGCAGTTCACAGAAGGACCGGACAATACTTTCGCCATTTATCAGCTTCGACGCGATCAGGGGCTGGCAGATTACCGATTTGCCAGCCTGGCAGAGCTTCAGCATGACCGGCTTTCGGTTGACCGTCAGAATTATGAGCTGGTCTATACCGCACCGCTCACGCCCGGACAATCGCAGGAAGAAACGCTCGACAAGCTCTATGAGCAATTCAACCTCAATCATCCCGCAGATTTTACCGGCCATTCGCTCTCCGTAAGCGACATCGTTGCGCTGAGGCAGAACGGTGAGGTATCCTGTCATTACGTTGATTCCTTTGGCTTTTCGGAGTTGCCGTCTTTTCTCAAGCCCGAAAACTACCTCAAAAATGCGGAAATGTCGATGGAGGACGATTACGATTCCATCGACGGCATCATCAACAACGGTCCCAGGCAGTCTACCGTCGCGGAGTTGGAGCAGCAGGCTAAGACCGGCCAGCCGATCTCGCTCATGGATTTGGCGGCAGCCGCACACCGGGAGGAACAGCAGGAAAAGAAGAAATCCGTGCTGGAGCAGCTCAAAGGCAGCGACACCAAAGAACCGCCCGCAAAAACGGCGCTTAAAAAAAGCGCGGAAAGAGAGATTTGACATGAATGATTTCACCCAGGATGAATTGACCCTGATGAGCATTTACAACGGTTCGGGAACCAGACAAGGCTTGATCGACGAGATGACGGCCATGCGCGCCTATCTCGATGCGGATGAAACAGAGCTTCGCACGCTCACGGATTCCGCAATCAAAAAGCTCGGCGCGATTACCGACAAGGAATATGCTGCATTGGAGCTTATACCAGATTTTGAAGAATAACGGCTACTTTGAGAGAGCAGCCTTTTGTGGGCTGCTCTTTCCTTTTACCTTAGCAAGAAGGAGGAAAGATATTTATGCCGACCAAAGCAGAAATGTACGCACAGATGGCCAACAGCGTGGCTACGCGGCTCACCGGCAGCTGGCAGGACTGGGCAGCCTTTTTAACGACTGCCGCGCGGTTATACAAGTACCCGTATCAGGAGCAGCTCATGATCTATGCCCAGCGGCCGGAGGCAACGGCCTGTGCGGAATATGACCTGTGGAATGACAAAATGGGCCGATATGTAAAGCGCGGTTCACAGGGCATTGCGCTTTTGGATGATTCCGGCGACCGGCCCCGCCTGCGGTATGTCTTTGACATTTCAGACACCGGAACACGCCCCAATTCCCGCAATCTGACCCTATGGTCTATGGAACCGGAGC
>Ga0183095_10096_pt1 | contig 62672 bp, 57 predicted proteins | sample BioMet4_FD_130346 | JGI IMG/M metagenome (GOLD analysis project Ga0183095, IMG submission 130346) | Microbial communities from bioreactor (seeded with sewage sludge) at LBNL, California, USA - Biofuel metagenome 4 (v2) (version 3) | ecosystem: Engineered > Bioreactor > Anaerobic > Unclassified ... | reverse complement strand
CAGAATATGCAGGCTGGTTAGTCCTGAGTGGCTTACTTTTTCGCTGGCGAGTGGCTCAGTTATTCAATAGCGAAGTGGCTCAAAATTTCGTTAGCGACTGGCTCACTTTTTCATTGACATTCACACTCTTTCCCGTCTTGATCCACTACCTTCAACGAAAGTATAGCCTTAAGACTCCCATCTGATCTCAAACGTTCATAATCGCCACAATATTCGCCCTTAATCCGAGTCACGCGCGACACGAGCGGAACAAGTTTTACCGATGACTTTGGTGGGATAATCGTATCAACAACGCCATTGGACACACCTGCATTGCTTAGATTCATTCCTGGAAAAGCTGGATACCCATTGAAATCCCCCATCGCAAGGACAGACTGCGACCACTTGATGACAAGAATATGGTCCGTCGTATTTTCAAAGGTTACCTTTAGTCCAGCAACACCAATACGGTAATCATCGCCAATATAAGGCTTGATGAACCAATAGGAATCAGCTGAACGTTCAGCGCCCACTCGCAAATGATAATTTCTCGCTTCAATTCCTGTAAAAATCACCTATAATGGGCCCCTTGTCAAGACCACTTCGTAAATTTTTAAGCGTGTCATCAAACAAAGTAAGTCTACGCAGCAAAACTGCCGAAGTAGAAATCATTTGGGACCTTATAACCTAAGGCTTCGTGGGGGCGTATGTTGTTATAGTCATCTACATACGTGTTAATCAGCTGACGCAACTCTCTTGGTGAATGGTATTCGTTGGGATAGAGCTGTTCTGTCTTGAGACTACGAAACCATCGCTCAATCATGATGTTGTCAGCCCAGCGGCTTCTACCATCCATGCTTTGTCGGATATTAAGACTGTGAAGCAATGCCTTATAGTCATCGCTGGTAAACTGACTTCCTTGATCTGAATTGATAATGGCGGGAATTCCACACTTTTTTACGGTTTCCTTTACGGTATAAATGACAGAAGTCGCATCTAATGTGTCAGAGAGATAGTGTCCAACCAGCCGTCGGCTATACCAGTCAATGATTGCTGTCAGGTACATATGACCATGCGGCATTGGAATATAGGTGATATCGATAGACCAGACCTGATTAGGATATGATGCCGTATAATCGCGTAGCAGATATGGCACGATAGCCTCCTTGAAATTTCTTTTGGATAGATTGGACTTAGGATAAACGGCATAGATCCCCATTTTCAGCATTAACCGGCGCACAGTCTTACGACATACGGGAAAGCCGTCTTCCAGCAGCTTGATGACAATTTTGAGGCTTCACTACCATGTGTGGGTAGAAAGCCGGGCTAGTTAACTGAATATAGAAAAACCACCTGTATCCGTGGTAAAGTAGAAGTTCCTACACAACTCTTCACTGGGAGGATACAGATGGTCTCTACTTCTACTTTATGTAAGAATCTTTTAAATGTCAAGGGCATCGTTGTCGAAGATGCCAATGTTTGGTGTGACGAAAGCAATGTCCAGCACCTTCTTATCAAGGCCCGTCCGCATAAGCGCCTTCAGCATCGCTGCCCTCACTGTGGCTGTAAATGTCCGGGGTACGACCATCATGGCATTACGCGCAGATGGCGTGCTATGGACTTCGGCGGTGTGCTGGTTGAGATTGAATCTGCCTGCCCGCGTATCTGCTGCCCTCAGCACGGTGTCGTAGTTGCCAGCGTCCCCTGGGCTTTCCACAACTCTGGCTTTACCAAGGATTTTGAGTACAGCACTGCCTGGCTGGCCACCCAGCTAAACAAGTCTGCTGTAGCTGCCTACATGCGTATTGCCTGGGATACTGTAGGCAATATCATCTCCCGGGTACATCAGGACATCGAGCCGGATATGCACAAGCGCCTAGATGGCCTCCGCGTTATCGGCATAGATGAAACCAGCTACCGTAAAGGCCATAAGTATCTCACCGTGGTAGTCAACCATGAGAACAATACTGTGGTCTGGGTGCATGAGGGAAAAGGTAAGGCTGTCCTTACGCGCTTCATGGAACTTCTGAGCAAGGAGCAGCGGGAATCTATCAAGGTTGTCAGTGCTGACGGTGCCAGATGGATTACGGACTGCGTAAACAAGTATCTGCCAAATTGTGAGCACTGTGTAGACGCATTCCATGTGGTGGAATGGGCTATGGAGGCTTTGGATGCTGTCCGCAAACAGAGTTGGCACGAAGCTCGTGACGCTGCCCAATCTTATCCGAAGCGTCAGAAGGCTGACCGCCCCAAGAAAGAGATTAGCAATGCCAGAATTGAGGCAAACAACAATAAAATCAAGCTGATAATCCGGCGCTCATTTGGCTTCCGGAATATACAGAATATGCTCGATATGATACTGCTGGTTTGCTCCAATATAAACATACCCTTGCCGAATCGCCCGGCAGCCTATACGGCATAAGGCGTTAGAAAGATTTTTGCATGGTGGTTTTACCCACACATGCTAGTGAAGAGCCACAATTTTACGAGATCCAAGATAAGGACATCTGGTATGCCAATGGTCGATACGCGCCATTAAAGACTCTTCGAATTCAACAGCTGTTGCATCCGGCAGGATGGCATTGTAATACAGGCCGGAGCGATTCAGCCTCAACAGCTCGCACTGACGACGTATGGAGAGCTCATTATCCCTTTGAATCATATTCTGGGATTTGTGGGATGGCTTCTCCAGCTTGGCAAAAGCAGTCCTGAAGAAAGTCGCGTTCCAGCGTCAACTGACCGATGGTCTTAAGCATCTGGTCGTTCTTTTTCTTCAGGTCATCCTCCTTTCTCTGAACGGCCTTACGTTCAGAATCTATACCAAAGGCGAGATGGGCATTTTTTAGAAAATCCTGCTTCCATTTTCGGACCATGCTCGGATTCAAGTCGTTCTCAGAACAGATAACATTGAATTCCTTATCGCCTTGAAGAATCGACAAAACCATCTTTGTTTTGAACTCAGCAGTGTACTTTTTTCTTGGCATGATAACAACCTCCTATTTTGTTACCTATACTATATCATGTGCTCTTAAAATTTTCAGTACTGGTCTGAATCCTTGGGTCCATTATAACCGTCAAGCCATTCTTGCCTCCTGTTTCAACACTTTGATTAGTATCAAAGCAAACATGCTCCACCACTTTCGACACTTTTGATCCAGAAATTTTCGTAGCTTGGCTCGTACTATTGACGCCAACTAAAGCAACACAGATCAATAATGCTGCCAATATTTTTGAAATTCTCATAACCACGTCTCCCATACACAGAATTTATATATTCTCATTGTAATATATGCGCTAAGTATCATGCTCATATCAGTACCAAGCAACGCAATAATAACAGCTTCCAAAATCACAGTAAACTGTTTTTCAGCAACTGGTTTCTTTTTGCTTCTCATAGGTACTCCATATAAAATCAACGAATGTAATGCTACTTCCTACTGCTAGTTTAGCATGTCGTTCTTCAAGCCCTTTAAACGATGCACTTTTACCATGACCACTACCATAGACATTTCTCAATTCAGCCAGCTTTGATGGAATCGCTCTCAAATTTCCAAGGACAGCTTTTATTGCCTCTGCACCAGTATCTTTTCCCTGTATATTTTTTGGTAACAAGCTCAATGCCTCCAATGTTTTATTGGTAAGCTGTGATATATCATCATTTTTATTCCAGCCTATTTCCAATTCTTCCAAAACAGTTTTACAGCAGCTCTCAATAAGTTCCTTAGACAAGCCAATTGCATTCGTTGGATTACTTGTTTGCATAGATACCATCAGATCTATTTGATTTCGTAAATACTCGCTAGAAAATTTATTCTTCAAATCAGCTGCCGTCTGCATTATAACATGATTTTTACTTTTTAAAATATCTATAATCACCCTACAGCGTTCATAAATTTTTGCAAATTTCTCATTATACCTTGAATAACATCCAAAATTTCCAAAGTCATCATAATCCTTGTTATACTCATATTCCATATTTTCCTCGTAGTATTTAAATAAATCACACAAAAGTTTTTCTTGATTTTCATAAGTTGAATTATTCAAATATGCCACTAGAGATTTACCTTTTGACAACTTATACTTTTCGCATAATGACACACCAATGCTCTGCATTGTAAATACATCAAAAGCATTAGTTGAAAAATCTAAGACATAACCATCTCTATTAAACAGCGACAGCAAGGTACCAATATCTTCTTTTGTCAGTTCTCCCATTTCACTACCACCACACCTATAAACATATCCACTCAAGCTGAAATATAGTCTCTAAAAAGTGACAACATCGACGCGTTTCATTTTATCGACTTTCTATGATTGGAATATCCATCAACTTCATCAGATTTACGTAAATGTCTAGGTAACATTTTATCAAGTTCCATATCTGAAAAGAACTGTTCTTCGCCTTCCTTTAAAGCTTTTTGTGCTTTTGAATAATCCGCTGAATCCGTGCCCAATGAATCAGCATAAACCGCAGATGTAGCATTTTGAAGCTCATCTCTTTTTTTAACAATTCCTACTATATCCATCATAGGAATATCTGTTAAAAGAGAGACATATTTTTCTCGTAACGACCATAACTGATCCGCTGATTTTTTATGCTTACCTGCAATTTCTAAAGGTCTAAAATTTTTCAAGAAAGCATTTAAGACAAATAATATTACAGAAATAACTACTGTAATTGTTTTTACGCATGTTTCATCCGACACTAAGGCCGCTACTGCACCTGTTACAGACATTCCCGATAAAATTATTTGTCCCCATTTTGCCCATGCATCATATCTGTTGAATCTATCATATGCTTTATAATGCGTAGTTTCTGTATATGTCAGTTTCCCATATGCATCTCGAATTTGATTTTCTAATTTTCCTTTCTGCTTATTCAGGGAATCTGTTTCCATATATATCCCTCCATTTTTGCCGTGCAGAATATTCACATCCATTCCCCTGCTTATTTATCGCCTCTATGGCAGTATCATAGGCCATACTAGCCTTAGACTGGAAGTTTTCTATTTTATAAACATATCGATTACTTCCTGGTGCCAACCAATATTCTTTAGTCTTGTCGATGTTACTTAAATATTGAAAAAAGTCCCTGCTCATATAATCATAATACAGATAAGATTCCCTCTTATACTTCCAATCCTTAATAAACTTATAAGCCAACGTATCAATTAATATGCCACTCATTTTTACATCGCATTTCTCTTTCCATGCGCGGGTCATCCTACACAATCGTTTCAGATTCTGATTAGAATTTTTGTTTTCATTATTCATTTCATCAATTTCTTTACGCGGATCTGTCGTTTTCCAGCTTCCTCCATCGTGCGTATCTGGATAGGTATAACTTCCATCTTTATTTACAAATCCAGGAACAATTTCAAAATCTATTCCATCATCAAAACAAATTGATATAATTTGTCCATCTCCCTTTAAATGCGATGTACTGTATGTTTTTTGCAAACAAGTCTTCACCTCTTGTAGCAACGCTGATTGTCCATTACTATCATATTCATTAAACCTTTTATAAGTTTCATAGGGCAGACGAACAATTATATCTATATCGCTTGTCCATATTTCTGTACCTCTGCCATACGATCCCACATATAGACTATAATCTGTATCAGATGCTGTACTCCAATAATCTGTATTAATTCTTTTTGTAATTTGATGATACCGTTTTTGTATATTATCAACTGTATCCGAAGACATCCTCAAATTAGAACAAAATCCTGAGAAATCATCACTTACCGACATAGTTCCCTCCACATTCTCGCAACTGCATTGCGACTTTACCATTAAACCGATTCAGCTCAATATAGTCTAAAGCTGCCATATAGGATTCATCTACCGACAATATGCTAAATGGAAATAATGATGCATGCTCCTTTAGTTCTGGCCAACTTATATATGTTTTATCATCTGATTTCAAGATTGCCGCCAAAAGCAATCCAATAGCTTGATAATCTGATATTGCATGATCCTTTATCTTATACTGACCACTTTTCCCGGCCTCATAAACAGCTCCAATATCTTTTAACGTTTGCATATTTTTTGACAATGAATGCACTAAAGTCTGGCGCTCTCCCCATTTTTCAAATATCGCCTGCTTGATCTGCTGTGTATTTATGGTATCCTTGTAGTTCAAAACATGACCAATTGTCGAACATAAATCATAAAATATAGGATAGTACAAGGTAATCAAAGCCCAATGGATTGCTAATTTTTCATTACTACCAACTTCTGGATAGATTTTTTTCGCACGCTCAAGAAGAAATTCATCATTATCATACCAAATATGCAGCAATATCTCCCTTGTCTTGCGGATATTATCCGACGAAGAAATCTTCATGCCGATTTCCTTATTCAATTCTTCCTTTGCTTCTTCTCGCGATTGCCCATTAATTGCATAATTAGCCACCGAGCTAAGCCATTCTATATTAATATTTCTAGATAATCCAACCTGCTTTGCCATTTATTCGTCTCCTATTCTGATAAAGGGAACGACTACTTCCTCTATAGTTATGCCCCCATGCGAAACATACTCTTTATCCCGATCTCCAAAACATGCACCAGAATCGAACACATAATAACTATAATCATCCGGCATAAACGCACTTGGATACGCTTGCACTGGAAAATCTTCCAATTCCTGCGTACCTACATTCTTTTCATAGATTACTGCCCTCCGGCTGCCATTTTCAGTGATTGCATGAGGCAACTTCAATCGTTTTACTGCCTGTGCTGTTGTGTTCCCATGGTCTGCAGTCATAAAAATCGTATAACCGGACTCGCGCAGTTTCATCATGAATTGCTCCAATTCGCCAGACTCCAGCCAAGTCTTCAAGCTGGAATACATTCCCTGCCCTGACTGAAGTTCATGATGCATCTGCTCATCAATGAAATTGACAACCAAACCAGCGACATGAACATTCGTCGGTATTTTCTCCGCTGGATTCTTTGCATAATAAATATCACTATCCTTAAGCCCCTGCTCGCGCCAAAACTCACGCCACTGACGTTCTTCATCACTGGAATCAAAAGGCTTGTCATGCTCCCGTGGAAGTTTTCCTGAAAAAATAGACTGCCTGGAAACCGAAGTAATAGACGGAATCTGACTGAACATCCCAGTAACATGCATATATGGCTGTCGTCTCAAATAGTATCGTATCAAATGAAAATCAGCAAAACTCATACCATCCATGACCACCAATGCTAACTTTTTACAATTTGCTGAATGCTTTCGATAATAATATGCCATATGATGCACAACCTGATTTGCAATAAATGGTTGCTTGCCAATACTTTCTTGGGACAATCCTGTATACTTTTTTTCCAGCCACTGACTAAATGCTTCATTCACCTCATCATGTAATTCATGACGGCCCTCAATAGAAATCCTCATTCGTGCAGCCAATTCTATAAAACCAATCCATTCAGACAAGCAAAACCAATCCTTCGCCCTTAAATCCTGTTGCAAAAGATTTTGGCAGGCTTTGACGTACTCTTCAGATACCTCTCGAATGGTAATCTCGTTCCATATTTCCTGATCTAAAAATGCACTGGTATTATTATATGAACCTTCCCACATAGAATAAGCCTTTTCCAAAACATCCTGTTGTATATTAGGATACTGACGCAAAATATGCACATCAAGATTAGGATAAAAGGACTGAAAGGACACATCAATCACCTGCATTTTTGACTGAATGTCATAGGGAATATAGCTTCCCTCATACAAGATAATAATCTGCTCTGTATGCTCTTCCAGCATCATCTCATAATAATAGCGTAAATCAACAGAATCCTTTGCCTGCCGAATCGTATATCCACGCAAAGAACCTTCAATTCCACTATGCTTCCATAAATCATCTCCATCACGCAGTAAAATATACGATGGTGACGTTTCAATTCCTGTAAACTTTTTCAATCTATCAAGTAACATATCATCACACCATATTACAAATTAGCATTGGCCGGAAAGTCGGACAAATCGATTGAGAATTTTCGTAGGTTTCCTGCTCTGCTGCCAGCTCTTTTTCTATTTTTTCCACGCGTCCCTTGCGAATATTGGCAATACCGATTTTTCTTGCCGCTTGGAGCCGCAAGGTCAATGCATAATGTCTTTTCTTATGCTCTGCTTCATGGCGCTCAAAATAGTCGCTGCGAATTGCCAAGAAGGTATCCTCTGCAACCTGCTTAGCTTTTGCCTCGATTCTGCCGATCTTACTATCGTCAGCCATTTCATCTGGATACATTCGCAGCTTTTTCTGTCCTTGAAGCAGCTCATTCCAAATCATCTTCGATGAAGCCGGTCGATAAATGCCCTCCCTATTGACAAAAATAGATACCATACGCTTATCCTCAATAGAATCACCAAGCGCAACTTCCCAAAGAGACCAGTATCCTTTTTCCGCGTCTACACCATCAAGATGGAAGCTTGGAATCCCTTCTTTCGGATGCCAGACTTGTTGAGATGCCAGCAGCTGCTGGATACGCATGTCTGCAACACTTAGCTCCAAATCGGAAAATAAGTCTGTATCCACTCCATGACAAATATTATATTCATGCATCATCTCACGCAATACCGCATGGAATTTTTGTTGCTGTCTCTCCAGCTCCGCATCTGTTTTCAATGTCTTTTCATCACGAATGATCTCATGGATTTCCTGAGCCTGCTCAACTTGCTTCTGAACATCTTTACTCAATTCATCCGTACATTTCTTGATATAGTGTGGCTGAACAATAGACTGCATATACATATCCGTAAAATCCAGTTCTGCAGTATCTGAATTCAATACATCCTGCAGTTTATCAATGCCAAGCTCCTTGAAAATGACCTGCAATTTTTCTTCCAATACGGTACGGACACGATTCTCAATCGTATCACCAAGAATCAGATTGTACACCTTGACATCCTTTTTCTGACCGATACGATCTGCACGCCCGATACGCTGCTCTATCTTCATAGGATTCCATGGCAGGTCATAGTTGATTACCACGTGTGCAAACTGAAGATTCAGGCCTTCTCCACCAGCATCCGTGGAAATCAAGATATCTCTTTCCTTCCGAAATAATCGCAGCGACGCATTGCGCTCTTCAAGACTCATCGCTCCATTGATCTGTGTTGTAGAAAACCCCTTTGACTGACAGAGCATGCTCAGCCCTTTCTGTGTCGCTACGAACTCCGTAAACAAGATAATCTTGGCCTCAGCATCATACTCTCGAATCTGTACCAACAAATGCGATAGTTCTTCCATTTTTGCATCAAGCCCATGCTGCTTTGCCTGACGAGCCAAGGATAAAATCGCATCCAATTGAGCTTTCTCTTGCATCATATCCATAGACATCGCCTGCAATGCAGCCTGCAGGGATTCTTCTGTCTCATCCTCCAATACAGACGAAAGGTCTGCTACACTTAGTCGATCCTTTTGTTCCTCTAAGATATGGATACGCCGCGCTAAAGCATCAGCAATGGCATCTGTACTTGACGAAACCAACCGCTGAAACAAAATCATCAAAAATCCAATATAAGATTTTTTCTCCTTACAGGCCCGATTGTAGCCGACACGAACATATTCCGTCACAGCTTCATAAAGCTGTTTCTGGGGCAAGTGACGCTGCTGCCAAGAGACTTCGACAATTTGCGTATGCCGTTTTTTGAATAAGGGCCTGCCATCATTATCAACCGCTTCCCGTTTCTCTGAACGAATCAAATAAGGTGCTACCTGTTCTTTGACAATCGCATTGGGATTTGGAAAAGCATCCCGATCCAGGAGACGCATCAGCCTAAGGAACGGTTTTGTCTTGCCAGAATGTGGTGTTGCCGTCAACAAAAGCAAATTAGGGCTGGACTTTGCCAGCATGGTCGCCAATTTATGCCGAGCAACCTCATTTGATGAACCAGCCACACGATGAGCCTCATCGATGATGATCAAGTCCCAACTGCCGCTGACAATTGCTTCGATTCGATCTGCATTATAGGCATCAATCTTTTCTTGGCTCCATCCGATACGAGACTCCATTGGTTTGATGGAATCCATGGATGTAATAACATGCGTAAACTGTTCATAAATATTCTGATCCGGATGCAGCTTCTTTAATGTGGCAATATCTTCTGGCAGGACAATCGTAAAGTTTTCCCCAAATTTTTCCTGCATCTCAGCTTCCCACTGTGTAGTCAGGCCTTTTGGTGCCACAACCAGCACACGCTCAATCAAACCTCTCGTCTCCAGTTCCTTGATAATCAACCCAGCCTCGATTGTTTTCCCTAAACCGACTTCATCTGCCAGCATATAGCGCACAACTGGTGTCCGCATAACACGCTCCAGTGCATAACGCTGATGAGGGAGTGGTATGACTGACTCACTGGTATCGAAAACGATTCCATTTGCCAATTCATTTTTCACTCTGCACCAAGCAGCAACAAAACGAATAAAGGAATCGGATGATACCTTTTTCTGTGACGATTCTGATAGTCCATTCTGGTCTACTGAGTAAACACGATTCCCGATCGCGTCATAGACCTTGCAGGTACAGATTCCCCAAAGCTCTTCACGCTCGATAATCTGTACCACATGCTTGGTCCGCATATCCATAGCATATGAACCAACTGCTAACATAGCTTCATCTCCATTTTAGACACGGCTTGATGCATTATCATAATACATCAAAAGCGCCTGATCCTCCTGCAAGACCGCCTCTGGCAAACGATCACCAACATGAACAATTGTAGCATAGTCCTTCTTAGCCCAGCAATCATCAAACCCGGCACGAATTGCTTCCTGACGCGCGACTTTGATTTTCTGCTTACCTGCTGCATAACTGTCATAGAATTCCTTAAGCAATTTTTTCCTGCGAAGCTTCGCCAAATCTGCTGCATCCGTCAAATCCGGAATATACCATTTCCCAGCAGCATCCTGCACAAAGTTCTCCTTGAGCATATCCAAAAGCTCCGGAATCTCTTCACGCTTATCTTGATGAAGCTCCTGTAAATATTTCGGTTGAATCTCCTGATAAGAAAGATGCGTTTTATCTAGTAGCTGATGCAGCCAAGCAATCGCGTTCTTCTCATCCGTGACAAAAAGTGCCATCTGCTGATCCTCAACTTCCATTGTCAACCGTTTCTCATCGTATTCATTGACCTGATCAGGATTGAAGAACATTCCATCACGTTCGACAAAACGTTGACGGAGGCCATCATAAAAGGTATGCGCATCCATAGGAACGGGAATGCCATGCACAATATGATAGGCAACCATTCTATCAAAAAGAAGATAGTCACATCGTTCCGAAATGATATCTATTTTTTTATTATGATTTACATCTAAACACACAGGAATTTTTTCCAAATGTTGGCGAACAAATTGCCAAACTATATCTACATCTCCTGCATTATTATTAAATTCATTGACAAATTTTCGTGAAGGTTTATAAGCAGAAATAATCAAATCCTGCTTCACTGCCGAACTATTTTGTACCTGTTTAAAGCTCCCTTGTTTTTTATCCAAAGTCCGAATATCTGCCACTATAAAGCCAACACGAAGTAACCCTTCTTGAATGGCATTCCATACAGCATTTTTTGAATTATGGAACTCTACCGTAATCCATCTATTAGGTTTTAGTATTCTATAATACTGATAAAAGCACTGCATCATTAACTCCTGATATTCAGTTACGCCCTTTTTTTGTGCAGTGTTTATTATTGCTTCAGGTCGATTATTTGTTTTTACTTTCAGCCATGATTCCCACATATAGCTCAGCTCAGAATACATAAGATTGTCACCAAATGGTGGATCCGTAAATATATAATCAACAGAATCATTTTGTATTATATTTTCGTCAGTCAGCGAATTAGTGCTAATAATAACATCTGACTTTTTAAATGAATTTATCGCATTTTTTAGCCGTAAAATACTTTTGAATTTCCCACGCATCCAATCTAACACATTCCACTCACGAACCATTGAACCAATATATAAAGTTCCAGATAATATCATATTAGGAAAGGTTGAATTTAATCTAAATCTCTGTAGACGACTTGCCCCTTGCATTACTCCAGTTACAATTCCCATCAATGCAATCTTCATATTTTGATCACAATTCTCTTTTTGTATAGCATCCCATGCAGCTGATAAAATATATGCATTCCTACGCTTATAAAATTGATGAACATGTGTCACACCAATTAAATCATTACGCCTAGCTTCTTTCCCTTCACACATTCGATCTATTGGCATCCAATATTTTAACTTTACATTATCTATTTTCTTATTAACACAAAGATCGTAATCAGATGGACTTTTTATATGCTCACCTCTAGAATCTTGATACGAAACTAAAACCATTACTTGTTTTGACATTTTTACCATACTATCAAGTTGATCATCATAAACAGTTTCAATAGCTCTATCACAATCTTTTTTTGTCATCATAGCATTGCAATGCGAACATTTAAAACTTTTTTTAACGCTACCTGTTTTTTTATCAACAGCGACATCCCAAAAAATAATTTCGTGTCCACATTGTGGACATATAAAAACGTCCGACCAAACTATATAATTAACATGATAAATTTCATTGTTTTCTTTTGTTTCATACATCCATGAGCACTCATTCTCCAATGTTTTTATTATTTTTTGAAAGATTTTTTGAAATTCATCCACATCAACCTTGTAATTATACATTGATGAAATATATGTTGCTGCCGGGGATAAATCACTAAGGATTGCCTTCCTAGCCCCCCACTGTTTTTCATCAAACATCCCCAGCATTTCATTTTGTATTTTCATATTATTTGTTCCACACATCTGTGCAGCAACACCTGTCATGCCTGTCCCACAAAAACCATCAAAAATAATATCTCCCGGTTTAGTATAATGCAAAATATATCTCATTATTGCCTTATACGGAACTTTAGTATGATAACTATGTGCATTATAAACCGGATCTTTCTTCCCTTCACTAACATCAGCCGCAAATGGCTCACAATGATAGTCGTCTGCTTCTTCATCATAGGATGTACCATTTTTTTCGATAAATTCCTTGATAAACGGATTTGGGCAGGCGGTATAATAGGGTGGACGTGACAAGGCGATGATATCTTCATCACTCCCGATTGGAAATCCCTCAATATTGCGCACTTTATCAAGGTCTTCTTTTGTCAATTTCATATGATCTTTCTCCATTATTTCTTTTCCCTCTCTTCTGTAAACGCCAGACGAATCTGATTTTTATCCTTACCGCCCATCAAGCTATCAATATAGTCATTGATCTTCTTCTTAAAGGCATCTGGTGATAATGTTCCCCAGGACAAAATCTTTTCCATAAATGCGGTTTCACTCAAGGCAACACACTCATAATCCGCAAACAGCTCTTTTATCGCCTTGCAAAGCTGCTGCAGGTCTGTGGGCCACTCCTTTGTTTGGATGAATTGATCCAGACATTTCTGAAGCTCGGTACCCATCTGCTTTTTCTTTACTACAAGGATAGGTTCATTGACAGACTGCAGAATAGATTCTTTCCAATCATCCAACATCTGCTGCAATTGTTCTTCAATAGCTGTGACCTTCCCATTCACCATAGCATCATGGCTCATTGGATTAAAACCACAATGCGGACATTCTGGATTTTTTTGCATATCTTCGACCGTGCATTCATAGCATACACGAAGATTTTTCAGCTGATTATTCAGCAAATCATTGTATTTTCCTGTCGTGACAATATCATTCAGCTGCGATAAGATTCCCAGCTGATGCACCATATCGCTGTCAAGAATCTGCTGACGTTTTTTATTGTCGCTGATGCCGATACGGCACTGGCTATGCTGGCCCAGATAATAATCTATATATTCCTTTTTAAGCCCTTCCAATGTGTCTACCAATTCATCAATATCATCTTCATCAAACGTATCATCGAGCAATGTACCGCGAATCCGCATCCACTCTTCCTTGCCAGCAGCGAATTTCTGACACAATGTCTCATCCGACACACGGACCGATGCAGATGCCATATAGCTCATGACAGGCTGAATGTGTACATAAAGCTGCTCCGTCCGTTTTAATATTTCTTCAAGTGCAATTGCCTTTGACACATCTACTAACTGTTCATCCGTATAATCAAAATTTTTCAGCTTAGCTGGGCTGCTGAATCTACTGCGAATATCATCATCGAGTTTTTTCGCTGGCTGAATCTGGTTTTTCAGGACATCAATCTGCGTCGATGGCAGGATGCTGTCGCCCCAAAGCTCTGGATTTCGATTTAAAAATGTATCCTCATGGAATGCTGTCTTTGCTACCGTGCTCGAGGCCCGCATCAGTTCCCCTAACGCACTGTCCCACTTCTCTTCATTGGCTATCAGTGCATCATTAAGTCCCAAAATATTAAATAAGTTTCTCAGCTTCATTATCGGCGCGGCCTTCGGTTTCTCTAGACGCTTGAACTCATAGATATCCGATGGATTTACCCGATCTGCTAAGTCTCCCGCATTCGTTGCATCAAATTTCATATTCATAGCAGATACAAGTACACAATCACCACTGTAGACCAAAGCAGATAGAATAATACTCGTAATATCCGCTGGCAATTTATACCGCTTATCTAACGATTCGTGATTTTCACATTCCTGCATGACATCATCATAATTCAGAACATTTCCATCAGGCAAAACTTTAAGCTTCTTACGATAAAACACCGCATACGGTGAAGAATCCACAGATATCTTATCTTCTCGCCATAGTCCAAGGGCTTCCAGTGTTTCCATACCCAGACGGTCTTTTTTCCCCATCATTGCTTTAATCGCAGCTGAGCGGACCGTTGCCCGATTATCCATCGTTATTGGCATCTTAAACTTTGGAAATTCCGGATATCGGTTGTGGAAATATCCAGAAAGTGCCTTCGATACACATTGATCAATTGCTTGCTTGATGGTAAGCGTATCCATACGGCTGCCTTTTAGATATTCCAACATAATCTTTTCCTGGGAACGATATGAAACCTTGAACGCCATCGTCTTATGTTCTTCCATCCAATGCAGGATTTTCCTAGCTTCTGCCTTTGCGCGCTGTGCATAGGCATTTTTCGTCTCTCCCTGCGGAGACGTTACCTCGCACTCACAAGCACCGGCATAGGTATGAATCATCTTCACGAGTGTATCATCCGGCTGCAGCCTAAAGTATACTTCATCTTCCTTTTGCTCAGACTCCACCACAGACTTACTGAATGGCGGCAGAAAATACGCGTAGAAATCCTCCGGTGGCTGGGCTGTTGGGCGTTCCGCACTGGTTCCCATAAAAAGATATCCTCGACGGAAATAGTTTTTATCCAACCAGTTGATATTATACTGATAAATCTTATGCCCTGTATGAAATTCCTGAGGATGCCAGTCCAGGCAATCCCACATGAGCTGATAAAAATATTGATCAAGCCGATCATCCGACAAACTGCCAGCCCGGTCTTCAATTTTCTGGTCATAGTCAACATCTTTCTTCAAATCAAGATAATACTGCTCATTCTCCTTGTTGTACTCAATGAACTGACCAGAAACTGTCTTGATAATTTCCCTCAGAACTGTTTCTACTGTACTCTGCAGGAATTCTGCCTCTTGTACTGGCATCTCGGTATAAATACAAAGATCATCCTTTAAATTCTGAGCTGTAAGTCCTAGCTTTGCATCTAGCGTTACAGTTGTAAGTCGATGTACGCTAAGCGCCGCGATAATTTTCATTGCCATTGGCTTATAGGCAGGCCTTGTAAACGAACGCTGAATAATATCCTCCAAAACGCTGCTCTTACGCAATACTTCTGCAACGGATGGATCTACACGCTTCGCTGGATCTTCCTTGATACGCTTCCAATAGCTGTCATACGATACTATCCCTGGCTCTTTTGGTGGAACATCCTGATCAATCATCCCGGCAATCGTCTGAGAAATTGTTTTCAATACCTCGCGTTTCTCTACAATAACCATCTGCTGAAACGTATCGATATAAGCGGGATGAATGGGAAATAAATCCACATACTCATCAATCCGTTCCGCCATTCCTGAATAGAATTTGCAGAATAGCATTAAATGCTCCCGTACCATTGCTTTCTGCTCCGATGTCTTATGCAAGACACATTCTTTTGCCACATAAGCAATATCCTGTGACTGAATCAGCGCCTGCTCATAACGATCCTTCATCTTCAGCAGCGTATTACTTACATTATGGAATGTCGGATTATTGAACAATGCTTCCTGAATGCCTGACATGAACCGAAAGCGGCTGTTCTTGATGAATTCGCCGATTTCCCGCATAAAATTGATATCCTGCATCAACTCATTGTCCTTACGACTCTTCAAATAGTCCAGCAACTCATCTACAACAATCAGATAGCCCTTATCCTCATATTTACTGCTAAAGGCCTCCATCATATCGTTCAGCGCATCTTTATTGTTCGTAATCTTACTCACATCCGGGAATTGAAAAGAAATCCCCCGTTTATTTAAATCCTTTTCTATTTCCTCAGTAATAATTGCTCGTAAAGATTTCGTCGTCGAACCGATTTCAATGCGCAAAACTTCAAACCGCCCAGCTATGGTCCCTATTTCTTCACGAAATTTCGCATTGCGAGCCTCCGACAGTAACTTCTCATTTTGCGCAATCGAAGAAATAACGCTCATCAAATGCGATTTACCTGTACCATAGTTGCCAACCAGCAAAACACCTTTATTATCAACAACATTCTCCAAAGACAACTGAGAAAGAATCTTGACATTGACCATCTCCGCCATATCATTACTCATTACATAGTCCTGAACAAGTTTCCGTGCCTTATCTGTATTGTCTGCAGATTTCAACTCGATAACGGTAACGATTGGCTTAAACTGAACTAATTCACTATACTTCATAATAACGGCATCCTTTCTTTACACGATAAACGTGTCCTCATAATCCTTGAACATAAACGATTGATAATCCTGGCATCCAAGCTCTGCATAAGTCAACCGGTCCTCTGTTATATTTCCAGGCCATAAGACATAAAGCCTATGATTACGGCTGATCAACTGCAGTTCGCGTAGAACATCTTCAATCTGCCACTGTGGATCAAACAAGATGTCCAAATGCGTCAATACAATATCAGTAAGAGAACAATTCACTAAATCCCGAAGAGTTTCCTGAAAGCATTCCAGTCGTTGTGCCACAGGACATATCTGCAATTTTTCTGCGAGAACTATTCCTATATTGATAAATTTACAATCTTTAGGCAGCTTATACTCTTTTTTTGTAATAAATACAACATGATTTTTACTATGACGAATATTTTCAAATTCTCGTTTTTTTATTTTCACAATCATAGCAAATTGCACCTCATCGTTTATTTAGCTCCGAATCAATAATGTTCGCCTTTATCCTCTGCAACAAGCATATCCATTTTCCTTCGTGGCAGCACTTCAATCACATCCTGAATCCTGCAGTCCAGCGACCGGCAGATACGCACCAGTATATCCAGGGAAACAGACTCATTTCTTGAAAGCTTCGCCAGCGTAGCGGTACTGATTCCAACGACCTTAGATAGTTCGGTCTTCTTCATATGCTTGTCAATCAACAGCTTAAACAATGGATCATACGAAATATTTGACATGTTCTATCCTCCTGTCAATTCTCACTTGATTTTAATTATAGCATATATGCCATGCACTTGAAACTATATTTTGTTAATATGAATCAAAACTTTATATTTGCAAATATAAAAGCTCGCATCCCTGCGAGCTGTCATCATTTTATTTATTATTGATTATTAGGTCTTGCTCTTGTTTACTTCCCCCCGACTAGAAAAACAACATTTTCCCAACAAGATAAATATCAAAAACGAGCAACAACAGCAGTATCCCGCTATAGAAGTGCTGTATGCTTATCTTAGTCTGTTCCCTTTTCTTTTGCCAAGCCTCCGCCTCTTCCTGCAGCCGGTTATAGTTCTTTTCAACGTTCTTGAGGATGCCTATGTATTCCTCCAGGCATTGCTTTCGGAGGTCATCGGCAAGGCCGTTGGCTATGCAGGCGATCTGGGCTGTAGCGTTTTCCAGCTGTTCCTGCTCTTTGGGCAGCTGCTTTATGGTGGTTTCCAATACCTGCAGCTGGCCGTTCAGGCCACCGAGCAGGCAGCTGATATCCTTCAGAAGCTGATTCAGATCCTGCTCTGGAGGCAATTGGACCTTTTCCTCCATATCATCCTGTGCATCATAGGCCTCGATATCCGCATCCAGGTCCTTGGATTCTTCCTCGCTCATGATCTCCCTCCTCTGCCCTTAAAATCCGGATGTCCGCCAACGTCATTGAAGAAATTGCTGCACTTGGCGCAAAGCCAGAACGAATTACCATTCTTGAGAATATGAACCAATACTTCGCCACAATGCGGGCACTTCGCAATGAGCGGATGACCGGCATCATCCTCAAAGAACACCCTGCGGCCTGTCGTCTTGGAAACACAGGCCGGATCACTGCAGACATAGAAATACTTCTTCGTCTTAGGCGAAAACTTCCGTGCCAGGTGTCCCTGTCCGCAAATCGGACAGAGCACCTGGCCTTCTTTTTCCTGCTCAGGAAATTCATGCTGCTCGGCAAACTGGATATTTTCGTGGACCATGTTGATCACTTGATCAGTGTAATCCACCAGGCTCAGCCTGCCTGCCGCAATCTCCGTCAGCTTATACTCCATCTCAGCCGTGATATCCGGCACAGTCAGGCTTGGCGCGATATTATGAATTAGCTCAATGCCAAAGGCTGTTGGCACGAGTTCATTCTTGGCCTTACGCAGGCAGGGCTCGACGGGCTTGCCTTTCAGGCCAGCAGCCTGCAGCTCGGCAATGATTGTATCCCGGGTAGCCGGGGTGCCGATTCCCTTGACTTCCTTGAGTTTGTCCCGGTTGGGATTATCCGTTGCAACATAACGCCAGATATTGGCCATAGCCGCCAGCAGCGTACCTTCGGTAAATCGCTTGGGTGGTGTTGTCTTCTTTTCGCAGATTGCATACGCATGCTGCGCGATTGCCTCACCATCATGGAGTTCCGGCAGCCGCAGGTTTTCACTGCTCTCCGGCTTTTTCTCCGTGTCCTTCTCGTATTGCCGGAAGCCCAGTTCTTTCGTGAGCTTTCCGCTGCCTGCAAAGCGTTCACCGCCTGCCAGAAGCGTGAATGTCACCTTCTGGAAAGTATGCTCCGGCAGGAACTGCAGAACATAGCGTTTCGCGATGAGCTGATAGATCCTCGTTTTCTGCTCGCTCAGCTGTCCCGGCTTTTCGCCTGTAGGGATGATCGCATGATGGGCGCTTACCTTCTGATCATTGAACGCACGACTCTGCCGACTGGCATCAGCCTGCTCTGCACCGGGAATCTTTTCCGCCTGCAGCAAGGGCAGGATCCGTTTGCTGTCCACCTGCTGGGATACGGGGATATAGCTGCAATCGCTGCGTGGATAGGAAACCAGCTTCTTCTCATACAAGGCCTGCACGGTATCCAGGACATCTTTAGGCGAATAACCGAATTTCCGGTTGGCCTCTTCCTGCAGCATATCCAGCGAATATGGCAGCGGCGGTGCCTGACAGCAGTCCTTATACATGGCTTTATCTACGGTAACAGCCGCATCCCCCAGCTTCATGAGAATGGCCTGTGCGATCGACTTATCCTTGATCCGGTCCTGCTCATCCAGCAGCTCTTCCTTAGGCTTCCACAAAGCCTTAAAGGAAATGCCATCCTTTTGAAAATCGCCTTCGATCTCATAATACTTCTCCGCCTGGAAGTTCTGGATCTTCTCATCCCGCTGCACAACCAGTGCCAGTGTCGGAATCTTGACCCGGCCAATCCGGAAAGTCGATTCATATCCGTACCGACGGGCATTCACTGTATAGGCTCGCGTAAGATTCATGCCGATCAGCCAGTCAGCCCGTTCCCGGCCAAGGCCTGCTGCATAGAGCGGTTCGAACTTCCTGTTATCCTCGATGCTGTCAAAGGCCCGTGCCAGGCTCACGGCATCCTTGGCATGGATCAGCAAGCGCTTTACGGTTCCCTTGTAACCGAAATATTTCAGGATCTCATCGATAAGCAGCTGCCCTTCGCGGTCCGGATCCCCCGCATGGATGACCGTATCACTTTCTTTCAGCAGCCCACGAATAACCTTCAGCTGTTCCTGGCAATTGGCTGCCGCATGCAGTTTCCAGGTCTTGGGGAGAATCGGATAATTCTTCCAGAGCTTATATTCTTCGCCGTATTCCTCCGGCTGCGCGAGTCCCAGGATATGGCCAAACGCCCAGCTCACGCAGGTATCGCCCTTTGCGATGAAGCCCGTGCCTTTCTCGGCTCCATCCGGCCAGAGATAGCCAGCAATGGCACGGCCAATGTCCGGTTTTTCGGCCAGATAAAGATTTGCATACTTTCCCATAAAAAGCTTCCTCCTCATTATCAAGATATGGTAAAATATATATAGATAAAATTCGTTTTCGAATAATTATTTGAAGAACAGGAGCCGATAGCATGAGCAGCTTTGCCCAGCGGCTTTATACCGCACGCAAGAACAAGAAAATGACCCAGAAGCAGCTGGCCGATCAGCTTGGCGTTCAGCAAGGGCAGATCTCCCTCTATGAAACCGATAAGGATGAACCGCCAGTTGTCGTCAAGGAACGCATCGCAGAACTTCTGGACGTCTCCCTTGATTTTCTCAACGGACGCACGCCTGATGAATCCGGCCATCTTTCCGATCTCGACACATCGCTTACCATGGCCCACCGCATCAAGGTCATCCGCACCTATTACCAGAAGTCACAGATGGATTTCGCCCATGACCTCGGCATCAGCCAGTCGGCCCTTTCTTCACTGGAAAACGGCTCGACTTCCCCTTCAGCAGAGGTCCTGCAGAAACTCGGAAGAATGGGCTTTGCGCTGGAATGGATCCTTTACGGGGAAAACAATCAGCCTGAATCCGCTGCCATCGTACTGGAGCAGTCCGCCAATGACTGGGAGATTGCCCAGATCCAGAAACTGCTGTTGAAGCTGCCTCAGGAAAAGCTCAAGATGTGGCGGCAGATGCTGGAAATCTATATTGCCGCCGAAACCAAACGGGATTAATCCCCGCCATACTTCATGAAGCCAAGGCTGTGCGTCTTGACCACCCGTTTCTCCTGATCATATTCATTGGGATGATACGGATCGTAGCCATAGAACGCACCCGCCTTGGCTTTTTCCTGTTCCACACGCTGACTGCTGGCAGCAGCCTCCTGTTCGCTGATATCCTGCTGGTTTTGGCTTACCAGAAGCTCAGCCGCATCAATCCTTGACAAGGCGCCCAGTGCCTCGCGTGCATTCAGCCGCTGCTCTTCACTCAGAAGCCCTTCATCCTGCTGCGCTGTAAGATTCCGCAAAGTCTCCTGCCGCTGCTGCTCATTCGTGAACAACGTCTCGGCAGCCTTGCCGGTATCCTGATTGCTTTGGGCCTGGCTAGCATGAAGGATTGGCCAATAGGGCTCGTTCTTACCAGCCGTCTCCCAGACCGACCGGTCCCGCTGCGTATACTCTGCTGCCGTCTTTCCCTCAGGCAGGCTGCCCATTGTCTCCAGACAAGTCCACATGCCCTCGATATCTCCAGCCTGCGCCAGCATCTTCAGCCGATTTTGGGCCTTGTCCAGCGTCTGCATGACGTTCTTGACTGTCTCAGCCGTTTCCTTGATGCTGTCCGCAAAGCGCTTGGCATCAAAGACATGATCGCCTGGATGTATCCAGTACCAGCTGGCCTCGGCTGCCTCCGGTGCGCTAAGGAACAACAGGCACGCACAGCAAAATGCCCCCAATGTTTTTTTCTTCATGGTCCTCACCATCCTTCCCACGATACGGCCAGCCAGACCGGCTGCACGATCAGCTCTTGATTGACCGGGCCCAGGTATCTTGAATCAAAAGAATCCGCCGGAGAATTGAGCAGCAGGACTTCCCCCTTCGGTATTTCATAGCTTCCCGGCTGCAGCTGCGGCAGCTTTGCTGTACGCTGAATCGGATACGCTGCGCCATCCATGCTCAGTTCCGTTTCGGTAACTTCATACGAGTCTCCGGCAAGGCCCTGCACTTGTTTCAGCAGCAAGAAGCCCTTGGATACGTCCAAGGCCGGTACATCTACCGGCAGCTTCACGATGACAAAGCCGCCCTTTGAGAGTCCTGCTCCCAGTTTAGGCAGATACAGGCCATGCGGTGCTGAATCTGTATGGTTGACATAATAGAGCGGCCCAAAAGCCACCCGCACGACAGTCAGGAAAAGAATGCTTCCCAGCAGGATCCCGACTGCCGCTTTTCGTTTACGATGTTGAGAGTTCATATTTACCTCCCACATGCTGGATGAGCCGGGATGGAATCAGGAATGTCAATACGGCCAGCCCGATCAGAGACAGGCACAAGAGCAGATATTTGCTCATCGCTTCCGCCTTGATGCCATTATTCACGGTATAGGAACCGGACATATTCCGATACACCATATCGATATAATCCTGTGCCCAGCCAGGCAGCGGTTCTCCGGCATCAAGACTGTTCGGGCCGCCATTATAGGCCGCCAACGCATAGTTCCAATCCCCGAACTCCTCATAAAGGCTGCGCATATATTTTGCGCTGGCTTCCAGATTCTGCTCCGGATCAAAGGGATTGTCACAGCCAAGTCCAGCAGCCGTGCCCGGCATGAGCTGTCCCAAACCTTCGGCTCCGGCTGAACTTACCGCCGTCGGATCCCAGCTGCTTTCCGACTGGATCTGCGCCAGGAACAGCGCGACCGGCACCCCGTATTTTTCCGCCTTCTCTGTCGCCAGCGCCACCAGATCTGCCGGGCCGCTGACGCTGCCGCTTCCCGTCTGCACAGTTGCCGCCGTCTTCACTGCAAAGATCTCGCCCGGCTCCGCATCACGGATGCAGAACACGCAAAGGCCAACCATGATGGAAAGGAACGTCAGCTTCAAGGTGCTGGAAATCAGATGCCCCAGACTGCCTTCCGCAATGAACCGACTGAACCCCATCGCCGCAAACGGCCCGGTACAAAGCGCAATCGAAGCAGACAAGTAAAGCTCCACATAGACGAGCAGGATATAGCAGGCCAAGAAGAAATACACGCCAATCGTCAGGAATGTCGCCACATAGATGGGGATGATGGATCCCAGGTTGCGCACGAAATCCACTGCGCCAAAAGATGCGATCTTATTCAGTCCCGGTGTCAGCATGTAGACGCATTTCTGCAGCAACAGCTGCGGCTGGCTGATGTTTTCCGTGATGACGGACGTATCGCCAATGAAAGTCCCGGAAATCGAGCTGATGAAGCTGAGCAGGAAATCATTGATGAAGGTCTGCCAGTGCGCAAACAGGAACATCAAGAAGCCATACTTGAAGATCTTCCCCAGCATCTGCGGCAGTGAAAACTCCCAGCCCATCAAGAGTGGCGGCAAAGCCAGATCGATGATGCACAAGACAAAAAGCAGCGCCAGTCCAGCCTTCTGCAGCCCGTCATAGCCCTTGCCGATTGCCTGAACCAGCGTCTCCATGAGCTGATTGAGGCTGTCCCCCAGCTGATACATGCTTTCTACGCCCCAGGGCAGGGCAATATTGTCACTGCCACGACGGCCAAAGCCGCCAGGGCCAACGACATTGCCCGTAAGATCTACGCCTAACGCGGTAAGTATCGGCGCAGGATCCTCGACCGATCCCTGATAATAGCCACTTGGCCAATATTCCACATGACAATGCGCTCCGCTGGATATCCCCAGCTCCCCACTATAGGCATCGCCGCCGGTATAGCCGATGATCTCGCCCTCTGCCACCGTCCCCGATGGGCAGTTAAGCGTATCGGCACTGCAATCACCGAAAAGCATGGCTTCCCCATTACTGCCGGTAATGAGCACCCAATAGATGAAACCAGCTCCGGAACCATGCTCCACGGTACCACCAAAAGGTGCGTGGATGGGTGTTCCGGATTCTGTGCCGATATCGATGCCCTGATGGGTATGACCGAAATGATTCTCTTCCCCAAAGGGAGAGGTCACCTCGCCTCCGGGAAACGGGGCTGCTGCCCAGGCCGTTGTCATGAAGAGCAGCAGCCCCGCGATACATAAACCGAATAATCTCTTCATCGCCTGCCATCCTATCTATCGTAATCGTTCCGATTTTCTTCTGGCTGGCGGTAAACATCACCGCTGCGCAGTTTCTGGAAGTTCTTGTCATGGCTCATAGCCCGGTTCGCTCCTTTCACGATTCCCCGGCCAATGGTGCTGTTCGCCAGCCGTTGTCCGGCCATGGTTCCCGCAAAGCTCTTTGCCATGCCCCACTTCCCGGCATTGTCTCCGGCACTGGCACGGGCTGCTGTCATCGTAGCCCGTGCATTGCCATAGGTCGAGGCAGCCTTCGCGACTGCTCCGCCGACGCCGCCAGTCACCGCACCTGCTGCCATGCCTGCAGCCATCCGGCCACCACGCAGGGCATCTCCTGCTTCCATGGATGGCATGCCATTCATCAGGCTGGCTGCCTTATTCGGCAGTTGCCAGGCCAGGAAAGCCATGGCCGCATAGGAAAGTGCCAGCCGCAGCATCTCCGCAAAAGAAGCCGTGGCCGGAATACTCTGCACGCCACTTGCCAGGGAATTGAAGAGTGCGATAAGGAAATACATGACCATAAGTTTCACGCCAAAGGAAAAGACCGCCGATACCGTTCGCTGAAACAGGAAGGCGGTAAAGCGGATTGCGCCAAAAGGCAGCAGGATGATGCCGACCGAAGCAAAGACGTTAAACTCAATCTTCGTCAGCAGCACCTGCAAGGTGATGAAGAAAAAGGCAGCCAGGGTAACGACTGTCGCCAACAGGTACATGAAGCATTTCCCCAGGCCGCCATCACTCATGATGCTCGTATCCTGAAAGCCTTTCAGCAAATCCCCTACGACATCGAATCCCTGCTGCAACAGCTTGCTTGGTGCAATCCAGTCGCCGGACGGTGCCACCCCGGCTGCTGTCAGCCCGGCATACTGGAAAGAAAGCAGGATGGCTGAGTTGATCTTATCCCAATACAGGATAAGGAACAGGAAAAATCCCACCTTGATGGCCCGGCTGATCAGGGCTGACATACGTACCTCGCCACTATAAAGGGTCCAGGTCGTTCCCAGATCAATGATGGCAAGGACGGAACACAGCTGCCAGGCATAAGGCTGCAACGCCAAAAAGCCCGTGATGCAATGCATCTCAAAGAATTTCAGAAGCTCCGTCAAAAAATCACTGCTCGCAAAGTCCACTTAGCCTCACCACCTGACATTTCCATAGGTTTGCCACGGATCATCGACAATTGGCACAGAAGCTGTCGTCGATTCCTTCATCTGGGTCAAGGCTTCATCTTCGGCCTGCTTGGCAGCCTGCACGACCGCCGCATGATTCTGCTTCTCGATGACCTCCGCCTGACGCTTCATGGTCTGGTTCTTGGCCGTGATGGCCTGGATGGAGGTCTGGATGCTTTCGATATGTGCCTTCTCCGCCGCAATCTCATTGGCCAGTTGCTGCGCCTGCTTGCTGCCTTCCGGGCTCTTATTGAGCTCCAGGAGGTCCTGCAGACGCTCCTTTGATTGTTCCAGTTCCTGCATGAGCGTGTGATAGTTCGTGACATCCTGTTTGTTGATCATCGACAAGGTTTCCTGAATCGTCGTGTTGACGCTGCGCTCCGACCAGGTTGTCTTCTGATAGTCGCTGCCTTCCAGCTTTGGATAGAGATCCTGCCAATATTTATTCCAATCGGTATCATCCAAAAAGAATCCGCTCTTCTGCAAGGCGCCGGTTACGATGGCCATGCTGTTCGCCACGGCATTCTTATAGGTATCGAGAATCTGCTGCGGCAGGGAGGTCAGCTCCTTCAGCTGAAGCTTGATCTGTTCAGCGGTATTGGTCACGACCTTGATGGTCTCGGTATACGTCTTGATCTGCTGCATGATGTTGCTGTCATCGATGACGGGAATTGCCGCTTCCGTCCGTACCGGATTCATGAGCAGCAAGGAAAATGCCCCGGCCACCAGGAATTTACGAAATCTGACCATGTTCTCCTCTCTCCTTTCCGGGTGTTCATAATGAACACCTTTTGCCCCTCAGGAGCATTGCTGCAGATACCGTTCAAAATCACCATACGGAGATCCTGTTTCGGCTGCCTCTGCTTTTTCCTGCAAATACGCCTGCTGATACGTTTCCCATTCTTCTTCATAGCCTTTGAAGCGAAGCCATTCTTCCAGGAAATTCTCCCGGCCATAGCAGAGAAGCAGACGGTTGATTTCCTGCTGATCCTGCTTGGAAGTCGCGGTCACGAACGGAATCTCTGCCGGGCGCAGGGCCAGCCGGAAGACGCGGTTCCCCTTTTCTGATGAATAGTAGTAGTCCTGCTTCTTGGTCATACGGGAAATGATGCTGATCTGCTTCTCATTGCAGTCAAACATCTTATACAGTTCCTGGTTCTGCGCGGTCATCGCCTTGCTGTTCGGCAGGAATATCCGTGTCGGGCAGTTATCCACGACCGTCGACAGGAGTTCCGGTTTATTGGCAAGGTCTGACAGGTTCTGCGTGGCAAAGATGATGGAGGTATTCTTCTTGCGGAAATCCTTGAAATACTCCCGAAGCTTGGCCCGGAAGATATCATTGTCAAAGAACAGCCAGGCCTCATCGAGTGTCAGCAGCGATGGCCCTTTCCCCACCCGCAGCTTGCGTTCGATCCGATGGAACAGGTAATCCAGGACGGTCGGCACGATGGCCGGCGTATTCATGACCGTTTCCATCTCATAGACCTGCCAATGGCCTTCGCCAGAGATATCCCGGGAATTGTCAAAGAGCTTGCCATAGCTGCCCTTCATCGTGAGCGGTACCAGCGCCTGCCGGATTTCCTGATCCTGTACCATTTCGCAGAAGGTGGAAATCGTCCGCTGCTGCTTGGGGAATTCCCGCAGGGAACACAGGGCTTTCCAGACAAAGTTGTCCTTGGCTGGCGTGATGACTACGTTCTTCTGTCTCAGATAGGCCAGCACCCATTCCTTGGCCCACTTGATTTCCTGCTCATCCTCGATATCGGCCAACGGCTGGAAGGAAAGTTCCCCCTTGCCTTCAGCGGCAATGTTATAGAAATTCCCACCGACAGCCAGGGTCAGTGCCCGGCTCGATGCCGCTTTATCGAAAATGAACACATTGCTGTCCGGGTATTTCAGGAAGTGAGCTTCCAGCGTATTGAGCAGCACGGACTTGCCGCTGCCGGATGGCCCACAGATCATCGTATGCCCTACGTCTTCGATATGCAGCGACAGCCGGAATGGCGTGAACCCGCTGGTATCGGTATAGAGCAATACAGGCCCCTTCAAGTGCTTATTCCATTTGTCTCCGGACCACAGTGAGGTGATCGGGGCTAGGTGACAAAAATTTAAGCTGTTGACATTATCCTGCCGAAGATTCGCCCGGTAGCAGCCCGGTATGGAGCCCCACCAGGCCTCCATGCTGTTGATGGTCTCCACATAGCTGGAAAAGCCACTGGAATTGATTGCCTGGCTGATCATATTCGCCTTTTCCTCGCAGTGCTGCTCATCCTCATCAAAAATCAGCATGGTCATCGTATAGTTGCCATAGCTTACATCATCCGTGCTGAGCTCCTTCATGCACTCCGTGACATCCTCGCGGTTCATGAGCGCCCCTTCATTGATCTCATTGTCGAAGCGTTCATGCAGGAAGGCTTCCCTGGCATGTACCCAGAAATCCTTGATCTCCTGATTCCATTCCCGATGCCGGTATTTCATGGTTTCCATGCTGTCTTCCTTGGACTGGCAGATAAACCGGGATACCCAGCGATACTCCAGATCCATATGATTGAACACATCAAAGGTTCCCGGCGAGGAAAGCGGTGCATAGTTCAGGATCGTGACGGCCCGCATGTGCTTATCTCCCAGTTTCATCCGCTGCCCGCCAAGCACATCTGAATCACAGAGGTAATCCGGCAGGTACTTATATGGATTGACTTTCATCTTATGCCGATGCAGTGTAGATACCGTCGTATGCAGGTAGGAAATCGTCTCGCTGTCATCCATGAGCCGGATATCCGGGAACCACAGGGAAAGCATACGAGCCACCATATCCACCCGGTTCATGAACTTTTCCATCCAATCCAGATAGACCCGGATATCCGCTTTCCCTTCCGTCTTCTTATCCTCAATGAAGAGATTCGTCAGCTTCGATTTGAGCATCTGCGGCGGCTCCATGAAGATCGTGAAATAGAACTCCGTCTCATAGTGGTGTTGGCCGCTATAGTATTCGGCCCGTTCATCCTCCATCATCTGCACCAGCAGATTTTCCGGCTTGGCTTCCTGATACTCACTGGCAGCATGACGCTGCGCCTCAAAGTAAAGCACCACGCCGGTCGGCAGCATCTTGATGACGTTGTTCACGGCGGCATTATACTGCATCAGTTCCAGTTCCGTAGAGCTTTCCATATCCGGCCCCCGGAATTTCAGTACCGCCATGAGCGAATGATCCTTGCCATGCACAATGCCGTTCTTATCGACAAAAGCCCAGGGCAGCATAAAAGCCAGCCGTGGCTTTTCACGGAACACGCCGACTTCATTGCTGAACCCCATCTTCGGACCTTTCTTATGCCATTTGAACCGCCATAAATCCTTGAATTTCATGCCATCACCCTACCCCTTGTAATAATATTTCTTATGACGCAGGGAACGGATAAACACCTCCAGATAGCGAGGATCCTGCTGCGTCAGATAACGATTCAGATAATGAAGCCCAATCACAACGAAAAGTACCGTCCAGGTCTTGAGGAATATTCCTCCGGCTACACCAGACAAAAGTTCAACGATAAAGAGTTTCCGGGGCACGCCCATCCAGAGCCTTGCTTCCACCAGGGAACGGTGAATGGGAATCTCATACCCCTCCGGCCGATTTTCTGTCTCTGCCATCTACATCGCCCCCGAAATCGTAAGTCCGCCAGCCGAACTCTGCAGGAACGTCATGAAGTTCGGTGCGAACAGGCAGATGGAAATCACTAAGATGAGCAGGATGAACTTCTGGGTGCCGCCGCCTGCATGCCCGGCAAACAAACTGATGGCGGCTCCGGCAATACCAAGTGCCCCCAGGGTCATCGGCAAGGGTCCGGTCACCTGATCCGCCAGGGAATTCAGGAACTTCATCCATGGCCATTCAATCCCGGAAACACGATCTCCACTGATGGTACTGGCAAAAGCCGTACTGCTGATGCTGGAAAGCAGGATGCTCATCGCTACCGCTGCCCGAAAAGAGTTCTGCTTGATGATTTCTTTACTGTTCATTTGTTCTACCCCCTTATGCATTCACATGCTTGATCCGATATTGGTCTTCCTTGCTGTCATAGCCAGCGACTTCAATGATGTCATTCACCCTGCGCCCCTTTTTCCCATCGCCAAACTCAACATGCGCAATGGAAATCACCACATCGATTGCTTCCCCGATGAGTTCCTTGGTATCCCCGGCTGCATCCGGATCTTCCTGTGCCAGCGACTTGATACGGGTCAATCCTTCCACCGCTCCATTGGCATGGACGGTACAAGCACCGCCCTCATGGCCGGTGTTCCAGGCCTTGAGCATCGTATAAGCAGCCCCGTCCCTTACTTCACCAACCACAATACGATCCGGCGACCGACGCATGCAGTCAGCCAGAAGCCGCGTCATGTTGTAGCGGATGCCTCCCTGTCCGGTATCCTGTTTGGTGAACATCGGACTGTAATCATCTGCCGGGCACTGCAGCTCCGGCAGATCTTCCAGGCTGATAATCCGGTGATAGGGCGAAATCCGGGCAATAGCCGCCAGCACTGCATTGAGAAAGGTCGTCTTGCCAGTTCCTGTACCGCCAACGATCAGGATATTCTTCCGCGCAGCAATGGCCTGCTCGATATAGACCTTATAGGTGAGAGAAAGCATCCCGTCCCGGACGTAATCCTCCAACGAAAAGATCCGTACCGCCTTCTTGCGGATATTGATCTGCGGCTGCCGCACGATTGGCGGCAGCTCGCCCTGGAAGCGGCAGCCATAGCCAGCAATCTCAGCGGATAAGGAGGGAACCTCCTCGTTGGCAATCTTGCCGACCTGCCCGGCTACCAGCTCGATGATGGCCTGATACTGCTCTGGTGTCAGCTGGATATCGGTCTTGACCTTGCCCTCCGTATGCGACTGATAGCGGATAAAGCCATCATCGTTGTTGTAGATTTCCGTGATATCCTCGCGGTTCATGAGATCCACGACCCTGGCACCTAAAACTACATCAAGATTGCGATTCATTGCCATCCAGCATCTCCTCCTTCCCTTTCGGTTCCTCCTCTGCTGGCTCTTCCGCTTCCTCTGCAAACGCCACCAGATTGGGATAAGCCGCAGCGAATTCGTTATAAAGTGCAATATACCGGTCAATGAGCGCTGCCTTTTCCGATCCTTCCAGCCGCTGCTTTGCCTCCAGCAGCACCCCGATCAGGATGACGGGTTTATCCGTCGGGAAATCCATACGCCGGATCGTCTGCACGATCAATTCATTGCGCTTATCTACAATAGCCCGCTGTGTCTCTTTCAGCTGTGCTTTATAGCGGGCCTGCATGGCCTCCTGCCGCTGTCGAAGCACCAGGAACTTTTTCTCCAGCCGTGTCAATGTCCTGCTTCCTGCCATCTTCCTCACCTCCCCATCGCCATGGTTCTCTGTGTATTCTCCTGTTTTTCTGCTATTGGCAGATGCTGCGAGCTGCGCTCATTTTTCCGGGCCAGCACCGGCACCCAGCTCTTGGAATAGAGAATCGTACAGGCATCCAGCCGATTCTCGTTATGATACTTGGCCCAGGTATGGACCGCCGCCTGAAACCGCTGATCTTCGCGGGCATCGGTGAGGTGCGGCAAGCCTACCGGCAGCTTATGGTTCAAGTCCCCGCTGCCTTCCCGGTAACGAATCTGATAGAATGGCTGGTCATCGAAACGAAACTCCATCTTCACCATGGTTTCCAGCGCCGGATCATGATTGGGAACCGTCGCCAGCGCGGCATCTTCCAGCTTATGACCAACGAAATATGCCATGGCTTCATCGCCCCGAAGTACCGACCTGTTTTCCGAAAAAGCCTGCCCTTCCTCCCGATAGGCAATGGAAAAACGCTCCAGATCAGCAAAATCCGCAATCTCTTGCTGCGTATACACCGGCTGTCCCAGTCTGGTTTTCACCGGCCACTTCGTTTCAACGATGATGCCACCGGTCTGATAGTCCTGTCCCTTCTCCCCTGGAAGCCCGATCCTGGCTCCCGGAAAGAATCGATCATTGTAATGGACCGCCAGTGCCTGGTCCGCTACACGATGCTCGATAAGCTCATCCAGTCCATGAAAATAATAGAGATACGTCGGTGCTCGTTTTTCCATGGCCGCTTTCCTTTCCGGATATTCCCGCAGATAATGCCGTTCTTCCCGGCGGATTTCCTGCACGGTATCCGCGCAGGTCTCCAGAAAGGACCGTAACGTATCGGCCCGTCTCTCTACAGCCCGGCTGTTTTCCTCCAGGGAACGATCATACCGGAACAGATGCAGCCGCATGCCGTCTTTATCATTCAGCTCTTCCCTGGCTTTCATCGGCAGCCGTTCAGCCCATGCCCTGCTGACCGTTATCTCATTCGCCAGCTCCAGCCTGCCCAGATTGATCACGGCCTCCTGCAGCTGGAAATTGCCATACTCCAAAGAGATCTTCGTCCGGCCGCGATCATCATGACGGCCCAGTCCGCTCTCCCAGCGTTCTTTGTCTACACGCAGCAATTCAGCCAGCAGTTCATAGGCTGCTTCCTGCCGATAAGTTCCTGCTGGGAAAAAGTGTTCATTGTGAACACCTTTTCCCAGTTCTGCCGCCTCGGAATAAAACAGCGTAACCCGCAGATCCTTGAAGTATTCTCCTTTCCCCTCATGGCAATAGTCTTTGGCCTGGGCCAGCACCTGTGACTGCAGACGATTCAGCATGCTGCTGGCTTTGCCCATCGCCCGGAACAACCGGGCAGGCCCCTCTGATCCCTGCAGTTCTTCCAGCCAACTTTTAGAAAATATCGGTTCCTTCTCATAATCCCAGGATAAGCCTGCTGTCTTGAACGTCAGATAAGCCATAAGCGGCGCGGCCAGTATCCGGTCTGCCTCGATACTATTTTCCCTGCGAAGCTCATATGCGCTGGCGTGAATCAGCCGATAGAACATATCCTCTTTTCCCGTGGGATAGGTGAACCTCCGGTTTCCGGCCTTTTCTTCCGCACATTGCAGAAGCTGTACGACCTTATCATAGCTGTCCCCACGATCCCGGCTGAATGCAGCTCCTGGTGGCAGATCCAGCACATAACGGGCGTTCACGTAAGGCTCAAACTTTACCCTTGCGTTCTCCATGCCATCGCTCAGATGGGTCCAGCTTTCCAGTTCTGTCACCGGATATTCCTGCCGCAGCCGATAGCCAAAACGCTGCAGCTCCTTCAGCCTATACCAGCGCGGGTCCTCTTCACCAGCGGCCAGCAGCCGCAGATAATTCGCCCCGGTGAAGGGATATTTCACACGGGCACTGTCATTATAAGGACGCTGAATCTGTTCGCTGCTGCCATCCGGTATGCCGTAGCTGCGGATGTTCTGGATAATCTTCCGGCCAATTGCATCACGGCTCTCTAAGACTTCATGAATCATCATCCTCACCTGCCGGTTCCTCAGCCAGGATCAGCTCATCATAATCAATGCCGATTTCCTCTGCTGTTTGCCTTGCACGCTCATCCTCAATATAAGTGCCTTTCTCCTGCTTATCCATACTGCTTTCCTCCTAACTCCGATAAGTGAAATGAAAATGCCGTCGATTTTCCTCCGCTGCCTCCTGTGCTTCACGATGCAGCCTCAGGCACTGTTCCCGCTCTGGATTTGGATTATCCCGGATGACATCACTTACCACCGGTGCATCCATCAGTTTCTCGGTGAAATAGCCATTCTCATAGTATTTCACCTTATCCGTCAGCAATGGGGGACTGCCGCTGGCAATGATGATCTCCTTATCTCCCAGCCTCTTTATCTCATCTGCGGTGATAAGCGGCCTGCCCGTCTCGGACTTCGTATAGTTCTTGTTTGTCAGGGAAAGCCATCCATTGGATGACTGGCTTTCCACATAGATGGTCTCATTGCCGACCAGCGTCTCCGCATATTTGCCCGTATCGTTATCATTCGGGGCATAGAATATCTGCAGGTGACAATTCATCAGGATATGATTGTCCTTGCCATAGATGCTGTTGATCTGCGGCAGACCCTGATTGATCAGGAATACTTTCATCCCATAACCGGCAATATACGATAAAGCCGCCGCAAAGGACTGCAGATTGCCCAGGCTGCTGAACTCGTCCATCAGGAACAAGCACTTATGGCGGTAGACCGTCTTGACAAGACCATTCTCATAGGTACCGATTTTCTTGGCATGATGCTTGACCATCATCTCGAAGAACAGCCGAAAGATTGGTGCCAGACGCAGCAGGTCAGCTGGCGGTGTCACCAGGTACAGGCTGATCGGCTTCTCGTCGTTCATGATGTCATCGATACAGAAATCACTGCAGGCGGTATTCTTCGCCAGTATCGGGTCCAGATATTCCTTGACTGCGGTATTGGCCGTGGAAATGATGCTGCCACGCTCCATCTCTGGTTTCGCTGTAATCTCAACAAAATTCTGATAAATAATCGGATGCACATTCGGCAAATACTGCAGGGACTGGGCACTGGGATAGATTGCTGCCATGTCCTCCGGTGTGAAGTGCCGGGTAACGTATTTTCCCGCCTCCTTATCCCACTGCCGGATATCAATCCCCTCATCCGGCACATGCTGAAAGGTTTTCAGTGAATTCAAGGTATCGATAAAGCCCTTGGGATCGACCTTCTCCACCAGGACGCCGTCGTGTGTTTCCATCACGACATTCCCCTCCTTATCCCTTACCGGAACAAGATTGGCTTTCATGAACGCCGACACGCTGTACAGGTTCGGCATCTCCGGATAATGCTCCGGGTCGCTGTAATGCGCATATAGGAGATGCAGGATAACCACCGTCAGGACAACCGCTGCATTAGCGCCCCAATGATCCAGCTTGTCCTTGCCATCATAGTTGGCAAGGATATAGGCAAGATTCTGTGCCGCGGATACCTCCCCAGTTGTACCGATAGGGATTTCTTCCAAAGGATTCCACCGGGCCGAGCTGCCATCCTCGGCAGTAGGCTCAAACTTGATGACCGTCTGTCCCATGCGCTTCCGATACCCGGCAGTGATTCCCCAGTTCTCAGACTTGATATCGTTGACGATGACGCTTTCCTTCCAGCCGCCTAAGAGAGTCGGGATAATAAGCCCGACTCCCTTGCCGCTGCGTGTAGGAGCAACGACCGCCAAATGCTTATTCGAATTATCCCGCAGGTAAAAATGCTGTTTATGCAAGAAAATCTGCTGCAATTTCTTATAGCCGTATACCAAGGGATATACCGTAAAGTAATCCTCAGCTGCCGGATCATAACGCAGGGGATGGTTCAGATATTTCTCCAAAACCTTCTGCCGCTTTTGTACCTTTCCTTGCAGTTTCTTGTCTTGTATCTGCGGCATCTTTTGCTGGATACTCTGCAGTTCCCGGCTATACTTGTCCCGTATCTTTTCCTGTCGCTTATCAAATGCCATTTCTGCGTAAGTGACCTTCTCCTTCTTGATACGCTCCAACGCACGCAGACCGGCTGTCCCCAGTTGTGTCAGCCGGTTATCATAGAGGCCGACCACGACACCACTTGAAGAAATCAGATCCATGGCTTCAACATCTTCGTATTCACCCCAATGCGCGGATCCATGCGACCGAAGCAGCTGCTTTTTCTGCAGCAGGAACAGAAAGATCGTCCCCACCAGCAAGCCGCCGTACAAATCCCCATAGGTCTTCTTGAACAGCTCCGGTATATACCCGTAAAGCTCCATATACCAGCGGATGTAATGCCAGGGCAGATAATACGGCTGACCACCATACCATAAGGGCTGACCAAGGATTCCATCATACTGCAGCAGAGCAGCCAGTTTCTGCGTGGCCATCCACCAGCCGCCAAAGAGGGGCAGGAAAAAAGCCAGCAGCTTAATAGACATCGTACTCACCAACCAGCAGATCCTGATTGACAAATACACTGAACTGGAACCCCGGCTCGATCTCGATAGTCGGGCTGATCTTGGCATCACGTTCCACCAATTTATTGCCGGTACTCAGGATGGCTGCTGCCGCACCGGAAACAGCTTCCTGCCCTGGGCTGCGGTCATCGCTGCCCGACGTATTGCCCGTCGCACTCTGCGCCGCAGCTGCCAGCAGGGCACTCAAGAAGGCAGTGCGATACAGTCTGCCGCTATGCTCCATGTATTTATCTGCCAAGCCCGGATAACCAGTACCATCAATAGCCTGCTGATCCGGCAGTGTCAATGAGCTTCCATTCGGCAGGATAATGCGATAGAACTTCACGCCGATCCGGTGATTGCCAAGGCCACCAGCAGAACCAGCCCGACCAATCAAACGACTGCCCTGAGGGATCAGGAGATGCATGCCAGTCAGGCTGTCATAAATATTCTGCCGGACCTGCGCGACTACGTCACTATTGGCTACATCGCTCGTGATTCCCGTAAGCAGTGATGCCTGGATAACCGCTCCCGCATTGAGGATATACGAACCAATACCCGAATCCTCATAGGTCTCCACACCATAATGCGGTAATGCCGTCTGCACGCTTGTCTGCATCACATTCCCACTCGTACTCACAGGTGCATTCGCCAATGGCTGGATCGCATTGGCAGCCTGCTCCTTTGAAATCGCAGCTGCCAGCTTGAACGCAATCTCACTATTGTTCCTTGCCTCCACTTCTTTCTGTTTTTCACGGGCTGCTGTCTGCTCCGTATGATTAGCCGCTGGCATAACCACCGGTGCAGCTGCTACCGCTGGCATGGCAGGTGCACGACTGGGCGTTTGCGCAGCCGCCGGAGTGTTCGTCCTCGCAGGCGCCGTCGTCCGGTTGTCGGGTCCAGTCTGCTGTTTCGCGGGCTCCGGCTTTTCATTGGCTGTCGGCTTTTTCGTCTTATCGATATCGGAATACTTACCTGGCAGCTGATCCGCCGGTGTCGCCGCATTGGCAATGCTCTGAGTGCCCAGCGGTTTATCTTCCTTAGGCTGCGTACTGAACAAATGATTGGAAGCAATCGCGGTAAGCGCCACCGCCGCCACCACACCGGCTGCACAGAAGATTTTCTTTTTCGCAAAGGTCTTGGCCTTGGCCTCAGGATCCAGTTCTTCCCCGAAATGGATGTCACCCAGGTCAATCTCATCTTTGCTCTGTTCTTCTTGCTGTTCCGATTCATCAACGGGCAGTTCTTCCTCTGTTTTCGTCCAGAACTTCTTGAATTTCGGCCATCTCATTTGTTCTCGCCCCCATGTTCATTTTTCGGATAGATATCCACGTAAACCTTATGGGAATAATACAAGCGTGCATGCGCAAATACACGATCCGCAATGAAATATGCGCCATGCATCCGATAGTTCACCAACGTAAGCTTTCCCTTCTTCTCTGCATCATCCACGTTGTAAAGCACCGGGAGGTCGTACTTGTTATTCTGCGGCATCTCGATATACGTTCTGGTACCATCATCAAAGATCTGCAACGGGAACAGCGCCTTGCTGGCCTGCTTGCTTCCCTCCAGCCTATAAGATGCATTCATGGCCTTGGGAATCAACCTTCCCTGATAGTGTTTCATGAAAAGCTCCGGATACATTCCATCGCTGCGATTGGTCAGCTCTCGTTCCCGTGCTTTTTTTCGCTGCTGATCAGCCGGATAGGTCCAGCACACCACCGGTTCATATTCTTCGGTCGATGCCACCATCAACCGATAAGAGCGGCGATCCGTATTGATGACGAAGTTCGTACTAATCCCGGCAGCCTTCGGCTTGATATAAACATGTGCGGTTCCGCCGACCTTGGCCGTCTCAATTCCCCAGGAAGACGTTTCTCCGGCCATGACATTCTGGATGCTTTCTCCCGCATGCATCTCAATGTCCGTCACGTGCCCCAGCTGCGTATAAACCTGGTACATGCTGCCATCATGATAAGGATAGACCAGACGGGATTCCTGCCAGGCTGCATCCTCGATGCTGTAAAATCCTTGCGCAGCAAATACAGGGGATACAGAACAAACAACAACAGCTATGGCCGCTGCAAGCAGCTTCTTTTTGCACTTCATCCTGCCTCACCCCTTCGTCTCATTTTCACGGGTCATCGTGAGATCTTTGATTTTCAGCCCTAACGGATTGATGAGCAGTTCCTGCTCCTTCGTCGGTGGATCCAGTTTGATGGTAAACAAAGCAACATAGCTTGCCTTCTCACCACTCTTGCCGCCACTCAATGCATACTCTTCTTCAATCCAGCGCACCTGATAGGTAGATTGCGTACCAGGCTGCAGCTGGATGGATTTGATTTCCGGCTGCACCGTCAGATGCCCCAGCTTATTCACCGGCTTTTCCTTGTCAGTCATCGCTACCAGCTTCTGTGCCGCTTCCTGCGTCAGGAAATGCTTGGAATTCTCCCAGTTCACACGATACTGAACCGGATCGAGTGGGATGGTCCGCGTGTTCATGATGAACTGTGCCAAAAATGTCTTGAGCTCTGCTTCCTGAGGCTTATAATTCGTTGCCTTGAGCTCACCGCCAGTCTCCACCTGCCCGGTTGCGTTATCTACCCGCACAACATACGTTTTGTAGTTCGCCGTCGCTGCAATGAAGATCGTAGAAAGGACACAAACGATAATCAGGCCCAGATACAGCAGGTTCCGCTTCTTCGCTACATCCTTATCCAGAGCCAGGTTATAAAGGTCATTTTGAAACTTTCCCGAAGCCTTCCGATCAAACAGCTCCGTCGGTTCCCTGTCTGGAAAGAACGTTTTTTGTGGTTCCATATCACCACCTCCTACAAGGTAAATATTATCACAATCATAATAATCTGTAAATATTTAATTATTTAATATATTCCTTTATAACTCGGTAATATATCCATATTATTCTACCTGTATTTAAATATTTTTATTTACTTTCTATTCGATGAGCGATAAAATATCCTTGAAGGGATCCACCAGCCGCTGCGCGGAGAAAACCCATAATGCGCATTTACACAAGTCTCTGCGAGACTTGTCTGCGCCAACCTCCGGCTGGACCGGCAGACGCCCATAGGGCGCTGGCTACCCCTAAGGGGCCGACGGCTGCGCCATATTCTTCTGCCTTGCAGGCATCAGAAAAGGCCTCGGCTGACGTGCCGAGGCCCAGGAGGATTCGCTATGGCTCATTTCTATTTCGAGAATGTCCCTCACGGCAAACGCCGCGATGGATCGAAACTGAACACGCAGACACACTATGAGTATATCTGCCGACAGGGCAGCTATGCCCATCTTCACGGCCGGGAAGAAGATCTAGTCTATTCGGCCAACGGCAATATGCCAGGCTGGGCCGAAAACGCTGACCAGTTCTGGGAGCAGGCTGAACTGAACCGTCGCAAGAATGGCCGTGCCTATCGTGAATTCCGCTTTGCACTGCAGGAGGAGTTCACGTTGGAAGAAAACATCGCACTGGTCGAACAGCTGATGGATGATTATGGCATTCGCGATCAGCATGCGTTCAGCTATGCCATCCACGATAAAACCGCCACCTTTGATAAGGAACACCGGAACATCCATTGTCACCTGATGTTCTCCGAAAAGATCTTCGAAAAAGACCGTCCTCTCCCTGCCGAAAAATACTTCAAGCAATATGCCGAAGACACCAAAGGAAATGCTGTCTCCGGCTATCGCAACTCCCGGCAGTTCTGCCCCAAAGAAGCTACGCTGGATCTCCGTCATCACTGGGCCGAACTGTGCAATACAAAATTTGCCGAAAAAGATCTCCCCTGCCGCATCTCGGAAAAATCATTGAGCAGCCAGCGCGAAGATCTGCTGGCTCAAGAACGCACTGACGAAGCTGCGCTTTTAGACCGCTCCCCAGCGCCTCACCTCGGCTCCTCCTATCGCAATCAAAAGACCATGGAAAGGATTTTCAAGGAAGCCGAAGCCGCAGATTCCCTTGCAGAAAAAAAAGTAACTGCTGCGGAGGATACAGCAACCGTCACGACAGCGCCGGATGCTTCGCGGCAAGAGCAGAAACTATCGCTGTTCGCCAACGACCTCGCACTTCGTCGGATTGCCCGTCAGATTCAGCAGGAACGACTGCGCCTTGCCAGGCAAAAAGAGGCACGCATCGCCGACGAAAAGGAACAGGAAGAAGCGAATCAGCCAATGGTCATCACCGTTGGCGATATCCAGGATTTCCTGCACAAAAAGTCCAAAGCGAGTAACTCCACTTTGGCTACAAAACTGGCAGCATATCGCCAGGAAAGATCCTTCGTCATCCCAGATAAAAAACTGCATGCAACTGCTATCGACAGGCTTTTCAATGGCAGATACGCTGCAGCCTGCCAAGACTACGTCCAATCCAAGAAAGATCTGGCAAAATTAAAGTCTCAGATTGAAGCGCTTTACAATCAACCGGAACAAGTCCATGAACTGGCAACACTGATGCGAACCTATCAGCAAACAGAGCAGAAACGAAAAACATTAGGCAAACAGATTGGCCGCTACAAGAAGCAGCTTGCTGGCGAATATCGGGATAAACTTCCTGCTATAGAAGAAACACTCCGGCAAGAAAACAAAGCCCACATTCACGCCAGTAAACAGACCTACGCAGCCTACATTCAGGAAGAGAAAAAGATAGCCGACTATTCTGCTGTATTGCTGAAATTAAAAGAGCAGGCCCCGGGAGATGTTCTCTATACAGAACATCTCCCGCGCCTGCTCACACGTCACTGTAAAATCGATGGCAAAATCCCTATCCGGCAATTGAAGATTCTATCTTTCCATGGAGATTCTTATGCTTTGCTCGCCCCCTTGCCGACCGACAAGAACCATGCTGAAATATTTGCCGTAAGAATTGGGGATGCAGTGCATCGCGGCTGCGTGCCTAAACATGTGCTTCAGCTTGATCAAGACAACAATAAAACCTGGAACATTTTACAGGCTACAGTATCAAAAGAATCTGATACTGTACAGATTTATCCATATCGTAATTCAAACGCAACTACTATATCATCAACAATCGCAGCAGACGAATCGCAATACACTCAGCAACAGCATTACCTTATAATCGGCATTGTAAAACATTTAGTTCACAAAGAAAATAATACCCGGCTCACAGTTAATATCGATGCAAAATCAGATGCCAAAGATAAAACAATCCTTAGTGAAAATGGCCTCTATACGATCTAACTATAACAATCACAAATATTCGTTGGTAGATATAATTCATTTGCTTGGTAAAAAAATCCAAACTGAGTATATTACGGAGTTTATGTTTAATAATGAGACATATTCTTCATTAGCTCCTATTTCTTCTGAAAATATATTTTCCCCAAGGTCTGTTATTATCGATGCTGGTAATCCGCCAGTTTTATTTTCTGACATATTATTACCTTTATCAGAGAAAAAGAAAGTTAATCTTGGCAAAGATATTATTCTTCCTTGGCCTCAAGATAGAAAAAGTCTTATAGAATGTATTTCAACGATTGGAGAAGGAAGAAGAGGTGGAAAGTGGAGGCAAGATTCAAATCATCGTATTGAATTATGGTTACCAATTGGAGTATCATGGGTATTTGGGGGGAATCATTCAATAACGGCAGGAATTTTACAGGGAAAAGAAATCATTGAGCCAGAAAATATTTATGATATTAGTAAAGTATACGATTACGTAAAGTGTGATGGAGAAAATTATATTAGAAAACAAGATGGAACAATAATTTCTCCGGTCAATAATTTGGATTTTGCTGTCATTTTTGAAATTGGAAGACTTTTACAGAAGTATTCCAATCATTTCATAGATGATAAAGACATTGCGCTCTAAGGAGACCAACTATGAAAAGTCAAGCACTTTTTAAACAAAAAATGGATTTGTCCACGGTTCCATAAAAAAGGGTAACCTTAATAAAGCTCCCATGAATGGAACTTTTCGAAAATATGTTCGCTTTTATAAATTAAATGCGACGTTATCTGTCAGCATTTTGTAGACAATGCGAACCAGTTTACCTGCACAGTGCCCCAGGGCACCATAGTGATTTAAGCCATTGTTGCGCTTTTGGTCGTAGAGCTGCTTGAATACAGAGTTATTCTTTACTGCATTGTGGGCAGCATATACCAGGGCGAATCGGAGGTATCTGGAGCCTCTCTTGGACATTCTGGTGTGACTGGCATTGAAGTTTCCAGACTGATGTATGGTCGGATCAAGGCCAGCAAAAGCCAGCAGCTTGTGCGGAGAAGCAAAGCGATGAACATCACCTACTTCGCCAAGAATCATTCCGGCTTCCAGATAACTTATGCCTGGAATGGTGAGGATGACAGAATCCATAGCAAGAAGAATATTCTGCATTTTGGATTCGACATCAATTATTTGGCTATCCAGTAACTCGATCTGCTCAACGGTCTGGGTTATCTGAATAGATATAGAACTGTCGCTGGAACCGACAGACTTCTGTGCAAGAACTCTTAACTCTTGAGCCTTATCTTTTCTAAAACGGCCATGTGAAGCAGATTCGAGAAGATGTGCCAGATGAGTCATGTGCATAGAAGTTATCATTTCCGGTGAAGGCGCCTCTTTCAGGACGGCGTAAACAGACTTATGGTGGATTCCGTTGAAAAAGTACTGGAGCTCAGGGAAAGCCTGATCCAGATAAGAAGTCAGCATAATTTTATTGCGAGTACGCTGCTTCATAAGCTTTTGACGGAAGCGGCCAAGATTTTTCAGGTGCAGCAGGTCAATATCATACTGCGTGAAAAGTCTGTAGGGCTGCGACATAAGAGTTTGGGCAATAATGGCAGTGTCAACCTTATCGGTCTTGGTCTTACGGATTCTGTTCTTTCGCATAGAAGAAGTCTGGATAGGGTTGAGGACACTGACATGAAAATGCCTGGAAACAAGGAATTCAACAAGATTATTGCCATAGTGAGCCGTAGATTCAAGACCAATGATGAGGCCGTCTTTGTCAAAGGAATCCAGGACAGAGAGCAGCATACAGAAGCCATCATTGTCATTTGTGAATTTGAACGGTTCAACGAGGACTTTACCATCAGAAGATAAGACGGAAGCAAAGTGATTGAGCTTGGCAATATCAATGCCGACGTAGATCATGGGATACACCCCTTTCCTTATTTTTGATGATGTGACATCCGTTAACGATTATCATCGTAGACTTGATTGAAATCAGTACTCGTAGGCTGGTTAGAGCCCGTGGCACATCCAACTATAAACAATTCAGATAATGTAACGGCAATACACTCCTTAAAGTAGTTGAACTACAGGATAAAATAAAAAGTCCACAACATCTGAATGTATTATAGTCACATACTTTGACAAAATAAAAGAAAGGAAAGTATGTAATTTTGCTTCTGTAATTATCATACAAGTACTAATGTTGTTTCCTGTGTTGAAACAACATTGTTGTAAGTTCACATTGCAACTTGATAATGCCCTTATCAAGAAGATTACACTGTTTATCCGCGAGGAAAGACATAATGTGACCATCATTGATGTTTCAGTGTTCAACAGGAATCGTTCCAATACGCTAGAGCTCCTGGCCAAAATATTCAATCATGCCAATCATAAATATATGTGTGGCTTTTAGATGCTAATTATTGGCTGATGTAATCGGAATTCATTTCTGTCATTAAGTTATTGTTTGCTTTTGTTTGCTAACCGTGAGAACCGACTGCGGGAGTCGTTGGATAGGATTGACACATAGAGTAATGGCGGAAAGCAGCGTAAGCTGGCACAGATAAAATATTCTTTTATTGTACATACAGTGCTGGAAGCGACAAAGGTTGCGGAAATTCTAGCGCAGTATACCTTATTTGATACATGATTTTGCTATATAATCCTTGATTTGGATTAAGAATATTGGAGAAGGTTTGATTGTGTGGTCAAATCTAAAAAATTACAGATTCGGATGGAGAGAGGGAGTGTATAATAAACTGTGTAAGTAAGACACCAGCAGTTTAGATTATGCTCCCCTGTCGGGGATGTCAAACACATGCGGAGGTAATGAATTTATGTCGAAGAAACAACCCACACGTGGCGAGTCCCTGGCTAAGGCTATCATCAGTGAATATAAGCCCAAGACCGTTGAAGATATGCAGAACGCCCTTAAAGATGTTTTTGGGCCAATGTTTGAGGCCATGCTGAATGGTGAAATGGAAAATCATCTCGGTTATGAGGCTAATGAGCGTAATGAAAAAGAAACGACCAATCGCCGCAACGGTTATACGCATAAGACGCTCAAGACGTCCGCAGGAGAAGTCCCAATCGATGTTCCACGTGATCGGGATGGCTCCTTTGAGCCTCAAGTCGTACAAAAGCGTCAAAAGGACGTCTCTTCCATTGAGGGCAAGGTGCTTGCCATGTATGCCCGTGGTATGAGTCAGAGGGATATCTCGTCGACCATTGACGACATCTACGGTTTCAAGCTGTCTGCCGGTCAGATCTCCAATATCACGGATTGTGTTTTGGATGAGCTGACCGAGTGGCAAAATCGGCCACTGAAGGCATTCTATCCTTTTGTGTTTGTTGATTGCATCTACGTTTCCATGCGTACGGAGCAAGGTGTTTCAGACCAGGCTGTGTACGTTATTTTGGGATACGATTTGAAGGGCAAAAAAGATATCCTTGGTTTGTGGATGGGCGATACAGAAAGCAAGCATCGATGGATGCAGGTGTTTGATGAAATCAAATCCCGCGGAGTTCAGGATATCGGCTTCATTTCGATGGATGGTGTAAGCGGACTTGAAGATGGAGCGAAGTCCATCTTCAAGAATGTCGTCGTGCAACGCTGCATCGTGCACCTAGTCCGTAACTCACTGAAATACGTGCCTAGCAAAGATTACAAGGCCTTTACCGCACAGCTCAAGAAGATCTATGGAGCAGTCAATCTGAAAGTAGCCCAGGCTGAGTTCGAGCGGTTCTGTGATACCTGGAGTAAGTATCCAGGAGCCATCCGTGTGTGGAAGGACAACTTCCGACACGTAGAGCAACTGTTCAATTACGGCAGCGATGTACGTCGTGTGATGTATACAACCAATGCGATAGAGAGCGTCAACTCGAGCTTCCGTAAAGTTACCAAGAAAGGCTCTTTCAGCAGCGAGACTGCCGTTTTCAAGGTGTTCTATCTGCGAATCAAGGAACTTTACCAGAAATGGCAAGGGCGCTCGATTCGCAATTGGGCCATGGTGATGAACCAGCTGATTATTGACGAACGGGTCGGCGCTATGGTCCAAAAATATCAGGCATCTTTTTAAATTAATTTACACACTTTACTTGACAGTCCCTCGTTTGGCTTCCGGAATATCCAGAATATGCTTGACATGGTACTGCTCGTTTGCTCCAACTTAAACATCCCACTGCCGAACCGTCCATAATTCCATATAGAATAAGATCGGGCCGATATTTCAGATTAGTTTTTACCCACACAACCTAGTGAAGAGCCAGATATATTTGATATATCTCAATATTTTATTTCCATATATACATATTTTACTATGCACAAAATAATAGTCCAATTATATTAATTTCCAATTAATTTTAGTAAACAATATATGCTGCCATTCGATGGCGTTGGTATTCCCGCCTCTGTCATTTTTTCAGCAATCGTATGCGCTGAAAAGCCCTGTAAAAACAAACGATAGATTCTCTTTACTGCAATAGCCTGTTTCCTATTGACTATTATCTCAAATTTATTCTGTCCTTTATCATATCCAAGGAATTGGCTGTACCCCAGACTGGATTTCCCTGCGGCAAAACATTTGCGTTTCCCCCACGCCGTATTTTCCGAGATGGATCTGGATTCTTCCTGTGCCAAGGAACTCATAAGGGTCAAAATGAACTCACCCTTTGGTTCCAATGTAAAAATAGCTTCTTTTTCAAAATACACGCCGATTCCCTTATCCCGCAGTTTCCGAACGACCGTGATAAAATCAAGCGTATTCCTCGCGAATCTGGATATGGATTTTGTCAGAATCAAGTCAATCTCTCCCGCATCGCAGTGCGAAATCATCCGGTTGAATCCATCACGATGCGCCCGCCGCAATCCGGATATGCCATCATCAGCGTATACCTCGACGAGGTTCCATCCCGGATAATCAGCAATTTTCTTCGTGTAATAGTCAATCTGGGCATCCAGGCTTGCTTTCTGATCCTCATGGTCAGTAGAAACTCTTGCGTAAACCGCCACTCTTTGACGAGCTCTCACAAGCCCTTGGTAGGAATGGATTCCAGGAATCGCCTGGATTCTGGTAATCAGCCTATTTTCCATCTACTGTCACCCCATCTCCGATATTCCCTTCTAAAACCTCAACCCCTGCGAATGGAGGGTCATAATAGGCGAGAAGTTCTTCCCATGCCTTCAACATTTCACTATGCGTAATTACCCCTTGATGCGCAATATCTGCCAGCAGCCATTTTGCCAGCCTGTAGTCCACTTCCTGTTCAAACATTGTCAGCGCCCCTTTCCTTTGGAAGTATGACCATCTATCACTCGCCTCTTCGATAAAGTCAAGGTATACGCTGTCGAATCCAAGCATCGCCCAAAAGGAACGCTCCTTCAAGGACGATAAGATTTTTGGAAAAGACACTTCAACGAACGTACCGTCATAGTTTTTCTAAACAGCTAAGTCCCTTTTTCCGCGAATATGGATGAAAATTGTTTAGCATCAACCAAAACGCGATACATTCTTGTCTATCGTTGACACCATGTCTAGAATCCGTGAGATTTTAAAACATTTGCTGCAGCTATTGCTTTTTTAGGGCATAAAAAAAAGCGCCTAATCGGCGCTTTTTCATATATGTAGCATATTCATCCGCTAAAACCGCTATATCTTGTATCACTTACGCGCATCTCATGTCGTAGAGTGTGCGGACAATTCCTGTATCAGAACTCATGAGCTCGTCATCGTTTGCAAATATCATCCCGATACAGAGGCGGACGACATCCTTAGGTGTCATGAAATCCTCGGCATCCTCGGCGATCTCATCTCCGTATCTCTGGATAAGGTGCTCGTATATGTCGGACATATCCCTGTCTGAGACTGTTTCTGAATCAAAAGGAAGGGAAGCGAACTTCTGGCATACCGAATAGAGCATACCCTTGTCCTGCAGCTTCTTGCAGGTGGTTTCCAGCTCGAATTTCAGCAGTATGTCGCGGGCGTTCTTCGAGAACCCGTTTATATATGAATCGAGTGCTTCGTATGTATCTGATGCGCCCAGATTGTTCAGGCGGAACTTTGTCACATTGTAGAATGCCTTGCCTGAATACTGGCAGTAATTGTCTGATTCACGTCCCCAGTCTGCCTCATGCTCGGCTAATGCCGCACATACAGCGTCCCTTGTAGGTTCAAGGGCACATTCAAGCCTGCGAAGCAGTGCGAACGGGAGCACCACCTTGTTGTAGTCTGCACGGGGGATCACGTCTCTTACATAGCCTGCTATATTCCAGATTTCATTGACGTAATCAAGATTTGACTCCTTCTGTGTTTCGTCCATCGTATTTGGTCTCCTTTTTCAACCACTTTTTGAGATAACTCTACTGTAAAGTGTACTATACCTTATGATACTTTTCAACCACTTTTTGAGGAAACGCATTAAATTATTATCGCATAAAAAGAGCCAGCTGAAATGGTGTTTTTCAACTGGCTTACTGTAATCATTGTTCTGTTGTTCCAACCATGACAGTGGAGTACATCTCCTATGTGGCATAGGTATTTTTCAACCACTTATTTCGTTTACCCATAATTTTAGCCTTTGTCGATTCCACTCAATCACTTCCTCCCTTATTTTTCTACTCCGGCAAAAATGACTGCATGATACTCTTTTAGATTGGATTCGCATATGCCCAGAGTTACAAAATAATCATCACAATAATCACCAAGTTGCTCAATTCCTTGATTGAACAACTCCAGATCTAGCTGTGCACCCTCAAGCAACACAAACACATGAACTTGTCCTGCTATTTTTTTTGAGGGGAAGGCACGGACACATGCCAAACAAATAGCCTGGAAATAATCGCTTACATCATCCGTGTTTCCGGTTTCGCCAAAATACAGCTCTTTACTATCGAGCAACAATTCCTGCACATCATTCAGGTCGATCCGGATAATTCCATTCGTCCATTTAGCTGCAAACAATTCAGTAAATAAGCTTACAGTCTCCTCAATTGTCACCAAAGCTCGTTGCGCAGCAAACGGAATCAACATATGTGTTTCTATAGGTAATAATCGATTATATACTTGCATAATTTCTTTTTGAGATATGTCAGACGATGGAACAGCCACAAGAATCACTTTTTCGGAAGCCGGAATGATTGTACTCTGATTGTTTCTGCTGGTCTGTAAATCCATCCATGAACTTATAATAATCCATACCGTACCTTTCTCCATGTTTTTCACAATACCTTCATCAATAGAAGTATTGATAAAACATTTAACGTCACAATTCAATTGATTTGTATACTGCAGCGCATCTATAACCTGTTTACCAAACTGTCCCAAACCTGTTATAAACAATTTCTTCATGTCAAAGCCACCGCCCTTCTATGAATCAACATCTAAATTACTTGTCATAAAGAAGTATAGCATACGACCGAGGACAAATATGGTATATGTTAATACAAGCCATCCGTCTCCGAATGGCTTGCACACCTTCTGTCTATTCAAGATATCATCATGCTATGACTTTTCTAACCCCCGCTCTCTTTCACATCCCTTGCCATTGCTCAATTCCACCCGCAGGGACCTTTTCTTCGGTCGCTGCTTTTCTTGTTGTGCTGCAGCCACCAGAACATCGTTTTCCTTCCCCTTCACCAGTTTCATCTTCTCAAAGCCTATATCCCCGCAGTAATAAAGCTGTCGATCCACGGCTACGATATCACTGACACTCAAAGAATGGCCTTTAAAATCCTTGGGACGATTGCAATTGAACTTCTCATAGATATTTTCTAATTGCGCATCGATAGACTGGCTCTTTTGCTCGATTGCCCCTTTCCAGACTGATTCATACTGATCAAAATCTATCTTCTGCCCAGCCTGTAAATCCTGGAAGCGCCATGGGGCATCCGAAGATAGTTGATAAATCTCAACTTCTACGATTGACGCCGCTATGACCTCTCCCATTTCTTTTTTGACATCCTGCTGCTGAGCTTTCTGTTCCCGCTCCCGCAGCTGCTCTGCCGAGCGCTTGACTTCTTCAATACGTGCATTTGACTTCATATCTTCACGGCTAATACCAGCAAGCCCTGGGATTTCTTCCTCATAACCGACTTCATCCCCGACCTGATGCAGCTCTTCCTTCAAGTCTTCAATATGAGCAATGATTTCCTGATTTTCTGCATATTCGCAGGAATCGTCCCGATATATGCTCTCATCTTCCAGCTGATCAAGATTTTCTAAAGCTTCTTCAATATTCATAGTTTCCCCTCCAACATGCAAAAGTGGTCCATTATGGACCACTCCCGCTCCTCAATAATCTATTCCAGAAGACCTGCTTTTCTCTTTATTGGGATCATTACTGACCACAAGCTGCAGTTTCCGCTTTGTCTTGACAGCCTCTTTCTTCTTATCTTCCTCCAGCAAAGCCAGATTGAATTTTGGATTGCTCTTGGCAATGTTCATCATCTTGGTATTCGTCAGGCCATCCTGCCTCATTTCCTGTACCATAGACTTCATCAGCTTTTCCTGCGTATTGTTCTGGAAGTCTGTCAATGCCAAGGTCTCATAGTACGCATACTGTTTGCTGTTCATCGAACGTGCGGATGGCTTTTCTTCCTGCAGCCTGGCCCTCACAGTTTCTTTGTCTGGCAATTTGATGGTTTCAGTATCAACCAGTTCGTGCATGCGATTCTCATAAAGCCCCTGGTATTTCATATCCACACAGATAGCCCGATGGATTGCTTCATTGACTTTTGGATCCTCGTCCTGCGGAAAGCCGCTTGGTACTGCCTCGTTCAATGCTCCGCTGCCAATCTCATAAGCAACTTCCTTCAGCACCTTATCCTCATAAACAATCGTCATCTTTTTCGGATTTTGACGGTAGATTTCTTCTTGCTGCAGCATCGTCTGCGCAGCAGAAACATCATTGGCTTTCTCGCTGATAAAATACTGTACTGCCTGATGGCCTTTGAGCTCAGTGACCTTTGCTTCTGAAAAAGGCTCCATGACCGGACCGTAATCTTCAATCTTCATCGAAATCTTATCCAGACTCTGCAAGATTTCCTGGCTTTCCCTGGTTATCGCAGGCTGCAAGGGGAATTTACGGGCATTCTCCTTGGAATACATCCATGCAGATTCAATGATTATGCCATCTGCTTCCGGGGATTTAAAGACTGGTGCTTTATTATCATATGCACCCGGATAAGCTTCTACACGGGCAATCCCCGGGAAATCTGCTGCCTTATGTCTGGATAAGATCAGTTCTTCCGGGATTTGATCCAGATCCCGGGCTGAGCAGTAGTAGAGATTTACATCGGCATTCCGTTCATTGATTGCTTTAAGCTCTGGATGATTGGCAAGATACGCTGCTTCCTCCTGTGCAAATTTTTTCATTTCATTATGGCATTCAGCCAAAGACTGTTTACATTCCTCCACCAGCTGCTCATCGGTAATGCCTTCATCTTTATGCACGCCAAGATAAATGCTGCGCTCATGCGGATCCTTGAGCAACCTTTGACCGTATTCCCCAAATCTTTCTTCCAATGCCGGTGCTATGGCTTTCTTATTGCGCAGCTCCAGATCTCCGAGGTCGATGCGCATTTCACCATGGTCGTATGATCCATAACGAATAGCAATCTTTGTTTTGTAGTAGTTACCTGTCCCCTCCAACTTGCCGTTGAATTTCTCTTTATCCATGGCATTGAGCTGTACCAGGAATTCATAGGCTTTTTCTCCATGCAGAGATAAATTGGCATCCGGATTTTTCGGGTCCTGTTCATTGACATATTCCTTGCCGCTCACATCTTTCAGGATGGCTTCGCTCCATTTGTATTCCACGTACAAATCTTTGAATGGTTCCCGGCTGATTTTTTTCTGCTCTTCCAGAGATTTCTTCAGATTCTCTTCCTGGTGGATTCGATCTGCCATATGTTTGAGTTGTTCTTCCTGCTGATAGAGCATACCTGCCATGAGCTGCTGCGCTTTTTTCTCGGCATGGAACAGGATTTTCGGATTCTTATCCAGACGCTCCAGCTGCTCCTGGGTAAAGAGCGGATGTTTCGTATAGTCATAGCTGAGCTGGCTCGTTTTCAACAAAATCTGCGCAGTAAGCGGTGCTGAGAACTCATCTGCACCTTTTTTCCTGGCAAATTTCTCCGTTGCTTCAAAGATCTGTTCTGCCGTATACTTATAATTCGCATGAGCCCCACTGGCTTTCAACAGGTCTACAGCATAGGCGAAATCCTCTTCACGATCACCCTGCACGAGTTTAGGCTGTACTTCGTTATCCAGCAGTTCAGCAACGTTATAGAATTTTTTCAGTTCACCCTTGTACTCCTTGCCCTGATCAATGCCCTTCCAGTATTCGATTCCAACCGGAACAGCATCCTCACGCACGCTCAGACCATGCTTTTCAAGAAAAGTCTCACTGATCCAGCGTGGATCCTTATATTCCTTTTGCCGCTGCACAGCCATAATGCGCAGATAGTTTGCTGCACTGAACTGATATTTGGATTTTGAGCCATCGTTGTAGGGACGCCCGACAATGCCCGGCGGTTCAAGATTTCCATAACGGGACAGGGATTCGACTAAGGTTTTGTTGACCTCATCACGGCTGTCAAAGACTTCTTTATTCGACATCTGTATCACCCACGTTTCTCTTGCTGCCCATCGGCTTCAGTGAACTCTGCTGCCAAAAGCTGATTTTCATCATAATCGATGTCCAAAGCATCGGCAGTCTTCATGCCGACCTGATCTTCCTGCACATTGATTTTCTTATCCATACCTTTTTCCTCCCCTGAAGTGGTCCATAATGGACCACTTTTCAATAATTTGTTTTGCACTGGACATTATTCCCTTACTGCTTTTTGAGCCGTTTCTTTTCCCGTCTGGCTGTCACCTCCTTTCGTTACCCGTCGCAGGCAAAGTTCAAATTTTTCCTTGCTCAATCGAAAAATAAGGACATGGGCCTGGTCGTACCATATGTATTCATCTCCATGAGAAATACAACGTTTTGTACACATGACGATTCTGTCATTTTCGCTGAACTCCAGCTGCATATTGTTTACCTCCTTGAGCTCTCTAAAAGTGGTCCATTATGGACCACTTTTAGGAAGCCGGACCTTCCTGCTGCCTTTTTTGCTTGATTTTCTTTAAAAAAGCATGAAATGGGCTGCTTGGATCAATTTCTATTTTTTCTTGTTCTTTTGCATCGATCTCTGCATAGGCTGCCAGCTGGCGTTTGGTAAATTCATCTGCCCGCTTTTTCGCTTCTGCCTTTCTTTCGTTTTTGATTCTTGCGAGCTCCACAGCTGCATCCGTATAGCCTTCCCTCAATGCCATACGCAGCCATCCAGCTGGATTATTGATATGATTCCGCTTTAAAGCCTTCTGCAAGAGGTCCATTTGCTTCTGCACGTTTTCCTGTCCGTAGGTTTTGATGAATGTCTGCAGCGTGCGGGAAGGAATCCCACACTTTGCTGCCTGTTCCGAAAAATCATGGACAACAGCACCGTCCTCATTTGGATGTTCCTCTTGCTTAGCTGTTGTTGTATTCTCTGGAAGATAATCTCTGTTGTTGTTTCTGGTTATTGGTGGGTGCAGATTGCACTCATCCATCGGCTCATTTTGACCTGATGGAAAGGTGCAATTTGCGCTCATGGATGGCTCAATCCCGGAATCACTACTATTCTCCGCCTCCTGCAGCGCAGAAAAATCCTCTTCGCCCCTTTGATTCAGCCCATTGGTGCAATTTGAGCTGTTGGATGACTCATCCGTTTTTCTATCATTATTTGAATTTTCATTTTTTGTTTCCAAAGCACATAAGGCCTCATAATCTATGGTGTACCATTTCGTACGGTCGATACTGATCCGATTATAATTGGCACTCTGGATAAGCCCCATCTTTTCAAGACTGGCAATCGTCCGTTTCAATGTTGCCTTGGACCAGAAAGGGAACTGCTTATTCCACTCATCCACCGTGTTATATACCCAGTGCTTCCCGTCCCTGATGTTCTTGCTGCTCGTCAGCCAATAATGCAGCTGCTGGATAAAGAGTGCCTCATTCAAGCCAATCTTTACAGCCAGACTTGGCTGACACATCAAAGGGACTTCATCCATCAATAATTTACTCATTTAACCCTTACACCTCACATCCACCTGCGATGCCTTACGATATCTGTCTGCATATTGGCAGGGCCGGTCACAAGCATGGCAGCAATACCGCTGACAATCCGGACAGCCTATCAAATCTTTGTCTTGCTTATTCCTACCTGGCTTCTTTGTCATCATCCTGGTCCTCCACAGTCACCTGCCAGTCATAAGGGCGGCCAATCCGGCATCGGCCGTCTCTGCTGCAGCTGCAGCGATTGCAGGAAGAATCCATGCTATGCTGTCTGCGGCAATATGCAGTTATGGACAACACATGTTGAAAGATTTCTGGTTCTATCGCTATGCCTTGCTCTATGACTCCATTTTCTTCAGCAGCTGTGACCGCCGGCTGTATTTCCTGCTCAAATCCCAGAGCATCAACTAAAGGTGTCTTGAATAGCTTTTCCTGACCGGCAGCCTCCAATTCCGTTTCCATCGGACGACAAACATCGACGTCTTCACTTTCCGGCTGGCGCAGTTTCTCTTTTGCCTCACTCACAGCCTTGACCGTCACTTTTTCGCCTTTGTCCTGAAGAGATGCTACGACAGCAGATTGTTCCTCTTTATCCAGACCGGATAACTCAGCAGCTGCTGTAGAAGTTATCGCCCCGGCATCAACGGCTGCTTTGACAGGCTCTGCCAGTTTGTTGATTGCTTCCTTACGTACCAATGCGGTTGGCGATATTCCCAGGATATCTGCAAAAAAGGCTTTGAAATTCCCCTGCGCTCCATTCTGGCCCTTCCGATAGTCATAGAGCTTGCGTATGATTGGCTTGATCATAGCAATTTCTGCAGCTTCCTCGGATGGTGTAAGATTTCTGCGTGAGCCTTTATTGGGAAAGACAACATTCAGTGTTTCTATTTCATCATCGGTAATATCTGCCTCAGTGAAATCATTGACCATAGACTGCACCACAGTCGGAAGGTCTGCCGTATCGCTCATCCCATGCTCATAGCGATAAAGCTGCGCTAAACGACGGCGATGACCGCTGATGACCATGAAACGGCCATCTGGCAGTTCCCTTACTGTAATCGGATCCACGCGATGCGTGATCTGAATCATCGCTGCCAGTTCCTCGATATTATCCATACTGTAGTCTTTGTTCTTGGGATTAGGCACCAGTTCCCGGGCATCCCGGAGGACAATTTTCTCCTGTACTGTTGCCGTTTCAGGACCTGCCTGGGGCTGAGAATTCTTATTGAGCAGCTTGGCGATAAGACTTGCAGATTGCTTCTTCATCAATCCTCACCTCCCGCCATAAGCTCTTGAAAGAAATGGACAAGATCCCGGGCAAAGCCGCAATTTGGCGAATACTCGAAGATGGATTTCTTCTCTTCGGCAGAGGCCTCCAGTTTATCCTTGGTATAACGGATACGTGACCGAAAAAGTGGAACGACTTCGCTTAAAGCTTCAATACAACGAAAACCATGTGGTGTTGAAGAAAATTTATTGAGCAGGCATCCTCGGAAACACAGATCAGGATTATATTCCTGGATGGCCTCAATGTACTCTGCCATCTGCGCAACGCCGCGAATACCATACATATCTGGCGTTGTTACAATAATGACTTCATCACTTGCAACAAGACCATTGATGACCGAGGCATTGATGGTTGGCGGATTATCAATGAGACAGATATCATAAGACTCCTTCACCTGCTCCAACGCTTCCTTAAGGATGGTCTGCTGTACGATTTCCTCATCCTTGATGACACTTACATTAGCATCCAGCAATTCCGCACCACTGGCAATGATATCTATATTGCCGTAGCGCGTTGACTGGATTACATCCTGGATATTCTTTCTGCCCAGCAGAATATCTGCCAGAGTTGTCTGCGGCTCTACCGCAAAGAATTGAGAATCATTGCCCTGATCATCGTTATCGATGACCAGCACCCGAAGATCACAGCTTTCAGCAATCAGATAGGCCAGATTGACGGTAATCGTAGTTTTCCCCACGCCGCCTTTTTTATTGATGATTGAAAATGTTTTCATAAAATCTCATCCCTTCGCTTAAATTTATCTGTAAAATCAAGCGAAAATCTGCTATACTATAGGTAACCTACGAAGTTTGTTAATAGCAAATTTCCACAAGAGCGCTATCAGCCACGAACTGATAGCGCTTTTTTCATGTCTTTTTCAACCTTTCACTTGTACCAATGCTCCTTCTACCGGCATTTTCGAACGAGCGGTAAAATAGTAATCCTTGTCATATTCAATGGTTGTAGGTATCCAGGTCATCAAGCCATCTTCATCAGAAAAATACGGCGCATAAACCTCACAGCTGCTGCCACAAGTAAACTCAATATCTGTGCCGTCGATTTCAAACCGACCGGTGCTATTTCTTACTAAATAGCCGGTTTTTCCTACCGCTTTAAACATGCGTGTCAAGCGCCAATCTGCCTCATCAAAAGAATTGCATCCCAGCATCATCAAATGCTTTGCATAAGCTCGTTCTTCCTCCGTTGCCGTTTTCGGATCAAATTCATCCTGCAGCCATTCAAAATCCTTGACCATTTCTTTCAGGACCGGCATTGCCTTTTTGAATCTCTCCACCATTCCAGCACGTAACATTTTTGTTTCCTCCTTTAAAATTAAGTAAAAAAATAGACGTTCGATATTCTAAAATATCAAACGTCTAAGACTTAAAACCTATACTGTTGTAGAAATCGTTTTTCACTTGCATTTTTACTGCTATAACGTATCTACCAATACCAGATGTAACCGTACCTCCACTTTGATGAAGTCTTCAATGACTTTTTGGGGGTCTCCATCCATATTTCCCGTGAAGCGGAAATGGGGCTGGAAGTACTGAAAATCAAGGATTCTTGGATATTTTTCGTTGTAGCAACGCAATACTCTCCACGTGCGGTGACTTTAGACAACGAATGCAATTCGTCATAATCGTCTGTCGAAAAGGAAGGCAAACTCTTTGCTCCTAATGTATGTGTACTAAGAATATCTGCTTGCTCAAGCATTTTCATCTTATCTGTTTTCTGTTTTCTCTTTTTCGCATTTATACGCGGTGGCCTAAAGTCTCCCCCCTCCAATGAATCTGTCGTTCCCGTCTTATAGATGAACTTGATTCTCATTGGTTGAGATACGCCTTTCTCATCATAGCCCCCAATAATCACCTTCTTTACAACGCTTAGAAATACATCCTCATCAAACTGTTGCAGTTCCTCATGTGACTGCAACAAATTCTTGATTTTCTGAATCCTTTTTTCTGTACTCGCCTGTTTACTTTGCGCAAGCTGCAGTTGCTCTCGTTTGCCTTTTTTCTGCTCCAGCTTCCGATTAAGCCGTTTGAACTTTTCTTCATACATATCTTCAGGTATCTTTTGCGCTAAGCGCAATTCAAGCAGCTGATCGATCTTCTTCTCCAACGACCGTATTTCCTTGCTGACTTCTTCAATTCGATCTTCATAGGCTTCATTTTCCAGACTGGCTCGCAGCCTCGCCAGCGTCTCCTGTGCTACATCGTGATTCATATTACTGGTTTGCGTATAGCTCTGCACAAAAGCCTTTTGAATTGCCTCTTCATGAATGCCACAGCTTTCCGGGCAATTCTTTTTGCCATTCTTCGTCGAAGCCAGGCAATGCCATATGACCTTCTGATACTTAGTTCCAGAATGCCAGGACCTTCGAGAAAGCGTTCCACCACAGAAGCCGCATTTCAGTATATTACTAAACACATATTTTCCGGTACCTGACAGCAATTCTTCATCGGCCCGGCCTTTGGCATGATTTTTACTGCGAGCTTCACAAATCTGCTGCACCCGTTCAAACTCTTCTGGTGTAATGATGGCTGGATGATGATCGTGAATATAGATTTGATCCTCTTCTCCGAGATTCTTCAGGCGCCGCTTGTTGATAGGATTCACTGTAAAGGTCTTCCCCATCCGGACATCGCCTTTATACTTCTCATTTTTCAAGATTCCCAAAACCGTTGTATCCGACCAGTGGGGATTTCCACGCTTTGTCTTATACCCCCGTTTCATCAGTTCACGACCAATCATATTGCAGCCATGCCCTTTTAGATACAGCCGAAAGATCAGCCGCACAATCTCTGCTTCTTCTTCATTCAGGCTTATTGATTTAGTCTCTGGGTCATAATCATAGCCAAGGCAGCCTTGGAAGCCAACCAGTTCGCCCCTCTGCATCTTCATGCGGAGGCCTTTTTTTACATTGGCCGAGGTATTTTCCACCTCTTGCTGATATACTGCACTCAATATGGAGAGAAGCAGTTCACCTTCCATCGTTAAGGTGTTGATCTTCTCCTCTTCAAATTGAATCGCAATCCGTCGATCTTTCAGCATCCGGACATACTGCAATACATCAAGGGTGTTCCTGGCAAAACGGGAAATCGACTTCGTAATGATCAGGTCGATTTTCCCGGCCATGCAGTCATTGATCATCTTCTGAAAGCTTTCCCGCTTATCTACCATGGTCCCGGTAATCGCTTCATCAGCATAAATAGCTACCTTCTGCCATTCTGGATTCTCATCGATAATCTTGGTGTAATAACTGACTTGTGACTTATAGCTTTCCAGCTGCTCATCATCATCGGTACTGACTCGGCAATAAGCCGCAACCTTCAGGAGCTTATGAGAATTTTGGGCTATTTCTCGTTTAATCTGGCTGGCTTTGATAATCTCAACTTCCGCCATCCGCATCACGTTCCTTTTTGTATCAACCTTATTACGTTAATATCATTATACAGGAAAAGGAGCGTAACATCAACTGAAAATCATTTATACCAACCGATAATCTTTCTTCAAAGTTTTCAGCGTCCGCAAGTATTCTGCCTCAGAAATCAGATGTGCCCGATAAGCCAGATTGATTTTTCCTAAAACATGGCTATACCTTATCCAGTCGATTTTCTTATCCGTTTTTTCAAGCAACATTCCGGATTCTATTATCTTATTCTGCTTCATCTATTCTGCCTCATCGACAGCATCCTGCCCTTCCCTTTTGCCTGTTGTTGTTCTTTTTCTTCTATTATAATAGCCTGATGTTTCTTACCAGCTGCTTTCTTCGTTGGCAGCAGCGCCTTATCGAAGGCTTTGTTCTGTTTGATGATGCCCTCGATCTTCCGATTGCTGATGCCATCTTTCTGCATCTCACCAATGACTGCCCGCTGGAATTTTTCCGGCGTATCGTTGCGGTCATCCCGCAAGGCCAGGGATGCATAGTATTCGTACCATTCCCGGCTCTTGGCTTTCTCGCCTGGACGGTGTTCACGGATAGCTGCCTGCTGCGCCTCAAGATAAGCCTGCCGTTTTTCCGGCGAGGGAATGTTTCCTACCTTATATTCCCCGCTGCGCTCCGGCTCCGCATAACGCTGAAATACCTGATATCCTGCCTGCAGCCGGAGATCCTCTTTGCCTAAAAGTTCCGTCATTTTTTGATACTGTTCCTGGGCGAAACGGCCCTGCCCCTCTTCATAGGAACACGCCCCGAGCTTTTTATCCTCCAGCGACAAACTGACATCCTTCCGATAGCCACGACGAAAGGCACCGGTCTCCTGCCAACGTCTGGCATAACGAGCATCCCCGGCCCGCTCCTTCTGCAGATGACGAATCGCTGCCATGCCGGAATAATCTTCGATGACCGGCACGGCAAAGGGACGGTCCACCGGACCATGGTTTTCGCTATGCAGCTGCAGTTTGCTCAGCTGCTCCATGGCTTCCACTTCTGCCAACGTAAAAGCGATCTGGAGCTTCCGGGCATACCCGTCCATTGCCAGCTGATCCGGGCGTCTGGTTGTCTCGATCAGATAGGCATTGGCTGGCATAGGATTGAGTTTCCGCATGGCTGGTGTTGCAGTTTCCCACTGATCCAGCCCATCCAGATACAAGTTTTCTTTTCCGTCTGCTGGCGTGACATTCAGGACAAAAGCCTGCGGGAACTCGCCCAGCTTTTCCTTCATTTCCTTCGTACAGGCATAGCGATACGTCCTGGCCTTCCGTTCATTGATGGCCTGGATTTCCGGATGCTCTCTGCAATATCGTTTCTCCTCCCAGGCGAAACGTGCCATGACTTTCTCGCATTCCTTGAGCTGCTGACGACATTCGGTCAGCAGCTTGTTTTCATTCAGGGACGGCGTCCCGATCTGGTTGAAATGCAGGTAGGTCTTCCGCAGCTCTGCATCCGCGAGCAGACTCTGCCGGAAGTTCATGAGCTTATAGGAAAGTGCTTCCTGGATGCTTTCCTTATTGCGCAGTTCCAGACTGCCGATCTTCAGCGGCACCGGGCCATTATCATAGCTGCCATAGGAAAAGAGGAGTTCAGCCATGGCCGCTTTCCCTTCGCCTCGCTGGATGGCATCGAACCGTTCTTTATCCAGTGCATTGAGCTGGACCAGAAAACCATAGGCGGCTTCGCCCTGCAGGATTTCCCTATCCACATAGGCTTTGCCGTCCGGTCCCGGTATTGGGATATCGCTATAAAGCGGCATAACCGAAAGGCCGGCAAACGGACGGGCCGGCTGATCCGGCATCTGGTTTTCCTGTCCCTGTTGTTTTTGCCGTGTCTCGGCTTCCAGCATCCCTTTCATCAGATTGTTCGCCTGCTTCATGCCATAGAACAGGATCTTCGGATTGGACTCCATGTGTTGAAGTTCCTCTTCGGTAAATAACGGATCCTGGGCATAATCATAGCTCAGCTTGCAGGTTTTCATGAAGAGCTGCGCACTCATCTTCTCACCGATTGGATTGAGTCCCTGTTCCCTGGCGTATTCCCGCATGCCATGGTAAAGGTTTTCATTATTGGGCTCAATGCCAGCGATGGCAGCGCCGTTATCAAGGAGTAGTCCCTGGGCATAGGCCCGGTCGCTGTCCTGGTCGCCAATGACGGATTCCAGTGTATTCTCCAGCTCCAGGATGTCTTCGGCATTATAGAACCTGCGCAGGCTGCCATCAAAGCCCTGCCCATTTTCGATGCCATACCAGTATTCGATCTCAACCGGCTTCGCACCATCCTTGAGTGTATAGGATTTCTCCGCAATCGTTGCATCACTGAACCAGCGATTATCCCGGTGCGCCCTGGATGCTGCCTCCATACGCAGGTAATTGGCACAGCTGAACTGGTAATAGGTCCTGGTTCCGCCATTATACGGACGGCCATAGTCGCCTGGCGGTTCCAGGTTCCCATAGGTCCGCAGGTTTTCGATGAGCACCTTGGTCACCTCATCCCGGCTGGCGTAAACGTCTTTCGCTGCCATCAGGACTCACCTGCCTTCGTCGCTGCTTCTGCCTGCCGGAATTCTGCTGCCAGAATAGCATTTTCCTCTAAGTCGATACACAGTTCCTCTTCCTGCTGTCTCAGGATCTCCTCAACAGGAGGCATCTCCTTCGCTGTCTTGTCCATCTTGGTCGGCTCCTTTCTCAGCTTCTTATCCGCTGAATCCCTCTATATACAGAGACAACCAGATGAACACTTTTGCCAAACAACCGAAGTCACTTTCAGTGCATTAACTACATGAATTGGCTTGCCATAAGGGCACTCAGCTGCGCTGACAGGCTTTCGTGCGCTGCACAGAGCCCGCTTTGCGGTCTCTGCCCTACGGGCTTCAATCCCTCGTGCGCAATAAGGTAGGTTCGCTTCGCAAACCCATGGATTAACGCAAAAAACTGCCGCATCCTAAGATACGGCAGTCATCGATTGGGACTTCTTTAGTTTTACTTGGTGCTACCCTCACACCAAATCATGCAATTGGGACTTCTTTAGTTTTACTTGGTGCTACCCTCGCACCAAATCATCTTCTACTATTATTATACCATAAGCCCGGAAAAAAGCCACTGGATTCTCAAAGGCCAAGCTCCGCATGGAAGTATTGCAAGGCTGAGAAAGCGATGATACGTTCCGCATGATATTTAGCCGGATCCACGGCCCATTTCTTGTAATCTCGGATGAATTTGTCAAAGCGACGGGCAATGACGTCCTGCTTCTTCAGGAATTCTGCATACTCACCGCTGTCAATCAATGTCTCTTCGCCAATATAGCTGGGATCTGTAACGACCACTGCTTTCGTGAAATCCAGGCCAGACTGATCAGAACGGGACGAATCCTTAAAGATATAACTGTGTTTATGGCGGATATGCGTTCGAAACGGAATAGCAAACAGAATCCCGTCCACTTCTAAAAGGGCCATGCAATACTGCCGATGCTCTTTCTGTAAGATTTCCCCGCAGCCCGCATATGCCTTGTAAAACGCCCTGGTCAGATGTTTAGGCTTCTTATCTATCTTCAATCTGCTCACTCCCAAGAAAAAAGCCTCCCGAAGGAGGCTATGGGACATATTTTGTTTTACTTGGTGATACCCTCTCACCAAATCATCGATTGGGCCATTTTTGTTTTACTTGGCGGTACCCTCCCGCCAAATCATGTATCTAGTATAGCAAACATGTGCCATTCCAGCAAGGTCATTTTATCCGGATTCTGTAGCATATCGGCAATGATAGCCATTATTGCCGATATGCTACTTTTTTTGCCTCGATCGTTCAAACCTTCCGTCTGCCTTTCTTCCATGATTTCCCCTTTTCCAGTTGCCCATATCCCCCTCCGGACAACTGGATCTTACGAAAGGCTTTGACCAACCGCTCGGATAGTATATCCGCATAGTCCGAATTCACCACCCGGACCTCACCATGGTATGGATCCCAAAAGGACTCTGTAGCAAACCACCGAATCTTCTGTTCAAAGATATCCAGAAGATCGATAATGGCTGCTTCTTCATTCGCCTTGATACGTCGAACCAGGTCTGCATTCAATTGTTTTCTCTTTTGCCTCGACTGCTGTCTACTATAGTAAGTCATACTCGTCCTCCAATTCTCCCATCCACTGTTGTAGCTGACGGATTGCTGCTTTACGGTGATATTGCACCAGACTTCGCGAACTCATATGCAGGATGTCGTTAATCTCTTCATCAGTTTTTTCCAGCACATAATACAACAGCACAATATGCAGCCGCCTCCTATCCAACTGCGATAGTGCCACAAACAAAGTATGATGCAGGAACTCAATCTCCTGATTCATGAAGCGAATCACATATGTTCTGCCCAGCGCCATTGCCTTGGATCGATACGACAAGCAATTCTGCCAGGATGGCAGTTCCATGATCTTTTCCAAAGAAACCGCTTCTTCATGCTTCCGTATCACTTGATTATGTTTTTCAATATTCCTGCGTGCATTACGAAGTACCGCACATCCGTATCCCCAATAGTCCGTTATAATCCCTTTGCTCACTTCAGCCCCTCCTGCTCCAACAGCAGTAGCTCCATAAAGATAGCAAGAGATATAGGTCTATTGAATTATCTTGTACAGAGCCCCAGTAAGGGACATATTAACAGATTCATTTTCCCTATGGATAGCCTGTTGTCCCTTTATATACAGAGACAACTGAATTCCCCCTTTTGCAAAAGCTCCATCATCACTTATAGTTCACCAGTTATGTGAACTACAGTGGGATTCAGTAAAAAGATGATGCACTATAGAATAAATATGAGGTGAACTGTAATGCATGATTATTCCCAACGTTTAGGTGATGCAGTAAAACGTGCACGCGAATCCCAGGGACTCACACAAACCGAGCTTGCAGAAAAGATATCGGTCGCACCACGCACTATCCTGAATATTGAAAACTATAAAGGCAATCCAAAATTAGAGATATTTGCCCTAGTCATTCGAGCGCTACAGATAGATCCCTGCGATATCTTCTATCCCGAAAAAGATCCCTCATCCGCCAACAAACGACAATTGGAGCTCCAACTATCAGACTGTACAGATGCTGAGCTTGAAGTATTAATCCCAGCATGCCGGACAATTCTTGCCACGCTCCGAGCAATACAAGACAATAAATCAAAATAAATTCTCGTATCCCCCACTCACATAGGCTTCATCCATATATAAAGCAAAAGGCGTAAGGTCATATTATAGATATTAACTATGATATGACCTTACGCCTTAATTCGTACTGTTTATTATCAGCGACCTTTGATTTTCACACCCAGTTCAGTCAATGCCGATGGAGGCAAAATGATATTCGGGCTTTGTGCGATCGTATATGACTCTTTTGTAAATGCTATTCTATAAGTGAGCCATTTAAAGCACAAACGCTAACGAAAAAGTGAGCCACTTCGACTCTGCATCTCTTATAATTAGGTTATATCAATCTAATTGAGGGGATGTCTGTCAGGTGAT